>JAABUR0100008243.1_pt1 | contig 12075 bp, 17 predicted proteins | sample 5560091 | NCBI WGS metagenome assembly JAABUR01 (sample SAMN10711879, study PRJNA513375) | rock metagenome | isolation source: Antarctica rocks | place: Antarctica: Victoria Land, University Valley sud
ATCCTGATCTGGTCGTCCGGGCCGGTGCTGGCCTTCCTCTGACACCATCGCCCGATGGGCGCGGTCACGGCGGAGCAGCTGGATGGGCTGCGCGGGCGGTTGGGGTCGTTCTGCTACCAGATGCTGGGCTCGCCGTTCGACGCCGAGGATGCCGTGCAAGACGTCCTGGAGAAGGCGTGGCGCGCCAGTGCGCAGTTCGACGAGACGCGGTCCAGCCTGACGACTTGGTGCTTCCGGATCGCCCGCAACGTCTGCATCGACCGGCTCCGCGAGACCGGGCGCCGGCCGCTGCCACGGGACCTGCAGGAGCCCGGGATCGACGTCGGCGCGCCGTTGGTTCCCGCGTTGGACGTGCCGTGGCTGATGCCGGCGCCGGCCGGCTGGTCCCGCGGCTCGGTCGTGGAGGAGAGCGCGGAGCGCTCCGATGAGGTCCGGTTCGCGGTCACTCGGCTGCTGCAGTCGCTGCCCGCGACCCAGCGCGGCGTCTTCACGCTGCGCGAGGTGCTTGGCTTCTCCGCCGCGGACACCGCGGCCGTGCTCGACACCACGGTGCCCGCGGTCAACTCCGCCCTCCAGCGGGCGCGGGCCACCCTCCGCGACGGCGCGCCCTCGGCTGGGACTGTCGACCGCGACCGCGTCGCGCGGTACGCCGCAGCCATCGAGAGTGGCGAGGTGCAGACGTTGGTCTCCCTGGTCTCGGCTGACGTGGTCCTGGAGATGCCCCCGGTGCCGGCGTGGTCGCGCGGGGTGGAGCAGTACCGCGACTTCATGACCCACCTGTTCTCCTGGCGCGGCACCGACTGGGCGACCCGCCTGGTGGAGGCCGGCGGCCAGCCCGGCCTCCTGCTGTACGCCGTCGACGGCGGCCGCCGTGTCCCGCACACGCTGCAGCTGTTCGCGGCCGACGAGAGCGGGGCGATCGACCACGTGCTGGTCTACCGCGACGACCGGCTGTTCGCGCTCTTCGAGGAGCAATCTCCGCCGGAGCGATGAGTTTCGGCGCGCTCATCCGTAGATAGCGGTGACCTCTCGTCGCACTTACGGAAGGAGCGCCCCCATGGGACGCCTGATCGTCACCTCGTTCACCACCCTCGACGGAGTCGTCGAGGACCCCGCCGGCTCGGACGGGACACCGTTCGGAGGCTGGGCCATGCGGCACGGCCCGCAGGGCGTCGCCGGCGACAAGTTCCGGCTCGGCCCGATCCTCGAGCACGGCACGCTGCTGTTCGGGCGTCGTACCTGGGACCACTTCCGGACCCTGTGGCCCCACCGCGACGACCCGTTCTCCCAGGCGATGAACGACGCCACCAAGGCGGTGGTCACCCACCGGCCCGTTATTGAGGCCGAGTGGGCGCACTCCCGCGCGATCGACGCGCCGCTGGCCCAGTGGGTACGACGCGAGGTCGCCACCACCGACATCGTGGTAATCGGCAGCATGTCGGTCGCGGCCGAGTTGGCGGATCAGGGGCTGGTTCAGGAATACCGGCTGCTGGTATTCCCGACCGTCCTCGGCGCCGGTCACGGGTTGTTCCGGGGCCGTCGTGAGCTGACGCTGATCTCCAGCGAACACGTCGGCCCGGCGGTCCTGGCCGTGCTCGCGCCGGAACCGGAGGAGCGGTCGTGATCAGCCTCCTCATCACCTACGACATCCCGCGTGACCCGCCAGCGTTCGACCGCCACTACCGCGAGGTGCATCAGCCGCTGACGGCTCGCCTGCCGGGCATCCTCAGCTACACGGTGAACCGGACGCCGCGGGCGGTCCGCGGGTCGGCGTACCACCAGGTCGTGGAAGTCACCTGGCCGGACTGGAACGCCGTCGAGCGAGCCTTCGCCTCGCCAGAGGGCCAGGCAGCGGCCGCCGACATGGCCAACCTCGACGCGCCGACCCGCAGCTGCCTCTACGAAGTGCCGGAAATTCCAGGCCGCTGAGCGAGGCGGCAGAGAAGCCGACACGGCTTCGGGCTGTGTCGACTCAGGCCGTCCCGCAATGACATGACGACCCGCAAGCCGAACCAGCTACAGCACTGACGGAGACTGCGCCGACCTGGCACGACATGATCTTCGCCCGTCCCGCAGCGGGATCGTCTACCGGGACGTCAGCAGGTGCACTAGTTGATTCAGAAGCACCGGGCCCGAGCGGCAACCGCCGACCGGCTGAACGATGGTGCTACGACGCCAGGTCGGAGAGACTGAGGTGTGCGCTATCGGGAGTACCGCTGCGCAGCGTCGCTGGCGGAGTACATCAGCTGCTACTGGCACTACGAGCGCGACATGGGCCCGGGTGACACAGAGGAGGTCCTTCCGGACGGGTTCTACGAGCTCATCCTGCAACGGCGGCGGGCCTACGTAGACGGCGCCACTGGCGTGCTGCCGGGCGGGTTCGTAGTGGGCCTACTGGATGACCCCCTGGTGCTGTCGGCGCGTGCACCGATCGCGCACTGGTCAGTGCGCTTCTACTCCTGGGGGCTCACCCCGTTCGGGAACGTCCAAGCCATAGGCGCGCGCCGCTGGCAGGACGCCTCGGTGGTGCTCGGCCCTACCACCAGTGCGCGTCTCGCCGCCACCGGGCGAGATGGCGTCGACCCCGATGCGGTGTGCGCAGCACTGGACCAGGCGTTGCTAAGCGAGCTGCTGGCCTGGACTCGGGACGACGCCGTTCTTCGGGCCGCCGGGCACCTGCTGCGGGAGCGGGGTGGGTCGCTGAGCGTCGCCGACCTGGCGGCAGCGTGTCACCGCTCGCGTCGACAGCTCGAGCGCGACTTCGCAGTAGGCGTCGGACGCACCCCACGTGACGTAGCGGCCCTGATGCGGTTTGAATACGCCCGACGCCTCCTGACCTGCGATCCCGACCTGCCCCTGGCCAAGGTTGCCGCCGAGGCTGGGTACGCCGATCAGAGCCACCTCGCCCGCAGCTTCGGCCGCTACGCGAAGCTGCGCCCCAGCGAGTTCATCGCCCGGATCCGGTCGACCGAGCCGCTCCCATCGACCGATGGCGCGTTCATCCAAGACCCCAGTCGATCCACACCGCGACGCTGAGCACACCCGACACGAAACGGAGAGCCGATGCGCTCAGTACCCCTGCTCAAGATCCTCGTGCACGACCTCGAGGCCGCCCTGGCCTTCTACACCGACGTGCTCGGCCTCGTCGTCCGCGAGGACCGCATCCTCGGCGACTACCGGTGGCTCCTCGTCGGGTTCCCCGATCAACCCGACTTCGCGCTCAACCTCGACCTGGCCACCACCGAGGAGCAGCGCCACCTGGTAGGGCGCCAGGCCGCCGACCTGCCGCTGTTCAGCATCGACACCGACGACTGCGAGAACGACTACCAGCGCCTCCGCGCTCAAGGCGTCACCTTCGACTCCGAGCCCGACGCCCAGCCCTACGGGACCGGGGTCATGCTGCGCGACCTCTACAACAACCGCATCTACCTCAACCAGGAACCCAGCAACTGAAACTGCGCGTGGCCAGCATCCCGCAAGTTAGCGCGCCTCGCGGCCTGACGGTGCCGTAAGGGGATCGATGACTGGGAATTCTGGGTGGCCCGTCCGGGGTGGCGGCCGGGCTCGGGTATCGGCGCCGTGCCCCCCTGGAAGTATCGGGACGGGCGAGCGGTTGCAGATGCCATGGAAGAGATGGAGTTCGACTTGCAGAGTCCCGCGCCCTCCGGCGCCGCCTTTCCTGCCGGGATGTTGACCGTGCGGGTGGTCGGCGGTCCCACCGCACTACTCGAGTTGGGCGGGGTGCGTCTGCTGACCGACCCCACGTTCAGTCCGGCTGGTGTGCACGAGAGCGCGCCGGGCAGGCCGCTGACAAAGACCGAGGGTCCTGCATTCGGGTTGGACGCGATCGGATCGGTCGCCGTCGTGCTGCTCTCTCACGACCAGCATGCAGATAACCTCGACCCCGCCGGGCGCCAGTCTCTCGTGGATTCACCGTTGACGTTGACGACCGAAGCCGCCGCGCTGCGCCTGGGCGGCACTGCCCGAAGTCTTGCCAGTTGGGACACCGTCGCCCTTGATCGGCCCGAGGGCGGCACTCTGGAAATCACTGCCGTGCCAGCCCGGCACGGTCCGGAAGGTTGCGAACCGCTGACCGGCGACGTCACCGGATTCATCGTGAGCGGCACCGGACTGCCCACGGTCTATGTCAGCGGTGACAACGCCTCCCTGGACATCGTTCGCGATATCGCCGAGCGGATCGGGACGATTGATGTGGCGCTGTTGTTCGCCGGCGCCGCCCGCACGTCCCTGTTCGATGGCGCCCCGCTGACTTTGACCAGCGCGGATGCCGCCGCTGCGGCCCAGCTGCTCGGCGCCCGGTGGATCGTGCCCCTGCACGTCAGGGGCTGGGCTCACTTCAGCGAGGGCCCCCGCGATGTGCAAGCAGCATTCGCGGCCGCACAACTCGCCGACCGGCTGCGCAGCATCGACCCTGGCCAGAGCGCCACCTTCTGACCACTGTCCAACCCGCCGACCACCAAGGATGTGGATGTCACAAGCGGATCCGCCTACGCGACGATTCGAGCTGCCGCATGGGGAGGTGCGACATCGGTAGTCGTAGCATCCGTGTCATGTTGGTGCGGGTTGATCTCACCCTGGACTGTTCGAACCCGGCGCGGCTGGCCGAGTTCTGGAGAGCGGCCGCTGGTTACGTCGATGAGCCTCCACCGGCACCGTTCAGTAGTCGGGAGGAATGGTTGGCGCAATACGCGGACGAAGACGACGATGGGATGGACGCGGCGTGGCTGCATGATCCCTCTGGAGTCGCGCCGCGACTTAGCCTTCTGCAGGTCCCTGAGCCCAAGATCGTGAAGAATCGCCTGCATCTGGACCTCCGCGTGTCTGGCCAGGGAACGCCGGCTGAGAAGTGGTCGCACATCACACAGGAAGTCACCCGCCTCAGCTCGCTTGGCGCAGCCGTCGTGCAGGAGTTCACCGGGCACCACGTCGTCATGGCCGATCCCGAAGGCAACGAGTTCTGCGTCGCGTAACCTTCGCGCCACCATCGGCCGAAGAGGAGCCGTCTTGAGAGCGGCAGGATGACCCGGGGTTGCCAGGGGGCGCCCCGGTCATCGTTCGGTCACCGGCGCAGGCTCCCGGTGGTACCAGAGGCGGCTGTCATGGAGTGTTGGGCGTGGAGCCGAGGAGCAAGTCCTTCTCCGCGGGTTCAGCGTCGAATGTCCGAAGGACGGTGTGGAGGCGTCGTTCTTCGTCGCTGAAGTGGTTCTTCATGACCGCTTCGATACGGTCGAGCTGGGCGTCGAGCTGGTCACGCTGGGTGTCGTCCAGGGTGCTGAGGCCTGCGAGGGATTTCTCGAAGTCGGCCAGCAGACCGGTCAGGATGCGGTGGTCGCGGATCAGGGTGGTGATGGCGTCGGTGAGTTCCGGCGCTTCGGCCAGGAGGCGGGGAAAGAGTGCGGCGTCCTCGCTGCGGTGGTGATCATCGAGCGCGGCGCAGAACCCACGGCAGCGCAGGGTGAGGTCGCGACCGCGGCTGGTGAGCGCTGCTCCTGTGGTGATCGACACGCGGGCCGCGTTCAGCGCCGCTTCCAGTGTGTGATGGGCGCTCTGCAACTCGAGGTTCCAGGCGGTGAGGCGTTCGCGGTTCATGACCGTGTCGGTCCTAGATGGACACGGTCAGGACGTGACCGATGAGCGAGTCATCGCGGCCAGCGGCGAGCATCGCGTCAGCCAGGTCGGCGCGACTGATCTTTTTGGCGCTCTTGAGGTGTGAGTCGACCGCTGTGCGGTAGGTGCCTGTTGGGTCGTCGTCGGTCAGGAGCGGTGGGCGGACGATCGTCCAGTCGATGTCGGTGCTGGTGTGCAGGGCGGTCTCCATGAGTCGGAGGTCGGCGTAGCTGGGGCCGAAGAAGCGCCACAGAATCGGATGCAGGAGATACCGCTCGAACCGGTTCTTCTCTTCAGGTAGCGAGGCGGGCACCGCGCTGATCGTCACCAGCCGCCTGATATCGGCGCGGCGCATCTCCGTGGTGAGGTTGGCCATTCCTTGGGAGTACACCCGATCGGGCTTCTTGCCGTTGCGAGGTCCGATCGCATTGATCACAAGGTCGGAGCCATCGAGCACACCTTGCAGCGAAGCGGGATCGAGCACGTCAGCCCGCTGTGCCACGACCTGGCCCCGGGGAGGGTCGTAGGCCGAGATATCTCGCACCAGAGCGGTGACGTGGTGTCGGGCGTCGGCGGCCTGCGCGACGATGAGGCTGCCGGTGCGCCCCGCGGCTCCGAGGACGGTGGTGTGCATGGATGCTTCCCTTCGGGTTAAGCCTGCTGAGTGCCTGGGGCGCCGATGTGTGCCCCTGCGGAGGGGTCCGGTCCTGAGCGGGTTGCGGTGAGCTCGGCGAGAAGCTGCTCGTGCCACTCCAACTCGGCCCGCAGTCGTTGCAACACGTGTCGAAACGTGATCGGCTCCAACCCAACGAGATGAGGCTCCGAGTCCGCGTAGGCGTCCTCGTGCAGTGCCAGCCGCTGGACCAGCACGGCGTGACGTGTCCTGATGACATCGACCAACTGGTCTGTGCTCAAGTCCGTGACGTATCGAAGTGCCAAGTCCAGTGGATCGGGTGTGAACACCACACGTCTCAACGCCTCATCGCGCTGCACCGCCAGCTCTTGGCGACCCTTTCTGGTGATTCTGTAGATCGTTCGTTGAGGCGAAGCCGCTGGTGTCTCGGTGCGAGCCACCTCGACGAGTCCGTCTCTCGCCATCAGATGTAGGGCGCTGTAGAGCGACCCCGGTTTGACGTCGCTCCACCACTCAGCCTGGTCGCGAACCGCCTCCTGACGGATCTGATATCCGTGCATTGGCCCACCAGCAGCGAGCGCCCCAAGGATGAATAAGCGAACCATCTTCACCCCCCTAGTCTAACTCGACTAGGGGGGCTGGTCGAGTTGGACCTCTGATCTGATCACGGTGGCTCCAGTAGTCGGCGCGATCTCGCCGGGCTTGAGTAGGTCGCTGGACGTTCAGCGGACCCGTTTGCGGATCCGTCAGCGGGACGTGATGCGTTGCGAAAGTCCGGGGTAATCGACAACCACGCCGTAGTCGTCGACCGTGAGCTCGGCGTGGAAGTCGCGGCTGAAGCTGCGGTAGTGCACGCGCCCGGGACCCGCCGACGAATACACCTGATCGCTGCGGATCACGCGGAGTGACGGCACGTCGACCCACGCCATGACGAGCGGGCTTTCCGGAAGGTCGGCATCGAGCAGGCGAAGGCGGCGGATCGGCATTGTGTTCGTCACGGGACACAGGCCGAGGTCGTAGTCCAGCGCACCCTGGACCGTGCTGGCGTCGGGGAGACCGGCCTCGGCGAGGTCGGCGACCCCACGCATGCAGGTATCCGCCGACCACGCGCCCTCGCCGGATCGGCGCAGAGCGAGTGAGCGTGACCAACCCCGGCCGTACGCGCTGACCTCAAGTGTGCGGGTCCGCCACTCGTCAGTGGCGTCCAAGTGCCACGCCAGAGCGTAGGAGCCTGCAACCGAGGTGCCGTGCGCGTACATTCCGTTGTCCTCGAGGCTGATCACCGCTTGATCGATGCGGGCGGAGTCGTTCTCACCGCGCCACGCGAACGAGATCTTCTCCATCCGCCCATCCTTTCAGGCCACACCGACGCCGTGCCGCTAGCGGACCGGCTGCCGAGACGACCCCTGGACCGGTAACCCCCTGCGTCGTGACGGTCTACCCACGCTCTCCGCGCAGCGCCCTGAACTTGGAGGTGGGCGACTACTGGACCGTGCAGCTTCCTAGCGGCGGGATGGAGTCGTGCAGGTGCGGGACGTCAAGCGATCAGGCCCTGGCGCACGAACGTTCTTCGTCGCAGGCGTCGTCGAGTGGCGCGGAGAGGACGACCCGAGTGCTGACGATCTGCATGGCCAGCGCGTGTTGGCACAGGGACTCGTGTCCGTCGATGTCTTCGTAAGAGGCGGTGCAACAGTGCTCGGCAACGCACCTGGCACTGAGCCGGTTGAGGGCCTCACCTCGGCCTTCCGAGACTTCTCCGTCGGCACAAAGACTCACACGTGGGGCTGGAAGGCGTTGCCGAAGCGAGTCGAGCGGACCCTCACCGACCGCTGGTAAGTGCCGTTGACCGATCCCGAGTGACACAGCGATCCGCCGTTCCGCAGTGGTGCCTCTTTCGGGACGACCCTGATCCGGGGTGCGAGCGGGTCAATCGACGCTTGGGAACGCACTGCCGACCGTTCGGCTTCCGACGACGTCCCCTCCTCCTGCTGCAGCTGCGGATCTCCGGGCTGGCGCACGGTGACCGCGTGTCAGGCTCATCCGTTACCGGTTGAGGGGATCAGCAGTGGTGTGCCGAACCAGCCCCAGTAGATGCGGTGGTGCGCGATCTGGGGTCCGCGTAGGTCCATGACCTCGGCGAGGTCGACCTGGTCGCCGCCGTCGAGGTGCGCCCGGGGGTACTCCCACATCAGGGTCTGGCCGTCGAAGTGGTAACGCCCGGTGCGATACCAGCGGACGAGTTCGGTGGGGCGGTTGTCGGTGCCGCGTTGGAAGAATGGCCGGATCTGGTCCCGGCCGGTGAGTACCCCGCTGGTCCGGTCGAGGATGCGCGGGACCAACGGTGTCTCGAGGATCGCATCGGGCGTGTAGAGGTCCAGCAGTCCGTCGATGTCGTGGGCGCGGGTCCGTGCGTCCCACTCGCGGTAGATGAACGCCGCATCGTGGGCGCTGGCGGTCGGGTCGGTCGTGTCCGTGTCCATGGACTCGACGCTATGCCCGGGACGTTACGGCGGTGCCCGTAATGTGCGTGCGTCATGCTGGACGGGTGCCGGAGAAACCTCGCGACCTCGATCTGGCGGCCGTGGGAGCGTTGTTCGGCGATCCGGCCCGAGCTGCGATGCTCGTCGCGCTGGCTGACGGCCGAGCCTTGCCGGCCGGCGAGCTTGCCCGCCTGGCCGGCGTGTCGCCGGCCAGGCGACCATGCACCTGCGACGACTCGTTGACGGTGGCCTGATCCAGGTCACCGTTCAGGGCCGACATCGCTACCACCAACTTGCCGGGCCCCGGGTGTCAGCGGTGCTGGAGGCCCTCGCGCACGTCGCGCCAACATCGCCGGTGACGTCACTACGCCAACACCGCGACGTGACCGCCCTGGCTGAGGCGCGCACTTGCTACGACCATCTCGCCGGGCGCCGCGGCGTCGAGTTGCGGGATCGGCTGCTGGCCGCCGGAGCGCTGCACACCACTGACGATCGGGACTACGCGCTCACGGCCCACGGCGAGCGACTGATCACCAACCTCGGCCTCGATCTCGACCAACTGCGATCTGGGCGTCGCATCTTCGCGCGATCGTGCCTGGACTGGACTCAGCGCCGTCCTCACCTGGCCGGTGCCCTACCAGCCGGTGTGACCAGCACTTTTCTCGCCCGCGGATGGCTCGAACGCAACACCGGGCGCGGACTACGCGTCACCCCGGACTACGACCAGCACCTCTACCGGTGGCTCACCACCACATGATCGCCGACGACAGCCTCGGCCGATGCAACTCGCCGCCCAGCGGCGCAAGCACTCGAACGTCGACCTTTACGTGTGTCACAAGCCGATGGCTCACCGAAAATTGACAGTCGTCGTTTCGCGACCCGACTAGCTCGGTGGGCGGAACTGGCTGATCGTGAATTCGGCGCCCTGAAGATCGCGGAGGTCGGCCAGCAGCGACCATGGCGTTTCGGAGGTCGACAGCAGCGCGGCTCCGAGCTGTTCGGCCGTCGTGATTGCGACGTCGCGATCACCCACGCTGAAGGTGACCTGCCAGTGCGAAGCCTCGTCCGACCCGATGACCTGCATCCCGCCGATCACATCGGCGAAACCAGGGGGTGCCGCGGCCTGGCGCTCGAAGATTCCCGGATCGACGGTGCTGGCAAGGTGCTGGCCATAGCCGGGGACGCGGATCGACACCCCGCTGCCATCGGGCAGTTCGTCCATCTCCCAGCCGAAGACCTCGGCGTAGAACGGACGAACCAGGCTGGGATCAGAGGTGTGCAGGTGCGAGAAGTTCCACGTCCGTGGTGCGTTCACCAGCTGCGCACCGAGTCGCTGGCGGGGCTGCCACAGCCGGAAGGCCGCACCTACCGGATCATGGCAGGTAGCCGTTCGGCCGCCCGGCCCGGCCTCATACGGATCGCTCAGGATCGATCCGCCGGCCGCCACGACCGCGGACGCCGAGGCATCGGCGTCATCGACGCAGATGTAGGTGGACCATTGCGGGCGATGATCCGATTGGCCGACCGCTGCGACGGCGTGACCGTCGACGGTCGCGATCGAGTAGGTGCCAGGCGCCCCCGCCGGCACCGCGTCGGTGAACTGCCACTCGAAGAGAGTGCCATAGAAGCTGCGCGCTGCCGGTGGGTCGGGTTGCTCCGTGTCGACCCAGCACGGCACGCCATGGGGATAGGTGTGGGCGTGGTCATCAGGCATGTTTCGGATCATGCCACCGCGCGCCGACAGTCGGTATCGACCGACTGCAAACCATTCCACAGGCTCACGGCGACCGGCAAATCAACACCGCCAGCAGGGCCCTTCCGCGAAGACCCGGCCACCAGCACTGCGTTTGCGGCAATCGCCGGCGCACCGCAAGCCGAACCCTGAACGGCACACCTAGGCCAGAGCCGCGCTATGTCTGTGATTATGCCCTGCTGGCGAGCTTGGCGAGGAGGTGCCCGAGGTGCTGCTGCTCCCGCGCAGTCAGGGTCGACAGGGGCGTCGCGGCGACCAGGCGGGCGAGCAGCCGCGTGCGCAGCTGGCTGCCCGTGTCGGTCAGCGCCAGTACCCGCGATCGCCGGTCCTGCGGGTGGGCCTGCCGGGTGACCAGCCCGGCGCGCTGGAGCTTGTCCCCGATCAGGGTCACGTTCGACGGGTCGCAGCCCAGGCTCCGCGCGATCTCCCGCATCCGCAGCGCTGGCCGGTCGGGGTCGAGCAGCCAGAGCAGGCCGCTGTCGGTTCCCGACAGGTCGAACTTGGCCAGCACGTCGCGCACGTCGGCGTTCAGCGTGGCGGACACCTCGAACAGTTGCCGCAGGAGCGTGAGGACCGGGTCGGCGCCCTCTGCCGGGGTCCCCTGTGCGGACATGTGCCCAGCGTACGGCGTTGACTGATGAATATCTCAAGTGTTTTAGTTGAGCTACTCAACGATAGGGTGGTCATGGAGCAGACATCGGCGACGAGTCAGAGGCGGCAGGTGCGGCTGACGCAAGCTGGAGGGCCGGAGGTGCTGCAGCTCCAGGCCGCGCCCGTGCCTGTGCCGGGCGCCGGCGAGCTGCTCGTGCGGATGCAGGCCGCGGGGGTCGCGTTCGGCGACGTCACCCAGCGGCAGGGGCGCAATCCGGGCCGGCTTCCCGCCGTCCTAGGCTACGACGTGGTCGGCCTAGATGAGTGATTCCCGGGGTGGTCAGTGGTCGTAGGCGGTCAGGGACCGTAGGGGCCGGTTGCCGGTTCGGTCGTTGTGCCAGATGGCCGCGGTCAGCGCTAGTAGTCGCTGCCAGTCCCGGGCGATGACGCCGGCGGTGGTGCGCCCGCCGTGACGTTCCAGGTCGAGTTGGCCCTTGAGGGTGTCGATGATCGACTCGATGACTTGGCGCAGCGGTTTGAAGAACCGGGCGCCGGCCCGATCGGGTTCACCCTTGCGGGCGGGGCGAAGCAGTTGGATCTGCGCGTCGGCCAGGTCGGTCTCGAAGTCGCGGCCGAAGTAGTTCTTGTCGCCGATCAGGACTTGGCCTGGTCGAGTCCCTGCAGTGGGACGCCAACGACGCGCAGTTCCTCCTGCGTGCGCTGCTCTTCCGCGCGATCACCGACCTGCTCCACCGGCCCCACGAGGAGCCAGACATCGTTACCCGCCCCTACCAGCCAGCACTGGAACTCGCGCTTCGCCTCGCGGAGACATGACGTCGCCCTTGATCGCGTTCTCGCAAGCGGATCCTCATGCGGGATTCGAGTGAGGACGGAGCTCAGGCTGCCCTCGGGGAGCGACCAAGTCGAGTGAGGGTGAGGGTCCAGGGATCAGTTGTCGATGTCTGGCGGGAAGGGGCGAAGGCCGCGCC
>JAABUR0100008246.1_pt1 | contig 12073 bp, 10 predicted proteins | sample 5560091 | NCBI WGS metagenome assembly JAABUR01 (sample SAMN10711879, study PRJNA513375) | rock metagenome | isolation source: Antarctica rocks | place: Antarctica: Victoria Land, University Valley sud
GGAGGGTACGGATGCGTGGACTACCGAGCGGTGTTAGCCGTGAGAATTGCAAAGGGTTGGATCAGAGCAATGGTAATGAGGAAAATAGAATGGAGCGAGGAGGTACAGGTTCTGAAAAAGCGAGGAACGGGGATGGTGGAAACATTTACCCTTAGGAGCAGCGAAGTGAATGACGTTGCCGTCTTCTTTAAACATGTTGACCTCTTCAATTGCTTGGATGGGTTGGACGTTGAGTTTCTTTAGGGATGTTTGGAGCTTCTTGTCGTCCGTGCCCGAGGTCTTATGGACTTTCTTCATCTTCCGTCGGGGAGTTCCTTTGCCGCTGTGGGTGGAGTCTGGGTCAGCTGGAAAGCCGGCAAGATGAACGAAGGTTGCTTTTGGGATGCAGATTGCAGTATTGGGAGGGGGAGCGCCATTGGGAGGCTGGATTTAGCTGGGGAGGGTGTGGATGTTGGCTTACCCTAAATGCGGATTGTGGTGTTAGCGGTGTACCTGGACAGAAAATATATAGCGATTGCTTTGGAAAGGGCAAAGAGAAGGAGCTTAGACTGTAGCTCACCAATTCGCACTGACTGCTGCATCTTTGCTAGCTTTGCTTGATCCATGATTGCGCGGGATTGATAGGAAGTTTTAGGTGAGGATTGAACGTTCTGGAGGATGGACGGTGGGGATTCGGGGCTTTTATGCCTGCCGCGGAACTTTAATTACTTATTTTGGAGGATAAGAAAGCAGTAACATAAGGATTTCGATCCTGATTGAAGCTGTCGACTTTCTGAAGCAAATACTGTCTCTCAGTCATGCGGTACTTTGGGGGATTTGTATCTACAAGGCTAAGCGAGGTCCGTAGGCCTGCGGCTTTCGACTGACCATTCCACGTTTGACTCTTCACTATCATTCTTGGGCACGATATCGACAACATGCCGAAACGAAGTTTTCTTAGCTTGCATCCCACAGAGGCCATATGAATCGGCTTCTGTGGCCCATCTCTCAAAGCAATATTGATGCTATCTGTGAAAGCTTGCAATCCCAACCCAAGATATGTACAAGTAAACCACTCTCGATATGTATCAACACTGTAAGCAATATTGCATAAGTAGCAAGACTTCCTTCGATTGCATTCGCGCCCCTTTTCTACAAATACCGTCCAACCCAACCTTTCCCATGTTCGTAGTGCGAGGCGTTTCTGATTGTCGTCTCTTATTCCTTCTCCAGTTTAACAATACCAGCCCTCAGTCTTGCTCTCTTCGCTTCTAAAGCTAGTACATCGTTACTGTTGGCGCCAAGGTCCAAGGCCACCCTTTTCCGAGATGCAGGAGGTGCCATTGCTGAACCGAGGGCAGCGTTGTCCCCAAACGTAGGGGTTACAGGCGAGGGTTCCGAAGTAATCCGAGGGACCGAGACGGTATTGTCCCGCGATACCGCACGCCCCACATCGTCTACACTGGTATTTGTAGTGCTGAGAGGTTGATGTAAAGGCCCTTTAGAGAGCGCTTCCAGTTGGTCACGGCTGTCGGCCACTAGCTCGCGCCCTGTTCCTCGATGTTGAAGACCGTCGCGGAATATGTCCTGAGTGGCCTGCTCTAATTCATTAGGCGATGTTCCCTCAGAATACCTTCCGTCTGGATGGATAACCAAAGAATCGATCCGCGCACTCTGGCCGGTTCTATCTACCATTCTCCATCGAGACGTTGATGATCGGAGAGGGTTAGTATTCGCATGACGAGAGCTATCCTGTAGTACGCCGTCACTAGTCCGCGGGTTGCTCAAGGAACTGGAGCGGTGGCTGGAGCTTGCCGCTCGGATTTGCGTCGTTCGAGGCTGACGAGGCCTGCCCACCGTCTTCCAAGTGCTCTTCTCAACGGTAGACCCGTCAACCGCCCCCCTCAGCCCCTCCAGCCCCTCGATAAAGCTCCAAACACTCGCCCAACTCTGCTTGTTAATCCTCAGATCGCTGTAGATCTCCCTCAAGTATGCTCTCATGGCCAATATATCGCCCCTTAGCAATCCAATGGGCCGCTCCGTCTTCTGCGATAACAAGCAACACACGCCGACTAATTCAATTGGCGAGAACGTCTTTGTTCGCGTATAGCCGTTGTTTTCGAAGATAGTTCGGTCCATGTCTACCAGATCTTGGAACGTCTCGAAGACGGAGCGGAGGTGCGACTTGGTCAGAGTGTCCAGGGACTCCGGATTTGAACATAGGACTTCGAGAGATTTCATGCTGTTCCTCAGTCTTGGAACGCCGTCTTCGAGGCTGGGATCAAGACATTCGTAGATCTGGGAGAAGCAGGTGAGGATTCCTCGGAAGCCGGAGGCGCGTTGTTGCTTGACCAGATTAATCACATCCGCAAAGTCCTTCTCGTACAGCTTGGCGAACTCCTGCCAGCTCCCCTGAGTAGCACGAAAAGCCTCTGCTTGAGTAAGTGGTTTCCCTAGCTGAACCCTCTGGAAGAGCTCTATTTCTTGTGTCTGGGTAAGGCCTTTGTACTCGGTGCAGAGAACCTCTATCTTCATGAAGTTTTCTCGCGCCGTATCGGGCAATACCTTTTTTCGGCTTCCTTTCAGGGGTGTGCCATTTTCGTTGCGGAAATACCTATGGTGCCAATTTAGTATATTACAGTTCTCCTCTTGAAGACTTTAGGATGATCGCAGATCTTACCAATATTCGTTACCAATCTTACAAGGAAATTTCCCATTCAGGAAATCCCTTATTGACGTCAACCTCTACCCTCTGCTAATTAGGCCCGTTCCCTCGAAAATTACACCACACAAACAGCTCACCTGTTTTCCGTCTACACAAGTTCGCTTAAACCTCATAGTCCCATACTGATCCGTCATCTCCGTCACATTGAAAATAACCTTCCGAAAATCAGTGCCCCAATCCAATTCCTGTCTCAGCCCACAGATACATTGAACATACCGGAGGAATGTAATAACCATTCCGCATTGAATCAATTAGCAACCTCATCGCTTTCCTGGACCATACTACATCTCGCTGGTAATGAGGCGCAAGATCGAGATAGGGACCATTCATCAACTCTGTCAAGATTCAGCTTTACAACCACAAGACGAGTCTTTTGAAGGATTAGGTATGGTACCGATAAGTTGGGAGAGTTTCCGCTTGGCGAAGTCATAGGGCGGCATGCGAGGGGGTTGAGTGAAAGGCCTGAGTGGATCATCTTCGTTGTCATCGTACTCATCTTCCTCGGATATGTCCGAGTCAACTTCATTCATTGGCGATTCATTGGCCCCATTGGCATCTTGTTGCACGTTAGGGTTCGCGCAATTTGTGCCACCTGAGCTTGGCTGTTTTGGTTGGGCTTTTTGAGCGGCAGGCATCCTGGGATCTGTGATTGTTTTGAGGTTAGTTCGCGAGCTCTCTTGAAAATAGAAGTCCTAGCATCTCTTTATGACAAGAGCTTTTCAATCAGATATCAAGTAAGAAGCAGACCAAGATGAAACCTGTAATAAGTAGAATTCTTCAAACGTTCTGTTCAAAAAAAACTTTATTGTTGTTTCAAGTTGGGTGCAGTTCAAAAACATTTGTATAAATGAAGTATTGAATATAAATTAACGTGAATAACTTTTGAAATCTTACATTGTGTAGTTATATTATCGCTTTCTGTATCTTTTTTCTTACTACACGTTCAGAAGACTTTACACGTTCGAAAGACTTTAAATATTATCTTGAAATAAAAACCCCGTAAGGTTATAATATTAAGAAATTTAAGATTACTTACCGCTTTTATATGACGATAGACAATAATTCACGTAGACTCGTAGTATGTTAATGAAACAAAGATGAAAAGCTTTAGCTTGCATTTTGTTAATCTTTTAATCACATGATTGTAAGATTCAATAATAGCTTGTACTAGTATGTAATGTAGTGTAACCACATCTAGTTTCTGACTGGCTGACTGAAAGCGGGGTACTGCACATACATATGTATAAAGCATGCATGCCAAGGCAGACGCTTTCATAGAACCATGACCGAGCCTTCTCTGCCTAAGAACAATCAAACAGCTTTCTCAGATTTAATCATTTAAACATCAACGCATAACCGAATGCCTGCAGAAGCGCAATTATAGTATCAAAAAAGGTAGATATATAACATAGTCAATTGCTGAAGTTGAGAGCGTTTGATGCTTTTACGCTCACTCTTCTACTTCTTTAGACTCTTGTCTTTCTATTTTACGAGAATTTCAATGAATGAAATGTAATGAGTTTATTCACTAATGATTGTATTAGCAGTTAGCTTCGTTCTGAGCTTTCTTGACTTCTCACAAATTTATCTATTAAGCAATAAGCATGATGTTAAATCAATATTGGAAAACATATTCTAGTCGTTTTTAGTTGTTAGTTTTATGAAACATATTATCTTACTCTAACTCAAAAACATCGGTCCTTAGGTTTTATTGAATCTTCGGATTACAAAAATTGACTATTCTTTTTACCCACCATACATTCATAGTATTCCCGTGACAGAGTCAGAGGGCTCGATGCTCACACGCATAGGATAGGTACTGCGCGATCTTAAAACGTAGAAGCCGCTTAAATATACGAAGTACCGAGCGATAATTCTTCTCAGATCCGTATATACCCCTAATTCCTAAGGCACATGTACATTTCTGATTTCCTACATATAAACTCCTCCCAATCGAGCATGCCAAACCCCCTTCATGTACAACAGACAATGAATAGCTACAGTCAAGTTCGTCGGTCAAACATCGCACATTCCCTTATGCACTTCGCATCCTAGATCTATGCTTCGCTGTCTCAATATTCCTGCTAAAGCTCGAAAGAGTCACACTCACAACATCTCTCTGAACAATCTAGTTCTTCGGCAGCGTTATTTTTAGACTGTTTCTCGAAGATGATCAGAATCTTTACCCTTTCATAGTACGCGAATACAACCTTTTCCATAGAATCTTGTTATCTGCACTCATATGAATAAAATTGTGAACCAAAAGGATGATTCCTTCGCCTATTAGCGTGTCAGCATCAGCCAACCAGACTGCACCAAAGCGTTATTGACACGCTCGCGCTGAATTATCGAAAGTAAAATATCGCCGGAAGTCCGGCAGACAGATTGAGAATAATATTAGAGCTGACGATAGTGCGATATAGATCCGGCTTGCTCTGTGATTTGAAGCAGATTCGAAACTGTATCTGTACCGTTGACAAGAAACGGCCTTTACTGTCTGCGATATGGCGAAGGAGAAGACAAGCCCGACACCCTTTCAGGTTGACATAAATCCGGAGACAGCAAGATTTGAAGATCGAGGTGGTAGCGGTCTAGTGTATCCTTTAATTTGAGAGATACCAAAAGCCTTCAATGCACGACGGATAGTAAGCCCTGAACGAAGGGTCTGAGAAGATACTGCAGCTTTCTTTTGATAGTCTTTTTTGTGAGCGACCATAGCAAGTGGTTCATGCTGTCGGGAATATACAGGATCGTCCTGTTATCGGAGAACCCCGGAGGAGGCTACAGACCCTTTCAAAGAAACTCTTGAGATGTACCAATCGAGGATAGGAGTGGAAGTTTGAAATCTCATTCAGAGCTTCACAGTCAGTGTGATAGTGAACTATGCCTGTAGCTCGGTATGAATGAAACTTTCCAGACTCGGCAAAAGTGTACGATGCTGCACCATTCTAAAGCGACAAGGAATGTTTGATATGAGACGAAGTTGTACTTGGAACCCTGTTTGGCGGAGAAGAGAACAAGAAGCGTGATTAATCCTCGGCCCGAAGGCACCATCAGTGCACCAAGCCTGGAGCGAAATAGAGGGCCTTTGAACTGTGACTCTTCCTTCTGCCCGAGGGCACCGCCAAAGGGAACAGACGATCGTCGGCTTGACTTTTTATTGAATTTCCCCCTACACTGAACCGAACGTTAGCAACTATCACCACACTTTGGAAAATGAATGACTGGCGTTCTGGAGGGAAGAGGGGAGGTGATATATCATCGTTTGTCTACCAGTCAGAAGCCAGCAGGGTGGTTAGACCTACATTTAGGTTAAAGTATTCACAATTTCAGCCAGGAAAAGCTGCTGAAAATCGCAGACTCAACGATCTCGAGATTTGCAGAGCTGCGGACGCTGTAAACTCCCTTTGTGCATGACTTTGAGCCCATCATTTTGTATGGATGCGAAGTTGGTGAAGAGACCGGTCGAGGAAGAGGAGCAAGGTAGTTCGAATGTCTTTTCGGTGCCTGGTGGAGGATCCTCCAGTCAGCTCTGATTGTTCATCTCCCCTCTGATCGCTTTCACTGTTCTCTCAACCCTTCTGTCTCACCTCATCTGAGATACACATCTGTTTCGTCCGATACCAATATCTCACAGGTCTTCATCTTCCACCTCCTCCATTTGCACGCCCCTCAGCTCCCTTTCAAATCTTTCTTCCTCCGCTTCCAAACTCGCATCCCTCGCACTTCCGTCAACAGCCGGTGCGGCATCAACCATCATAACCCTCCCTTGCGTCTCTCCCGCTTTTGTAGCTCCTACACCATATCCCTCCTCCTCTAGCCTTTCTACCTCTTCCTCTTCTAGTAGACGACCTTGGCCCTTTGTAGCTGCTATCTTCTGCGCCACAACCGCCGGCACAAACCTGCTCACTGCCTCTCTCCTCAAGTCCCTCACCACAGGTTTAGATTCGTACACCGTCTTCGGCTGGGGTTTGGCTTCCGGCTTAGCAGGCAACTCGTGCTCTGAGGCTCCACCCCGTTCGCCACCTCCTCTTCCTTCACCCAGAGGTTCTAAATTCGCGTTGCCAAGTTTCTTGCGGGGCCGTGACTGGAAAGGGATCGGAGGCGGTGTGTCGCGCGGCATTGGAATCCGCCTTACATACTCGTCCGTCTCACTGCTCTGCTCGTTCGCCTCCCATTCCCTCTTCCGCTTGCCCCCTACGCCTGCCCCATCCTTCCCATGCTCTCTCCTCTTGTCAATAAAGGAAGGCGCTTTGTCCCCCAATACTTCCCTTGCTTTCTTAACCCGCTGGACATCGTTCTCCAGATCATCCAACTGCTTCTGATCTCTAGCATTCAGCTTCCCTTGACGAGTTTCTAAGGCTTTTAATTCGGCGATCTGGCGCTCCAGACGCGAGGGGTTCCGGGATGCGAGGCGATTGGTGCGTTGGGCCAAGACAGCCGCTTTGCCTGTTTGACGAGTAAGTTTTAGAGATTTGGGATAGACCTCTAACCAAGAGCGAGTCGCTAACGGTGTAGAAAGGAGGAAGAATTGGGAATGGGAAAACAAAGGAGGAGGATGACAAACCTTTTTTGAGAGCTTTTTGCTTTTCAGATTTCAGGTGGGCGGCGGCGGGATTGAGGGATCCTTTCTCTTTAGCCATTGTAGAGGTGCGCGTAAAGGTCTAGTAGAACAATAAGCTAGACCCTCTATCGCAGTGGTACAGGCTCGCTGAATCAAGGTTGTGAGGGGAGTGAGATCGAGGGACAATGAATGCCTGGCTGCATTGGTGAGATCCAGGGGGGGTGGCCAGGCGGGTCACGATTTTAAGCTTCAAAAAGCTGCACGTCAACGGGTATTCTAGCCCTTGTTGTGGCTTTACTGTGGCGGCAACATAATCTCATATCGACTTCATTCCCTGAGGCATTGCGCATCATGACTGACGTAGCAGTCTTATCAACACCAGTATTATACTACGAAGTAAAACCCGTCTACCAGTGTTATGAGAGATAACATCTTGGCCTTTGGAATATCACACGGTGATTTGTAGTGTCACATGTGAAAGCACCCATGGGAAAAGAATCAGTCAGGCACTGCCCGTAGGCTTGGATTGTCTAAAAGCTAAAAGGTAAAGAAAGTACCACAAAGCAAATTCCATGCCGGTTGCTGATCAACATCATTCATACTTAAGCGTACACCACCAATGATCCAGGCACAGCAACCTGATATCCTCATCGCCATAACAACGAGGTCCTCACCAGAAAAGGATCCGCTCGCGTACGCTCCGAAAGACACAAAGCAATCGGCCGTTTAAGGTATCATGGTAGCAACTCTACTTCTTGCCTTGACCCGAAATAGAGTTAGCCATGCCTACTAGGCGGTGAGTAACAGTAAGGACAGGATGGTAAAAGAAAATGAGTATGAACCTTGGAGGGTGTCCGACACGGAGCCGGCAGCACCGGCGACGGTGTCCTGGGCAGATTGGAGGTAGCTCTTGCTTGAGTCTTCCGCGTCATCTTTACCAGAACGAGTGGAGTCGGACATCTTCTGGGTTGTGGACTTCTCGGAATCTAGTGGTATGAGTTAGTAAGTTACAATACATGAGCATGTTGATTACGGGGTTCGATAAGACTAACCTGGCTGAACGGCACCAGAGAGCTTGTCACCAGTCTGAGATACAGACTCTGTGGCCTTGTCCATGGTCGACTTTTGGGAGTCGGGAGTCATCTTCTCGCCCATCTGGTCGGTAACACCTTTACGTCTGGAAGCGATAAACTGTTAGTCCATGCTCACTGCTGCCACCAACTGCTCTGTGACCTAGTAGGCTGCAACATGATATGGCACATACCCGGAGTCAGTCATGGTGATGGTTGTGTGAGTACGAAGTTACTGAAATTGGATTTGCTTGGTTCTGAGTGTTGTTATGCTTGTGGGGATTCTGTTGATTGTGGTTGTAAGGAAAGAAGAAAGAAGAAAGAAGAAAATTTTAGTTGAGGGGCAAGGTATTTGTAGGCACCGATGCAATGCCCCGCTATGGCACTGACGTAGCCGCGGAAAAGTGAAGGCTAAGGCTATCACGCGAGGGGTTGCTCCTCCCTTACCTACCTTACAGTACTACAGTACGCGAAGGGTTTAACAGCCAAGGCATTATTACCTTACAGTACCTACCATATCACTGTTATTATTGTTGTGACGGGAGGTAGTAGCGAGTCTGACCAATGGCCTCACTCCTGGAATGATGGTTGTCGTCTTCTTAATTGGAAGAATTGCCGATAAGGTGCTGCCTACTTCATCTCACATGATAATCAAGGTTGAAGTTTGGAAGGTTGGAAGGGCATGTATGCTTGGGGTATCCCAATGGCACATTGGCCCTTTGTAGAACATGGAGATCTCCCGATTGCCACATCGAAGTGCATCAATTATGATAGCTAAGGTAAGGTAGGTGATACTCTAGCTCATGACCACGGATCATCGAAGCCCCGAAGCAAATCCTTTTCATTGCAAAGGTGGAAGTCACGCGCTTTCTCGGAGTTTTCTCTTAAATCCTCCAGTTGACAAGCGACGGGCAATGATGCTTAGATTTGGCACCATTCGGCACAAGGTTTGAACAGTTTGAGTGAACAACACAAGTACCGCAATAGATATATGGCATACATGCACCTTGATAGCTGCTTCATTAATACTGTTAGGGACATAGATCAGACTGCACATCGAACATATTATCGCACACATTGCCACGTTCCTCGTGTGAGAATTCTTCGCTTCTGAGATCGCATCGTATCCAACGCTTAACCAGTAAGAACTGGGCTGCGGCAACTGAATGATGGCGGTGCCCCTGCAGCGTATGCTTCCTTCATGCCTTTGGCAGCAGAATAGATACCCAAGATTGCCGTCACGCATGATCCCAAGAAGAAGATAAGATTGAAGGTATTGAACAAGAACTTCTTCATGTATCCCCGCCTGTATCGGGCGAAGCCAGAATCATGATGGGTTGTCCGGCCACTCCTAGGGTCAAATCCTTCTCCGGCTTGAAGCGCATCCTTCTTGATTTGGAACCCGAGCATGATCATTGGTGGGAATGTGTACGAGAATTGCAGAATACAGGCCGCCGCGATGAGACCTGACAGGTTGCTGACCTGTGGAATAGCAGCAGCGACAACAAAGGCGACACCCCAGTATATTGGTACGACAGCGACCCACACCAGTTTTCCCGCCTTGGTACTCAAACTCGGGAATTTCAGTAATTCCAAGAGGACGTTGTTGTAAACAACTTTAATCCCGATATTGCCGTAAAGCACACCGGCAATGAGCGAAGAGACGATGTAGAAGACGTTCGAAACCGTCTGCCAAGCGTAGCTGGAGATTCCCTGGAACGCAGGATTAATGGTGAACTGGCCCTGGTAAGAGTAGCAGAAAAGGCCATAAAACAGGTAGCAGAAGAAGATAAAGGTCTGTGCACACAGCATCCCCTTCCAGAAATCGAAAGGTCGCTTCATTTCGGACATGAACTCAACGAAAAGCATAGCTCCTCCGTAAGAAAAGACGGCTTGCATGAGGCCGACAACCTGTCCGTCAAATGACACTCCTGGTGGTGGACCTGCCGTTTTGAATATCGGTCCAGGCTCCACCATGTTGTTGGCTTTCGCTGCAGTAAAATTAGGCTCAGAGTGGGCAATCACTGCCATTGATGAGATGATAATAAAGACATTCATCCAGATAGCTGCGTTTGCTATCCATCCGAGTCTCTGCAATGTTCGAATTTGGCCGAGAAGTGCTCCGGCAATAGCCCAGACAAAGCAGAGGATGATGAAACATGCGCCATCTTGAGTTTTATTTGGCCCTTTCGCGGCTATCTGTGAGAGGCCCTGGCCATTGGTAACAATGATTATGCCGACGTTTAAGAACAGCTGAACCGACTGAAAAAGACTGACAGTGTATCGTGCGAATGAGCCATAGACACGATACGCGAGGTCACCGAAGGTCTTTAAGGGATAGCGGTCTGAGTCCAATTGCAAGAACATTCTCCATAGCAGAGCACCACCACTGTTGATATGTCAGCCACACTCAGTAACGTATCGCTTGTAACCTACTATGCAGCAAGTATACCAAAGATCGTGTAAAGCACAACAGCAGGTCCGTAGCCCATCTGCTTGAACGCCCATCTAAAAGCCAAGACTGTAAGTATATTGGATACACACATTCGGCAATGGGCGACGTACGCAGTACTAAAAGGCCCCAGGATGTCGGTGGTGATTAGATAGAATACTGCTCCCCAGGTAGCTGTTCGGACCGCTCGTGACGCCTGTATGTATTCTTCGTCCGCAATAGCAAAGGTTGATATGGGAGGGGAGGTGCTCGCCGCACCCGCAGCTCCGCCGGACTTCTCGTCAACTACATGGGGCTCGCTGGTGACCGGTGCAGAGGAGCTACCCTTCTTGTTGAGAAAGCTTGGTTTCCCGAAGGCGAAGGTATTTTCGCCGTGAGCAGCTTCGTGCTGTGTATCGGCGCGCGTAATGGAGGCGTAGTGCATATATTCATCCATGGTGATACTTGGATCATGCAATTTGCGGGCAACGGATCGACTGATCTCGGCTTCTGGGCCGATTCCTACACCAGCAGTTGAACCCATTCGCACATCCCCGCCATCAAGAGCGAGAGTCCCCAACTGACCGGCCATCGTTCAATTGAGTCTGGCAAAATCCGAAATACAGAGCAAGGAGGCGTGGAAAGAGACAAGCAGAGCTATAGCGATCGGGAGCAAGATACTTTATATTCGGAGCGGCACGCCATGCTTATCGAGATCATCGGTGACATGATGGTGCTCAACGAAGGAGATAACGCGCTAAGGTAGGTAGGTAGCTTGAAATAGGAAGGTGATGGAACACAATCATGATGCTGTTTGCTCAGTCCATGCCTGTCTCACACGCTGTGGTCTAGATCTTGCATGTATGCAATAACCCAGCTTGACTTGGATTAGCAGATCATATGCAGATAAGGTGAGCTACGTATGACCTGATGGTGGGGCAGACGAGGGATTGCCTGATCAAGTACCTTAGCAAGCATCCGTTTCCCCGCAACCCAAGGAATGTTGTACTGTAGTACTCGTACGTACTACCTTACCTAGGGACCCAGGACTAAGGTGCGTACGGAGGTGGTGTGCGATGATAAGCTTCAGAGCTCGAGTGCACGTCGGCGTGTGGAGACTTAGCCCGATGGAGCCATGGCGGTACTATTAGGTTGTTCCACTGCTCCCAGATTCAGATTTGGATCAATGCAGTCAGTATTCCGTACCTACAGTACCTACCTTCAGGCACGAAACCATCATGAACCGTCAGCAGTAAGGTAGCCAACCGCATCCGAAGAGATAAGGTATCTACCTAGTTACGTTG
>JAABUR0100008247.1_pt1 | contig 12073 bp, 10 predicted proteins | sample 5560091 | NCBI WGS metagenome assembly JAABUR01 (sample SAMN10711879, study PRJNA513375) | rock metagenome | isolation source: Antarctica rocks | place: Antarctica: Victoria Land, University Valley sud
GGCCGCGTCGAGAATCGCATCGGAGATTGCGTCGGCGACCTTGTCGGGGTGGCCCTCGGTCACCGATTCCGACGTGAACATGAACTCGTTGTCTGCATGGACCATGGGTCTAAGGCTCCTCTGTCATTGGCTGACTCGCGCGTGTATCGGTCAGTTCGTTTCTTATGGCGGTGGCGCCGGCGACCATCGCTCTGAGTTTGGCGCGCGCGACGGAGGCGGGCAGGTGGCGAAGCCCGCAGTCGGGATTGACGACGAGGTGTTGCGCCGGCACGACATCCAGCGCCCTGCGGATCCGTCCGGCAATCACCTCGGGGGACTCGACGTCCTCGCTCTTCACGTCGACGACACCCAGCCCGAGTCGCCGGTCCCAGGAATACCGCTTGAACAGGGACAGGTCGCCGTACCCCTTGCGCGCGAATTCGAGGACCAGGGTGCCAACCTCGGCTTCGAGCACCGCTGGGAACAGGAAGTCGTAGTGGCCCTCCCAGGAGGGGCGGGCGTAGCGGTTGCCGTAACAGACGTGCAGCGCCCAGTCGGCTGCGACCCCCTTGGTCACGATGTTGATCGCTTCGACGGCAAGTGCGACGTCGTCGGGGTACCCGGCCAGGAAGGGCTCGTCGATCTGCAGCCTGGTGGCGCCGGCTGCCACCAGCTCCCGCGCCTCGGCGTTCAAGACGGCGGCCAGCGAACGGACTAGCTCGGCGCGGTCCTCGTAGGCCGACGAGCGGATCCGACGCGAGAGCGAGAAGGGTCCGGTGAAGGAGAACTTGATCGGCCGGTCGGTCTGACTGCTGGTGAAGACGAAGTCCTTGACCATGCCCAACGCCGAACTCTCCCCCGTCGACAGGGGTTCGGGCACATCCGCGTCGTAGTAGTCGTAGTAGTAGGACTTCTCGGCGTTGCTGATGACCACCCCGGGAATCCGGGCCAGCAGATAGTCGATGTCGTTGTCGCGCCGTAGCTCTCCGTCGGAGACCACGTCGATGCCTGCTTGTTCCTGGTCCTTGATGGCCGCCTTGATCGCGACGTCATGGATCTCGGCCAGGTGAGCAGGGCTGATCCGATGCAGATAGAAATCGGTCTTGAGCCGCTCGAGCCATTCCGGCACGGAGTACGAGCCAACCACAGTCGTCGACAGCAACGGCACCGGGTCAGGCCTCGACGGCCGCGTCACTTCGGCCACGTCAGTCACGCACCTGCGCGGTAAGGGTGATGATGTTGGTCCCGGTCCGGTGAGCGAACGGGGCGAAGCCGACATCGAATCCCTTGCGCCGCCCGATGTGTTGCAGCAGTGGGCCATTCACCCAATTGACGATCGATCCGTCGTACTTCCCGGGCCCGAGGAAACCGGTGCGGTACTGATGCGGGTCGGTCACGAAGATGTCGTGACACTGCAGCCGACCGTAGGGATGCAGCAGCGGAAGGGTGTCGACGAAGCTGGCGATCGCCCCGTTGCTGACCTGCATCCGTACGTCGCCGTGCCGTTCCAGCATCGGCCGGAGCATCTCGCCGTTGACCCCCGGTGCGATCTCGTAGAGGTCCAGTCCGGTCATCGGGACGTAGCGCTCCTCGAGCTTGACCGCGTCCCAGACGGCCATCCAGAACGCGGCGGCGCGGGACACATCCGCGAAGTACGTCGACAGCGCGTCGACGAGGAGCTCCGGCCCGAGTGAGAGCAACTTGTCGATCGCGCCGACGAGTGACTCCGGCGCTATCCCGAACTCCTCGGTGATCTGTGCTGCGTCGGCCTTCGGGAGGTAGGACCGGATCTCGGCCCGGTAGGTGTGCCCGCCGATCTGTGCGACGTCCTCGGTGGGGAGGTTGTCGTAGACATTGGAGATGTAGACGAGAAAGACCTTGTAGCGCAGGAAGCCGAGCGCCGTCATCGGCGTGGTCGCATCGAGGGCGAACGAACTCACGTGCGCTGCATGGTCGGCCACGTTATCCCGGGCCAGCGCGAGCACGTGTTCGGAGTAGTCGCACATCATGTAGTGCAACCGCCGGTAGTACTCCGTGCCGTGTTCGGCGTCCAATTTCGCGAACTCGTCGAGCCAGGTCTTGGCCTGGTTTCCGTTTCCGACGCCCAGCTCGATGACGTACAGCTCGTCGGGCAGGGCGTTGTGCGCGGCCAGGTCATCCCAGACGGTCAGCATCTCGGTGATCAGCTGGTGTACGCCGGAGATGTTTCGAGCATCGCTCTGTCCACCGGGCAGCGCTTGTTCGTAGAGCCGGCCGGTCGTCTTCTCCCAGACCCCGAGGAAACGCCAGTAGAGCGAATTGAACTCCCAGATCCGACTGGTGGTGCCGGTCGACCAGTCCTCGAGGTAGACCCGTTCGAGGCCCTTCGGCTCATCACGACGGACCAGAACGTTGCGGACGACGTCGGCCAGTTCGGCATCGGCACAACGACGCAGGTCGACGGCGATCTCCAGGCTGTCCCCGTTGGCTTCGGCGCCGCCGTTGCTACCTGCGGGCGATAGGACCGGGCGTACGTCGATGACGTCCCGGAAATTGTTCTTGTACTGCACCCAGTCACAGACCAGCCGCAATCGGGACAGATCGAGGGATGCCTCGCACAGGGCGTCCAGGATCGGTGACAGGCAGGCCTTCAGGTCCAACGCCTTCGCGCCACGCAGCTTCTTGGTGGGCCTGACCTCAACCAGCATCGCTGTCCTGTCCCGCGCTTACGTTCCGTCCGGCCTGCACGGTCGTGCGCGGTGGGAGGCCCGCGCGTTCGAGGAGTTCGGGTACGACCTGTTCCTGACCGAAAGCCATGACATGGACGCCGGCGACGCCGGGCGTCTGGCGCAGTTGTTGGATCGTTTCGACGCACAACGTCATCCCAAGTGCCGCAACCTGATCGGCGGGAACGCTGCGGAGCCGCCGGACCACGTCGTCGGGGATGTGAATACCTGGAACCTTTGTCTGCATGAACTCCATCGCTCGTACTGTCCGGATCGGACCGACGCCGGCAATGACCCCGCAGTGCTTGTCCAGCCCCAGGTCGGTGACCTCGCGCATCCACTGGCCGAAGATGTCGAGATCGAAGACGAACTGGGTCTGGACGAACTCCGCGCCGGCGGCGATCTTCTTGCCCATCCGCTGGGCGCGGAAGCGCAGCGGTGGAGCGAACGGATTCTCGACCGCACCGATCAGCCAGTGCGGGGCCGGCTTGACCGGCTTACCCGAGAGCAACCTGCCCTGATCGCGCATCAGCCTCGCGGTCCAGATCAGCTGGACGCTGTCCAGGTCGAAGACCGGCATCGCGTCCGGATGGTCGCCGAAGCTCGGGTGGTCGCCGGAGAGCATCAAGACGTTGGGGATGCCGACGGCCCCGGCCGAGATCAGATCCGACTGCAGGGCGATCCGGTTGCGGTCCCGCGTAGTCAGCTGCATGACCGGCTCGACACCGCTGCGCATCGCCAGAATGCTGCCTGCCCAGCTCGCCAGTCGGGTGTGCGAGCCCTGGTTGTCGGTGATGTTGGCCGCGTCCACCCAGTCCCGAAGGATCTCGGCCTTGACGGTGATCGCATCCGGATCGGCCCCCCGCGGCGGTCCGATCTCAGCGGTGACGGCAAATCGGCCGGTCCGCAACGCGGATCTCAACCGACCCTCCTCCTGCTCTGTCGTCACGGCGCACCCCCGGTCAGGAGGCTGCGATCCGTAAGCACCAGATGCCTGCGGGTCAGGCCGTCATCCGGAGTCCACAGCTCGTCGTCCCGGCCCTGCCAGTAGTTGACCCAGGAACTACGCCCCCACTCGCGATGGTCGATCGGACGCTGTAGCAGGGTCAGATCGCCTACCCGGCCGGCCTGCTCGGTCCGCTCGTAGGCGGTGACCCATACGCACTGCACGTCGGGATAGACCTCGCAGCCACCGGTGGGCGACACGCCACCGCAGGGGCCGTTGCGCAGCTGCTTGGGACAAGTCATCGGGCAGGCATATCCGGTCGCCGGCAAGGTGCACTGACCACACATCCGGCAACCGAACGCGCTCTCCTTGACCTGCTTCTCGGCTGTGGTGAACCACCGGTAGAGGCGTGGACGACTCTCCAGGAAGCGGGCCAAGGCCCGGTTCGCGGCATTGGGAGTCAGCAGGTGATGGAGGCGGTACATCGACCGCGCCGACCATGAAGGCCTGGTCGGTCGGGGCCAGGCAGCCCCTGGGCGACCCGCACTCCGCTCCCGATGCACGATTCATCATCTGCCCACAGCGCGGCTCCGGATAGCCGGATTCGCCCACAAGTTGCCGGCGCTCTCATTTGTGCCCGCAGCACAAGCGCCAGCGAGCTGTCAGCCGTACGGCGTGAGCAGTTGGTCCACCGGCGCGAAGTCGTCGGTCAGCACCAGCGGATCGTCGCCGAGGAATTCGTCCAGCTCGGCAGGGCTGACTATCGTCATCGGGGTGGCTCGCTCGATCAGGCCCGCTTCGATCGCCGTACGGTCGAACTCCTCGTCGGAGGCCAGCACGACGATATTGCCGCCCGGGACACCGATCAGACCTCCGCTGGGGCTGATCACCAGCAGGTGCTCGAAGATCGAGGCGATCGTGGCGATCTCGGCCCGGGCAAAGTCCAGCGGTGCGTGGTCGATGACGTTGAGCGCATACAGACCCCCCGGAACGAGCGCCCTCGACACATCGGCCACCGCTTCCCGAGTGGTCAGGTGCCAGGGCACCGCGACGCCGCCGAAGGCATCCCCCACGACGACGTCGGATTCGTCGCTCGGCGCCTGCGCCAAACCGACGCGGCCGTCGCCCACCGTAACGCGCAGACCCTCGTCATCGGGCAGCGCGAGCCGCTCACGATCGACCGAGACCACTCCCGGGTCCAGCTCCACGACCTCGTTCGTGCCTCCGGGGCGGGACTCGAGCAGGTACCGCGGCAGGGTCATCCCCCCGCCGCCGATGTGCAGGACCGACAGCGGCGTCCCCGAAGCCGCATGCGCGTCCAGCGCCGCCGCGACTGCGCGGGCGTAGGCGAACTCGAGGTGGGTCGGGTCGTCGAGGTCGACGTAGCTGTGCCGCAAGGTGTCCAGGATCAGCAGTCGCCCACTTACCCGCGCAGGATCGTTCTCGACGCTGGCGCAGTGATAACGCGTCTCGGTGTCACATGATTGTGGGGCCAGGACGCCGAGGCCGGCCGCCACGATGACAAGGGCGAGCAAGCCGGCCGTACGCCGCTTGGCCGATGTCGATGAGCCGCTCGTCCCCGATCCACGCGATCCGAACATCAGCGTGAGGCCGGCCAGGGCGAGCAGTCCGCCGGTCCCCAACAGGATGACGCTGGTCGGGACCAGCGCGACGAGCACGAATCCGGTCACGAAGGTCGCCACGATCGCACCCAGTGTGCTGATGCCCGACAGCCGCCCGACCACTGATCCGGTCTCGGCAAGGCTGGCCAGCTGCAGCTTGACGACCATGGGCGGGACGGCGGACAGCAGCGCCGCCGGTGCGAAGACCGTGATGGCGGCCAACAGCAGGGCCACGCTTGCGGCCTGACTCGGGCCCACCCCCTCGGCGACGAACCGCACGATCGGGGTGATCAGCAGGACCAGGGCTCCCCCGGCCACGAGCAGCGGGCCCATCAGCCGCCGTGGGTCGAGCGCGTCGGCCACCCGGCCCCCCGTCCAGGCGCCGAGGGCGATCGCGGCAAGGGCGAATCCGATGACCGCGGTGTTGGTCTCCAGGGTGATCCCGACGTACGGGGCGATCAGCCGCAGTGAGGTGATCTCCAGAACGAGCACCGCTGCCGAGGATCCGAAGACCAGGGCAGCGGCCAGATAGGGGTGCAACGGGCTGGGTGGTGGGGGTGGCGTACCGGTCATTCGGGGTTGTCGATGTGGTCGAGGCTCAGCTGGTGGGCCTGCTCCTGATCGGCTCGGCCCAGGTCGACCCGCTCGAGCAGCTCCGGACCGTTGTTCTTGACGTTGCCCACATCGGGGCCTACCGGGCGCATTTCGAGCCCCTGGACGACCTCCTCCGGCGTCGGCTCCAGCAGCGTCGCCGGATCGTGCTCGGCGGGGTCGAGCCAGGCATCCCAGCGATCGCGGGGCAGCACGAACGGCATTCGCTCGTGGATCTCGGCCAGCGGGCCGACCGCGGGAATGGTGATCACCGTGCAGGTGAGCAGCCGATCGGGTTTGGTCCCCCAGATCTCCCACAGCCCGGCGAATGCCAGGCGCGACCCGTCCTGGGGCGTCATGAAGTAGGCCTGTTTGCCGGCCCGGCTCCGGGTCGGGCCGTTACCGCCACCGGTGACCATCCACTCGTACCACCCGTCGGCCGGGATGAGCGCGCGCCGGCGTTCGAAAGCCTTGCGGAAAGCCGGCTTGTCGATCAGCGACTCGACCCGGGCATTGAACATCTTCGAGCCGATCTTGGCGTCCTTGGCCCAGGACGGGACCAGTCCCCACCGCACGACCGACAACTCCCGGTAGGGCTGCTGATCGTCATCCTTGGGCTTACGGGTCCGAACGGCGTACACGGGGTCGGTTGGTGCGACGTTGAAATCGGCAGGAACGGGTGGGGCGTCGTCGGCCAGGATCGCTTCGAACTCGACCTCCAGGTCGTCGGGATTGTTGCTCGCCGCATACCGGCCACACATGCCCGCCACTCTAGGTGTGATCCTCGGGGAGTTGCTGATGACGGGATCACGGTCGGTGGAGTACCCGGCGTACGGGACACTGAGCCCGATGATGAAGGCAGTGACACTCACCGACTCTGCCGATGACGTCGGCGCCTGGCCGGCGCCGCGCGCGACGGCCGAGCTGGATGCCGTGGTAGGCGTCCCCGGCTCCAAGTCGATGACCAATCGGGCCCTGATCCTGGCCGCGCTGGCCGACGGACCCAGCCGGATCGAGGCTCCGCTGCACGCCAGGGACACCGCGCTGATGGTCGCGGCCCTTAGGGCGATGGGTACCGAGATCGCCGCTGGCGCCGACGGTTCGTGGGTCGTGACCCCCACGCAACTCGCCGGCCCAGCCGATGTCGACTGCGGACTCGCCGGCACCGTCCTGCGGTTCGTGCCACCGGTGGCGACCTTGGCTCGTGGCCCTATCCGATTCGATGGGGACCCGCGGATCCGCGAACGCCCGAACGCCCCATTGATCACCGCGCTGCGCGAGCTGAGCGCCGAGATCGACGACGGCGGACGCGGGGCAGCACCCTTCGTGGTGCATGGAGCCGGGGGACTGACGGGCGGCTCGGTGAGCCTGGACGCCACCGGATCGTCTCAGCTGATCAGTGGACTGCTCTTGGCTGCGGCGCGCTTCGACCACGGGATCGAGGTCACCGCCGTTGATTCCGTGCCCTCGGCGCCCTACCTCGACATGAACATCGCCATGCTGCGAGCCCGCGGAGTCTCCGTGGAGGCCGAACAGGGCTGGTGGCGTGTGCACCCCGGGGTGGTCCGCGGGCAAGACGTCGCGATCGAGCCGGACCTCAACACTGCGGCCCCGTTCGCGGCCGCCGCCCTGGTCACCGGCGGCCGAATAGTCGTCTCGGGCTGGCCGGACTCCACGACCCAACCCGGTGGCCAACTGCCCAGGTGGCTGACGGCGATGGGTGGACACTGCGACGTCTCCCCGGCTGGGCTCACGGTCACCGGCGGATCCAGGATCAGCGGCATCGACGCCGATCTGAGCGAGGTGTCGGAACTCGTACCGGTGCTCGCTGCCCTTGCTGCCCTTGCTGACTCACCTTCGCGGTTCACCGGCGTCGCGCACATCCGCGGCCACGAGACCGACCGCATCACCGCCCTGGCCACCGAGTTGTCCGGCTGCGGCGCGGAGGTCGACGAGTTACCGGACGGGCTGGTGATCACGCCGCGGGCGCTGCACGGCAGGTTGTTCGCCACCTATGACGACCATCGCCTGGTCATGGCGGCCGCCGTTCTAGCCCTTGCGGTCGACGGAATCGTGGTCGGCGGCGCGTCGACGGTGGCAAAGACCATGCCCGACTTCACCCACTGCTGGGAGTCGATGGTGGCCGGAATCGACGGGAGTCCGACAATCGAGTGAACGCCCGCCCCTCACACATCGACGGAGAACGCTACGACGAGGACTCCGTCCGGGTCCGTCCCTCACGGCACGGCTCCCGACCGCGTACGCGCACCCGCCCCTCTCACGAACGGGCCAGGCTAGGCACGGTGCTCGTCGTCGACCGCGGCCGGTTTCGTTGCCTGGTGGACGGTGAGCCGGTGACCGCCATGCGGGCCAGAGAACTCGGCCGCCGCGCGATCGTCGTCGGTGACCGCGTCCGGCTCGTCGGTGACATGTCCGGAGGGCCAGATGCCTTGGCGCGCATCGTGACCGTGACCGAACGCGTCAGCGAGCTACGGCGTACGGCCGATGACACCGATCCCACCGAGCGCGTCGTGGTCGCCAACGCCGACCAACTGGTCATGGTGACTGCGATCGCAGATCCACCGCCCCGTACCGGTTTCATCGACCGCTGTCTGGTCGCCGCCTTCACAGCGGGACTGGATCCGTTGCTGTGCCTGACGAAGGGCGATCTCGGTGATGCCACCGAGCTGTTCGACACCTACGACGTGCTGTCCGTGCCCGCCGTGGTCGTCCGGCGCGACGCACCGTTGGATGAGCTGGCCCAGCGGTTGCGGGGGCGAACCAGTGTGCTGATCGGTCACTCTGGGGTGGGCAAGTCGAGTCTGGTCAATCGGCTCGTCCCGGACGCGGACCGGGCGATTGGGGACCTGAGCAAGATCGGCAGGGGGCGGCACACCTCCTCCGCGGCAATCCTGCTGCCGTTGCCAGGTGGCGGCTCGGTGATCGACACGCCCGGCATCAGATCCTTCGGGCTGGCCCACGTGAGCGCAGACGACCTGCTCGGCGCCTTCGGTGATCTGGCGCCGGGTGCGCAACAGTGCCCACCCGGTTGTGCTCATCTGGACGCGGCAGACGGCTGCGCGCTCGACGCCTGGGTGGCCGCAGGCCACGCCGAACCCGAACGCCTGCAGTCCTATCGGCGGCTCGCGGGTGCCCGGCTGACCGAACCGGACGACGGCACGCGCTAACGTCACCGCGTGGTCGATCCCTCAGGAGGACCGAGCCGGTTCGCGGAGGACCTGCGCTTGGCCCATGTCCTGGCCGACGGAGTGGACTCGTTGGCCCACGAACGCTTCCGCGCCCAAGACCTGCAGATCTCGACCAAGTCCGACCAGACCCCGGTCACCGACGTCGACCAGACCATCGAGGACGCGTTGCGCTCCACCCTGTCCCGGGTTCGGCCGCGCGATGCGGTGCTGGGTGAGGAGTCCGGCGAGTCAGGCCACGGATCTCGGCGCTGGGTGATCGATCCGATCGACGGCACGGCGAATTTCGTCCGCGGCGTACCCGTCTGGGCGGTGCTCATCGCTTTGATGGACGGCGAGGACGTTGTCGTCGGATTGGTCGCCGCGCCTGCGCTGCAACGCCGTTGGTGGGCGGCCAAGAACGGTGGCGCCTGGACCGGTCGCAGCCTGACGTCGGCGACCCGGTGCACGGTCTCCACGGTGTCGACACTTGGCGATGCTTTCATGTCCTATTCCAGCCTCACCGGCTGGGCCGATCGGTATCGGCTGGAGAACTTCCTGCAGCTCACCCGGTCGGTGCGACGGACTCGCGCCTACGGCGACTTCTGGTCGTACATGCTCGTTGCCCAGGGCGCTGTGGACATCGCCTGCGAACCCGAGGTGTCGCTGTGGGATCTTGCCGCCCTGTCGGTGATCGTGACCGAGGCCGGCGGGCGGTTCACCGACCTGTCCGGCAGTGCTGGTCCGACCGGAGGAAGCGCGGTCGCCACCAACGGAGCGCTGCACGATGGTGTCCTGGAACTGCTCTCCCGCGATCTTTCAGACGAACAAGAGCTGTCGGCGGACAAGTTGACTGCTGAGCCGGGTCAACAAGCTTCCACCTCATTCGATCTCCACGACGTGTAGTTCACCGCCCACCGCAAGGTTGAAGGACTCTCCGATGAAAACGTTGGTCGGTCTGTCCTGCAGAGACGGCTGGTACACGACCGCGAGACGCTCCCCGTCGAAGGTGACGTTGACCTGCTCGGGCTGCACGGCGACCTCCCTTCCGGTGCGGGCGTCTTGGTCCCAGGTGTAGAGGTCGACGGCCCGCCACACGGCGAGCACATCCTTACCGTCCGACCGGGACCAGAACGCGCTGCGTAGGTCAGTCACGCTGGCTGTGACGTGCGCCCAGGGAGCTTCCACGGGACTGGAATCAACGCCGCGCAACAGCAACAGGAGGCGGCGGATCGCGTCGAATCCGGGCTTTGCGTCCCACGAATCCGGGTCCGCGGTCGGCGTGCGGATCAGCCCGAACCCGGCCTCACGGACGCTGCGCTCGGTGTCCTCGAACGGGGGCGCCTCGTCCAACAGTTCGTAGCCGAAGAATGGACGCCCAGCAATGGCATGAACGAGGAGTTGTTTGGGCGCGTACAGCGCTGCAGCCTCCTCGGAGACCAGCTCAGACCCTCCGGTGTAGCCGCGATTCAGTGACGTGGTGTACCCGCCCTCAGACACGCAGACCGGCTTCCCAGGGTGGATCGGCCGCAGTAGCTGCAGCAGCCCGTCAGCACCGAGTTCGGGATCGTCGTCGCCGGGATAGATGTGCACGTCACCACGATCGAGCCATTGGCCCAAGCCGCCCAGGGCTTGAACGTCTGGAACTACTTCCCTCGGCCCGCCTTTCATGTTGAGCGGGGGACCCTGCACGAGCACATGGTCGAAGGCGGGCCGCTTGCGAGTCTCCTCGTACAACGCCTGTTGGGCCCAGCGGGTCAGGTTCACCCAAGAGGCTATGGCCTTCCCCGGTGAATTGGGCTCGTTCAATCCGGTTAGCGAGTCAAGGAGTTCCAGGTCCACGTTGGACTGCAACCAGTCCAGTTGCTCGTTGACCACGCGCCGGGCCCCGTTGAGTGACCTGACGTCGCCGGCCACCAGGCTCGGACAGCACCAACGGACCCCAGCCGCAGCGAGTGCGTTCATTCCCTTTTTCACGGCGGCCCGTCCGTGGGTCGTACGCGGCAGTAGTTGGCGGACGGCCCCAACCCCGAGGTCGAGGAGCCAGCCGACGGCCGCGTCGGTGTTCGCCCACACGCTGCTATCGCCCAGGAAGGATAGGTGGGTGTTGATGCCGTACGCGGGAAAGGCCGTCGGCGCCAGTGGCTGAGTTGGAAGGGTGAGGCTTTGGCAGGAGACGGCTGCGCTGCCGGTGAGAAGGGCGAGTGGTGCCGCGTAGGCGGCTCGCACCAGCAGCTGGCGACGGGTGAGACTGGACATGACCCTCGCCCTCCAGATGGCAGTTGATCCGCCACATTAGCTCGACGTCGGCCAGCCGGGCTCCGTCGGCCCGTCGTCCTCGGTGTGACACGATTCCGAGGTGCTGAGCCCGCTGGCGGTCACGAGGGAGGCGCCCGATCCATGCGTCGGTGGGTGATCGGCTTTGGGCTGGTCGTGCTCCTAGCGGTCGCGATCGTTGCCGACTCCACGCCCGACGTTGCGCCTCGTGTGGTCGACGCCTCCTACGGCGAAGATCCGAGCCAAAAGCTCGACGTGTATCCGGCCGAAGCACCCTCGCCGGCCGTCGTCGTCGTTCACGGTGGCGGCTGGACACGCGGCGACAAGGATCTGCCTGAGGTACGGGAGAGCTCGCTCAGACTCCAGGCGCGTGGATTCGCCGTGTTCAGCATCAACTATCGGCTGGCCAGCGATGACCAGCCCGGTGAGCCGATGCAGACAGACGACGTGGCCGCGGCCGTCCGCTGGATTCGCGACAACGGCTCGCAATATGGTGCTGACGGCACAGGCATCAGGCTGTTGGGGGGGTCGTCCGGCGCTCAGTTGGTGGCTCTGGCTGGGCAAAAGATCAACGCAGCTCAGCCCGGTGTCATCCGCGGTGTCGTCGCCATGTCCGGCCCGATGGACTTCGTCCGCATCGTCGAGCAGAACCTCCTTCTGCCGGCGCGTGAGCGGACCGGCAAGACCATTCCCGTCTATCTCGGGTGCCGGCTCACCGAGTGCACAGTCGAGCAGATCCAGGGGGCATCTCCCATCTACAGCATCAAC
>JAABUR0100008250.1_pt1 | contig 12071 bp, 7 predicted proteins | sample 5560091 | NCBI WGS metagenome assembly JAABUR01 (sample SAMN10711879, study PRJNA513375) | rock metagenome | isolation source: Antarctica rocks | place: Antarctica: Victoria Land, University Valley sud
GGCGCTGTCGGCTTGGGGCACACGTTGTTGACCACGACCGACGAGGATCGATTCGGCCCTCAGCCGTTCAGTCTGGACGGGAACGTGTGGATTGTTGCCGATGCGCGCGGGGAACTCCGCGACGCGCTAGGCGCGTCTGATGCCGCCGCTCGCGCGTTGGACCTATCAAAGACCAGTGACGCCGAACTGCTGCTACGCGCCTACCTTACATGGGGGGAGGACTGCCCTCAGCGCCTCCTGGGCGATTTCTCGTTCATCGTGTGGGATGGCCGGCGGCGTACCGTCTTCTGCGCCCGGGACCACTTTGGGGTGAAGTTGCTCTACTACGCGCGCGTCGGGTCGTCCCTCGTCGTGAGCAATACGCTGCACTGTATTCGCCGGCACCCCTTGGTGTCCGCGCGGCTGAACGAACGGGCCATGGGCGATTTCTTGCTGTTCCGGGCTAATCACGACTCCGACACGACCGCCTTCGCCGACATCCAACGCGTCCCGGCTGCCCACTCGCTGCAAGCGCGTGACCTCTTTGTGCGCGTGCGCCGCTATTACACCTTCCCGGTGCGCACGAAAGTCCACCATCGCAGGGCATCCGATTATGTTGATCACTTCCGCGAGGTCATGGACCTAGCGGTGGGCGACCGCCTACGCACGAAGAAGATGACGATCTTGATGAGCGGCGGCCTCGACTCGACCGCGCTCGCTGCAACAGCCGTTGATGTCGCGGCCGCGCGAGGACGCCCGCTCGACCTGCAGGCCCTCACGGGCGTCTTCACACGCGTGGCGCGGGACGACCGCGAAGGGCGATTCGCCGAGATAGCGGCGACGGCCCTTGGCATCCCACACCGTCAGTATGTCGCCGACGCGGCCCCGTTGCGTGAGAGTTGGGGACGCCCCGACCTCCAGGGTCCCGAGCCCCTCTTCTATCTGATCACGATCGCGGCGATGACGCTGCGGCAGCCGCTAGTCACGGATGACCGGCGCGTAGTGCTTTTCGGCCATGGAGCCGATCTCGCGTTCAATACGGACGTGCGCGGCTATAGCGTGCGCGACCTGTTCGCGCGGACGGCCATGGGGGACGCGCTGCTTGATCTCGCGCATAGCGTACGGCCCGCGCGCCAAATACCGCCCTTGGGCACGGGAGTGCGGCACGCCATGCGGAATCCGCGGCCGCCACGGCGAGACGACGCGGCCCCGCTGCGTTTCCCCGCGTGGGTCAACGAGGATTTCGCGCGGCGCCTCAATTTGCGTGACCGCTGGGAGGACGAGCAGCGCGCCTTGCCTGCCCCCACGCATAATCTCCGCTATGCGACGTACGACGGGTTCTTGTCCCCCTACGAGATGGCCGTCCACGAGTGGTACGACCCCAGCGTCTCCCACCTGCCGATGGAGGCGTGGTTCCCTTACTTGGACCTGCGCGTGGTTGACGTCCTCCTGTCGCTCCCCGTGGTACCATGGATCATCAAGAAAGCGTTTCTGCGCGTGGCCATGCGCGACCGCCTACCGGACGAGGTCGTCCGGCGACCCAAGACGTATATGTCCGTGCAGCCGTTCCCTGCGGTGATCGGGGCGGGGCAGCAGGACATATTGCGCGCGCTCGGCGCGATGCCGCAACTGGAGCCGTACATCAACCTCGACCAGCTAGCGCACAATCCCGCGCCGGCCGGCATCATGCCTGCTTGGACGTTCCCAGCCGGCGTGAGCCTAGCCAGTCTGGGGAATTGGTTGCGGTCGGTGGAGACATCGGCCACAGGAGAGTCTCGCGTTGGCTAGTAGTCTGTCAAGCGAACTCTGCGCAGTTGCTCCTGGGACCGCCGGCAGGATGCCGGCGGTCCCAGGGGGTACGCTTCGCTGCAAAGTAACCCCTCGGAAAAAACACTAGGCGCGCGGCGTGACGCGGACAGGCAGTCCGTTGGGCAGCACGGCGGTGATGCCGTTGTAGGCGTGCGCGGGGTCATGACCTTCCACCGGCGCGAGGGTGTAGTCGCGCAGGATGCGCATGGCCATGGCCTTGATCTCGACCTGCGCGAAGCTCATGCCGATGCACACGCGCGGCCCGCCGTCAAAGGTCACGAGGCTGTAGGGCGTGCGCTTGTCCTCCTCGCGCGGCGGCGCGAAGCGGTCGGGGTCGAAGCGGTCGGGGTCGGCGAAGACGCGCGGCAGCCGGTTGGATGCCGCCAGACCCAGCCGGACTGTCGTCTCGGCGGGGAGTTCGTAGCCCGCGAACACGACATCCTCGACCGTGCTACGCGGCGCGTTGCCCACGGGCGAGTATAGCCGGCCCGCCTCGTCGACCGCGTAGCCAAGCGTCTTGGCCGCGCGCACCGCCTTGAGGGTGATCTCGCCGCCTGATTCGGCCAGTACCATATCCATTTCCTTGTGCACGCGCGCCAGGTAGTCGGGATGTGTCGCCAGCAAGTAGAGCAGCCACGCGCTGAGCGTGGTCGTCGTCTCGTGGCCCGCTACGAGCAGGATGTGCAGTTGGCCGAGCAACTGTGTATCGCTAAAGGGCCGGTCGTCGTCGTCGCGCGCGCGTACGAGCAGGCCCAGGATGTCATCGGTTGGGTCGGCGCGGCGCGCCGCGATCAGGCGCAGCAGCAGGCCGTCAAGCTCGCCGCGTACGCGCGACAGGTGCGTGAAGAACGCTTCCTGCGACGTCATAGCCGTGAAGTCGGCGTAGAGCAGTTGGTAGAACAGTTAGCGCAGGCGGTCGACCTCGGCGCCGGTTTGGAGCCCGACGAGGGCCGCGGCGGCCACGTCGAAGGTGATCTTACGCGTCTCCTCGTACAGGTCAACCGTGCCGCGCGCGGCCCAGTCGCGCGTGCGCGCGGCGATGACACGGTTCATGATCGGCAGGTAGGCGTTCATGTAGGCCACGGCGAAGGCCGGGTTCATCATCTTACGGTCACGGTCGTGCGGAGGGCCGTCGGTGTTGAGCAGCCCCTGCTCGAACATACCGGACAGGATGGGCGTCCAACCGCGCTCATGGCTGAAGGCGTGGCGGTGCGATTGTAGTACAAAGCGGTTCGCCTCTGGTCCGACCATGAAGACCATCCAGTCGCCGTACAGCGGCCGCAGCCCCGGCGGGGTCTCTCGCTTGAACACGGGACCGTATTCGGTCGCTATGCGCGCCAGGTACGACGGCATATCCTGCCAGAAATCCTCGGGCATGGCGATCTCCGGTATCTGGTCAAAGCTCTTGACGGTGTCGACGTCCGTATCGCTCATCGTTTGTGCCATGTCTCTATCCTCTCCCTGCTAGTGGGGCGATACCGCTCGTGATAGCGGTCGTATCGCGGTCATTTTGTCGTGAGTCTGTGCCCCAATTGTACTCCCGTGGCGGTTTCGACGCCCTACTCCTAGCGTGTCACTCGCTGCCAAAGGAGGCTGATTATTGATAGCGGCGACGAGATGACGAGGCGACGACGGCGAACGATCCCATTCTGCGAGTGAAATTGCGAGTCAAACTGCGAGTTTTGCGTGGTGTTCTCTCCTGATCACGCCTACTATGTGTGCGTAGGGTTCCGTTAGGCCTTATGGGGCGACTGCTCCCGCACTTGCGGTGGAAGACTCGGATGTGGATGGGTACTCGCGCGATAGCGCGGTAGGAAGATGAGGAAGGCAGCAGATGGGAATGCGACAAAGTAGTGGGCGGCGCACGGCAAAGCACCGCGTGGGGACGGCTCTGGTGGCGGTCGCGTTGGCAACGGGGGCGACAGGGGCTATGGGCCTGACAGGCCACGCGTTGGCCGATGGCGTTTGCGGCAGCGGAACCGCCGGGACCGCCGGCGTGGAGCTCACCTGCACCTATACCACCACGGGGAGCGAACAGACCTTCGCCGTCCCGGCCGGAGTGACCGGCCTGCACGTTGTTGCCGTTGGCGGCAAGGGCGGCAACCAATACCCCGAACACAACACTCCTGGAGGCACGGGCGCCCGCGTCAGCGCCGACATCACGGTGGTGGGGGGAAGCGCGCTCTACGTTGAGGTCGGCGGCAACGGCGGCGACGGGGCTTACGCCAGCGGCGGCAATGGAGGCTATAACGGTGGTGGCTCCAGCGGCGGAACGTTCCGCAGCGGCGGCGGTGGCGGCGCATCCGACGTGCGCGGCATCTCCGCGGCGCAATCTGATTCGCTCACCTCGCGTCTTCTCGTCGCGGGCGGCGGGGGCGGCAGCGGGTACCTCGCGAGTGGCGGCGCCGCGGGCGGTAACCCTGACGGCAGTGGCAGTGCGGGCGCGAGCAATGGCGGCGGCGGCGGCGGTGGTGGAACAGCGACGCAGGGTGGCTCAGGCGGCGGTAGCTACTACTCCGGCTATTATGGCGCTGACGGTAGCTTCGGCGCCGGCGGTAATGGTGGCGCGAGCAGTGGCGGCGGCGGCGGTGGTGGTGGGTATTACGGTGGTGGCGGCGGCGGCGCGGATGGCAACGCCACCACGGGCGGCGGCGGCGGCGGCGCGAGCTACGTAACGACAGCCGCGACTAACGCGTCGTTCACGACTGACGCCACTGGCACGCCCGAGGTGGTCATCACCTATGACAATCCCTCCATCGGTGGCAGTGGCGGCGGCGACCCCACGGCCACGCCCGAACTCGGCTCCGGCGAACTCCTCGCCACCGGCCTGCTCCCCATCGGAGCCGTACTGCTCTACCGCCGACGCCGCGCGGACCGTGGCAGCGGCGCCAACGGCGAGAAAACGGATGGCAGTGCATTATAAGACATGTGCGCTCCAGCCTTCTTCTAATGAGGTATCGCGTTTATGCCACCAAGGGTGTGACGCGCGGGCACAAGAGCTACGTAAGAAATGACCATCTTCACCGTCTATTCTTATGGACGAACCGGATGGAGTGACGCGAAGCGCACCTCTCGGCAGTGGCGGCCGCTGCCGGGAGGCCGCGTATCCTAATGGAGCAGCCATCGGAGGGGTGGGCGTGCAATCGTCCCCCTTCAGTAAACGCGTGACGTGACCGATACATCTACATGAGCCCTGTATCACGCTGACAGGGCGGCCGACCAGACCTGTGAGAGGAAGACGTGACCCGTGCCCACCATCCTGTGCGTAGACGATGATCCCTATCAGACCGACCTGTTGCGCTACGGTTTGGCGCGCGCCGGCTTCGACGTCGTGACCGCGGGTACGGGTCGCGAGGGCCTGCAGCGCGCGCGCACAGGGCCCGTCGACCTGGTGATCCTCGACGTTGACATCCCCGACCGGGACACCGCTGCGGCGCTCATCGCGCTGTGCGCGCGCACGACGATTCCTGTCATCATGCTCACCGCCCGTGCGCGGGACGAGGACATCATCGCCGGCCTCGATCAGGGCGCCGACGACTACGTAGTCAAGCCGTTCAACATGCAGGTGCTCGTCCTGCGTGTCCAAGCGGTGCTGCGCCGCGTCGTCGCCCGGACCAGTGGGGGTGTTGTGGATGGGACGACCGGGCGGACGCAGCATAGGATCGCGGGAGCGTTCTTCGATGCGGACATGCATGAACTGACGGCGGCCGATGGGACGCGCGTACGGTTGACGCCGACGGAGAGCCGCATCCTGGCGTTGCTGGTCGTCCATGCGGGGCAGGTGCTCGCGGCCGCGCGCATCATGGAGTGCCTGTGGGGCCACACCAGCGAGAGCGATGTCAACGTGATCAAGACGCATGTCCGTCATCTCCGCGAGAAGATTGCCATGCTACCGGGCAGCCCGCACCCGATCCGCACCATTCCCGGCGTCGGCTACGCGGCGCCGCGGGGCGATACGGAGCGCGTGGAGGAGACCCAAGCCGTGCAGGGGCTGCGCGCCCTGGCCTAAGCTGACGGGTATCATGAGGCGCCGAACATCCTACACCCTGTATTCCTGCTATGTCGCTGTGCGCTATGGAAAGTTTTATGCGTGAGAAACGACCCTATGCAAAGCCGGCGCACACGGAGACGCCGCTGACTATCGGCAAGGCGCTTGCCGCGCAAGCCGCGCGTACGCCGGACGCCGGCGCCATAGCCGCCCCAGGCCGGGTAGATTGTTCGTACACGCGTCTGGCCGCGCATGTCGATGACAGCGGGGCGGCGCTTCGCGCGCTGGGGCTCGGGCGCCGTGATCGCATCGCCCTCGTCCTGCCCACCGGACCGGAGATGGCCGTGGCGTTCCTCGCCATCGCCGCTTCCGCGGTGTGCGCCCCACTCAATCCCTCTTATCGTCCCGATGAATACGAGGCGTATTTCGCGGTCTTGAACGTCAAGGCTGTGATGATCCAGACGGGCGAGGGCGCCGCGGCGGCCGCCGCCGCCAGGCGGCTTCACCTCCCGGTCATCCAGTTGTCGCCGCGCCCTGTCGCCGCCGCGGGCCTCTTCGCGTTCGCGGGGGCGGGTCGTCTCCCAGTCGACGCCGACTATCCCAGTCCCGACGACGTAGCCGTCGTGATGCTCACGTCCGGCACGACGGCGCGGCCCAAGGTCGTGCCGCTCACCCACCGCAACGTCCTTGCCTCGGCCCTGTACACGGCTCGCGCCGTCGCGCTAACGCCCAGCGATCGTTGTCTCAACGTCGCGCCGATCTTCCATATTCATGGCCTGTGCATGGTGTTGTCGTCGCTGCTGGCCGGCGCGAGTGTCGTCTGCCCTCCCACCTTCGATGCGCTGCGTTTCTTCGCCTGGCTCGACGAGTGCCGTCCGACGTGGTATGTCGCCGGTCCCACCGCGCACCGCGAGATTTTAACGGTCGCCGACACACAGGGGCGCCGCGCCATCATCGCGCGATGTCCGTTGCGGCTGATCCGCTCCGGCTCGGCGTCGCTGCCCTCGGCGGTGTTGCATGACCTGGAGCGCACGTTCGGCGCGCCCGTCATCGAGGCCTATGGGTTGACTGAGGCCGGACCCCTCATCGCCTGCAATCCCCTGCCCCCGCTGGTCCGGAAGCCAGGCTCGGTCGGCCTCGCCGCGGGACCGGAGGTCGCGATCATCGACTCCGCGGATGAGCTGACGCCCGTTGGCCGGGAGGGGGAGATCGTCGCGCGCGGACCCAACATCATGGCGGGCTACGAGGGTGATGACGCTGCCAACGAGGAGGCCTTCGTGGGGGGATGGTTCCGGACAGGTGATCTTGGCTATCTGGATAGCGACGGCTATCTCTTCATCACCGGGCGCGTGAAGGAGCTTATCAACCGCGGCGGGCAGAAGGTGTCACCGTACGAGGTTGAGGCCGCGCTTCTGGACCACCCCGCCATTGTGCAAGCCGTCGCCTTCGCCGCGCCACACGCGACGTTGGGTGAGGATGTCGCGGCGGCGGTGGTCGTGCGCGCGGGCGTAGCCGTGACCGAACGTGAGCTGCGCGCGCACGTCGCCGCGCGCCTGACCCTCTTCAAGGTCCCGTGGCGGGTCGTCATCGTCGACCGCATCCCGGTCGGCGCGACCGGCAAAGCTCAACGCATTGGCCTCGCCGAGAGGTTGGGTCTGCCGTCCAACGGCGACAGCGGCGATCCATACGTCGCTCCGCGAACCGCGACGGAGCGCCAACTCGCGCTGATCTGGACGGACATCCTGGGCGTCACCGATATCGGCGTCACCGCCGACTTCTACGCTTTGGGCGGGCACTCGCTCCAGGCCGCGCGCATGCTCGATCTGGTTGGCCGTGCGCGGGGCCGCCACATATCCCCTGCCGCCTTCTTTACGATGACGGAACCGACGGTCGAACGCCTTGCCGCGGCGCTCGATTGTGGAGATAAGGCGCCCGAGGCGCGTCATCCCCATCTGCCCCATCTGGTTGCCGTGCGCCCGCAAGGGACGAAGAGGCCGTTCTTTTACCTGACGGGCGACAATGCGTACTATCTAACCCTATCGCGCCTCCTCGACCCGGAGCGCCCCTTCTATGTCCTCGAGCCGCACGACGCCCACGACCTGCCGGGTCTGTTGACGATCGAGGCGATGGCCGCTGATCATGTGCGCGCGCTTCAGTCCGTCCAGCCCCACGGACCGTATCTTTTGGGCGGATACAGTAACGGCGGCTTGATCGCGTACGAGATGGCGCGACTGTTGCGCGCGCAGGGGCAGCGGGTCGACTTGCTCGTGCTGGTGGATGTCGCGGCCTGGAATGCCCCTTTCGCGGCCCTTCGCCCCATCGGCCGCCTCATGTGGAGGGGCCTGGATAAGCGGGCTGACGCCTTTGTACGCGCGCGCGCCTCCGTCCTGACCCTCCTTCAGGTCCTCAGATACGCGCCGTTCGCGGAAAAGTGCGCGCGCATCGGGCGCGCGGCGCGCCGCGCCGCGCAGGGCTTCGGCGACCGGTTGAGCCGTGCGATAACACACGAGGCGGCCATGACAACAGGGGGCGAACGGACGATGCACGACGAGTGGCTGGTCGCCTATAAGAGGGCGATGCGGGCCTATCTCCCCGGCCGATATGATGGATGCGTCACGCTGTTACGGGCCGGCGAGGGCGTTGCCCAATGGGTCGATGATCCGACCGCCCGGTGGCGCTATGTTTCCGCGGAGGTGACGACACACGAAATTCCTGGGTCCCATAGCTCGTGCGTACGCGCGTATGTCCAGCCGCTGGCCGCGCGCATACAGCAGTGCCTGGACAGCGTAGAGTAGGATGAATAGCATAGCACTCCGCCTGTTACGCTGACTATATGACAGTTTCCCCGACGCGCGCGCTTCCGACATGGCTGCTAGATTTGCTGGCTTGCCCTCTCTGCGGCCGACCGCTCACGCTGAATGGCGATCACCTGGCCTGCGGCGTCGGCCACACGTACCCGACGTGGCCGCATCTCGACCTACTACCGCCCGGCAAACGTCCGCCTAATGAAGGGCCGGGCGATACGGCGGAGATGGCGCGACTCCGCGCGGAGTGGGAGCGGCGTCTTGACGGCGACGCGGCCGCCTCAGGTGAGCGCGCGGCGCTGGAACATTACCTCGATACGATCGCGCCGCGCCTGCGTCCGGGCGCGGTCGTGCTCGACCTTGGCTGTGGGACCGGCGATGCGCTGCGGCGGCTCGGCGCGCGTTACACCGGTCCGCTGACTCTCATCGGGCTTGATATCTCCGTGCCGATGCTCGACGCCGCCTACCGCATACTGCGCCGTGAACCGCGCGTGGCAGTGTTGAGGGCGAGCGCGCGGCGCCGTCTGCCGCTACGCGGCGGCACGGTCGACGTCGTGCTGCGCCGGCTAGCCCCCGCGCTGCTCGACGAGGCGCTACGCGTGCTCAAGCCAGGCGGCGCCTACGTCACGGCGTCGTTCGGTCCGGCGCACCGGCGTGAACTCTATGACGCGCTCAGCGCGCTGCCGCGCCCCAAGGCGACACGCGAGCCGGCGCTAGATACGTTGCTGGGGCAAGGCTTTGCCGCCGCCGAACATCACGGCTGGCGCGGCGCCGAGATGGTCACGCCGGCCGAGGCGCTCGACCGCCTGCTGATGGGACCGGCGGCTTTCCACCTCGACCGGGCGCGCGACCTGCCGCGCCTGCGAGCCCTTGCCGGCGAGAGTGGCGGCGTGTTGCGATTGACGACCGACATCGAAGTGTCTGTCGGTATCAAAGCGGATTAGTCCTATCCTGACCGCCCTCTATTGACAGCTGTGACCCACCGCAACGTCACCATAGCTCCGACCAGGAAGGCGCCACCGGCTATCAGGAGGGCTATGACTAATCCGCTTGGATCGATCTTGTGCCCTCCCGCGAGCGCGCCCAACAAGGCCACACCGATGACCCCGCCCACTTGCCTGCTCGTGTTCACCACTCCTGAGGCCATCCCCGCGCGCTCACTCGGCGTGGACTCTAGCACCGCTGATGTCATCGCGGGCATAGTGTATGACATCCCGAAGCCGATTGCGGCCAGCATTGGTACCATCACCACGTACGGGCTCATCGTCCCTACCAGCGCGAAGACAAGCATCCCAACTCCGCCTAGTACGAGCCCCCGTCACCATGGGCGCGCGCGGCCCCGCCCGGCTCATGACACGCCCTGCCAGCCAGGACCCTACCACCGCCATCCCCATCTGCGGCAGCAATGCCAGCCCCGTGATGGTGGGGGAGTAGCCGCGCACTTGCTGGAAGAAGAGGCTGAGTAGGAACAGTTCCCCGTAGAACCCAAAGTTGATGAGAAAGCCCACGGCGTTCCCGGCCGAGAAGTTCGGAACTGAGAATAGCCCCAGCGGCAGCATCGGACTCATGGAGCGCCGCTCGACGACTATAAAGGCGATGGTCGCGATGACGAACAGGAGAAACGCGCCCAGGACGAGCGGCGAGGTCCACCCACTCGCCCCGCCTTCGATGAAGGCGATGGTGACCGCGGCCAGAGCCACAATGCCTGCGAGTTGGGCGAGGAGATCGAGATTTCGGTCCTGCTGGCGCGGCGACTCCGCGACGAACCGCAGGGTGAGCAGCACGGCGATAATTCCTATGGGCACGTTTATGAAGAAGACACTCCTCCAAGTGAGGCCGCCCACTAAGAAGCCCCCCACGACGGGTCCGGCCCCCGCGGCTACGCCGGCAACCCCGCCCCATATACCCAGAGCCTTGGCGCGCTCCGCAGGGTCGGTGAACATATGCCGCAACAGCGCGAGTGAGGTGGGCACGGCGATGGCCGCGCCCACCCCCTGCGACACGCGCGCGGCCTGCAATGCCCACAAAGTGGGGGCGACGCCACACAGGGCCGAACTCGTAGTAAAGAGCGCGAGTCCCACCAGGAACAATCGCTTGCTGCCCAGTCTGTCGCCCAGGGAGCCCGCGCTGAGCAGCAGGGCCGCGAACACGAGCGCGTAGCCGTCCACCACCCATTGGAGGTCGCTCACCGTCGCGCCGAACTGCCGGCGAATGGTCGGCAACGCCACGTTGACGATCGTGGTATCGAGGATGGTCACGAAGTAGCCCAGGCAGATGGCAAGGAACGCGACGTGTGTGGACGCACGTCCGAGAGCTGCTGGATGGCGCGCCGCGCACGCCCCTTCCCCCTGTTGTGTGGGCGCTCGTTTCCGGTGCAACTGTTCGGCCATCCGGTATTCCCCTCCCTTTATGCGTGGTGCGTCACCGCTATCTCACTCAGTCTATAGTCAAAACATTTCGATTGAGACTGAAATGAACAGGGGATATACTGGGAACAGATAAGATAATAACATGAGAACAGATAAGAGCGAGAGGCGCCAATGAGCGATACCGTGACGATGAGCCCAATAGCAGGAGACGCGGACATCGCCGTGGTCGCCGCGCTGCTCGCCGATCCGACCCGCGCCGATTTTCTGCTCACGCTCTCCGACGGCCGGGCGCTGCCGGCCGGAGAGTTGGCGCGGACAGCAGGGGTGGCCCCATCCACCGCCAGCGCACATCTGGCTCGGCTCGTGGAGAGCGGGTTTGTCGCGGTAGAGCCCTGGGGCAAACATCGCTACTATCGCATCTCCAGCCCCGCGCTCATCGCGGCCCTAGAGGCGCTGGCCGTCATCGCCCCCACCAAGCCCGTGCGTTCGCTCCATCAATCGGACCGGGCCGCGGCGCTCCACTTCGCGCGCACCTGTTACGATCATCTCGGCGGCTATCTAGGCGTTGCGTTGACCCAGGCGCTCGTTGAGAGGGAGATCTTGATCGAACTAGAGACAGGCTACAGCGTCACCGAGGGAGGAGCGCGGCGTTTGGGGGAGTTCGGCGTAGACCTTGGGAGAGTGGGGCGGCAACTCTCCTACTCTCCCTATCACATCGATTGGAGCGAGCGCTATCGCCACATCGCTGGTCCCCTAGCGAAAGCGCTCACCGTGTGCCTTTTCGAACTAAACTGGCTTGAACGCGTCCAATTGAGTCGTGCTGTCCGTCTCACAGCGATTGGTCGGGATGGATTGAGGGAAAGTTTCGGCCTGGACGTGTCGCAGAGGGTACGTCTTGCCCTTTAGCGCACACTCCCCTAGCGCCTAACGTCTAACCTGGCTTGTAGTTCCGTTGCTGCTCACGGCTCACGTTCGACCAGGGCGCCCCTCGTGGGGTGTTCAGCGACAATTAGAATTGCCGGCGCATTGCATCACGGTAGATCTTACTTTCAGGGAGATGTTGCCTCACGAATAATGTAACCCGAAGCGATCGTGCCACCGGCACAGTGGAGGGGCGAAAAA
>JAABUR0100008251.1_pt1 | contig 12071 bp, 14 predicted proteins | sample 5560091 | NCBI WGS metagenome assembly JAABUR01 (sample SAMN10711879, study PRJNA513375) | rock metagenome | isolation source: Antarctica rocks | place: Antarctica: Victoria Land, University Valley sud
CTGCTCACCGCCGACGTCGGGCAGACCCTCGAGGTCACCGTGGCCAACAGCCTGCCGGACCCCACATCCGTGCACTGGCACGGGCTGGCACTGCGCAACGACATGGACGGCGTGCCGGGACTTACCCAATCGCCGATCGCCGCTCGCGAGTCCATGACCTACCGGTTCAGCCTGGCCCATCCTGGGACCTACTGGTTCCACCCGCATGTCGGAACCCAACTCGACCGGGGGCTGTATGCCCCGTTGATCATCAACGACCCCAGTGAGCCTGGGGCATACGACGCCGAGCACGTCATCGTCCTCGACGACTGGCTGGACGGAACCGGGGAGAACCCTGACCAGGTACTCGACCGGCTGCGCTCGGAAGGCATGGACATGGGCGGCATGGGCGGCAGCCCCGCCTCGGAGGAACTGGGGGGTGATGCCGGCGACGTTGTCTATCCGTACTACCTGGTCAACGGCCGGATCGGCACGGCTCCGCAGATCATCGACGCACTGCCGGGTCAGCGACTCCGGCTCCGGCTGATCAATGCCGGTTCGGACACCGCCTTCCGGGTCGCGCTCGGCGACCACCATCTCACCGTGACGCACACCGACGGCTTCCCGGTCCAACCTTTCACCGGCGACGCGGTCCTGATCGGGATGGGCGAGCGCGTCGACGTCCTGGTCACCGTCGGTGACGGAGTGTTTCCACTGGTCTCGCTGGCGGAGGGCAAGGACGGCGGCGGCCTCGCCCTGATCCGCACCGGCGCCGGCGCCGCGCCAGATCCCGACATCCGGCCGCTGGAACTGGTCGGGCGGGTCGTAACGGTGCGCGACCTACGGGCGACCGACGATGTCCTGCTGCCCGAACGCCGCCCGGACCGTACCCACGACCTCGTCCTCGAGGGTGGCATGGACGGCTATCAGTGGACGATCAACGGCCGCACCTTCGACCGCGCCGAATTCCTGCAGATCCGCGCCGGGGAAAACGTACGGCTGCGGTTCGTCAACCGCAGCATGATGTTTCATCCCATGCACGTCCACGGGCACACCTTTCAGGTCCGCAACAGTGACGGGGACGGCCCGCGCAAGGACACGGTGATCGTCCGGCCCATGGAGACCGTGGTGGCCGACCTCGTCGCGGACAATCCGGGACAGTGGCTCACCCACTGCCACAACATCTATCACGGCGAAGCCGGGATGATGACCACACTTTCCTACGTCCTGTGAGCTGCCGCGGGCACGACCAGGTCACAGCGCAGAGGTGCCCAGGCCGGTCGCCGCGAGCCAGGCGCGCAGCCAGATCATGAAGCCGTCCCACATGCCGGTGAGCAGAAGCAGGCCAAGGAGGACCAGGAACCCGCCGCCGATCCGGGTGACGGTGCGCGCGTGGCGCCGCGCCGCGGCCGATAGCCGCAGTGCGCGATCCGCCCCGCCGGCGACGAGCAGGAAGGGGAGGCCGAGGCCGACGCAGTAGGCAAGACCCAGTACGGCCCCGCGTACGGCGGACGCCTCGGTCAGAGCCAGGGTGTTGATGGCGCCCAACGTCGGCCCCAGACAAGGTGTCCAACCAACGCCGAAGACCACGCCGAGCAGGGGCGCACCTGCCAGCCCCGCTGGAGGGCGACGATGGATACGTCGCTCCCGTTGCAGACTGGGGACGAGCCCGAGGAAGGCAAGGCCCATGACAATCGTGACCACGCCGAGTACCCGGTTGATCACCGGGGCCCACTCCAGCAGCAGCCGGCCCAGGCCACCGAACAGGGCGCCGTAGGAGATGAAGACCGCACTGAAGCCGATCACGAACAACGCAGCGCCGAGAAGGACCCGTCGTCGGCTGGCGGTCCGCGGTAAGACGCCAACGGCTGAGCCCGGCTGCTCAGCTTGCCGGACCCCTGCCTCGGGACCGCGGTCCGCAGCGTTGCCGGCCAACCCGGCGACGTAGGAGACATATCCCGGCACCAACGGAAGGACGCATGGCGAGAGGAAACTGATCAAACCCACCAATGCAGCTACGGCCATCGCCAGCCACAGGGATCCATCGGTGACGGTGGCGGCGAAGTCTGTACCGAGCCCGCTCATGACTCCTCGAGCAGACGTGACAGGGCCGCTCGGAGGTCGTCGCCGGCTACAGCTGCGGTAAAGACCGCGGCGACGCGACCTTGCCGATCCAAGAGGATCGTCGACGGCACGGCATTGGCCGGAAACCCGCGGAAGGCGAGCGCAACCTCGCTGCGTGGATCGAACAGTGAGGGGTATTCGATCCCGTTGTCAGCGTAGAAGGCCGACGCCAGTTGACGCTCGTCCCTGACGTCGATGCCGAGGAAGCTGACCTCGCTGTCGCGCACCTCGGTGAAAACCTGTTGAAACTCGGGCGTCTCGATCCGGCAGGGAGCACACCATGAGCCCCAGAAGTTGATAACCACTATGTCGCCGTCCAGATCGGCGGAGTCGAACGGCGTGCCGTCGAGTAGCTCCCCGGAAAATCCTGGGGCACTTTGCCGCTCATCCTGGGAGATCACTTGCCCTGCGGGTGTGGCTCCGTCGAACTGGAAGGAGCCGGACGTAGTTGCTGCGGTCGAGGTCGCACCACAGCCGGCCAGTACAGTCAGGAAGCCGACGAGCAATGCCGCGACCGGGACGCGCGCCATCATTTGACGAGGGATACGCGCCATCATTTGACGAGGGATAAACGTAGGCCGCGGGCGCCGCGACGAGTCGGGCTGCATGGATATCCTCGAGGTCGACCGATGCTGCGACGCGAGCTTACTATACGAGCTAGTAGGAGCTGGAGTCGCGCGTGAGAAGATGCATGCGTGCCCAGGATGGGGAAGCTCGAGGCGGAAGTGATGTCCATCCTCTGGGCCGCTGACCGCAAGCTCACGGTGCGTCAGGTGTTGGACAACATGGGTGCACGGCGCGGGCTGGCCTACACCACGGTCATGACGGTCCTCGGCAACCTGCACCGCAAGGGGCTGGTCGATCGCGATACCGACGAACGCGCCTACGTCTACCGCGCGAGCATGACGCGGGAACAAGTAGTGGCAACAGCTCTACGGGAGGTACTCGACGAAGCGGACGATCCCCGCTCGGTGCTGCTGCACTTCGTAGAGTCCAGCTCAGTCGAGGAATCCCGCACTCTGCGCGATGCGCTACGACGGCGGGATGAGTCGTGATCCTGGCGCTGGCTATGCTCTGCGGCACCTTCACCGTGGGTCTGATCGGTCACCGCCCCCTGCTCTGGCTCGCACAGCGTCGGGTCGACCCAACAGTGGTGCTCACCGCCTGGATCCTTTCCAGCTGTGGACTGGTGATTTCTGCGGTAGCAGCTATCGCCGCCGTCGCTGTTCCCTCCGATGATCACGTCGCTGCTGACCTGCTCCGCTTGGCCGGTGGGTGCTGGTCTGCACTCACCTCGGGCGCCGTGCCGAAGTGGCGGGAAGCTGTTGCGCTCCTTGCCGTGGGCTGTCTCGTTCTGGTGGCGGTTCGCATCGGCCTGGCAACGGCACACCACATTCGCAGCCGAGTGCGCCGAGGTCGGCAAACCAGCCAGCTGCGACTGCTGGCGGCAGCCGGGAGTCGTGGAGAACCCGTGTGGATCGCCGGCGAGCAGCCGATGGCTGTTGCCCTCACCGGACGGCCCGGGATGATTGTCATGACCGAGGGTCTGCGCCGACGGCTGGGGCCGGCCGCGCTGGCCGCCACCTTGGAGCATGAGCGTGCACACCTTCGCGGTCACCACCATGCCCTGCTCACGTTTGTCGAGGTAATCTCCGCGGCCTTGCCGATCTGCCCCCTGTGGCGCGGCGCCCCGGCCGCCACGCGCGACCTCATCGAACTCGCCGCCGATGCCGCTGCCGCACGGAGATGCGGGCCAGCCGCGGTGAGCGAGGCACTTCGCGGGCTGACCGATCAGCCGGTCCCTGCGATCGGCTTGGGCATGTCCGGTCCGCTGACCACCTCGCGGTTGGACCAGCTCGCCATGACCCCGGGCAACAGCAATGCGCTGTGGCGGGCGGCTCGCTGTGCGGCGACGGCGGTCGCGGTCTTAGCGTTGCCAGCCGCCACAGGGACGGTTCTGGTCGGCGCCATCAGCTGTGTCGTCGGATAACCCGACCCACCCACCACGTTCTCGCAGCGGATCTACTATGTACGGATAGTAGATCCGCTGCCGAGAGAGGGCGCCAAGGTGTCAGCTGTCAAACCGCGTGCCCGGTCCCCCGTCACCACGAAGCCTGCGCTGAAGGACGCCCCAGCGCCACCATCGGCGGTCGGAAGGGGCAGTCGGGCTCTTCGGGTGACGGCCGCGAGTTGCTCGCCTCTTGATGACGTCGAGCCGAGGGCGTTGGGTTTCTCGTACTGGTTCGACGCCGCGAAGACGGGGCAGCCCTATCCCGTCACGCTGCGCTTCACCGGCCGCCGTATTGATGTGCAGGGCAAGCCCCATGAGCGCGACAGGTTCGAGGTGCTCAAGACCCTCGACCCAGTGATTCCCGGCAGCGGTCGGGTCGTCCTGACTATGCGCGTCCCTGGCCTGAACCCCGGCGCGTGGCAGGTCACCGCCAGTCCGGTTGCTTCGCCACTCCCCCGTGCCGGCGTCAAGCCTGCGGCTCTTACCTCGTCCAGACGAACCTTCCTGCCCAAGGGAGTGGCTACCGGTACAACCGGCTTCGCACCTCTGGTCGGAGTGCTGGCGCCCGGCGCTCGACTCGGCTCGTGGCCGGCGCTGGTGACCGTCGGAACTGTCATAGCCCTAATCGTCCAGGCTGTGCTCGCCGGCCGAGCAGGAATCCCCGCCGGGCCCCTTCTACTCACCTCCGTCGTGGCCTGCCTGGCCGGGCTTGTTGGCGCGAAGGCGTACTACCTGCGAACGCATCCCGGCCGGAAGATGACAGTCACGGGCGGCATGTCGATCCAGGGATTCGTGCTCGTCGCCATCCCCGCAGCCGCTCTGGGTGCCTGGCTCAGTGGCCTCTCAGTCGGCGAGGTGTTGGACGTGACCGCACCGGGGCTGCTCCTCGGGATGGCCGTTGGACGATGGGGCTGCTTCTTCGGCGGATGTTGCGCTGGACGGCCGACCGGATCCCGGTGGGGGCTCTGGTCCTCGGACCGGCAACTGGGCGTACGTCGCATCCCCGTACAGCTTCTCGAGTCCCTGATGGCCGCTGCCATGGGCGTCGCAGCGCTGTTGTCTGTCCTGTTCGCCGTACCCCGCGTGTCCGGTGTCATCTTCGTCGCAGCCGTCGCCGCATATACATTCGGCCGGCAGGTGCTCTTCCCGTTGCGCGACATCCCACGGACCACTGCCCACGGCCGCACAGCCACCATGGTGGTCTCCGGCGTGATCGCTGTGTTGGCCATCGCGACCGCAGTCATCTGGTGAGGCCCCGGCCACCCGGCCGCAATTCGCTATCCACGTGACCTGGCATGCTCTTGCGCTGTCAACTGTCAGCGACTGCATGGCCACCGCAAAGGTCGAGGGACCGCGCCGTGAGTCTCGCCGCGAGCGAGGCTGCTCCTCGGCCGGAGAGAATCCGCCGCCTCAGCGGCGGCGGTCGATGACTCGCATCAGCTCGTCGTAGATGAGCGGATCTCCATTCGCGATGGCGTCAGTGGCGCAGCGCTCCAGGTAGTTGCGGGTGATCACGCGCGCGGCGCCATCCAGGGCCTTCTGCGCGGCCGCGATCTGGGTCAGCACGTCGACGCAGTACCGGTCGGCGCTGACCATCCGGGAGACCCCTTGGACCTGGCCGGCAGCCTTGGCCAGCCGCAACAGCACGTCGGCGCGCCGCTCTGGGTCCATCATCGAGCGGGCACTGGGCCCGCCCGTCGATGTTGGATCTGCAGCCGAAACGTCCGTGCCTGGGCTAGAACCCAAGCCCCGCTCGACGGCCGATTTGCCTACGCCACTCACTGTGGTCCCCTCAGTGTCGTCCTCAACGCGCAACCACTACCCCCGTAGGGTAGCCCCTACCAAACAGCACAAATAGGCTGCGCGCCAATGCCTACCGCTCTGTGAATACTCGCTACCCCTTGATTCGTATGTACGATACACCGTAGTAAACGCGTAAACCCGACGACGGAGGAACGATGCCCGAACTCTCGTACCTGGCCCTGCTCGCCTGCCCCGTGGGCATGGGCCTGATGATGTGGATGATGATGCGCGGCGAAAGCAAGCAGGAGCCAACCGCCGCGGACGCGGTGAACAAGCAGGCCGAACTCACCCAGCTGCAGGCTCAGATCGACCAGCTGAAGGCCGAGCACGACAACCGGCGCACCCAGGCAGCCCACCAGCCATCGTCGTGAGCGACCCGTGGCTGGCCGCGGGCATCGCCGTCGCGGCCGAACTCGACAAGGCCCTGGGCCAAGCGCGCGCCGAACTCGCTCGCCTTCGCGCGGAAGACGACTACGACCTGGTCCCAGCGCTGTCACCCGGTAACCACGCGCTCGGAGCCGAACACAGCCGTCGGTGACAGCGGTGAACAGCACCCCGGTCAATCAGCGGGCCGGTACACGCACGAAGCGGGGCGAGGTCGACGTACTGGTCATCGGAGCCGGTCAAGCGGGCCTGGGGACCGGGTACTGGCTGACCCGCCGCTTCGCCCACTCGTTTCTCATCGTCGACGGGGCGAGCCAACTCGGGCAAAGCTGGACCGACCGCTGGGACAGCCTGCGGTTGTTCACCCCTCGGGGGTTTAGCCGCCTGCCGGGCCTGCCGTTCCCCGCCGGCCCTGGGGACTATCCGTCCAAGAGCGAAGTGGCGGCATACCTGCAGAGCTACGCCGCTCGCTTCGCCTTGCCGGTGCAGCTCGACACCCGGGTCGAGGTTCTGGCAGCCTCCGGTCGCGGGTTCGTGGCCAGCACCAGCCAGGGTCAGATCCGGGCCCGCCAGGTCGTGGTCGCCACCGGGCCCTTCCACGGCGCCTATGTGCCGGACGCCGTCACGGGTCTGGGCTCCAACGTCGGCCAGTTGCACTCGGTGGACTACCGGCGGCCGGCCGACATCGACGCGCCCGACGTCGTGGTAGTCGGCGGGGGCAACAGCGCCGCGCAGTTGGCCTGCGAGCTCGCGCCCACCCACCGGGTCACCATTGCCAGCCCTCGGCGACCCTGGTTCCTCCCGCAGGTGATCGCCGGTGTCGGCCTCTATCGGTGGCTGCGCCTCTCAGGCACCCTTGCCGCCAAATCCGACGCCCGCGTGTCCCGCTACATCCGCGGACGCGGCGACCCGATCATCGGCCGTGAACTCGCCGACCGTGTCAACTCCGGACAGATCAAGCTGCTGCCACACAGGGTGACCGCCGGCAACGGCCGACAGATTGACGTTGCAGGACGGCAGCCGCATCACGACCTCGGCCGTGCTCTGGTGCACCGGATTCCGTCCGGACTACGAGTGGGTGCAGCTGTCCGCGGCACTCGACGCCGACGGTTTGCCGATCCATGAAGGCGGCGCGTCACCGGTGCCTGGGCTGCACTGGATGGGCCTGCCCTGGCAGACCAGACTCAATTCTTCGCTCGTGGATGGTGTCGATCGAGACGCCCGCGACCTTGTCGCACGGCTTCACGGGTGACTGCCGCGACCGCCGGGGGCGAGTGATCGCTACCCCCGACGCCGCCCACGACCCGTACCTCCAACCGGCGTGAGCGCTAACTAAAGGGGATAGTAGACAGATCTGGCTCGGTACTGCGAAGCGAAAAGCTTCCTAGGAGGCCTAGAAAAGATGGAGGTGAGGAGCTGAGCAGCTCGGGCACCATCCTGGTGATCGACGACGAACCGAAGCTGCGCGAACTTGTGGGTGACTACCTGCGGCGAGACGGTTTCACCGTCGTCGAAGCCGACACCGGACATGCCGCGCTGGATGCCATCGCCAAGACCCGGCCTGACCTGGTGATCCTCGATCTCGGACTGCCCGACATGTCCGGAGAGGAACTGCTGCGAACGTTGCGCAGACAGGACCTGCCGGTCGTAGTCCTCACGGCGAGAGCGAGCGAGCCCGACCGGGTCGCCGGTCTTCGGGCCGGCGCCGATGACTATCTGGTCAAGCCCTTCAGCCCGCGCGAACTCATCGCCCGGGTCGAGGCGGTGTTACGTCGCGCCAGCCACGCCAGCTTCGGCGCCGCCACGTCCTACGGGGGCGGCTTGCTGTTTCTGGACACCGAGCGGCGCGAGGTCACCGTTCGCGGCCGGGAGGTGTCGCTGACCCGCAGCGAGTTCGATCTGCTGAGGGTGCTGGCCGGTCGTCCCGGTCGGGTGTGGTCGCGACTGGAACTGCTCAGTCGACTGCAGGGCAACGGGTTCGAGGGTTTCGAGCGGACCGTGGACGCGCACGTGAAGAACCTCCGTCGCAAACTTGGTGACGAACCGCCGAATCCGACGCTGGTGCGCACCGTGACCGGGGTGGGCTACAAGCTGGGTGTCGACCGCGATGCCTGATCGGCCGCCGTCGCCGCGGCGCTCCTTGGCCCGTCGACTGGCGCTCACCCTCGCCCTGACCGGTCTCGGAGCTGCCCTGCTGACTGCACTCTTGGTCAACGTGGCATTTCAGGGGAGATTCGACAGCTTCGTGCAGCAGCAACAGCAGGGCCGCGAAGAGCAGCTACTCGCCGTGGTGACCGCGACCTACACCGATGCCGGCGGATGGGACGAGCAAGCCCTGGCGGCGCTGGCACCGGCAGCCGTCATGTCAGGTGCTGAGGTTTCTGTGTACGACAACCAGGAGCGGCTGGTCTTCTCCACTTCGGACTCCTCGATGGGAGCCGACATGGGTCAGCAGCATCGGGAGATGATGGGCGTCGGCCAGCTCGGTCAGCCCCGCCAGCTGCCGGTCGTCGTGGACGGCCAGCAGGTGGGGACTCTGGAAGTTGCCGTACCGCAGGGGGACCTGCCCTCAGGGGAGCAGAACTTCCTGAATTCGGTGAATCTCTTGTTGATCGGCGGAGCCGCTCTCGCAGGTCTGGTGGCGGTTGCTATCGGCGTTCTTCTCGCCCGGCGGGCCACCAGGCCGGTCGCCGAGCTGACCGCGGCCGCGCGTGGCTTAGCCGCTGGTCAGCGTGCCCGGCGTGCCCACGTGCACCGTGACGATGAATTGGGTGAGCTGGCCACAGCTTTCAATGCCCTGGCTGACACCGTCGAACGCGAAGACCAGGTCCGCCGGTTGTTCGCCGCGGACGTAGCCCATGAACTGCGGACGCCATTGGCGATCCTGCGCAGTCAGCTCGAGGCTGTGCAGGATGGCCTGCACGAGCCCACGCCGGCTGTTTGGACGTCGCTGTACGAGGAAACCCTGCGCCTGGGACGCCTCGTCGCCGACCTTGAGGCCATGACCTCGGCCGACGCTGCGGGCTTTCATCTGGAACTGCGCCCGATCCGCTTGGACGAACTGATCCGCGTTGTCGTCGAGGGACTTCAGGACCGCTTCACCGGCGCGGGGCTAACCTTGTCGGCCACGCTCCAGCCGGTAACGGTGTCCGCAGACCCGGACAGGCTGACCCAGGTGTTGACCAATCTTCTCGGGAACGCCGTCAAGTTCGTGCCGGCGACGGGGCGCGTGAGCGTCACCGTGGACCAGGCCGAGGGCACGGCCCGGCTCCGGGTCATCGACGACGGACCGGGGATCGAACCTGCGGATCTCCCGCACATCTTCGATCGCTTCTACCGGGGGCGAGGGCCCCGAACCGGCGGGTCGGGCGTGGGTCTGGCCGTGGTCGACGAGCTCGTTCGCGCTCATGGCGGGCAGGTAGCCGCCATGGCAACACAGGACGGTGGCACCACCTTCACTGTGCGCCTTCCGCTGTTCGCATCGGATTCGCACACCGCCTTCATTCCACCTTCACATCCGGTGCCTACCGTCGCTGGCATGGAATCCACCAGAACCACAACAGACGGCGAGCAGCTGCGATGACCTCCCTCAACAAGACGCTGATTGGTAGCGTGCTGGCCGCCGCGATAGCCGGCGGCGGAATCGGCTGGGGGGTAACGGGTGCGGCCTCCGACGCGGATCGCGGTATGTCCGGGATGGACGGTGGCATGTCGATGATGGACGGTGGCATGTCGATGATGGACGGCACGCAGGGCGGTCCGATGGGCGAGTTCTCCGACGAGCAGCCGTTCGATCTGCAGTTCATCGATCAGATGACGATGCACCACCAAGGCGCTTTGATGTCCACCGAGATGATGATCGCCGACTCCGACCGGCCCGAGCTGCGGGACCTCGCCGCAGCCATCGAGACCAGCCAGACCGCCCAGATCGAGCAGATGCAGACCTGGCGAAGCGAGTGGTACGGCGACCTGCCCTCGAGCGCCGGCGGCATGGACTCCGCGCAGATGGAGCAGATGATGTCCGGTGAGGCGATGTCCGGGATGCCCGACATGATGGGCGAAGCTGGCGAGGACATGTATCTGCAGATGATGATCGTCCACCATCAGATGGGCGTTGACATGGCCGAGACAGCAGTCGCCCGATCCGAGCGTCCCGAGATCCGGCAACTGGCCCAGGACATCGCCGACGAGCAGTCGGCGCAGATCCTGCTGATGCGCGAGTACCTGGCGGATAACTGAGACTCCCTGCGGCCGGCCCGAGGCCAGCGACGGGCAGTCCTGGGATCTCTGGCGACCTGACGGGTCTCAGGCTCGACGAAGAATCCTTCGCCGGACAGGGTTCGTTTGCGCCGCAGCCCACTGACGGGATCGGGTGTAGGTCCGAGGATTGAAAAGGGCGCGCAGGCTGACCATGAAGTCGTAGCAGAGACTTACGCCGGGCGACTGTCCCGCTCAGCAGGCTACTATGAAAAATAGTTGATGTACCACCGCACGAATGAGCCGCTCACAGAGTCCAGCGGCGCTGCCTGACCAAGCAATGACGTGGTGTGGCGCAGCGAGCCAGCTTGCTTGCCGCACGAGTGAGGGGAGATCCGCATGATGGACCATGGGATGGCGGGGATGGGGGTCTATATGGTGCTCTTCACCGTCTTGCTCGTCGCACTCCTGGTGCTGGCGGTGACCGCCACGGTCTGGTTGGTCCGGAACATGATGCGTCAACCGCGAGTCGGCCGGGCCGAGTCCAAAGGAACCCCAGCGCCCTAGGGGCCGGCCTGAGCGGTACAGCACGCCCTGCTTGGCCCCGCATATTTTCGACTGGAGCCGGTCAACCCGGGGCGAATTCGATCGGGCAGTAGGCCGCCCCGGCGGCGGCCAACGCGGGTGCTACCGACAGGGCCACGGGTGCGACGACGGCCGCGGCGAGGAAGAGGGCGGCAAGGGTCGTACGTAACAGGCCCAACGGGCGGGCCGGAGCCGCCAGCCGGTGCACGCGAGCGGACGCAGTCGCCCCGCCCGCGGGCAAGGCTGCCGGCGGCACCGTGCTCCCAGCCAGTTCGACCAGCGCGGTGGCGATGTCGAGCCGATGGCAGCGCCGGCTTGCCTGGTCATCGGCGAGCATCTCCACCAGGCGGGTCAACTCCGACGGCGCCAGCCGAAAGCAGGGCAAGAAGGGGAATGCGCGCTGGAGCCCTCGGGCGCCGCTCAGGACCAGATGGTGTCGGCCGCGCAGGTGCGCTCGCTCGTGAGCCAGCACGGCGGAGAGCTGATCATCACCCAGCGCCGCCACCGCCGCACTGGTCAGCACCACCTGCCGACCGCGGCCGGGCAGGGAGTAGGCCGCCGCAGTGCCGTGATCGACGATGAGAACGCCGAGCTCAGGCTCGCGGCGTCCGATCAGTGCCAGCACATCCCGGTGGCCGCGCCTGTCGTGAGAAGTGACGACAAGCTCACGAGCAAGGCAATACACCGCCCGCCCCAGCGTCACGGCCACTAGAAAGCCACCGAGGGCGCTGACCACAGCGCCGCCAGGGGTTGCGTACTGCGCGCGGATGGCGGCCCCGCACGCGCGCAGGAGATCAGCCAGACCCTGCCCGAACTGGACGGTCGGGACCATCAGCGCTGCACCGCCGAGGGCGACCGCAAGCACCACCGAGCCGGACAACGCCTGCCAGACGGCGATGCCCAGTCGTGGCGAACGGTCTACCCAGTCGGCTCCAGCCAGAGCATGTGCACCGACCGTCCCGAGCACCAGGGCATAGCCGACTAGGCC
>JAABUR0100008254.1_pt1 | contig 12069 bp, 10 predicted proteins | sample 5560091 | NCBI WGS metagenome assembly JAABUR01 (sample SAMN10711879, study PRJNA513375) | rock metagenome | isolation source: Antarctica rocks | place: Antarctica: Victoria Land, University Valley sud
GGGCGGGCGGGGCCTCACGGGCGGGCGCGTTCACCGCCCTAGGCTGACATCAAAGCCGCGTCGGGGCGGGGCCACCGGAATGCCCCGGCGCGTTGTTCGCTCCAGATCGAGCCGGCAGGGTGCTCGCGGCTCCGCGCGACCCGCGGGCACGCGGTTTCGCGCGGCCCGGCGGAAGGTTAGCCGGTAACGACTCCCGGGAACCTGTGACGAACCAACCCGTGTCGTCGTCCAATCGGAAAGCGGGGCACACGTGAACGACAGTTCGAGAGAAGACAAGTCGCAGGGACGTGACGTGATGATAGGCAGCGGCCTTGGCACCGTCGCCTTCGTCATCCTCCTGATCGTGATGGGAGCCACCGCGAAATACATCGTCCTGAGCATCGTCCTGATCTTGCTCGCGCCCATCCTGATGCTTTTTCTCTCTCGACGCTGATCGGGAAGTCCCCGCAACGGCTTCCGGGGGACTTCGACGGACATCCTGAACATCTCTCTCGCCATCCAACGAAAGCGGAAAGCGGCGTACACAGTGAAGACGATTGAGGGCACGATCCCGCAGGGGCGGCAGATTCAGGAGTACTTGGGCGATGGCGGAATCGCCATCGCCGACGGCATCGACGCTCCCATCGGTCCACGAGGATGAGCGTCACTCCAGAGCCGCCAAGAGGCGACAGGACGACGACCCGTGCCGTGATGATCGGCGCAGGTGCCGCTCTCGTCATCTTCGTCACCATCTTGCTGATCGTGAGTGGGAACCCCGCGACGATCTTCTTCTATGGCGGGCTCGCGCCCATCCTCGTGACGTTATTTCGCAGCCGATCGAGCCGGCGTAACGGACGGTGATCGCGGGCTGCGATCCTTCTCGGTCGATGGCCTCCACGCCGACCGGCCTCTGCGGCTCCTGCCTCCACCAGCGCACCGTGCGCTCGGGACGCGGCTCCACGTTCTCGATGTGCGAGCGCGGGCTCGCGGACCCGGAGTGGCCGAAGTACCCGAAGCTGCCCGTGCTGAGCTGCACGGGCCACGAGCCGCGGCCGCGGTCCGCCTAGCTGCGTCAGCGGCGCGGGGCTCCGAGGACGAGATGCGGAGGGGTTTCGGGGTTCTCGTCAGCCACGCGCTCACTCGCGGCCGGCACCGGCGCCGGCGTCGCGTCTGCGAAGCGCAGCCCTCCGCCGCACCGCGGGCAGGTGCCGACCTCGCGAAGGCCCTCGGCCATCGTCGCGCTGTTCCACGAGCGCTGGCACGAGGTGCACGTGACGAGAGGTGGACCCATGCTCGGAGGGTCGGCGGGCGAGCCGCGCGGCGCGATCCACCATCTGTCCGTGGTCCTCGCCCCGGCTCCGGTCGCCGGAGGCCATCTCGTCACCAGATCGTCTGGAACAGCAGGACGACGACGACGGCCTGCGCGGCGAGCAGCGGCGCGACGAGCCGCAGGCGGCCCGGCTCGAGCACCGCAGCGGCCGCCACGCAGGCCAGCGGGACGAACGGCAGCCAGATCCGCTCCGTCTCGCCCTTCGTGAAGCCGGCGACCGAGGCGACGCCGATCACCACCGCCAGCGCCACGGCGGCGGGCACCCGGCGCTGCGCGGCGACCATCACCCCTGCGGTGATCGGGAGCCCGAGCGCGACGGCGAACGCGACGGGGGAGCCGAACAGCCAGAACGCGTACGGCCGCCTCGAGGCGACGGAGTTGCGGTAGTAGGCCTCCGTCGCGCGGAGGGCGCCGATCGGGTCGTAGCCCGCGAGAAGGGCGAGGCCGCCGTCGAGCGCGAGCACGGCGACGCCGCAGCCCGCGGCCAGTACGAGCGCGCGTCGCGGCCCCTCGCGGACGAGCACCGCCACGGCGGCCCAGGCGCCGATCGCCAGCAGCGCCCACGAGAAGAGCGCGGCGACCGCGAGCGCCGCGCAGCCCGCCGCGCGAAGCACCCCTCGCTGTGACACGAGCAGGATCGCCGCGGCGGCGCCGACCGCCATGAAGATCGCGTCGGCCGAGGTGACGCCGAGCAGCAGCAGCATCGGGCTCAGCGCGGCCAGGACCCCGGCCACCCGCGCGCGCGGCACCGCCATTCCCAGCGCGCGCGCCAGCGTGTACGTCAACGCGGGGGTCAGCACCGCCGCCGCGATGCAGAGCGCCGCCAGCCCGCCCGCGCTCGTGATCTGAAGCGCGTCGATGATGAGCATCAGCGCAGGGGGGTGGCCCGCGACGTTGACCGGCAAGCTCGGCACGAGCTCGGCGAAGCGGTCGAGGAAGTATCCCGGCCCGTAGCTCAGGGCGGGCAGGCCCGACAGGTACTCGTTCTTGGCCTCGAACGAGCCGTCCGCGGTGAGCAGGAAGATCTCGCGCCAGCCGAGGGTCCCGTTGCGCGATGCGCCGAGCACCAGTCCCGGCAGGAGCGTGAGGAGCGTGAGGGCGCCGAGCCACGCCGCGGGCGCGAGCGGGTTCCCGGGCCGGACCAGCCACGGCGCCGCCCAGCTCGCCCCGGCCGCGAGCACGACCGCCAGCAGCGCCCAGGGGAGGTTCGCGTCCGGCTCCCAGCTCATCACGAACGGCGGGGAGGCCGTTCCCAGGCCGCCGACGGTCTGGCGGATGACCGTGCCGGTGACGACCGTGGCGACGAGCACGACGCCCGCGACACAGAGCAGCAGGCGTGCGGCGGCCGGGGGCACGCTGCCATCCTGACGCGATGCCCGCCCCCGCGTCCCGACCGCTCCGCAGCCGCGGCGCGGCCGCCCTCGCGGTGCTCGCCGCGGCCGCAGCGGGCTGCGGGTCGGCCAGCGTCGCGGAGCTCCCGCCGCCGGCGGCCCCCCGCGACGCGCCGCCCGTGACGAAGGCTCCGGCGGGACGGGTGCTCGGACTGCGAGGCGCCCCGCCCGACATCGCCGACCGATTCAGGCCTCCCTCTGCCCGCATCCCCGTCGACGGTGGGCGGTTCGCCGTCGTCCGTCCGCGCGAGCGGGTGGTCGAGCTCTTCGACGCGCGGGGCGGCCGCGTCGGGCGCGCGGACGCGGGCGTCGGCCCGACCCGTGGCCTCTCGAACGACCGCTGGCTGTGGGTCACCGACACGCAGGGCGACGCGCTGCTCGTGTTCCGCGTCCGGCCGAGGCTCGAGCTCGTGCGCCGCGTCTTCCTGCCGCGCGGCCCGTACGCCATCGCGCTCGACACCGGGAACCTGCGCCTCTGGGTGACGCTCACGGGCACCAACGAGGTGGTCGAGCTTCCCGCCAACGGGCGCCCGCACGAGCTGCGGAGGTTCTCGACGGTGCGCCAGCCCGACGCGGTGGCCGTGGACTCGTCCACGCATCGCGTGTTCGTGGGTGGCCGCGTCGAGCTGCAGGTCCTCGATCCTGGGCCGCTGCCGCCGCCCGACTGACGGTGCTGTCTGATTCGCGCAATGCGCGAATCTGACAGCAGAGGGCGGGTCAGTCGCCCTCACGACGGTTGCGGCTCCAGGCGATCCCCAGACCCAGCGCGAGGCCGACGACGCCGACCGCGAGGACCTCCGTCACGATCGAGTCGCTGTCGCCCGCGGCGGCCAGCAGCGATACGGCGAGGCCCACGACCACCGCGACGACCAGGATCAACGGATTGCGACGGTAGAAGTCGACGATTCCTCGCATCCCCCAGAGCCTAGGCTTCCTGACTGTGCCCGAGCTGCTGGTCGTCGCCACCTCCGCCGCCCTGGACGCCCGCGACCTCGTCCGCGCTCTGGAGCGGGCGGTGGGCGAAGGAACGCGGGTGCGCGCCGCTCCCGGTCTTCTGGCCGAGGGCGAGCCGGGGGAGGGGCTCGTCGTCGACGGGGCGCGGGCGCGCGGCGCGACGGTCCTCGTGCTCTCCCCGGGCGGGCCGGACCTTGCCAACCACGCGCTCCTGACGATCGCCGCGGCGCGCGAGGCGGGGCTCCCGGTGCCGGCGGTGGTCGTCGCGGGGCCGGGCGGCGCCGCCCAGCGCGAGACGCTGCGCGCCCACGCGATGACGGAGGTCGTCGAGCTGCCCGACCCGCAGTCGCCCATGGGCAAAGTGGCCGACTGGCCGCTGGATGAGTGGCTCGCCGCGGAGCCCGCGGTCGCGTCGGCCGCGGGCGTCGCGCTGACCCCCTACGGCGGCTGGGCGCCCCGCCCGACGCCCGACCCGCGCACCGCGGGCCGCGAGGCGATCAGCGAGGCGCTCCTCGAGATCGTCCGCGCCGAGGGTCCGGTGCTCGCCGCGCGCGCGTACGGGCTGCTGAACAAGGCCGCGGGCGGCAAGAAGCTCACCTCGATCGTCCGCGCGCCGATCAGCGCGAGCGCGTACCGGCTGCGTCAGCAGGGAGCGATCGCGATCGTCCCCGCCGAGGCGACGCCGGGCCAGGATGACGAGGTCCTGCGCATGGCGGGCAGTCCGGCGGTCCGGGTGCGCGACCTCGGTCCGCGGACGCTCGACGAGGTGCCGCTCGAGGAGGTCGCGGAGCTCATGCGCCGGCTGCAGGAGGCGGGTGCCGGGGAGCTGCGGCGCGCGGCGCTCGACGCCTACGGCCTGCGCCGGATGACGGCGCGCGCGGAGGAGCTGCTCGGGCTGGCCGAGGAGCTCGCCGCCGAGCCCGGCGAGATGCGGATGCCGCCGGCGGTCCCGGACGACGGCGGGGCGACCGCTTGAATGAGGGCACGATGACCGACCACCTCGCCGGCAGGGGGCGCGCCCACGAGTTCGGCGGCCTCGACGAGGCCGACCTGGCCGCGACGTGGCTCGAGCAGTTCGAGCGCTGGCTGGCCGAGGCGGTCACCGCTCACGTCACCGAGCCGTCCGCCATGGTCTTCGCCACCGCGGACGGCGACGGCGCCCCGAGCACGCGCACCGTCCTGCTCAAGAGCGTCGACGTGCGGGGCTTCGTCCTCTACACGAACCTGGGCTCGCGCAAGGCCGCCGAGGCGACCGCTAACCCGCGCGGCGCGCTGACGTTCGGGTGGATCGCCCTGCAGCGCCAGGTCTGCGTGACCGGTCGCGTCGAGCGCGTGGCCGACGCCGCGGCTGACGCGTACTTCGCCTCGCGGCCCCGCGGCTCGCAGCTCGCAGCCCACGCCTCCCCGCAGTCGTCGGTGGTCGGGTCACGCACGGAGCTCGAGCGGCGATTCGAAGAGCTCGGCCGGCGGTGGCCCGAGGGCACTGCGGTGCCCCGGCCGGTCCACTGGAGCGGGCTCCGGGTGGTGCCGGACGGCGTGGAGTTCTGGCAGGGTCGCCGGGATCGTCTGCACGACCGGCTGCGGTACCGCGCGGTCGAAGCCGGCTGGGTCGTCGAGCGCCTCGCGCCGTGAGAGGGCTCGCGGGCTTTGCGGAGCTGCCCGGCGAGGTCGAGCGCCTGCTCGTCAGCGGCGAGGCGCAGCGCGTCGGCGTCGTGCTCATCGACGCGTTCGGCTGGGCGTTCGTCGAGCGCCACCTCGACCATCCGCTGCTGCGCCGCTGCGCGCAGGAGGGCCTCCTCGCTCCGATGGCCTCGCAGTTCCCGTCCACGACGACGGCGCACGTGACGACGATGCACTCCGGTCTGCCGGTGGGCGAGCACGGACTCTACGAGTGGCGCGTGCTCGAGCCCTCCGCGGGGCGCACGATCATCCCCCTCACGAGCTCGTGGGCCGACGAGGGGCCGCCCGGCGGCCTGAGCGCGGCCGGCGTGCCGCCCGAGCGTTACGTGCCGCGCCCGTCGTTCTACGAGCGCCTCGCGGCGCGCGGCATCGAGAGCGTCGCGATCAAGCCCGCCGCGATCCGCGGCTCGGCGTACAGCGGCGTCGCGCTGCGCGGCGCGCGGGTGCAGATCCACGCGGGACTCCCCGACGCGGCGGCCCAACTCGCCGCCGCGCTCGCGACGCCCGGCGCTGCGCCGCGCTACGTCTACGCCTACGCCGACGACGTCGACGCGGCGGGCCACGTCTTCGGCCCGTCCTCGCACGAGTTCGCCGCCGCCAGCCGCGCGACGCTCGACGGCCTCGATCGCGCGCTCTTCGGCCCCGATGCCCCGGCGTTCGCTCCCGGGACCGTGCTCCTGCTGACCGCCGACCACGGGCAGGTCGACGTCCACCCGGAGCGCACCGACTACGTCGACCTTCTCTGGCCGGAGCTCGCGGGGCTGCTGCGCGTGGGAGCGGACGGCCGCCGGCTGGCGGCCGCGGGCTCCGCGCGCGACCTCTTCCTCCACGTCGAGGAGGAGCACGTCGGCCGGGTCGTCGCCGAGCTTCAGGCGCGTCTCGGCGACCGCGGGACCGTGCACGCCACCGCGGATCTCCTCGCGGCGGGGTGGTTCGGTGAGCGCGTCGGCCCGCGGCTGCGCGCGCGCTTGGCCGAGGTCTGCGTGCTCCCCAGCGCCGGACGGATGACGTGGTGGTCGACGCTGGGCGCGGGCGTCGTCTTCCGCGGCCACCACGGCGGGCGAACGCCCGCGGAGGCGACGACGTTCCTGGGTGCCCTTGCGCTCGGCTGAGGCGGCCGACGGCTGTCAGGAGCTACCCCAGCCGCGCTTCGAGCGCGGCGACGCGGCGCTCGAGCTGTTCCAAGCGCGTGAGCGAGACGTCACCCGGGGCCGGCGCGGCAGGGCGGTCGTCCTCCACGAGGTCACGGTCAGGCTCCGGCGCCGCTTCGGCGGCGACCGAGCCCCCCGCCGCGCTCGCCGCCGTCTCGGGCTCCTGCTCGGCGTCGCGGTCCTGCTCGGGCTCTCGTGCCTGCTCGGTCTCTCGGACCTGCTCGGCCTCGCGCGCCTGCTCGGCCTCTCGGGCCTGCTCGGCCTCTCGCGCCTCCGCGGCCGCGAGCTCCGCGCGCTTGCGCTCGGTCTCCGCGGCCGCCCCGGCGGTCTGGAAGCAGACGCGCTCCTCCCCCTCGAGGTCCGGCTCGGGGGCCAGGCCGTAGTGCCCGAGCACCGCGGTCGCGTCGATGCCCGTCAACCGCCCGCCCGCATCCTCCGACGGCGCTTCTTTGACGAGCTCCTTCGGCGCGTCGAGGCGCACGTAGTCGCGCGCGAGCGTGGCGCCCTGCAGGGGCGCGACGGCGTGCGAGCGCCCGAACGCGCCGCTCTTGACCGAGACGAAGACGGCCTCGGAGTCGGCGGTGTCGTAGTAGACGTCGGCGAGCTTTCCCACCTTCTCGCCCTCGCGGTCGACGACCTCCCGGCCGATCCAGTCTGCGATGCCCTCGACTCCGACCACGGTGCTCCTTCGCGTGCGTTGGTGACGCCGCCCTTCTACCCTCCGGCTGCGGGCACGAAGCTCAGCACTGGGCGAGCGGGGGATTCGCGCTCATGGTCGTCAGCCCGGGCGGGGGCGGCACGGGCAGGGCCGGCAGGGCGCCGAAGGAGATCTGCAGGCCGAGCCCGAAGCCGGGAAACGCTCCGCCCGCGTAGAGGCGGTCGCTCGTGCGCAGCAATGCGCTGACCGCGCCCGTCGGCTCCGGGACGTAGTCGCGGTCGACCCGGCCGGTGACCGGGTCGACGGCCGCCAGCTGGCAGGTCCGCACGCCCCTGGCGAGCCTGAACTCCCCACCGACGAGCACCCGCCCCGGCTCGGCCAGGAGCGCGAGGACCGTCCCGTCGGGCTGGACGCGAAAGGGCTTGAGCGGCTTGCCGCTGCGGGGCTTCAGCGCCACGAGGTTCCTTCGCAGCAGCGGGATCTTGTCCCGCCGTCCGTCCCGGCGACGCACGACGCGGGTCCCGACGCGGCGCGTGAACGAGCCGCCGACGTAGAGCCGGCCGCCCTCGAGGGCCAGCGCCTGGACGCCCTCGACGATCCCCGCGTGGAAGCTGCGCTGCCGTCGCCCGCTGCGGCGGTCGAAGGCCAGGAGCCCGTCGAAGGAGCGGCTCCGAGAGAAGCGCGGCCGGCTCTTCGCGGGGAGGCGCACCACCCGGTCGACGAAGAGGTTGCCGCCGGCCAGCACCCGGTCCCCGTCAAGCGCGAGCGCTTCCACCGTGCCCGAGAGGCGGGGTCTGCGGCCGTCGAGCAGGGGGAAGCCGACGTCGAGCCGGCCCGCCTCGGGATCGAGCGCCGCGAGGGCCGGGCGCCGGTCGGTCCCGATCCGGGTGAAGCTCCCGCCCGCGTAGAGCCGTCGCCCGTCGAAGGCCAGGGCGTTCACAAGCCCGTTGACCTGGGGCCGGAACGTCGCGGAGGGAGCGCCCGTCGTCGCGTCTACGACGGCGAGTCTGCGGTGGCTCTGCGGGCCGACGCTCGTGAAGTCACCGCCGAGGGCGAGCCGCCCGCCCATCGTCGCCAGTGCCATTACCGTTCCCGGTACGAAGGGCGAGAAGCCCGGGTCCAGCTGGCCCGTGCGCGCGTCGACGGCGGCGAGGCTGCGCCGTCGCACCCGCGGAACGCTGACAAAGCGCCCCGCCGCCACGATGTCCTCACCGAGTGGCGCGAGCGCGTAGACGTCGTCGTCGGGATCGGGGTCGAAGCCGTCGACGGCGCCCGTGGTCGCGTCGACGGCGGCAAGGTGGTTGCGCCGCACGGCGCCGACGTGGGTGAAGTTCCCGCCGAGGTAGAGCCGGTCGCCGATCGCCGCGATCGCGAAGATGTCGCCGTCGAGGAGCACGTCGAAGCGCTCGTCGGCGTCGCCCGTGGCGAGATCCAGCGCGGCGATCGATCGGCGCAGCCGTCCCGCGGCGAGCCCGAACTCGCCTCCGATCATGAGGCGTCCGTTGACGGGCAGGAGGACCGTCACGCGGCCGTCGGTCGCGGGCGAGAAGGCACGGTCGACCTCGCCCGTCTCCGTGCTGAGCGCGGCGAGGTTCGAGCGGGTACGGCCGCCGAGGTTGGCAAAGGCCCCGCCGAGGTACAGCCGCCCGTCCGCGACGGCGAGGGCGTTGAGCTCTCCGTCGAAGGAGGCGTCGAAGCCCGGGTCGAGACGGCCCGAGTCGAGGTCGATCGCGCCCAGACCATTGCGGCTGCGGCCGGCAAGGCCCCGGAAGGTGCCACCGACGTAGAGCCGCACGCCGTCGGTGGTGAGCGCGCGCACGCGGGCGTCCGCGCCGGGGTTGAAGCTCTCCACGACCGCGCCGGAGACGAGGTCGACGGCGGCCAGCCGGCGCCGCGGCGTGCCGTTGACCGCGGCGAAGTCGCCACCGAGGTACAGCCGGCCGCCGGCCACGACGAGCGCCTCGACCTGCGCGTTGACGTCGGCGCGGAACGCGAGGTCGAGCGTGCCGTCGGCCAGCACGTGCGCGAGGTTCGTCCGCTGCACGCCCCCGACCGCCCCGAACGCGCCGCCGAGGTAGAGGCCGCCGCCGCCGTCAGGGACCGCCTCGAAGACTTGCCCCTCCACGCGCGCCATGGGGCCGGCGGGCGCTCCAGCCCGGTCGAGGCGCCCCGCGGCGCCCGACATGGGTCCGGCGCGGAAGAAGCTCCCGCCGAGGTAGATGCGGTTGCCGATCTGCGCGAGGGCCAGCACGGGTCCGTCGACGGCGATCGAGGCGAGCGGGCCGGGCGTCGCCCTCGGCGGCACGAACACCTTCGGGGCCTGTGCGTGGGCGGTCGCCGCGAGCGCCAGCGTCGAGACGACCAGTGCGAGCCCCCCTCGGCGAAGCCTCGCTGCACCCATGGACACGACTCTACGCCGGAGCCGCTCGGTGGGGCGGCATCACGGCGAACGTGATGCCGTTGCGCTGCAGGCGCTCGCGCAGGGCGCGCCCCATCGCGGCGGCCGGGGTGACCTGCCCGGCGGTCGGCGGCAGCTCGTCGTGGGCGAGACAGAGCGTGGCCTCCGCGAGCATCTTGGCCGTCTCGGTGTAGCCCGGGTCGCCGCCGCGGACCTCCGTGACGACGCGCCTGCCGCCGGCCTCGCCGACGAAGGTCACCGTGAACCAGCCCTCCGCGCGCTTGGCGGTGTCGGGGCCGTCGCCCGAGGTCATGCGGCCCAGGACGAGCCGGCGCAGGGGCGGGAACTGCGCGGCGGCGAAGAGTCCCGCCACGCCGGCGGCGCCGCCGGCGGCGAGCGCCAGCCGCTTGATCGCGACGTGGTGGGCGTAGCGGAAGTCGGGGCCGTACTCGGGCAGGGCGTGCGCCGAGCGCACGATGACCGCGGGATCGATCGTGGGAAGCGGAATCGCCCAGGCGTCCACGGCGGGCTCGACGTAGGGACGACCCACGACCGCCCGGGCGGCCCGGCCGTCGGGGAAGGTCTCCAGCCGCTTGCGCTGCGCGGCGACCTTCGCGTACTGGCGCGCGCGCCCGAACGCCGTGACGGCCGTGTGGAACGTGCCCGCCGAGAACGAACCGCCCGCCTGGACGAAGCCCTTCACGGACACGGGACCCAGCGTCGAGAGCTGCTCGACGGTGAACTGCGCGCCGAGGTCGTGCGGAATCGAGTCGAAGCCGCAGCAGTTCACGAGGCGCGCTCCACTCGCCTGCGCCGCGGCGTGGTGGCGCACCCACATGAGGTCGACGAACTCCGGCTCGCCCGTGAGGTCGAGGTAGTCCGTCCCGGTCGCGGCGCACGCCGCCACGAGCGGCTCGCCGTGCCGAATGTAGGGCCCGACGGTCGTGGCGACCACCCGAGTCGCCTCGGCGACAGCCCGCATGGAGCCGGCGTCGGTGACGTCGGCCTCGAGCAGCGCGAGCGCAGCGGCCTCCGGGGCGACCCGCGTCAGGCGGTCGCGCACGGCCTCGAGCTTGCCGCGACTGCGGCCCGCGAGCGCCCACCGCGTTCCCGCGGGAACGTGCGCGGCGAGGTACTCCGCCGTCAGGCCGCCGGTGAAGCCGGTGGCTCCTAACAGGACCAGGTCGTACGTGCGGGATTTGCTCGGCATGAGCCAAGCCTCCCAGGTGTGCTCGTCTCGACGTAGTGGGCCCGGGGGACCGCGCATCGCATTCCGACAGCGCCCCGAGCTAACAGCGGCGCGGTTCGATTCCTGACCGCTCTCGATCGATCATGCCAACTTTAGGCGAATCGCGACGTTGTTAGCCCTGCGGAGCGCGCGCTACCAGCCCCAACGGCCGTGCGTGCTCCGCAAACCTATACCTATTCATGACGCGGGGACTGCCGCCGCACGTATGTGATCGAACCGCGCGCCCCTCGCGCGGGTCGACGCTGCAGGGCCGTCGGGGTCGGATCGTCGTCAGCGTCGTGACACGCCCGCCCGACCCACGCTCGGAGTCCGCGACGAAACCAGCCGACTGCTCATCGCCCTCGTCTGCGCCGGACGATGCCGAGGGCGAGCGTCAGCAACACGGTTTGGACCGTGAAGTTCACCCAGGTGATCGTGCCTGAGAGCGCGAGAGCCAGGCCGAAGGCCGTCACCGCTACAGCGGCGATCGCGAAGAACCACCAGTCGTCCGTAACTTTGCCGCGATCTTCGTATGCGTCCGGCTCGCAGGGTCGGCTCACCGAGTGGCCGAAAACCTAGTAGCTGGGGGAGGGCTCGAACCTCCGACCTCACGATTATGAGTCGTGCGCTCTGACCAGCTGAGCTACCCAGCCTCGGACGTCTGATTGTCGCACGTCGCCCGGTGCTGTCGACGCCCGCCGGTTCGGCGATGGGGGCGCGCGGAGCCGCCGCTACGGTTCGGCGCGTGCCCAGCCCCAAGGCCCGCCTCGGGGCGTTCGTCGCGGTGCTCGGCCTCACAGCCATCGCGGTCCTCGTGCTCTCGCCGGTCTCTGAGGACGGACTGCGTGACGCGCTCGCGCCGTTCGGCATCGCCGCGCCGGTCGTCTACGTCGTCGTCTCGGCGCTGCTCTCCAGCGCGTTCGTCCCGGGGCCGATCCTCGCGGTCACGAGCGGGCTGCTGTTCGGAGCCACCACCGGCTCCCTCGTCGCGCTGGCCGCCGCGACGCTCTCGAGCGTCCTGGCGGTGCTCGCGGCACGTGCGGCCGGCCGTGAGGGCCTGCAGGAGCTCGAGAGCCCGCGGGTGAAGGCCATCGAAGGGCTGCTGCAGCGCTACGGCGTCGGCGCGGTCATCGTGCAGCGGCTGCTGCCCGGCGTGCCCGACGCACCGTGCTCCTACCTCTTCGGGCTGGCCGGCCTGCGTGTGTGGCAGGTCGCGCTCGGAACGCTCGTCGGGGTCGCCCCGCGCGCGTTCTCCTACAGCGCGATCGGCGACGGCCTGGGGGCGGGCGGCACCACGATC
>JAABUR0100008255.1_pt1 | contig 12068 bp, 12 predicted proteins | sample 5560091 | NCBI WGS metagenome assembly JAABUR01 (sample SAMN10711879, study PRJNA513375) | rock metagenome | isolation source: Antarctica rocks | place: Antarctica: Victoria Land, University Valley sud
AGCTGCTGAGGCGGGGAGGCACGCGTCGGGGGCGGGGCATGTTTCTGCCCCAAGCATGCTTGGGCGCGCGGTGCCAACTGTGCATGGCACCCTGGAGCGCACGAGCCCCGAGCGCTTCAGGAGCCCAACTCGGCCGCACTGTGCTGGTGAGAGCTCTGTGTTCCGAGTCAGACCGGTCCGACAGCTGCTGCCGCGCTCGTGACTGCATGAGCCCAAGGCGTGGCTGCCAGACACGATAAGCGCGCACGGGCGTATCTGCGCCTGCTGCGCCGGCGGGCCCGTCACCTCGCTGCACGGTCGCCTGCAGTGACAAGCATGTCCGGCGCGAACCGTGCGCGCTTGGCAGTCCTCTAGGCTCTGCGCACGGTGGGCTTCCGTCAGCCTAGAGGATGCAGACCTCCCTGAGCATGGCCGGCAGAGCTCTTTGACATCTGCATGGTACACGCGCTCCCATGCATTCTTCCGGCGGCAGGACTGCCTTCAATTGCCTCTGTCTGCCGGAGAGCATTCTGACACCTGCTCATGAGCACGCTTCCCTGACGATCTTCTGACAACAGGAATGCATTATTGTCCCTCTGTCTGCCCTCAGAGACTCAGTATAACCAAGGCGCTCACGATTAACATGTCACAGGCCTCTCACAGCACCGTGCAAGGACAGCACGCTTGCAGACTCAGCAGCCGCCTGTCCCGGGCCACTGCCGACATTTGGAAACACATGACCCGTGAAGTATTCTGTTGCACACTACCTGCAGCGCTGCACCAGGCAATCTAAAAAGTTTCAAGGGCAAGATTCTGCCCCGCGGCCTGCCATCAGCCCGCCCTCCCCTGCACGTCCCGTGGCGCCGCGCGGCGGGCGCACAGGGGCGCCGCCGGCTGCGAGCGGCGCTCCGCCTCGCGGCCGCACGGCCTCAGGGCCGCTCAGGCAGAGGCGGCGCGCGCATCAGACCCAGGTGCGCGGGTGCATGCACGCGTCGACCAGCTCCGCCTCGGGGCTGCCGGGCTCCACGTCTGGGCAGTACTCCCACCTGCGCATGCGCCGCCGCCTGAGCAGTGCAAACACCCGAGCAGACCCCGCTGCCCGGCCCCGACAGGCGCGCGGCCGCGCACACGCAGCCCCGCAGCAGCAACCGCACGAGCTGGGGCTGCGGCGGCAGCCTGCGAGCTGCGCAGAGCCGACGCGTGGCCCGCCTCCGCACCGTCCGCGCGAGCCCGGCCAAGCATGCAGGGGGCCGGCGCCGGGACGCCGCCACGTCGCTGGACCTGCAGCGGCAGGCAGGCCGCTGCGCGCCGCGGCGTGCGCGCACCGCGCATGCAGCGGCAGGCTCATGAGAATAGACTCGATGCGGCCGGCGGTCTTGAGCCCAAATGTGGTCCCGCGGTCGTAGACCAGATTGTACTCCACGTACAGCCCGCGCCGCATCGCCTGCCAGCGCTTGTGGCGCTCGTCGAACGCGTCGCCCTTGTGCGCGCGCACGAGCGGCAGGTAGCTGCCCTCCACCGCGCCCAGCGCGTCACTGCTGAAGGCCATGATCTGCCGCGCGCACGCGCGGTCGCCCTGCTCAGGCCCCCGCCCACGCGCGCCGCGCGCCGCGCCGCCTGCCGCGGCTGCACGTCGCGTGGCCCCCGCGCGCTGCCCCCCGCAGCAGGGCATGCCCGCATGCCCGCCCTGCCGCTGCTTGTGCTCTCTTTTGGGCTGCACCTGGATGCCGACGCGCAGCTCCAACAACCAAAAAGGCACACGCCTCCGCGGCAGAGCAGCAGCACCAACGCGCCGTGCGCCTCCTCATGCAGCCCGGCGCTGAAGTCATCCGCGCAGGCTGTGCAAGTTATTGCCAAAGCATCGGCCGCAGCAACTGCCGGGCGGCGGCGCGGGGCGGCCGCGCGCCTCGTCGCGCGGCTTGCTGTTGAGGTCGTCGAAGAAGATGCCGCCCAGGCCGCGGCGCTGCTCGCGGTGCTTGCAGTAAAAGTACTCGTCGGCCCACGCCTTGAAGCGCGGGTAGTACTCGGGGTCGTGCTTGTCGCACACGGCCTGCGCGCGGCGGCGCCGCGGCTGGGCCCGGCGCGCCCGCGCGCTAGGCCGCGCCGCGCGCCGCGGGCGCGCGGCGCGCGCCACGGGCGGGCCGCCGCGCACCCGGCGGGTGCCCACTGCCCTGCGGGCAGGCCGCCTCGAGCGGGCGCATGCGGGCGCGCCGCTGGGCAGGGCAGGCTGACGTGCGCATCGCTGCAGGCCACCCAGCCGCAGCCGCAAAATGCGCCCCGCGCCAGCCGCGCGCCCGCTCGCGGCCGCCTTGTAGGTGCCGTGGAAGTGGCGCATGTCGTCCTCGTTGACGTAGGGTAGGGGTTTGGGTGAGGGCGCGCCTTGTAGGTGCCGTGGAAGTGGCGCATGTCGTCCTCGTTGACATAGGCGGGCGTGATGTCGGTGCCGCCGCCAAACCACCACTGGCCCGGGATGCCATTCCAGTCCTCGGTCTCAAAGTAGCGGTAGTTGAAGTGCATCGTCGGCGCGAACGGGTTGTGCGGGTGCATGACCGAACTGATGCCCGCCGCGAAGAAGGGCACGCCGCCGGCGCCGGCCTGCCGCGCGCGCGCGTGGCCCGCTGCGGCGCCGGCCTGGCCCACGGATGCGGAGGCCGGCGCTTCCCAGACAGCCAGCTTGCGGCTGCGTGCGTGCCTCAAGCCGCCGGCGCAGCTTTGCCTCCACTCCTGAGTGCATGCGGGAGAGGGGCGCGGGGTGCGCCAGGTCGCCCCAGCTCGCGCCGCCGGAACTGCCTCGCTGCGCACGCAGCCTCTGGCAGTACCGCAGCCCTGCCAGAGCCGTGCAGCGCGGGCCCGGCGCCCGCAGCAGCCCTGCCAGTGCCCAGGGGGCGCGGGCGCGGCGGCCGCGCACCCCGTTGCCGGAGGGCGACTTGACGGCGGCCGCGCCGCGCGCCGCGCGGTACGCCTCGGGCGGCATGGTGCCGTACACCACCGACACGCCCACGCCCGCCTTCTCCCACACCGCGCCGTCCTGCGCGCGCGCCGGGGCCCCTGTGCACGTGCCGGGGGCCCTGTGCAGTGGCGCGCCTCTCCGTGCCGGCGCCCTGGCTCAGTCCCGCCGCTGCAAGGCGGCCCTGCCCTGGCCTGGGTCGCTCCCGCGTGCGCAGCGCGTGGCTGCGACCTCCCCGGCGCCTCGAGACAGGCGGCGGCCGGCCCCGGGCGGCACCCCGCAGGGCCCCGCCGGGCACGCTCGCCGGCGCGCTCGGCTGGCCCCACAGCCAGCGCCGAGGTCGCCCGACGGACGCAGCCCGCGAGCTCGGGCCGGCAGGCACCTGCAGGACGCGCGAGACGCCGCCGCCGCCGCCCGGCCGGCACCAGGCGTCCTCGCGGAAGCGGCCCCCGCCGTCCTCGGCCTCGACCGCGGCGCAGATGGCATTCTGCGCCTCGCGTATCCGCCGCTCGAAGCGGCCGCGGACCCTGCGCCGCGCCGCAGCAGAGGGCTCGGCGCGCGCTCCCGCCGCGCTTCGCCGGCGCCGCGCGCGGCCAGGCTTGCAGCGGCGGCGCACCCGCTGGCCTCGCCGGTATCGTCGCGCAGGAGCGACTCCGGCGCCGACTCCAGCGGCACCTCCTTCTCGATGGCCTGCGGCGCGAGCGCCTGCTGAGCGCATGCGCGGCCCGGGATACATGCTGCTTGCGTGCGGGAGGGTGCGCACCACAGCCGCGGCTTGTGCCATCACCGTGCCGCGCCGCGCCCGCCGCGGCTCCCTGCCGCGTCTCTGCTGACACAAGCGGCGCGTCAGGGGAGGCCGCATGGGCAAGGCTGGCGAGAGCACCGCTCCAGGCACCGGCGGGCACACCCGCGACTGTTGCGGGGCCAAGGGAGTCGCTGCGCTGGGCGCCCGAGAGCACGCGCGCGGCTGGCGCCGGGCCACCTCTGTGCAGCAGTGCTGCCGGCTCTGCTGGCCCAGCGCCCGAACCATCGTTGCCAGGGACGTGTAAAGTGGGTCGCCTCGCAGCTTATCTGCTATCTCCTGCGCATCGAGCAGGGTTACGTAACCGCTGCGAAGGGCCTTCGACGTGAAGAGCACGTTCGTACGTCCGCTGCGGGGAGCGGCGGATGAGGGCTGCGCACTCCCACAGATCTGTGACCGCCCTGCGCGGCCGGAGCTCCAGGCGCGGCGTGTGCATGCGCGGCGCAGCAGCGATGCCGAGCTGCAACGGCTCCGCGCAGTCCGCGTCCGGGAAGCGTGTGGTGCGTGGAAGCCTGGCTTGGCGCGCTCCGCCGGGCCGCCCGGCCTTGCTGACCCCGGCCTGCGTGACAGGCGGTGATTGGCGCGGGCGCGTCCGGGCTGGCCGTGCTGCGTGAGCTGCTGCGTGAGGGCCACGACGCCACCGTGTTTGAGCAGGGGCCGCGCCCGGGCGGGACCTGGGTCTACGAGGAGACCTCCCCGACAAGCGACGGCGCGCGCGTGCTGCCCGCTGCACTGCTGCCCGCCAAACCGGCCGCCGGCGCCCAGCCCCGCCTCGCCCGCACAGGCGTCAAGCACGCGGACGCCGTGCACAGCAGCATGTACAAGCACCTGCGCACCAACCTCCCCAGGGAGCTCATGGGGTGCGCCGCTCGCCGCGCGGAGACGCCTGCCGCTCCTGCAGCCCCCGGTCGCTGCGGCGCCCCGCCCGGGAACCCTGCGGCGAAGCAGCGGCCGACCCGGGGCTGCGCGGCCGCCCAGGTTCACCGACTTCCCGTTCTCCGCGGCCTTCCCGCCGAGCGCCGACGCGCGGCGCTTCTGCGGGCACGCGGAGGTGCTGGCCTACCTGGACGCGTTCGCGGCGGCGCATGGCCTGCATGCGCACGTGCGATACGGGCGGCGCGTGCGGCGCGCGGCGCCGCTGGCGGAGCCGGCGGCCCGCGACGGCGGCGCGCCGCGCTGGCGTGTGGCGACCTGCTGCGCGACACGCGGCGACCAGGCGCGCGCCCGCGCGCCGCCCACACGTGCCGCAGGCCGCGCGCAAGGGCCGCGCCCGCGCACGGCAGGCCTGCGCGGCGGGCGCAGCGGCCGCGTCGCCCTGCGCCGTGCGTGTGCTGAGGTTGCCGCGCCGCGCTGAGCGCGCGCCGGGCCGGCAGGCGGAGGAGGCAGACTTTGACGCGGTGGCAGTCTGCAACGGGCACTACTCGGTGCCGCGCACGCCGGCACTGCCGGGCGCGGGCGCGTTCCCGGGGCGCCAGATGCACAGCCACGACTACCGCGACGCGGCGCCGTTCGCAGGGCTGGCGGTGCTCGTTGTGGGCGCGTCCGCGTCCGGCGAGGACATCAGCCGCGAGATTGCCGAGGTGGCAGATACGGTGCGCGCACCATGTGATTACGGGATCACAACGGGGTTGTTGTACAGGATATCACCCACCGGTCCACCATAGCCAGCCCGCTCCGGGCGGCGGCCGGCGCGGGGTCGGCGGGGCGGGGCTGGCCGCGGCGCTGCCCGCGCGGCCCGCCTGCGAGCGGCTGTATGGCACGGGAGGCTGCGCGCTGTGCCGCATGGGCGCGTCTGCGGCGCAGGCTGCGCAGCGGGGCCCGCGCCTCGCCGCCGCACCGCAGGCCGCGCGCCGCCGCGGGCCCGGCGGCGGCCCGGCGCGAGCGGCTGACAGCGGCCGCGCGCGCCGCCGGCAGGTGTACCTTAGCGCGCGCTCCTGGCGCCTGGCGGTCGACGGGGCCGACCGCTGGGACGCGCGCCTGGGCCGGAGGCGCAACGTGCTGCCGCGCCCAGAGGTCTGCGCGCTGCTGCCGGACGGCGGCGTGTCCTGGCACAACGGCTGCGCGCCCGCGGCGGGCGTGGATGTGGTCGTCTACGCTACTGGTGCGCGCGCCGCCTGTGCGAAGGCAGCGGGCCTCATTGCCGGGCTCGTGCTGCGGGCTGCTGCCTGGCCGCGGCGCTCCGCCGAGCGCGGCGTGGCGCTGCTCAGCCTCTGGTAGCCTAGGGCGGTGGGTGCTGTCGCCGAGCGCGCGCAACGCGCAGCGTGCCCTGCATGTCCTCGCTCGGCCGGGCAGCAGGGTTGGCGGCATGCGCCCGTCGGCAGGGCCACCCGCCTGTGACGGCCGCACGCGCGGGGCGCCCCGCGCAGGCTATCACTACACGTTCGACTTCCTGGACGACGCGCGCGTGTTCACCGTGCGCGACAACTGGTGCGCCTAGGCACGCGGGGCGGCCTCGCGGCCTGCGTGCGCTTGTGTGTCCCAGGGCGCGCTGCCGTCGGCCGGGCGCTCCGTGCGCCGCGCGTGCTGCTGGGCCGCGGAGCCAGCGCGCCCGATCACGGGCCTCGGCGCGCGCTGCGCTAGGGTGGCGCCGCTCTACCAGCACGTGTTCCCGCCGGCCTGCCCCTCGCTGGCGCTGATCGGCCTGCCCTGGAAGGTGCGGGCGCGCTGCGGCCGCGCGCTGATGGCGCCCGCTGCGAGCGCGCGGCTCGCAGCACCGTGCGCGAGTGCCGTGACAAGCGCGCCCGGCGGCCCCGCAGCCGCCCTGGGCAGCCGCGTCGCCTCCCCTCACTGCTGCTGGCGCCCGGCCGCCGCGCGGCCCGCACCTGCTCTGTTGCCGACCTGTGAACCTGCTACTGGTACTATGACTGGTGCCATCCGCGCCCCGCGAGCGCGCGCGCGCGCGCCAGGTGGTGCCCTTCCCGCAGGTCGAGCTGCAGGGCAGGTGGCTGGCGCGTGTGCTGTCTGGCGCCGCGCGCCTGCCCACGCGCGCCGCCATGGAGGCCGCTGTTGCCGCGCACGCCGCGCGGCTCGCCGCGGCCGGCGTGCCTGTCAGGCGCGCGCCGCCTGGACCTGGCCCTGCCGCCCCGGCGGGCGCGGGCAGAGGGCGGCGCGGGTAATGGGGGGGCAGGGCGGTGCGGACCGTGCTGTCAAGCAAGCCGGCCGCAGGGGCGCCGCGGCCGGGCGCGCACGGGCGAGGCGGCATGCGCGGCCTGCGCAAGGTGGGCGCGCGCGCGCGCGAGCGCGCCGGCGGGAGCGCGCGCGCGAGCCGCTGTGCGCGCGCAGGAGGGCGCACCTGCTGGGCGACGAGCAGTGGGCGTACAACGACTGGCTGGCCGCCGCGGCCGGCGCGGACGTGCCGCGCCTGCCGGCCTGGCGGCGGCGCATGTACGAGGCCACCGGCGACAGCAAGGCCGCGCTGCCGGACAGCTACCGCGACGGCACCGCCTACGCCCCGGACCTGCTCGCCGAGGTGGCCGCGGACCTGGCGCGCCAGCAGCGCGCGCTGGCGGCGGCCGTGGCCTAGGCCCCAGATAGGTTCAGGGAATGTTTGGATTGCCTGTCTGGGTGTATTTTATAAAACGCGCGCCTTCATTCCCTGGCCTGTCCGCCACGGCGATGTCAGGTCGCCTGTGTAAGGCGGGTTTCTGGGGATCGGGCAGCCCAGGACGCCAGTTTCTGGAAGCCTTCTCACCGTAAGTTGAGGCGCACACAGCAACGCATGTCCTGTAGTCGCAAGTCTGTGAGTGCGCTGTACTGTATGTGTGCCATGCACGACCCAGTATACGCAAGCTGTACTCATGCCCCATCTGGTGCGCACAAGCTTGGCTAACACCGCTTGGCGCAGACCAGTGGATCTCATGCACAGTCTCCTGCATTGGCTGCGTTCCAAGATCATGTGTACAATGCAGTATGTTTTGCGTGTGAGCGAGTGCCAGAGCTGTTTGGATGCTTAATCTTGCAGCAGAGATGCGTGTGAGCTCGTCCACCTGGACGCGTGATGCAAGCAGGGCCGGAGGCATGCAGGACGCGAGCGGCGGCGCGCACAGGGCCGCAGTCATTACAGAAAGCACCTGGATACCAAGAAAAAAGGGCGGAGTGCGCACTGCAACGCAGGCCAAAGACGCTCTTCCTTCCAATGCTAGTGCGGCGGCATCAGCCGGGGTGCATGCAGTGCGGCAATGAATCCCTCCTTTACATCAATGCAGTAGTTCATGCAGAGCCTGAGCCTAGCTAGGTACAGGGCGCATACACACACATAAAGATCACCAAGGGCCGGCAGGCCTGCCGCAGGCCGCTGCAAAGCGTGCGGGGCCTATGCACAAGCCGCGCGCAGCACACCTGCCCGCCCAAACCGCATCCGCATGTTCCCCGTGCCCAGCAGCGCGCGGACGGCTGCAGGCTCGGCCGCGGCCGCCCCCATGTCGCGTGGGAGGCGGCGCGAGCCGCATGCTCGTACCACAGGCAAAACCCTTTCACTGGCCTATGCACAAAGGACCGTAATCTTGAGCCCCTTGCCCTGCCACCAAGTTCTCTGCGCCGCGCCGGCGCGCAGCCAGCCAAATCACAGGGCCGTGCGGGGGCGTCGACACGCCATGGCGGCGCGGTCGCCGCGCCCACCCCGATTCTGTGAGCAAAAGAGCACCTCACGCTTGCAAGCCGACACACAAACTGCGCCGAAAATCCGTGCTCACACTCCTACGACTAGAAACAGCCAGAATAAAGTCGGGGATATGCTGCTGCGCCCAAGACAACGAAATGATAGAGGTCAAAACTTCAAATGTACAGCACGCGTGCCCAGACGCTGGGCGCCGCCACATTGCAATACACCCCGTATGCTCGCGCGCGCGCCACCGACCGGCCCGCCCGCCCGCCCCCGCGCTGTGGCCTCCTCACTCCGCACGCAGCCTCCCCAACACCCCCGCTATTCTGACGCGACACCCAGGGACAAGCCGGCAAGCCGCAGAACACCCAGCAAACAAGAAAAAGGTGAGCCAGCCAAGCGGGCGCTGTTCATGCTCCGCAGCAGCATGGAGCACCTCAGAGGACTCAGAAACACCCGCCGCGCGGCACCCGCGCCAAACAAAGACCACCCCATGCTGACACCCAGAGCGAGCGCCCGGCGCCTCGCCCGGCGCGCCAGTGTGGTGAGCCGACGGGGCACGGGAGACATATATATGGCCCCAGGGGCACGCACCCACTGCACAGACTCCGCAGATGCAAGACGTGAGACAAGCAGCTTGACTCCGACACCTCGGGTCCGGCGCACGTGTGTGGGTGCGCGGCGGCGCCCGTGCAGCAAAACTGGCGGGGGGAGGGCGCGGCACGCTCAGGAACGGCAGGGCAGCTCCCAAGTGGACTCGCGCGTGAGGCTGTTGTAGTAGAACGAGCGGCCCTCAGGGTCCTTCAGACGCGCCCAGTTGCCGGGCAGGCCCTGCCCGGCTGCGGGACCGCCCGTGCTAAACAGGCTGCCCGCATCGCCACCACAGCCGCCGCGGCCACCATCCGCGCTGCCCAGGCTGTACAGCTGCGGCGTACCCATTTGCAGGCACTGCCCGCCGCCATACAGCATTGGGCTGCCCGGCAGCGGGCTGCCATACGCGCCCAGGGCGCTGCGCTCGGCGCCGCCCAGCGCGGCCACGGGCGAGTCCGCCAGCGGCGTGCCCAGCGGCGTGGCGGCCGCGCTGCGCGGCGTGGTGTGCAGCGGGTGCAGGCCGGAGCTCGCGTCCGCGAGCGCGCCAGGCTCAAAGGCCATGCAGCTCGCCGTCGGGCTCAGCGCGGGGCTGCCGGCGGAGCTCATCAGGCGCGCCAGCAGTGCGTGCATGTCCAGCTGGCCGAGCGGCTGCTGCGCAGGCGGACCCGCAAAGCTGTGCAGGCTGGACTGCGCCGCGCTCGGCGTGCCGGGCTGCATCGAGTCCATGGCATTCTGCGCGGCGGAGGCCTAGACACTTAGCTACCAACGCCGCGGCGCTGTGCACGCAAAGGTGCTGCGCAAGCGAAACCCGCCAGGTTGCAGTGCTGGGAGCGCACCATGCCCAGGTACTGCGCCGTGGTGGTGCTGGACAGCGACAGGCTGCGCACGTCGTCCGCTCCCAGGGACAGGCTGTGGTGCATCCCGTCCGTGCCCAGCGACGAGCTGCGATAGTTCTCCGCCAGCGCCAGGCCCAGCACTGCGTTGGCCGAGCGGCTCTCGGCCGTGTCCAGGTCGTTCGTCTGCTGCACGGTCACGCCCCAGCAGTCAGCGAAGCAGCTGCGTGTCAGCAGGCAGCAATACATGATGCGCGCACGCGCTAGACCCAGCATACCATGCAGTAGAGCCAGGAGACATAGCAAGGCATCGCAAGCCAACCCCCAGGGGCCAGGTGCGGCCGGCATGCGCGCACACCTGCGTCGGTGGCACGATGCCGTAGCCCTGCACGCAGCCGCAGAGGGCCTGTCAAAGCCGCCGCCCCACAAACTGCAGGGTGGCACGCAGGCAAGCACGGAACACAGGCTGCAAGGAGTCATGAACAGGGTTGTGATTGGGACGCACTCTGATGTACATAGGCTTGGGCGGGCTGGACGACGGTCCGCCGCTGTGGCTGTCAGGAGCAGCCATAGCCAGCTGCCGAAGCAGAGCAAACCCCTTGAAGTTCCCGGCCACAATGTCCTGCGCCGGCCGTACGACGATCATGACCCGGGCACACAGCCCAGCATTGGGCGCTGCGGTGGCCCGCCCCCCGACGGTCGGCCCAGGGCGGGCCTGCAGGCCCAAGCAGCCCAGGCGCTGGGCCCGCGGGCGGCCCAGGCCCAAAATCACAATGGCCTTTCATCAAGCATTTCACGGCACAGTATCTTGAGCACAACAAGCCGCCGCCGCCCCGTCCGGACGCCCTGCAGAGCCTCCACACACTACAGGCAAGGGGCGGCAGGGCCGGGAGCGCCGCAAGCCCTCACCTTCACCATGTCCACGGCCGTCTGCAGGCTGTGCGCCTCGCCAGCAACCGTGACCTTGGTTGGGTCTGTGGACTGGTCTATCTGGATCATGGCCCCGGTGAAGGCCTGCGCGGCGCGGGCAGGTCAGGCCAGGGAGGTCGGGCTGGGATTCCAAGCAGTTTTCACCTCTGGGCTGCGCCCGGTCAAGGCGCGCACGAGCCGCAGCCCGTGCTTGGGCGGGCCACGCGCCTGCAGCGCCTTTATAGTCTCGCCGTTCTTGCCTATCACGCGCCCGATCATCGTGCGCGGGCACAGCACGACCTCCGCCTGCTGCAGCGCGAGGCCCGCCATAGGGAACAGTCGCGGCGCAGTGTCCGCCATACTTGGCACAGCAAGCATCATGATTGGTTGGCCATTTATTTCTGCGGCCCGCCTGTCGTCAGTGGGAGATCTTTACAAGCAGGAGGAGTCCGCCCAGCCGCGGAGTGTGCTTGCCCTCCCGCCCTTACCCTTTTTCATGCCCCAAGAGTTTTTTTGGGTGGATGGATAGTACTGGTAGTACCCGCTCGAGCCAGTACGTTTTCACCGCCTCTCCTGGCGCCCTCGCCGGCGGTCAGGAGGGCGCCGATATGCTGATGGCGCACAGCGCCCGCGCGCGGCGGCGCGTCGCCCACGTGGCGCGCAGGCTGCTGAGCATCCACTATGGCCCCGACGCGGCGCGCCTGCAGGAGCTCCTGGCGCGCAGCCTGGTGCGCGGCGCGCCCAGCTGCCGCACGCGCGCCCGCGCAGGTGTGCCGCGACTCAGAGCCGCGGGCGCGCCGCGCAGGCCGCGCCGGAGCCGGGGAGCCAGCCGCTGCTCACCACGCGGCGAGAGGCGCTGTCGCTGTGCGCGCCGCTGCCCGTCTGCTCGCCGTGTACAACAGGCGCCACGCCGTGCTGAGGGCGGGCTGCGCGGCGCGCAGCGCAGGTACCGCGACATCCTGCGCCACTCGCTGCTGTACACCTGGGACAACGAGCGGGGCCAGCCCTGGTGTGCGCCCGGCCGCAGGCGGCGCCGTGGCCTAGCGCGCTGCGCCCGCGCTTGCGCCCGCGCCCGCGCCCGCGCCCGCGCCCGCGCCGCGCCGCGCCATGGCCTAGCGCGCAGCGCTCGGCGCCCCGGCGCTCACGCCGACCCGCGCGCAGGCGGGACGTGATACGGCACAGCGCGCGCGCCGAGTTTGAGGCCGCGCGGCACCAGCGCGACCCCGAGGCGGTGCGCGGCTCGCGCTGCGCATGCCGCCCTGGTCGAGCTGGTGCGCCCGACTCTGAGCGGGGACTCCTCGTGCAGGTGGCGCGGCTGCTCGTGACCGGCCGCGACTGCCTGGAGCAGGCGGCAGGCAAGGCGCGCGGCCCGCGCTGCCGGTGCTGCCCAGCCGGCGCGCCGCGCAC
>JAABUR0100008258.1_pt1 | contig 12067 bp, 18 predicted proteins | sample 5560091 | NCBI WGS metagenome assembly JAABUR01 (sample SAMN10711879, study PRJNA513375) | rock metagenome | isolation source: Antarctica rocks | place: Antarctica: Victoria Land, University Valley sud
CATGGTGCCAACACTCTCGGCAACTGGTTTTTAGTGCTGGCGAGACCGGCCGTGTGGTCAGCGGTAGAAGGGCGGTGGGTGCAAAGCAGTACGCACCCTTCTGCTCGGGCGCGGCCTGGCATGAGGCGGACTTGCAGCGCCTCAGCGGCGCGCTGCCACGACGCGCAACGGTCCAAACGGAGCAGCGCTGGCTTTGGCCGCAGCCAAAGGCGTATATGTACCTGCAGCAGGGCAAACACCCTCGTCAGTAGAGCGTGCGCAGGTGGTGCAACAAGCTGCGGGCAAAGCGCTCCGTCTTGCATGGGCTGTACTTGCCAGGAAAAGCTGGTTGAGTATCAGGTTGGCTACTCTGTCACAAAGGGCTTTACACTGCATCCATGCGTGCCTACCTGTTTGCAGAAATCAAGCGGACGCACGCCGCCCGGCGGCACAGCATGAGAGAAGTGGCCGGCGGCACGCTCGCGTCGCTCAGCCTGTAGCTGTGATTGCAGGCAACTCGCAAAGCAATGCTTTCAGAGCAACAATGTGCTATTGCAGCCACCGGCCTCTCCACCCGCCAACGTCGGTTAATCTTAAGCGATGCACATGATGAAGACATGCGCGCTGCATTTTTTGCCGCTCATCAGAGCACTCAGCATGCAGACATGGTCTGCGCCCGTTTTGCCTGAGCTGCACCTGCGAGCCAGGTGAGCGCACCGTCCGGGACTGAGGCGCTACGCGTGCGGGATGAGCGCGGCTGATGCGCACTCCAGCGCTCCCGGGAAGCCGGGCGCGCCTGCGCCCGAGCCCAGTCGTCGGTGGACGCGGTCCGAGTTCAGGCAGACGTTTGAGGCGGTGAGGGGCCGGCCGGTGGCTGTGGAGAGCCTGGCCGTGCTTGGGATTGGGCGCACGAGGCCCGACCTGGTCTTGCGGGAGCTGGCGGGCCTGAGCACGGCGCAGACGCTCGACGAAGTGAAGGACGTGGTGCTGAAGGCGCACGATGCGCTGAAGATGCTGGGGCCGTATGAGGCTGTGGAAGTGACCATTGACGACTCTGTGACGGTGCGCTCCTGACCTGTGTGTGTGCGCAATGGCCGCTCCTGAGAGTGCCCAGGCTTGCAGGCTCCATGTCGCGCGGCTCCCTCTCCTCTTGCCGCCGTTGCACCAAAACTAGTGGGCACAGCCAGGTGCTCCAGGAGGGGAGGCCCGTTGCCCGAGACCGAGCTCTCTCTGGCTGCCCCAGGGGCCTGTGCGCGGCCGCCCCTGTGCAGCCAGGGCTCGCTGCCTGCGCACCGCAGCGCCTCGCGCACCCTGCGCGCACTCGGCCGCCCGCCCCCTCGAGCGCGGGGGGGGGGCAGGGCCGCGCGGACGCCTGCCGCGTGGTGGTCAACCTGCACGAGCGGCGCTGGTGGCACGCCACCGTCGGCACGTACGTCGACGGCGCCGAGGGCTCCGTCGAGCTGAAGCTGGGCACGACCGGCGTGGCGGGCCTCGCGGAGCGCGCCGAGCTGGACGTGCGGGTGGGCAGCCAGACGAGCACTGAGGCGGCGCTGTCGCTGGGCCGGTCGCGCCTTGGCGGCCGCCCGCTGGACGGCAACGCGGTCGTGCAGCAGGCCAGCCGCAACTGCGAGGCCGCCTCGTCCTACGTGGAGCGCCTGCGCGGCGTCACGCTCGGCGTCGGCAGGTGCCGGCCGGCCCCCCCGCCAGGCAGGCGGCGCGCGCGGGCCGGGCGCCAGCCGCCAGCCCGAGCATGCGGGGTCACGCCCGGCGGCGTTGACGCCCGCGCCCATGCATGTGCAGCCTAGCCGGAGCCGCTCGCATGCGCATGCGGGCCCGCGCATGCGCCGGGTCTGCTCGCTTGCCTCAGACCCGCGGACAGCCGAGGCGGGCTCCGTCACAAACGGCCCTGCGTGCGCTGCGACGAGAGCGCAAGTGGCCGCCGACTGCGCCGGGACGCTGACCGCCCCGCCCGCGCGCAGCCAGGACGGCCGGCACGCGGTCGCGTACGAGCTGGCCTGGCGCGCGCTGGAGGACCCGAGCCGGCGCGCGTCGCTGCCGGTGCGCCAGCAGCTGGGCGACCATCTGAAGTCGGCGGTCAGCTACGCGCTGCAGCGCGACACGCGCGAGCTGGACGCCAACGGCATCTTTGACGCCGGCAGCCTGCTCAAGTGCGCCTCTTTGGGCTGCATGACTGGTTCAGGCTCTCCACAGCTTGTTGGTGTTCTGAGCGCCACCTTGAAAGATACAACACTGGTGCGTATGCGGAAGGGCCTCACGAGCACGCTGCCCAGCGCTTGAAGTACAGCAGGGTTCAGGCTCTCAGCCTGCTGCGACGCCCGGGATGTCAGTGGGAGCACGGACGCAAGCTTGAACGTGCGCCGCTGCTGTCAATCCTGCTCAAGCAGAGCCTGGAAGGGAGGGGAAGGGAAGGGAGAGACGTGCGCGCCGCCGTGCAGGGCGTCGGCGGAGCTCGCCGGCGTGGGCCTGGACGCGCACCTGCTGCGCTTCGCCAAGGCGCAGGCGGCGGCGGCCGTGGCGCTGCCGCTCGGCGTGGCGGGCGCGGCGCTCACGCTGCGCGGCGAGCTGGGCGTGCTGCTGCCCTGGGGCCGCGGCTTTGCGTCGCAGCCCACCTGCATCAGCGACCGGTGCGCCCGCGCCCCTTGCGGCACATGGCTGCATGCCCTGACGCATCGCGGGCGCCTCGCGTGCGGCTTGCCTGGCTGAGCTGCTCATGCAAGCCGTGGCGCCTTGACCACAGCAAGTCCACACGGCAAAGCCACAGGCACACCTGGGTGAGCTGAGGAGGGGGCGTGCGTCCACAGATTCTTCATCGGGGGGCTGCCGACCAACCTGCGGGGCTTTGCGTTCAAGGGTGCCGGGCCCTGCGCGCCCAGGCGAAAGGTGGCGCCCTCGCCCGCGTGCCTGCGGCCACCAGCATGTATGCGCCTGCTGCTCCCGTGTGCACGGTGGCGCGTGTGCCCCAGCGACAGCTGCTCCTGCGCTGCGGGGGGCCGAAGGTGTGGCCAGGGACCATGTCATGGGCGCTGCGCAACCCGCCATGTGCCAGTCACTCCGCGCCGTTACCATGCGGTGTGCAAGGGAGCAAGCAGCATGTGAGCGCGATGCAAGAAAGCCCTCCTTGAGGCTGTTTTGCACGGGGTCCAAACCCTCCGCGTGTGGCTGCCAAGCTGCTCTGGCTACAACGCCACTCGATCCTGTGCCGCAGTGTGTGCAGCAAGTGCCAATTGCGCATCAGATGCATTCTCTGTTGATCGCCCAGTCTGTGCGCAGGAGCGTGTGGAGGGTGAGCCGGTGGCGCCGAAACGGGATGCGCTGGGCGGCGACCTCATGTGCTCGCTGCTCGCGGCTGTCAGCTTCCCGGTGCGGCCCGCCCTGCCGCGCTGGCCTCATTGAGCCCCAGCTTTAGTATACAACAAGCTCTTTGTGCACGGTTCTGTGTCTCAGCAACCAAGCGCTCTGCATGCAGTCCAAGATTATGATCTTTGGACATGTCGCCCATGTGTGGCCCAAGACAGCAGGCTGGGCACAAGGCTGCTCCGGCGATGCCGGCAGCTGCAGCGCTGTGTGAATACCCGCAGGCGTCGCGAGTGAGCAGGGGTTCATGCAGGGCGCTGCCACGCCAGCGCTGTCAGAAGCAGCGCATGTGCACACGCTAGACCATGAGTAAATGAGTGTCCGCTTCTTAGACTTCACCGCAGCGGCCGTGTGCGCTCGCTGATGTGCAAGAGAGCATTCGCAGCTGCCAGACGCTGATGCCAGGCTCAAAGGGAGGCCCTGCGCGCAGCTGCCATTTGAGGCGCCGCGCGCGCTGGGCATACATGGCCACGTCTTTGTCAACGGCGGAAGCGCCGAGCTGCTGGCCGGCACCGGCCGGCCCATGCGCGAGGCCGCGCACGAGTTCGTGCGCGCCTTCCGGTGGACCGCGGTGCGTCTGCTTGCCTCCTTTGCGATGTCGGCGGCCTGCATGAGGCAGACCCCTCTACGGGGCATGGCTGGAACGTTTGAGCCTCCTTGCTCTGCAACTTGTTGCATCTTACAGTCCAGAGACTCATTCCTGTGTGCAAGTCGGCATGGGGTGGGGCGCGAGCTGTTGCGCTCAGGCCTGTGGCCCTGGCAATCTTTCTGCTTACAGGCGTGCGGCCGTCCGACAGGGCGTGGGCCTGGTGTGGAACACAACCCTCGGGCGGCTGGAGGTCAACCTGTGCAGGGTCCTGGCGCGGCGGCCGACTGATGTTGCACGCCAGGGCGTGGAGGTTGGCTTTGCGCCACAGTTCAACTGACGTCCTCGTCTGGTGCACGGTTGATTGCCAAATTTACAAACTTTACAAGCAATGAATGTGAAGTGAGTAGCAGGTGTAAGGATGCGAGAGGCATTAAACTACTCTATCGACCTTGCAGTTTGTTTGCAGTTCGTGAGCGCAGGTCCCAAATCCCAAATTTTCTGTCTCGAAGCTCAACACAGTGCAAAGGTGTATTACTCTACGGTCAGACAATGGTGGCACAACAGCTGTACTGGTCCCTGCTGGTGGGCGTGCTTGGCCTCGCGGCCTGGCTCACGCTGCGCTGGCTTACGGATGCCAAGCGCCCAGGTGCGTACCAGCGTGTCAAATAGCTGAAGGACTTGAGCCAGGCAATCAAGTTCGGAGGCATGCGAGCACTATAGGACGTTCACTCTTACCCAGTTGCTGCTTGCCAGACAGGCTTGGCAGCTTGCTGCTGAGAGCTGGAGTACACAAACCTGGCAAGCACTGTCAGTGTGTTTGAGTCATGTCGAGTGCAGCGCGCCTTCACACAGCTGCATCCCTCCTCCCCGTGTAGTTGAGCGTTGGCGCCTGCCGCAACTGTGCGCACGAAAGTGCCATTGGAGTGCATGAGAGTGCACTTGAGGGGAACCTGGCCAGGTACAAGTCCCTGACGCGCTCCTCTGTCCGCAGGCGGCCTGAAGCCCTTCTCAGCGATGCCTGCGCCGCCGCAGCGCTTCCTGACCGGCAACCTGCAGGAGTTTGTGGCCGGCGAGCGGCTGCAGGTCCACCTGGTGCTCAACCGCTGGGCCGAGCAGCTGGGCCCGGTGTTCCGGTTCTGCATCCTGGGCCGCTGGAAGGTCGTCGTCACGGTGCGCCTGCGCGCTGCGCGAGCGCCGCGCCGCTGCACCTGCCGCCTGTGAGCCAGGAGCGTGCTCAACAGGGGGCCCTGTGTGCGCAGGACCCCGCGCTGCTGCCGGCGATCATCGGCCGCCCCGGCCTGCCCAAGAGCCTGATGTACCAGCAGTTCCGCTCGGCGCGTGCCTGGCCGGTGGTGTATGTTTCCCGACCTGTGTCTGTGTAGTCGGTGGCGTGGGGCTTGATAGGGTTTGGGACAGCAGATGCGGAGGTCTCTGGTGTGGCCGTGAGCCGGGGCGCCTTGGTCCACTGTCCTGCTTGCCGTAAGTGCTGTGCCTAATGGGAGTGGCTCGCATGCCGAGTACCTGTCTGCACCGGGTCGGCAGCGCAGGTCAAAGGTTCGGCAAGCCCGCAAGGCATGCAGTGGTCTTGACATGCGTGCATCTGCGCCCTGCAAGCCCGCAAGGCATGCATTGGTCTTGACATGCGTGCATCCGCGCCCTGTAGCTCGCCAGCGCAAAGGACGACATGCTGTTCACGCGCCTGCACGCCAACGACCCGCACTGGAAGGGGTCGCGCAAGACGCTCGCGCGCGCGTTCAGCGCCGACGAGATACGGTGCGGGGATGTTGCCGCCGGCGTGACTTGTGGTGACACACAGAGTCTCAGCATTTATCGCGGCTTCACCCCGTCACAACGTCACAACTTGTGCTCAGTGTGTCTCTCCCGCTCCATGCTTCTCGGCTCTGCTCCTCTGTACCTTTCGCCTCTGGCAGACTGCACAGTGGGCACAGTGGGCAGTGGTTTGCCTGCGCTTGCATGCCACCCTGGCTCCATGGCCCTGTCGCAGACCCTCAGTGCCTGCCGGGCCGCGCAGGAAGAAGTTTGGCGCGACGGTGGACGCGACGCTCGCGCTGGCCGCGCAGCTGGCCGCGCTGCCGCCCGGCGCGACCGTGGAAACTCAGGACGCCATGAAACGCGTGACCCTGGTGCGTGCTCAGCCCGCACAACGCATGTCCTTTCGAGCTGTGAGCGGAGCTGCTGAGCTGCCTGCGCTGCAAGTCGCAGCCGCAGCCTGCGACACTGCATGGAAGATGGGCAACCTGGCTGCTCATGCACCTGCCATGTACTGCTTAGGTTGTTTGGCTACCGTAGCCTGCATGACAGGCCTCAGCTCCAAGTGTGGAGGCGCTGCTGCAGGATGTCACACTGACTGCGGGCTTCGGGCTGCCGAGCGATGCCGTGGCGCTCTTCGGTCGCCCCGTGCCGTTCCTGCAGCTGCTGCACTTTGCTCAAGTCGAGAGCTCCAAGTGCGCCCCTGCTGGTGGCTGCCCTTTGTTGATGCACCCTCACTCTGCTCTGCTGATGCCCTGGCCAGCACTGGGGGTGACATTCAATGATGCGATCGTGGCCTGGCAGGTGTCCCTTGCTAAGCCATGCTCAAATGACAGGGACATGCATGCGTGCGATGATGGGGACATGCATGCGTGCGTGTGCTGCTGCGCATCGGTGCACGCCTTTGGGGAGCCAAGGGGTGAGCCGGGTGGGCTGGGGCCCAGGCGCGTGTCCAACCCGCTGACGCGGCTGCAGTACCAGCTGCTGCCTTTCCTGCCACCCGTGCGCGAGAGCCGCCGGCGCCACGCCGCGCTGTACAGGCTGTACGCCGACATGTGCGACCGGCTGGAGGTGCGGCAGGCGCCGGGCCCGGCGCGCGGTGCACCGCTGGGAGCGCCTGCCAGTCTGTGCTGCTGTGAAATGTGCGCCAGGGTCCTCAAGCCGCCGGCACATATTAGGAAGATCCAGCACGTGTTTGTGAGCGCCGCCGATCGCTGTTATGATGTGCGCATGCCGGCCCGCATGCGGCTTGCTTGTGTATGCACAGCCGTGCCGGCGGCAGCCTGCGCGCATGGAGACCAGGCATGCCCAGGGCGCAGCGGCGGGAAGCGCCGCTGGGCGAGCCAGCGGCGCTCGACCGGCCGCCGCCCCGCTGCGCGCGCTGAGCGAGCGGGCGCCGCCGCCAGGCGCGCGGGCCGGTCGCCGAGGACGACACGAGCATGTGGGGCTGCCTGCGGCGCATCGAGGACCCCGGCACGGGCGCGCCGCTGAGCCGCGCCGCGCTCATCCCGGAGGTCGCCGGCATCGTGATCGGCGCCCTGGACACCACCAGCGCGACCTGCGCCATCACGCTGTGCGCGCACGCGCTCAGGCCCCGCAGCCCCGCGCGCTATTGACACGCTCTCGGCGTCCCTGGGCCTCAGCATGTGCGCAGCCGCGCCCGTGTCCGGGCGCTGCCGCTGCGAGCATGTTCGCTCGCTGAGATGCGTGCACGTGGTGGAGGCTGGATCGCGGGGCGCCTGCTCGGAGGATCGGGAGCACATGCGGGCGGCGCTTGTGGCGCTGGGCCTGCTGGCGGCACTGGTTCGCCGCGCATCACGCCGGCCAAAGCGCGCCGGCTTGGCCGAGCCGCCACAAGGGGCTAATCCAGGCCGCCTTGCTGATCGCGACGGCGACGCCCCGCAGGGGCCTCATCGCGGGGCACCCGGAGGTGCAGGCGCGCCTGGCGGCCGAGCTGGACGCGCAGGGCCTGCTGGCGACGTCGGGCAACCCCGCGCCGCGCCGGCCCGAATACAACGACCTCGCGAAGCTGCCGTACCTGGACGCGACGCTGCGCGAGTCGCTGCGCATGCTGCCGGTCTCGGCCGTCGGCATGCAGCGCACGACGCAGGCGGCCGTCACCGACCTCGGCGGCTACGCCGTGCCGGCCAAGACGGACGTGCTGGCGCGCGCCCGGCCCGGCAGCGCTGCCGGCAAGCTGTGAAGCACGGAGCTCTGTGCCGATCTTTGCATGTCGTGCCGCAGCGCTGGCTGCCTGGCCTGAGCGCGGTGTTCCGGTGCCTGATGGTGTCAGGCAGCGTCGTGTACGCTGAGAAGCAGTGGCCCTTCGAACTATTGCAATTACGTACTGTGATATGTTGATTTTGCAAGTGATATGCAGGTTGCGTCGCATTGCAGTGTGAGCCAAGGCTCGCCCCGCTAGCGTGCCCACGCGCGGTTCTCGCCGCCGCAGGTGCTGACCTACGGCCTGCACCACAGCCGCAAGTACTGGGACGCGCCCGAGGCGTTCCGGCCGGAGCGCTGGCTCGCGTCCGCGCCCGCCAGCGGCCCGGGTCCCCAGCCCGACGCCATCTCCGCGCCCGCAGCGCCGGGCAAGGCGGCCGCAGGCGGCGCGGCGCAGGACGCGGCCAGCGTGAAGGGCACGAAGTGGATGTCAGCGGCCGCGGGCGAGCTGGACGGGCGCCGCGCGGCCTTCCTGCCCTTCAGCGGCGGGCCCGTGGACTGCCTCGGCCAGCGCCTGGCTATGATGGAGGCGCGCCGCGCCGCGCTACCATGAAGTAGCGCAATCACCGCTGCAGCCTCGACAGGCGGCCTTGTTCAACGGCTCTCACACTGCCACACCTGCGCCTGGCCAGGTCCCCGGAAGTGGGTGCAGGAGGGAGCGGGGTGATACGTGCCGGCCCGCAATTTGAGGCGGCTGGCTGGCCGCCAGCTTGTTGCCCTGCAACGGGCATTGCGAGTTGCTGCCACGACGGCCGGCGCCGGCAGGCCTGCGGGGAGCGGCCGTGATGCGCGCAGTGGCGCGCGCAGGCGCCCACCATCCTGGCCATCCTGCTGGGCCGCTTTGAGGTGGAGCTGGATGCCGGCATGTGCGGCGTGCAGGGCATGCTGGCGCGCCAGATGAACACGTTCATCATCACCATAGACCAGGTGCCGAATCGTGTGTACTGAAACCGACCAGGGGGGTTCTGTCCGGTCTGTCACATGCAATGCGCCGCCGCACGCCATCGCCATGTGGCCGATGCTGCTAATGCCCTTGGTTTGAGGAGTGACCGGAAAGCTATCTGACCAGCATGTATGTGATGAAGCAGTGCTCTTAATGTGTGTATTGACATCACATGGGCATGGGTGATGAAGTCAGCCATCTTGCTTGCCCTTGCAGGGCCTACACATCAAGTTCACGCCACGCTCGGGCTGGCGGCCTGAGTCCCTGCGGAGCGAGGAGTGAGGTATGGTCAGAAGCGCCGACACGCTACAGCAGCCTATGACGCCAGCACCAGGCCGAAGGAACACTGCTTTCATGCATCGTTAGTGCTGCAAAGCACTTGTCATTTGCCTGAGGCATGCATATGCGTAGCCTTCAGCTCTGTCGCTTAGTATCAGCATCTGCTTGGTCCCAGAACGTCTAGCTAGGCCAATGGTTTGCTCAGGATAACAGATACAAGCGGTTCCGACCCGCGCGTTGGTTGCTTCAGCTGCAACATGTCCTGAGTTGGCATCTTCTATGTTTGCCCATCTGCGAGTTTTTGCTATGCACCTCGGTAGAAATATTCATGTACTGCTGATGTTCTGAGGATCTGGCTGGTCTGCGGCAGTGCACGCCTGGAGTGCTTGCACTTGAATCATGTCTGGCTGGATGGGGTGCTGGCACTGACGTGTGAAGTGCAAAGCTAGGAGCGGTGCAGACTCAGTCCGTGAGGTCAGGTCCCAGTCCGTGTGTATGCAGACACGCATGGGTGCGATTGCGCTGTGGCACTGATGTTATGCGCATGCAGCAAGGTGGTTTTTAAAGCAAGCTGTGCATGCTGCTTGTGTCCACCTGGAGTCCAGGTCCTGGAGCCGGCGCTCAGCGCCCAGTGCTTCTGCAAGCTGCAAGCAAGCTGTCAGCAGTGCGAGACGGGGCCCCTGCGTGACATGCCATTGCTCATTGTACCGTTACAGCTTAAAGGACTTAAATCTTTGGCACTCTCACCCTGCAGGACCACCAGGTCCCTTATCTATATATATATAGTCTTGCAAGCGCGCGTGCATGCCAGATCAGTGGCAACATACACAAAGCCACCCAATCCTCGACATGCACTGTTAATGCATGTGCACTGGATTATGTTCCTGCCCATGCAAGTGGATTGACAGACAGCAGCACAGATGGAACCCAGCGCGGGCATGGAGGCCAACGCGCTGGTCTCTGTTGCAACTTGCACCTGGAGCCTCGCAACGAGGCACACCCTGCAGACTTCACAAACTCCGCAGCCCGTGCCGCATGGGGCCAGTGCAGATTGCTGCCGCCTCTGGCACCTGGGCCTGTGATGGTTATGCGCAGGCAGGGGGATGCAGGTGTGCACAGAATAGAGAAATTGGGGGGTGCTGATCCCAGGACTGCTCTAGGGCAGCTACAGCACTCCGGAGTCAGGAGTCCTGACCATCTCAAAGACAATCATACACTAAATAGCTCTCACAGGTGCTGTGCTTGGCAATTTGCTTGTGCTCCGTCGCCCTCTGTCTCTCACGAGCAACACAGTGCACTTCCACCTTTGAACTGTGACGCACTGTAGCACCATGTCCGCTGAGCGCGAACTCCGTGTGAAATGGAGCGGGCAGGAGCTGGTGCTGTCACTCCCCAGCGGCGCGACGGTGGCCGAGCTCAAGCGCAAGCTTGCAGAGCAGTCCGGCGTGCAGCCCAAGCGCCAGAAGCTGCTCGGACTCAAGGCCAAAGGCGCCAAGCCGGCCACGGACGAGGCCTTGATCGAGGACCTGGTGCTGAAGCCGGGCACGAAGATCATGATGATGGGCTCGCCGGAGGAGGCGACTGCGGCGCTGGACGCACAGGCGGATGTCGCGCCGCACGTGCAGGACGACTTTGGCACGGCAGAGGGCGTGCTGGACGACGTGGAATTTGCGGACCGTGAGGAGAACCAGGTGCGCGAGCGCGCCTGAGCAATGGTGCACTCTCGCAGAGCATGCGGGGCGCACGCTGGCAGTCTCCTGTGTCAAGGTGTTGACGCGGACATAGCGCTCTCTGCTGCACAGGAAAAGCTTCGCCGGAGGATAGCCAGCGTGGAGATCAAGGTCATTAACCCGCCGCGGCCAGGCAAGAAGTGCCTAGTGCTGGACATTGACTACACCATCTTCGACCTGGTCCGCCCCTTGCCTGCTGCGCGTGCTGGCCTCTCCGGCCTGCAATCTGCAGGAGGCTGCTAAGCGGGGCTGAAGCAATGCAAAGCGCTTAGGATGCTCCTCCATCATATACCACAGCTCCAAGCACGTCATGCATGCACAGCGATCTGCTGACAGGTGCAGTTTGCTAGCTGTGCGCTCTTGTCAGTCCTGACCAATTCTGGGCGCTGCAGGGCTCGGCAGCGGAGCGGCCAGAGGAGCTGGCGCGGCCGCACCTGCACGAGTTTCTGGCGGCCTGCTATGAGCACTATGACCTCGTCATCTGGAGCGCAACCAGCATGAAGTGGATTGAGGTGCATATCGCTTGCCATTGCTGCCAAGGCTGTGCTACGCAAGGAGACAGGCGTTGGCAGAACACAACATGCATTGTTGATCAATCATTGTTATGATGAGAGCGCACATGCGGCTGAAGGCAGTTCAAACATGCCCTGCTATGGTCTTTAATACCCACTCCTAGGCTTATTTCACGCAAAGTGATTGTCTGCTATCCGGCGCATGGGGACCGCGTCTGGACGCTTCAGTGCCATGTGGTGCTTGTCCTGACGTCAGGGAAAGGAGCGCGCGCCGACGCACGCCGTGTGCGCAGAGCAGGTGAAGATGCGTGAGCTGGGCTGCGCCACGCACCCGGCCTACCGCCTGGCGTGCTACCTGGACCACAGGGCCATGGTCACATGCCAGACAGAAAAGTACGGTGCGGAGCCCTGTCGCCCAGCGCTGCTGCGTCCCGCTTGCCTGGTGGTTGCGCGCGAGGCCGCGCTTGGAGCAACGCTGGAGCGCATGAACTTTGTAAGCGCTCGTGGCATGCAGTGTATGGCTCATGCGCCGCCTGCAAACAAACTTGCGGTGAGGCGGTGCCGCCCTACGCAGGGCTGTTTGACTGCAAGCCGCTGCCGCTGCTGTGGGCAAAATTTCCGGAAAACTACAACGAGCACAACACGGTGATGCTGGATGACTTGGCGC
>JAABUR0100008260.1_pt1 | contig 12063 bp, 16 predicted proteins | sample 5560091 | NCBI WGS metagenome assembly JAABUR01 (sample SAMN10711879, study PRJNA513375) | rock metagenome | isolation source: Antarctica rocks | place: Antarctica: Victoria Land, University Valley sud
CAACAATGCGCGCCATCGAATAGGCTCCTTACTAAGATTTTGCGGCCCACCTGCCTGCAGACCGTTTATGGCAACTCGCCTCGGTGCTTGCAGTCGTCCTGTGGTTCTAACCATGATCATTGCCTAAAGCGGCGACATTGGGATCGTCAGCGTCGGCAAGGAGAACGTCCATGATCCTCGCCAAGCGGGCTGCATCGCGCGGACTGACCTGTACCGTCGCCAGTCGCACTACCACTTCGCGCAGTTCCGGTTGCGTCAGCGCGCGCCGGATCGCTGCCTCATCGCCCTCGTCGTCATGACCACCAAAATAGTCCAACGCGACGCCGAACACACCCGCGAGAAGTTGCAACGTATCTAACCCCGGATTATGATTGCGCCCATGGCGCAGCCGCCAGACGTGGTTCGCGCTAATACGTCCGTTCGTGAGGCGTTCTATGTCCTCATTAGTGAGTGGCTGTCCGCGAACGCGGGCGCGCTCGAATAGTCGATTGAGCCGATCCCCGAAAGCGTTCACACATTCCCCCTATTTGGGCGCCTTCATTTAGTGGTCCATCCGGTAAGTTCGTATCATGCCGTTCCACCTCGCTGCCGGGCCACGTTACCACAATTCCCACGCGACGACACGCAGACCACAGCGAAAAGGGCGGTTACGAAAGTGACGGTGATTTGCCGGATGAACCATTTAGACGATGCTGGCGATTCTATCCCGTCCAACGTGTATTTTAATACATCCTTAAGGGAGACTGTCGACCACATTGAGCGGCGGGAAGGTAGTATTTGCGCGAGAGTATAGCTCCCACGCAGGCCGCAGATCTATGAGCCTAGGCTGGGGGTGTTCCGGTTTAGGCGACGCTGCCAGTGACATCGGTATGTCACATTGATCGGTAAATAGGATCATAGACACTCTCGAAGGCCTTTTCCACTGTAGTCACCCGAGATGGGTGAGGCCGCCATCGGTGGCGTCCGAACGGGCAGTTTGACAGCGTTCGATCTCACCCTCATCAGCTTGGCACTATAAAGGTCATGCTGGGGCTATTCACCCTCAACGACGGACGATTCTCGTTCACCAACTTCGCGAGAGACCCCATTTGTTGATCAAAGTGACAGTGTATTTGTGCTAATTTGTGCAGCTATAGGCTAGTATGCTATGTTCTAGCATATAGAGTGGAGGTAGAAAGTGGCGCAACCAACGGTCGAGCGTCGAGCATATAAGGTCCGAGAGGTTTGCGCAATCCTGAATATCTCGCGCGGAACGGTCAGTACGCTGATCGAACGCGGTGAACTCCCGGCGTTCCGGGTCAGGCATGAGTGGCGCGTGGATGCATGCGACCTTGACTCGTACATCGAGCGCCAGAAAGAGGCGGCGAGGCTGAGTCGAGGTGGGGTGGAGGATCGATGAAAGTCCTCGCAGTCGGTGCGCAAAAAGGTGGGGTCGGCAAGAGCACGAGTAGCTTGTACCTTGCGGCCCGCGCCGCCGAATTGCTTGGCGGCACGGCCGAGCGGTCAGTGGTCGGATTGCTTGACCGCGATGAGGCCAAAAACTTATCGGAACTAGTGGCGCTACGTCCCGACTTGTTGTTGCCTGGCGTGGCTCTTCTTGAAGGCGAGGAGTTACCGCCGGCTCGCCTCGGCCTGCAGCTCGTCATCGTAGATACGCCACCTGGCTTCAAGGCGACCGCATCGCTACGAGAATCGCACATGATCGTCGTTCCTGTCCTGCCCGAGGACCAAGGCATTGCCAATCTCATTAAATATTTGAGGAACATTGAGGAGCAGCGCCTGGTGGTGAGTCCGGGTATGCGGCTGGTGGCTCTTCTTCCGACGATGGTCGAGCCGCGCAGGATCCTACACCAGGCGCGCATGGATGACATCCGTGCCATCGCCGCCGACCATTATCCGACGCTGTCCGTTCTCACACCCGTGCAACGCCGTGCGAGGATCGGGGCCTATGACTTACGCGCGCCAGACTACGATCAGCCCGCCAAGGAGTTATTTGACCATGCCGGCATCACCTCGTCCGTCCAGCCTGTATGACCAATTGCGCGACCGGGCAGGCGTGCAGGAGATCACGCCGGAGCGCCTGGCGGTCGTGGCGGAACAGTCGCTGCAGGCGATTCCGAGCGCAGTCCTAATTCCCATCGAGCGCATCACGGAGAATCCGGATAATCCGCGCCAGAAAATGAGCGAACAAGCGCTACATGACCTTGCCGCCTCTATCGCTGAACGCGGCCTGCTCCAACCGCTCGTCGTTCGTCGTGCGGCTAACCGGCCCGGAGACTATGTTGTCATCGCTGGCAGCCGCCGGCTTTTGGCCGCGCGGCTCGTGTCCGGTGATCCGAACGATGAGGTCCGGGCGCGGGTTGCCCAACTCCCGTGCGTCGTCAAGGACGTCGCCGACAGGGATGCCTTTGCCGACGCACTGCTTGAGAACCTGGCCCGCGCCGACCTCAGCAGAGCAGAGATGATGGAGGCGGTGCTGCGCCTGCACCGCGACTATGAATGGTCGGGGAAGTACATCGCCAAACGGACAGGCCGCAACCAGGGCGACATCTCGACGCTTCTCAAAGTCGCCTCGTCGCCGCCCTTACGTGAGCTTGTTCGTAATGAAGTCATCAAGCCAACGGTCGCCGGCATCATTGCCCACTTGCCTGATAAAGAGCGTGAGCAGGCAATCGCCGATGCCGAAGCGGGTAGGGTGCGCACTGTTGCGGACATCAAGCGTCGCCAACAGGCTATTGGCGTCAACACCACCGAAACCACTCCCACAGCAGCGCAACACATTGAAGATGTAGCAATATCGAAACTTGTCCACGGAGACATGTCACATCCAATAGCATTCGCGTCACCGCCGACGAACACGACAAACGGAAAGACATTGCTCCCCCCAACAAGCGAAGCAGTTGCATCGTTGGATATGACGCGAGGCGCTCAAGACTTCGAAGGGGTATTGATATCAATACCCCAGGACACTGCCAAAAGTGATGCCGTGACGGCTGCAAGGGAGCGCATGGAAGAAATCATAGCGCTCGTCGCCATGATTGACATGGTAACGCCGACAGGGAAAGGTGTCCTCGCTAAAGTGCAACAGCATTTAGATGACGCGTATACCGTCCTTGCTTCCCATGTACGCAGACAGGAATAGAGTCGTACGGCCCGCGCAGCTACCGTTACTCGACGTACCATCGCCTCCCAACATAGGCGATCCGTCGCTCGCCACCGTCCGGCATCCGCTCCTGCCACGACGTGGAGCGTACTCGGCGCGCCAGCGCCAACAGGGCGTCGCTCATATCCGATCCCGAGCCTGCGGTCATGCTGACGAACACTCCCTTACCCTTGAGCTGGAGCGTGGCGGTGCCGTCCTCCTCGTTGGGGTAGAGCGTGGCGGTGCCGTCCTCCTCGTTGGGGTAGAGCGTGGCGGTGCCGTCCTCCTCGTTGGGGTAGAGCGCGGCAGCGAGCGCCACACCGAGGCCGGGCGGCGCCGTTGGCGGGGCAACCAGTGCGACGAGTGAGGGCAGGGACCATTCCAGGGTAAGCAGCACGACCCGGCGCGGCTCCTCGGCCGGCGCGCGGACGAACGCGCGCCGCTCGACGACAAAGCCCCGCGCGTGCAGGATCACCACGATGCCCTCCACGGCCGCCATCGTGGCGTCGTCCGCCGTCAAGGTGACGCGCTCCGCCACACCCTCGCGTGCGCTCACCACATCCCCCGCCGCCCCTGCGCGCGGGCCAGCACCGCCTCGGCCTCGTCCACGACGCTGTACGGCCGTCGCCTGAGTTGCAGGCGGCGCTCCTCACGCTCCGGGCACCCGGCCCGCTCCTGCCCTTTCATGGCGCGGTCGACCCGGACGATCAGGGCGCACAGCACCAGGTAGGCGAGGAGGCCGGCGAGGGCCGCGCCCGCGTCGCCCCTGTGCGCGCCTCCCGTCATGCGCCAGGCCACCAGACCGGCGCTGGCCACGCCGCCGAGCGTCAGGATCGCCCAGGTGCGGCGTTCCCACACCCAGGGCCGGCGTGGCGCAGCCCAATCGGCCTCCTCGGTCCCGCCCCACTGCACCATCGTCTCGCGTCCCCCTTCTATCTCAAGTGTACGCCGTTGCCCGCTGTCGATCATGCCGCGTGGCAGAGGACGCGGCACGCCCGTTTCTCCCGGCCCCCGGCCGGGCCTGTGTCGCCTGTGTCGCCCACGTCGTCGCGGACACAGGTGACACAAGGCCGCGCCGGGCGCGGGGGAAAGGGTGGTCACGGTGGTTGTTGGGGGGCGTGCAACGTCTCGACAGGCTTGCGCTTGGACGCCTCGCCGCGGCGGTCGTCGTGCGCCGTCGTCCCGTTATGGTGCTTGTCAAGGAACGTAATTGTTGAACGCCTGTACGTCTTGGCGATATCCGTTGACCCCTTTGAGGTAAATCCTTGGAAAGCTGTCGATTAAGACAGCGGCCTCGCCAGCCGGCTTATTCAACCAGTAAATGGTTTCGATGATCTCGTCGTGACGCGCTTGCAAGTCTGAAAACTGCCAGATCGGCTCATAGTGAGAAATTCTATTGCGTAATTTGAGCCGCATTGGGTCTAGTCGCGCGTACATCGCTTTTCGTGTCAAGGAGGACGTACGTGGGGCGTGGGGAAAGACACGGTGGATAATAGGGTGCCACAATCTAACGTCATAATCGGTAATAAAGAGATTGGTCCAGAAACCAAAGGGTGTGTCAGCAATAACTTTGCCGGCCGGGACTGGCAGCACCTTGGCCTTCCCCTCTAATCGGGCCAGGCAATTCGCCATGGTTGAGACATCCTTCGCTTTAAGTATCGTGTGGTCCAGAAACCAGAACTTATTGCGAAAGTGCTTGGATGCTTCCCTGTGTATGCCATTCCTGAGCGCGACCTCGAGCATATGGAGCGAATTGTACAGCGAGCTGCTAATCTCGACATTATAGATATAGCGTGCGAGTATCAGGTCCTTCCGATCCCAAGGGCTAATCCGGTAGCGGCTCATCCGCTCGCGCGAGAAAGCCACTTCAAAGTCGCTATAAAACGGTTGCAAAACTCATCTTTCCATGCTAAACTAGCTACGTACGCCCTGGGTCGTCTTCTCCCAATTAGCGTTGTTGACTGGTGTTGTACCAGTTGGCTTTGGTTGATTGGTGCTAGATCCCAGGGCAAAGCTTTTTCACCCGTGTACCCCGCACACACAGAAGCGTCTAAGGCATCTTACCTCATGCACCACTGCGCGGCACCGGAAAGTGTGGTGTGTCGGCCGCGCGCCGCATGATCTCCTCGCCGCAGCGGTCATAGCGTTGGGTCGTCGTCATGCTCGCGTGCCTGGCCATGCGCAGCACGGCGCTGATGTCGTTGCCGGCGGTGAGCAGATCGCTGACGATTCGGTGGACACTTGTCAGGATCTTCGGCCTGCCTATAGCTCCCCGCCCTCCCGACGCTCCCACTCGCGCGCCTTGCGCTTGGCTGACTCGCGGTTGTGCGCGATGTAGACCTCCAGGCTGCGCAGCGAACTGTGCCCGCTAAAGCGCTTGAGCTCGACCTCGGTGTAGCCCTTGGCGGCGCGGACGCTGATCGCCGTGTGCCGCAGCTGGTGCAGGTCCCAGCCCGGTGTGTACCCTTTCCAGAGCGTGTCGGCCTGGCGATAGGAGAGCCGGGCGTACCCCTCGGCCGTCAGGTCGGCGTGGCGCGGGTTGCGCGCCTTCCGCGCGGTGATGAAGAGCGGGCCGTGCGCCGGCTCACCTCGTTCCTTCAGATAGGCATCGAGGTAGCCGGAGACGCGGCGAGAGAAGAACATCTCACGCGGCTTGTCGCCCTTGCCCTGGACGCGGAGGCAGCGCTCCCTCCAGTCGATGTCCTCGATGTTGACGGACAGGGCCTCGCGGCAGCGCAGACCGCCGTCGTAGATCAGCCAGAAGAGGGCCCGGTCGCGGGCGTCGCGGATGCCACGCAGCACCGCCTCGACCCGCTCAGGATCGAGGGCGCGGGGGCCACCGCGCGTCTGGGGGCGACGCTCCAGACCGGCAAGCGGGTTGTCGGCGAGGTAGCCCTGGGTCTGACACCAGCGCACGAGGCTGCGCAGGGCGGCGTAGCGGCGATTATAGGTGCTCGCCGCCAGCGGTTCCTGGGCGGCGAGATAGGCGGCGGCCACGGCGTGCGTGAGCGCCGTGGCGACGGGCTGGCCGCCGACGTGCGCGAGTAGGGGGGCAAGATCCTGGGCGTAGCTCTCCCGGGTGCGGGCGCTGAAGCGCGAACGGACCAAGAAGCGCTCGACGGCCACGCGCAGCGGCGGGATCAGCGCGACCGGTGGAGCCACCCGTGTCACCGATGCCGCGGCCATGTCTCTCTCCCCCCTCCCCTGCACGCGTTCAGCACCAGACCGGCGACCACGTTGGCGACGTGACGCAGGGCCAGGCTCAGGACCGCGCCGATCACGAGGCCACGCATGATTGCCATCTCCGTGGTCATCTGCCGCCCCTCCCTCGTTACCCTATCGCATATAATACGTAGTCTACACGATCCAGGCTGGGTCGTACACACGCGTAGCCTGGTCACGAAAAGGGCGCGGTATCGCACCTAATCGACCATTAGCTGCGATAACATAACAGGCATCCCTCTCTTGCGATGACCTGAATAAGAGATCCGCATCAACGGCTTGTGCTGGCCGCCGTGGTCATCCGTGCAGCGAAATGATATGTTTCGCTGCACGGATGACCACGGCGGCCAGCACAACTGCGCGAGCACGATGTGGACGGGCTCTACCTGTGGCTGCGTGGGGTGGAAGTGAGCGGCATGAAGGACCTGCAGGCGTTCGCGCGGATCGTCTGGTTGGATCGGGGCGCCGGCGAGGCGGCCTTGCGCTTGGAGTGGAGCAACGGCCATGCCGAGGGAAAAGTGAATAAGCTGAAGCTGCTCAGGCGCATGGTCTACGGACGGAGCACGTTTGACCTGCTCCACCGGCACGCCCTCCATGCCGCCTGAGGAGGAGCGTCGTGGGCGGGCGCTATACTCTGGTATGGCTGCATCGCTCTATCGTCTGCGCTACGTCTTCGACTACGGAGGCGGCTGCCTGTGGGGGGACAACGAGGCGGCCAAAGACCGCTTCGGCTATGCTATCGATCCCATTGCTCTCCCGCTCTCGCCCGAGACGGTCGCACACATTGCCCAGGTATCAGCGTGGTACGACACCTCGCTCACCTGGGAGTATCTACCGGACCCCGGTCCATGGAGGCAAGAGGAGTGCGCCCGGTTCAACATGGCTGCCCGCACCTTACATACGGATATCGCGCGCGTTAGGCCTGACCTTCGTCGTGCGCGATGAGCAATCGCCTGTACGTGAGAACCCCGACCTCGATGCCTATCTGCGTGACCCTGCCCATTTCTGGCGGACCCCGTGAGCCGGAGGCCACGCCGATAAGGCAGAATCACCCCCCGAGCTTGGGGCTACCGTCCCTGTGTCTCATCGAGAGTTATACCGCTGGCGAAGCCAGCGAGACCTGTCGTGATGCGGCAGAAACATTTTTAAGGCGGAAAATGGAGGCTTGGTCCAGCTTCTTGCCCGACCTAATTTGCCATTTCATAGACTCTATGGACTTCGCCAGCGGTATCGACCCTGAGATCCATGTATCAATCAAAGTGACACCACGCGCAGGGCAATCGCATTTAAATTATAGCATAATTGTGGCATTAGGAGGCCTAAACCAATCAATTAGCGCGACTGAAATTACTTATAAATTGCGTTTTTGTTACACGTAGAATTACGGTTGCGGGTTCGTATGGGCCAATTGCGAGATGTTCGGCCGGATGAGCTGCATCATTCCCATTTAGTATTGAAATTTGTGGCGCTAAAGCGAATTTAAATGCGATTGCCCTAACACCACGCGCATCATAGATCGTGGGGAATGGGTGCGTCGGAGGCCACCGGACGATCGTGGGGAGTCCGCGGGACGGGCGTGTCCCCGCGCGGTCCCGCGCCGACAGCGCGGGGACACGCCGCAGATCAGGAACCTCCAGGTGTCCCCCGTCACGACCCCGCCCGTCCGCACGCCCCTCTCCCCCTCGACCTCGTCGACCGCCCGGCGCGTGTGCGTCCCGTAGTCGCCGTCGACGCTCAGATGGGACAGGCGCGCGGCCGTCGGATACTGGTCAAGCAGATATTGCAGCGCCATGACCCCGGCGCCGCGCGAGCCGGGATGCTCCACTACCTGGTTGGTGAGCGAGCGCCAGGTCTGCGCCCCCACCACCCCGTCCCCATCGGCCTGCAAATTGTTTTGACGCTGGAAGTCCTGGACCGCGCGCCGTGTCGTCCGCCCGAACACTCCGTCGACGACGAGGTTATACCCAGGCGTATACGCGTTGAGCAGGAATTGCAGCGCATCGACGGCGGTCTCGCGGTTTCCGGTGTGCAGGACAGGCCAGCCTCGCGCCGCGCCCCCGTCCACCCGCAGCCTAGGCGCCGTCTGATGCAGGCCGCCGCCGAGGACCCGTACGGCGCCGAACGCGCACAGGATGACCATCGCTGCACCCAGGATCACGCGGCGCCGCCAAACCTGTCGGCGCCCGCGGCGCGGGGCGGGTCCTTCCAGCCCCAGCATCCCCACCGCAGCCAGGCGTCCGTCCTCCGAGCCCATGTCCCGCGTCGTCGCGCCATCGTCGGGGTGCGCAAGGGAGGCCTCGGAGCGTGCACGCCGCGCGGCGTGGACGAAAGAGACCGTCTCCTCCGTGGTGAGATCGAGCGCCGCGGCAAGCAGCCGCACCGTGTCCTGATAGGGCTGGCTGGCACCCCGCTCAATGTTGCTGATCGTGTTGCTGCCGAGGCCAGCACGCGCGGCCAACGCCTCCTGCGTGAGCGCCGCCCGCTTACGGTACTGCTTGAGCTGCGCGCTGAACGGCGTCACCTCCTCGACGGTCATCCCTCGCATCCTCGGTCGTTCCGTCGCAGGCCGCCCCTTGTTGGCCCGCGACGCCTTGTCCCCATCAAGAGTCATGATAGCATGCGGATAGGCGGCGTTTCGCCTGGGTCGCCTCCGCGCTACCCCTCCCATATCCCCGCGGGAGTCGCCCCGCACGCCCCGATATGTGCCCCTGCATTCCCAGAGTTACCCCCAGAGTGGGCAACTCTGGGAGTTTTATGTGGCGCATCGCCCCCGCTGTCGTGCAAACTGGGAGCGCGGGGGACGATGCGCCGGCCGCGGACGCTGGGAGGCCCACCAGGACGGGAGGGCGGGCGGCGATCACCCGACGATTGACGCATCGCGCCCGCAGGCCTCGACAGATGACGAGAAGATAACAAGAAGAGAAGAAAGGATGCTCCCATGGACAGAATCAGACGCGTGCTCCTTGTGTGTGCGCTAGCCGCGCTGCTGTTGATCCCGTGCCTCTCCCGCCCGATCGCCGCATACGCGGCCGCCTGGCCCCTTGAGCGGTTAGGGAGCAGCGGGCCCGATGTCGTCGCGATCCAGGACCTCTTGCAGGCGCACGGTATCGCCGTGGGCGTCGACGGCGCCTACGGGCCCCAGACCGCGACGGCCGTCAGGCGCTTTCAGGCGGCGCAGCCGGGGCTGGCTCAGGACGGGGTCGTCGGGCCGCGGACGTGGCCGCGTCTGATCGTCACAGTGCGGCAGGGCGCGACCGGCCCCGCCGTGCGGGCGGCGCAGGACGAACTCGCGCACAAGGACAGGGCCGGCATCGCCGTCGACGGGATCTTCGGTCCCGCGACGGGTGCGGCGATCCGCGCGTTTCAGCGCGCGCATGGCCTGAGCCAAGACGGCATCGTCGGGCCGCGGACGTGGCAGGCCCTCGTCACCGGGAGTGGCGCCGACGGTGGGCCTCCTCCCGTGGGTGACAGCGCGCACCTGGCGCGGCAGATCCTGGCGAATGGACGCATCGCCGAGAGCGGCCGCCTCGTCCTGGCCGACCTGCGGGGCGCCGCCGCCGGTCGGCCAGCCACCGCGGGCAGTCCGCTCAGCGCGACCCTGCTCCGCCTGATCGCCGTGCTCGGCCAGCGCCATCGCCTGGTCATCACCGCGCTGGAGAGCGGGGGCACGGGCCACGCACGGAACAGTTACCACTACACCGGCGACGCGGTGGACTTTGGCAGCCTCGACGGCCAGCTCGTGACCGGCCGCAACGCGCCCGCGCTCACCATCATCGACGCGGTGGCCCCCCTGATGCCCGCGGGCTCGGGCTTCGGCCAGAGCAACTGCGGGAGCACACCGCCGCTACCGTCCGGCATCAGCGCCTTCCCGGACGCCTGTACCCACCTCCATGTCCAGGTGGCGCGCAACGCGCCGTAGGAGGACGGAGGGTTTGAGAGAAGAGTTGAGAGAGAACGATGAACATGAAGGGCCGTATCCTTCCCGCCGTCGGCGCGCTACTGCTGTGGTCCTGGGTCGGCGTCGCCCCCGCATCGGCCACCACGCTGAGTATGGTCGACGTGGTGCGACTGGCCCGCGACGTCGGCGTGCCGACCGACCAGCTGGCGATCGCCGGCGCCATCGCCCAGGCCGAGTCGGGGTTCGACACCACCGCCGTCAACCCGAACGGGCCGACCTCCGGGTGTCCCAATGGCTCGCGCGACCGCGGGCTGTGGCAGCTCAACGACTGCTACCAGAACTACTCCCAGGCGTGCGCGTTCGACGCGGCCTGCAACGCCCGCGCGATGGTCGACATCAGCAACCACGGCGTCACGTGGCGCCCGTGGAGCACGTACACCAACGGCGCGTACCGGGCGTACCTCGCCGAGGCGCAGCAGGCGGTCGCGACGGTCACCGGCAGCGCGCTGCCGCCGCTCACGCCCCCCGGCCTGGCGCTGGTGCAATACGGCGACCGCGGCCCGGTCGTGGTGCGCATCCAACGGGCGTTGGGGATCGCGGCCGACGGCGAGTTCGGCCCGCAGACACAGGGCGCTGTCGGGGGCTTCCAGCGCTCCGCCGGCCTGGGCGCCGACGGGGTCGTGGGGCCGCGGACCGCCGCCGCCCTGGCCGGCGTCAGCGGCGGCGCGACGCTGCGGGGGGGCAGCAGCGGTCCCGCTGTGGCCCGCGTGCAGCGGGCGTTGGGGATCGCGGCCGATGGCGCGTTCGGCCCGCAGACCCGGCAGGCCCTGACGCGCTTCCAGCAGGCCGTCGGCGTGGCGGCCGACGGGGTCGTCGGGCCACAGACCGCCGCCGCCCTGTTCGCGTCGGGCCAGGGCGCGCCGGCGCCGCCGAGCGCCGCCCCCGCCGCGCCGCTGGTGCGCGTCGGCGACCAGGGGGCGATCGTGGCGCGCATCCAGCGAGCGCTGGGCGTGGCGGCTGACGGCGCGTTCGGCGCACAGACCCAGGCCGCCGTCCGCGTCTTCCAACAGGCGGCCCACCTGTCGGCCGACGGCATCGTCGGCCCGCAGACGGCCAACGCGCTGGCCGGGACGAGCGGTGGCGCGACGCTGCGGGTCGGCCGCCGTGGCTCCGCCGTGGCCCGCGTGCAGCGCGCGCTGGGCGTCCCCGCCGACGGGCGCTTCGGCCGGCAGACACAGGGGGCCGTGCGGGCCTTCCAGCGGACGCACGGGTTGCCAGCCGACGGGGTCGTCGGGCCGCAGACGGCCGCGCGGCTCTTCGAGTAGCCGGATGGGCTGACGGTCGGGGACGGGGGCCCTCTCCAGCCGTCCGAGGGGTGGCCCCCTGCGTCTCCTGCCGCCTGGGACCGCCGGCGTTTCAGACATGGCCTATAAAAGTCGATACTTTTGTTGGTGGATCGGCGCGCACACAGCGCCGACACATCGCGCGAAGAAGGGTGCGGGACGCCCACAGGGCGTACATTGAAGGATGAAACGGACGGACCCTAGTGTAAGAAGGAGCCATGTTTAGGCGTATCGTATACCCTGGTGCTGCCGTCCTGGTATGTAGCACACCACCCGAACCGGCAGCCGCGCCGCCATTTTCATCAGTGAGGGTGCTCCGCAGGGGCAGGGGAGTCTGCCATGAACCCCGTCGCCGCTCATCCCGCACTCGTCCCCCTCTTCTTCTGCGCGCTCGCGCTGGTCTTCGTGGCCTACGGCCTCCGGGCATGGGTCCAGGCGCGCCGTTTCGCGGCGTCGGC
>JAABUR0100008266.1_pt1 | contig 12060 bp, 8 predicted proteins | sample 5560091 | NCBI WGS metagenome assembly JAABUR01 (sample SAMN10711879, study PRJNA513375) | rock metagenome | isolation source: Antarctica rocks | place: Antarctica: Victoria Land, University Valley sud
GTTTTCAAGGCATTGTTGATGGCCGCGACGGTGATCGGCTTTTCGGTCACAAAGGTAAGGTCGACGACCGAAACGTTCGGCGTGGGGACGCGGATCGCAAAGCCGTCCAGCTTGCCGTCCATGGCGGGAATCACCAGCTTTAATGCCTTGGCGGCACCGGTGCTCGAAGGGATCATCGACAGTGCGGCGGCACGGGCGCGGCGCAAATCCTTGTGTGGCGTGTCGAGGATCACCTGGTCATTGGTGTAGCTGTGGATCGTGGTCATGATGCCGCTCGTGATCGCGAACGTATCGTTCAGCACCTTGACGACGGGCGCCAGGCAGTTGGTTGTGCAGGAGGCGTTCGAGATAATGTTGTGTTTTGCGCTATCGTACTTGTCGTCGTTGACACCTAGAACCACGGTGATGTCTTCATTGGACGCGGGCGCGGAGATAATCACCTTTTTTACGGTGCTGCCAAGGTGCGCCTTTGCCTTTTCAGCGTCCGTAAAGAAACCGGTCGATTCGACGACGATCTGCGCTCCTACCGAGGCCCAGTCGAGCTTTGCAGGGTCGCGCTCGGCGAAGACTTTGATCTGCTTGCCATCGACGGCGATGAAGTCATCCCCGGAGGTGATCTCCTGCTTCAGATTGCCTAGAATGGAGTCGTACTTGAGCAGGTGAGCAAGCGTCGCGGGCGTGGTGAGGTCGTTGACGGCCACGAACTCAATCTCCGGATTGCCTAGTGCGGTGCGAAAGACATTGCGGCCGATGCGGCCGAAGCCGTTGATGCCAACCTGGACAGCCATGTACGTGTGCTCCCTTGGGCGCCGGTGTGGCGCGAGAACTCTTAGATTGAAGAATCTGTTCGGAGGCTATCAAATGGAGTTGGGGCAGGCAATGTGGCGGGGAACCATGGTTGCTAGGAGCGAACCGGCCCCGATGCTTTGCGAGGGCGGAGGGTGTGTGTTACAAGCGTGTTTAGACGCTGCGGGGCCTCCAGGGACGCGACGACATATTCCACGGTGTCGTCCGCTCACGCGGCACGCCTTTAAGAGAGCCAGCGCGTGATTCGCGATTGGATGCGAGACAAGATGAGACGACGTACGAGACGTGGGCCTAATGAGTCCGAATCGACCGGCAAGAGTGGCCAGGAAATTCCGCAGAACCAGCCCGCACCCTTGCGTCCTACTTATCCGGAACCGGCTTACAAGAGCTCCGGCGAAAAGGAGGCCAGGGGGGAAATTGCCCGCAGTGCCGAGCTACCGGTCGAGCTGCCCGCAGAATCAGCGCAGCCGCCTCTAAAAGCGGAGACGCAGATTCCCTTCGGGAATGACAACTACAGGGCTGAGGAAGCTGCGGGTGGGATCCCGGCGTCTCCCCAATCCCTTCAATCCCCACAACCCATTGAAAGCTTTTCGCCTGCGTCTGAGACGCGCCAGCTGGTCGTTGAGACCCAGCCTGATTCGGTCGCAACGCCACCTGCCGAGGCCACAGCCGCAGCCAGCCCACGGGGCTATGTGGTGCTGACGATTGGCTTGCCGGGCTCGGGCAAAACGACGTGGTATAAGCGTCGGGGAGTTTCGCCGCTCTCGAGCGAGATGCTGCGGACGATTTTGTTTGATGACATTACGGATCAGCGCTACCAGGGACTTGTTTTCTCGACGTTGCGTAGCCTGCTGCGTGCGCGATTGATTGCCAAGATGCCGTGGAATTATGTGGATGCAACCAACCTGAGTCCGCATGAACGTCGCCAATGGATCAAGATGGCCAAGAGCTTCGGGTATGAGGTTCAGGCTGTTTTCTTCGACGTGCCGCTGGCTGTGTGTCTGGAGCGCAACTCCAAACGCGACCGCCAGGTGACCGACGAGGTGATGCACAAGATGTCGGAACGCCTGCGTCCGCCAGCCTTCAAGGAAGGCTTTGACAAGATTACGGTGGTCCGCGTAAAGGGCGCTGCTCCGGAAGCGGCAAGCGTGATTGCACCTCCGGAAGGCGCCGAGATCAATCTGGACGCGGCCGCTGGCGAAGCTTCCACCTAGCAGGTAAGAACGGAAAAATCCTTGAATGATGCGGGTGTAGAGTTCGCGAACGTGAGCTATACGCCGTCGTCCGGCACGTCTGTGCTGAACGATATTTCGCTCGCCCTGGTTGCAGGTACGACGACTGCGCTGCTGGGCCGCAGCGGGTCCGGCAAGACGACGCTGTTGCGAATGGTGAACGCGCTGGTTCGTCCGACTTCCGGCTTGGTGAAGGTTGGGGGACGATCCACGCTGGAGTGGCCGGTGCTCGAGTTGCGCCGCAGCATCGGCTACGTCATTCAGGAGACCGGGCTGTTTCCGCACTGGACGGTGGAGCGGAACGCAGGTCTCGCGCTCGAGCTTGCGGGCAAGCCAAAGGAAGCAATCGCCAGCCGTGTGCGGGAGATGCTTCATGCGGCAGGCCTCGATCCTGGTTTATCCCAGCGCTATCCGTGGCAGTTGAGTGGAGGGCAGCGTCAGCGGGTCGGTTTGGCGCGCGCCCTTGCCGGAGATCCTGGCGTGTTGCTGATGGATGAGCCGTTCGGCGCGCTCGATCCGATGACGCGCGCGGAGATGCAGACGATGCTGCGCGCTCTGCTCGAGTGGGTGGGCAAGACGGTGTTGCTGGTGACACACGATCTGAACGAAGCGCTATTCCTTGCCGAACGCGTGGTTTTCCTGGAAGGTGGACGCGTCGTCGCTGATGTCCGCAGCGGGGATGTCCTCGCTTCGGCTGACCCGTATGTGCAGAGCTATGTGGCGGCAACCCAGCGCGAGGTGCGGCGATGATTGCATTCCTGCGTCAACACGGCGCGGAGATCGCACGGCTGACATTTGAGCACCTCTGGTTGACGTTGTTCGCGCTGCTGCTGGCGGTGGCGATTGGGCTGCCGCTGGGCATCGTTCTGACGCGCCACGAACGTCTCGCCAGACCCGTGATTGGCGTGACGAACGTGATCCAGGTGATCCCGTCGCTCGCTCTGTTCGGCTTGCTGCTGCCGGTGCCGTGGTTAGGGAGCAATGCGGCGCGACTCGCGATTCTGGCGCTGACCGGCTACGCGCTGCTGCCGATTGTTCGCAACACCTACGCTGGAATTCGCAGCGTCGACCCAGCCCTGGTCGATGTGGCCCGCGCCATGGGAATGACCGACAGGCAACGGTTGTGGAAGGTCGAACTGCCCCTGGGTGCAAGCGTCATCCTCGCTGGCCTGCGGACGGCCACCGTGACATGCGTTGGTGTCGCCACCATCGCGGCGGCGATCGGCGCGGGCGGTCTGGGCGAGTTGATCTTCCGGGGCGTTGCGTCGGTGGACAACGGCCTGGTGCTTGCCGGGGCTATCCCCGCCGCTCTGCTGGCACTGCTTGCGGACGGTGGTCTGGGGCTGCTTGAGAGCCGCCTGGCGGTACATCGCGATGCTTAGGCGCGCGTGCTGCCTTCTGCTGCTCTCTCTGTTGCTTAGCATGGTAGCCTGTACGCCGCCGCGTGGCTCAGGCATCGTCATTGGCGCGAAAAATTTTACCGAGCAGGTTGTGCTGGGTGAGTTGCTTGCGCAGGAAATTGAGGCCGTCGCGGCTGCGGAAGAGCATCCGCTGCACGTGCAGCGTCGCTTCTACCTGGCCGGCAGCTATCTCTGCCAGCAGGCGCTCATCAATGGCCGCATCGACGCCTATGTGGAGTACACGGGCACCGCGCTCACGGCCATTCTGAAGCAGCCTTTGCCCGCGCACGGTAACCGGGCGGCCGTGTTTGCGACAATCCAGCGTATTTACGCCCAGCGATTTCATGTGCGGGTCGAGCCGGGGCTGGGGTTTGAAGATACCTTCGCGCTGGTGATGCGTTTGGCAGACGCGCAAGGGGAGGGCATCGCCTCGATCTCCGACCTGAAACAGCATGCGCAAGCTATGCGCCTCGGTGTGGGGTATGAATTTCAATCCCGCCCCGACGGTTTGGCCGGTCTCGAATCTGCGTACGGAATTCACTTTTCCCGGCCACGCGTCATGGATCTGGGCCTACTTTATCGGGCGCTTGGGGCCGGCCAGGTAGACATCGTCGCCGGCAATTCGACCGATGGTCCCATCCGTGCACTGGGTCTGCGTGTGCTGGCTGACGACCGCCACTATTTTCCTCCGTACGACGCTGTTCCGCTGGTGCGTCAGGATTCGCTCGCCCGGCACCCGGAGATTCAGATTGCCATGGACCGGCTGGCGGGGCGGGTGGATGCGCAGTCCATGCAGGCCATGAACGATGCAATCGATTCGCAGCATCAAAGCGTGGAAACTGTGGTGCGCCAGTTTCGCGCAGAGAGAGGGTTGTGATGGCGGAGCCCTGGCTGCGCGGTACGCTGATGGAGTTCGATTCTGTTCGACGGCAGGTTTTGCATGCCCTTGAGCTGGCCGTGGAAGACGCAAATCGCTGGTGCGCGGGGCTCACCGACTTGCAGATACATGTCATGCCGGGTGGATGCAGCTCGGTTGCGTTTCATCTGCGCCATGCCTCGGCAAGCCTCGATCGCTTGCTCACCTACGCCGAAGGACGGCAGCTTTCGGCTGTGCAACTGGAGGAGCTTGCCGAAGGAAAAGAGCCGCTCGGCGGTGTACGCGATGTGCTGGACGACTTCCGCAGCGGTCTGCTGGAAGCAGCAGAACGAATCCGTTTCTTTCAGCCGCAATCCTATGAAGAACAGCGGTTTGTTGGACGCGAGCGGATTCCGTCCACCGTGGGTGCTCTGCTGATTCATTGCGCCGAACACACACAGCGCCATATCGGGCAGGCAATTACGACGGCAAGGATTGTGTCTGCCGTGCCAATCCCTGCGTAGGACTCAACGGCGCACGGGTCCGGTGGATCCGCGAATGATGAGTTCCGATTCAACGATGTGGTGGGTTGGACGGGGTTCCTGTTCGTCTCCGGGCTGTACCTGCGCTTGAATCTCGCGCAGCACCGTCTCGGCGGCTAGCACGCCCATCTGCTCCAGCGGCTGGCGCACAGTGGTCAGGCCTGGGTTCTGAAAAGCTGCGCTCGAGATGTCGTCGAAGCCAACGACGGAAACATCTTCAGGAACACGCAGACCTGCTTCGCGCAGAGCACGAATGGCGCCGATGGCAGAGATGTCGTTGAAGGCGAACAGCGCGGTGAAACGGTGGGCCGGGGCTTGCGTGGCCCTTGTAGCCAGCAAGCGCTGGGTGGCGATGTAGCCAGGCTGGTGGGTGGGCGCGTCGCCATGAAGCTGCATGATGAGCTCAGGGTCGAGCGCGAGCCCCGCCTGCGAGGCAGCCGCGCGAATCGCCTTCCAACGCGGGCGTGTGTCGGAGCTGAACTCCTGCCCCTGGATGAAGGCAATTCGTCGATGCCGCAGCCCATGAAGATGGTCGATTGCCAGCGAAGCTGCGCGCCGATGATTGAGGACAATGTTTGCCACTCCAGGAGGCTCATGATGGCCCGAGACCGCTACGGTTGGGATCGGCAGCTTGGAGTCCAGCGGAGTGTCCACCGCGATCAGACCTTCTACCGCACGCCCTTGAAGTAGATGTTGATAGCGCGTAATCAGCTCGGGGCGATGGCGGTGGCTGACGACGAAGTAAAAGTAATCCGCTTCCATCAGGCGGCTTTCGATGCCGCTCAGCACGGTGGAGGCATAGCCCTCACTAACCTCCGGAACCATCACCCCGATGGTGTAGCTGCGGCGGTTACGCAGGGATCGAGCAGCCAGGTTAGGCCTGTATTCGAGCAGGCGAGCCGCGTCGACGATTTTTTGCTGAGTCGCTGCGGGTATGGATCGCGCTGCGGGCGAGCCGGACAGCACCCGCGAAACGGCGGCTGTGGAGAGACCTACATGCTGCGCGATTGCTTTGAGGCCGACAGGCTTCTTGCCTGCCGCGGGTTTCGATCCAGGTGCCATGAGGGAACTTTATCTGACGAACTTGCATCCACGATCGCAAACCGACAAGCGGCTAAACCACGGCTACTTGACAGTTGCATGTCCGTTTGATGAGAATGTGCCAATTGGGCAATCGATTGCCTAAAATTTATGTTACCTGGCTGGGCCACAGATGTGCCCCGGCTGGCAAACGGCAAAGACCGGGACGTAGCACACGAACCTTTGGAGGCAGCAATGAAAGCGAAGAATAGAAATTTTGCAGGAAATGTCGCGCGGACGATGCCGCGCCAGAACAGGGGCACTCACCTGACGCGCACCTTCGCGCTCACCGCCGCCGCTGTCTTCTGCTTCTCCACCGGTGCCATGGCACAGTTCAACGCCAGCCTAACCGGAACGGTTGAGGACAACACAGGCGCAAGCATCCCCGGCGCAACGGTTACGCTGGTCGACAACGGAACGCAGCAGAAGCGTACGGTCACCTCCGGTGGTTCGGGATCGTTCAGCTTCACCACGCTGCCCCCGGGCAATTATCACCTGGCTGTTACGGCCAACGGATTCAAGGAAAGCGACACGGACAATGTGGCGGTCACGGCTGAAACGCCGCGCAATGTGAACGTCAAACTCCAGACGGGCGGCACCTCCGAGACTGTGACTGTGAACGCGGATGCTCTGCCGTTGCTTCAGGTGGACAATGCCAACGAGACACGCACATTGGACAGCGAAGAAATCAAGCGCCTGCCAACGTTCGGCGCGGACCCGTACGAACTGCTGCGGACAGCGCCTGGAATCACCGGCGATGGTGCGCGAAGCGGTAACGGCAGTGCGGTCTTCCTGCCGAATAACGTCGGCGTAGGCGGGTCGAACTCCGGCATCTACCAGACCGAAAATCAGATTCAGATCTCGGCTGACGGACAGCGCGTGTCCGACAACAACTTCATGATCGACGGCGTCAGCGTGAACTCGCTGGTACACGGCGGCGCGGCCGTCGTTACGCCCAATCAGGAATCAGTGGACAGCATCGGAGTCACGGCAGTTTCCTTCGACGCAGCCGACGGGCGCAATACCGGCGCGCAGATCAGGGTCGTTACCAAGAGCGGGACGAACAATCTGCATGGATCGCTGTATTTCCTCTACAACGAGCCCGGCCTGAATGCATTCAACCGCTACGGTGGCCCGCTGCCTGGTGCGCTTCCGTCGAGGGTCGCGATCAAGCAGCGCACCTATGCGGCGTCTCTCGGCGGCCCGATCATCAAGGACAAGCTGTTCCTGTTCGGATCGTTCCAGGGGTATGGGCAGTCGAACATCACGATTAGCCAGAATCTCTATGTAGAGACCGCGCAGTATCGCGCTGCTGTGATCGCGGGGCGTCCGGGAGGTTTGTCCGCCGCCACGCTGGCTGCTAACGGAACCGCGCCGCGCTTCCGCAATCTGGTTGCGAGCGATTGCTCCTCCTATGTCAATCAGCCGAAGGTCTTTGTGCCGACGCAGGTCAACGGACAGGGGCCCGTGGTCGCGCAGACCCTCACCAGCGGACCGTATTGCCAGGTGGTGAACGGCGGCTTGGACATCGGTTCGCTCACGCCCGGCGGAGCCTCGCAGCTCGGCCACTATTTGTCGGTGTTCAGCACGGGAACGGCAGCGAAACCCGGTCCCGCGACCCAGGTGGGACAGGGTCTGGTCGGCGGCGGTCTGGATGGAATTCCAGACGTCCAGCAGGCGCAGTTCTTCAATCCCAGCCACTCGCGCGGCAACCAGTTCAACGGACGTATGGACTTTCATGCTACGTCGAAGGATCTGCTGGCCGGAAGCGTTTACTTCACCAAGCTGGATAACGTCACCAGCACTGACAATACGTCGCGTCAGAGTGGCGATGTCCCGTTCAAGCCGCTGAACTCAGCCGCCACCTTGATCTTCATCCACACATTCTCGCCTAGCTGGTTGAACGAGCTGCGCGCCAACGGAACGCGTTTTGCCGATAACGGTCCGCGCGACTTCGGCAATATCAACCTGGGCATCCCCTTCACCTACGTGCAACAGGGAATTCCTTTCAACAACCTGAACTTTGGCGTGCAGGGTGGACCCACGACCGCTGCGATTCTCGCGCAGAACACGATCGAGGTCACCGACCAAGCCACGCATGCCTTCGGCGCGCATACTTTGAGGTTTGGCGCGGGCATTCGCTGGGAACAGGACAACGACAACCTGAACGGAGGCACGCGGCCTAATTTCGATTTTGCAGGTCTGTGGAATCTGGCTAATGATGCACCGTTCTTCGAATCGCAAACCGTGAATGCGGCCAACGGCTTGCAGGCGGACACGGCAGCGCACTTTCGCTCGCAGACCTACTACGGCTTCGTGCAGCACGACTGGAAGGTGACACCGACGTTCACCTTGAACACCGGCTTCCGGTACGAGATTCAGACACCCTGGCATCGCGCCAAGGGCGCTGCTTCCTTTCTGCCTGTCCCCGGTACCGGGCCCGGAGGTCCAGTGGTTGGAGTTGCGCTGCGACCGTTCAAGAATCTATACAACACCGACTACGGCCACTACGGTCCGAAGGTCGGCTTTGCGTGGAACCCGAACTACTTCGACAACAAGGTCGTAATCCGCGGCGGTTTTGCCGTGGCTTATAACCATCTCGACCTTTCCCTGTTTGAAAACGTGGTGCAGAACGGACCTGGAACGGAGCAGTTCGGCGTGTGCTGTGGAACCAGCACGCTCGACTTCAACACCCCGTATGACGGCGGCCTGATCGACTACGTGCATGGCACCGGCAACAGCAACACCAGCTATCCTGCGAACCCGGCGTTTGCGACGGGCGTCAACGCTGCGGGCTTTCCGCTGCAACCGGCGGCACAGGGCGGCGGTGTAGCTTCGGTCGGGCTGTACGGGGTTGGCGGCAAGATCAGGAACCCGGTCAGCTATCTCTACACGCTGGGCACGGAAACGCTGCTCGCGGGGAACCTCACGCTAGACGTAGGCTATGAAGGGAGTCTGGGACGGCATTACGCAAGGCTGGTGAATCAGAATTTCCTCTATCCCAATACCTACACTGCCAATGGCATGACGACGAAGACCCCGGCTGGAACGGACTTCTTTGCCCAGACGGATTCAAGCCAGGCCTACAACTCGCTGAACGTTCGCGTGTTGAAACAGCTGCGCCACGGCTTGCAGTTCGATGGCACCTACACCTGGTCCAAGGCCATGGACAACGTGACGAACGGAGATTATTCCGACGGTTCCGCGAACCAGACTAACCCGGCCAACAACCGCAGCGAGTGGGGTCCGTCGGACTTCGACGTTCGCCACCGGTTTGTGGGAACCGTGCTCTACACCACGCCCCAGGTGCACACCGGGCATCACCTGATCAATGTGTTGGTGAGTGGATACCAGGCGAGCTCCATTGTCACGCTACACACGGGCTTTCACTGGACGCCGGTGGTCAACAACAGCTTCAATGCCATTCCGAACGCCGCGACGGTCAACCCGATTCGCCCGATTGCGTATGCTCCCGGAGCCGACGCCAGTTCGATCCGCTCGAGTTGCAGCAACAGTGCCTTTGAGTCGGGGTCGAACTTTCCAAATCGTGGCACCGCCGGCACCCAGGGCGGAATCAACTACTACAGCACCGCGCAGCCGTCGGCGACCGTGCCGTACATCCCTGTGGTGGGACGCAACAGCCTGACCGGGCCTTGCTACCGGGATGTGGATTTCTCACTCGCGAAGCAGGTCGCCTTTGAGGGGCTGGGCCACCAGGCGTACATTCGGTTCCAGGCAAACATGTACAACGCCTTCAACCTTCTGCAACTCCAACCGATTCCCAACGAAGGCTTTGGGACGAACGTTCAAGATCAGAACTTCGGCAAGTCGGCCGGGGCGGATGCTGGACGCGTGATCGAATTTCTTGCCCGGCTGAACTTCTAGCCTGGAACCCCGCAGAGGGGCAGCAAGCGTTGCTTGTCGCCCCTGCTTTTTTGTCGCGCATGCCCGAGGGGCCTCTATGAAGTTGCGTGCACTCCTGGTTTTGCTTCTCGTCGGCGTAGTTCCAGCTCCGCTGTTTGCGCAGACTAATTCCTCTGAACCGATTCCAATTACGGTCGACGCGAATGCGCCATCGACGCCGTTTCCGCACTTCTGGGAGCAGATGTTTGGCTCGGGCCGCGCCATCCTCTCCTTGCGTGAGAGCTATCGCGAGGATTTGCGCAAGGTCCACCAGGCGACCGGATTCAAGTACGTGCGATTCCACGGAATCTTCATGGACGAGACTGGTTTCTTCACGCTCGACCAGGCCGGCAAGCCGGTCTATAACTTCAACTACATCGACCAGATCTACGACGGTTTACTGGCGAATGGAGTGAAGCCGTTTGTCGAGCTCTCCTTCATGCCGAAGGATCTCGCCTCCGACCCCAAAGCGTTGCACGCCTTCTGGTACAAGCAGAACGTCTCGCCGCCAAAGGACTATTCGCTATGGGACGACATGATCCGCCAGTTTGCGCAGCATCTGGTGAACCGATATGGAGCCGATGAAGTTGCCAGTTGGTATTTTGAGGTCTGGAACGAGCCGAACATCGACTTCTGGGTCGGCACACCGAAGCAGCCGACTTACTTCGAGCTCTACGATCACACCGCGAGGGCGCTGAAGCAGGTGAGCCCGCGTCTGCGCGTGGGTGGACCGTCGACCGCGCAGGCTGCCTGGGCTGGCGACTTCCTCGCACACTGCAAAAACGAAAACGTGCCGGTGGATTTTGTGTCCAGTCACGTCTATGCCAACGACACTGCCAAGGATGTTTTCAAGACGACCGAGAACATCCCGCGACGCGCGATGGTGTGCCGCTCGGTCAAGATGGTGCACGATCAGATCGCGGCTTCTCCTTACCCGAACATGCCTTTTATCCTGAGCGAATACAACGCCAGCTATGCGAATGAGCCGAACGTGACTGACTCGACCTACATGGGTCCGTGGATGGCGACGACCATCGCCCAGTGCGACGGTCTGACCAGCATGATGAGCTACTGGACGTTCTCCGACGTGTTCGAAGAGCAGGGGATCATCAAGACTCCGTTCTACGGCGGCTTCGGCGTGATGGCGATTGACGGCATTCCCAAGCCCGCCTTCAATGTGTTCGCCGCTTTGCATCACCTGGGGGATCGCCGCATCGCCAACGCATCGGACTCTGCGCTGGTGACCAAGCGGCCGGATGGAACGGTGGTGATGGCGCTGTGGAACTACGCTCCGCCCAACGGCACCGGCGCGAACTATTCGCCGCCGCCCGCAACGCCTGCGCCCGCAAAACATTTTGCGCTCAGCATCATGGGCGTGAACGCGGATGCGCACGTCAGTCTGCTGCGCATCGATCGCGACCACGGCAACGTGTTGAAGAGCTACGACGCGATGGGCCGCCCTGCCGACCTAAGCTCCAAGCAGATTGAAGCGCTCAGGCTGGCCGGGAAAGCGGTGCCCGGGGAGCCGGAGAGCTTGCACCAGGGTTTGTTGCAGGTCGATGTTCCTTTGCACGGACTTGTGGTGTTGGAGATCAAGTAGATGAATCGGCGGGAGGCTCTGCTGGGGCTTAGCGCGGCTTCTTCAAGCCTCGCGCTGAACCCGGCTGCGTGGGCATCCAGAGCGGTCACCAAGGTTGCACCGAAGCCGTTCAGGCTGTCAGCCACACAGGATGCGTTGCTCGATGAACTCGAGCGGCGGACTGCGGCTTTCTTCTACGAGCAGGCCGATCAGCGTACCGGACAGGTTCGCGACCGCGCACGCGCTGAAGGTAAGGAAACAAGGCGGATCGGCAGCATCGCCGCTACCGGCTTCGGGCTCACGGGGCTGTGCATCGCCGACCAGCGCGGCTATCTGCCAGCACCCGCAATTCGGGAACGCGTTCACGCTACGCTCGACTGGCACCTGCATCACGCTGCCCACGAGCATGGATTCCTGTTCCACTTCATGGATATTGAATCAGGCCAGCGGCTGTGGAACTGCGAAATCTCGTCGATCGATACGGCGCTGCTGCTGTGTGGTGTGCTCACCTGCCGTGCCCACTTTACCGGCGGTGGTATTGAAGCGGAGATCCGCGAGATGGCTTCCGCGCTCTACGACCGGGTGGACTGGACGTGGATGCTGGAGGGAGAGCTGACGTATTCGATGGGCTGGAAGCCGGAGTCGGGCTTTCTAAGCTCAC
>JAABUR0100008268.1_pt1 | contig 12056 bp, 7 predicted proteins | sample 5560091 | NCBI WGS metagenome assembly JAABUR01 (sample SAMN10711879, study PRJNA513375) | rock metagenome | isolation source: Antarctica rocks | place: Antarctica: Victoria Land, University Valley sud
CCAAGACAGCCGAGTTCAAGGGGCGGCTAGCCAAAGGCACCGCCCTCGATGATCTCCTGCCCGAGGCATTCGCCGCCACGCGCGAGGCGAGTAAGCGTGCCAACGGCCAGCGCCATTTCGACGTGCAACTGCTGGGCGGGATGGTCCTCCACTCCGGGCGGATCGCCGAGATGCGTACCGGTGAAGGGAAAACCCTCGTCGCGTCGTTGCCGCTCTATCTCAATGCGCTCACCGGGCGTGGTGTCCATCTGGTCACGCCGAATGATTATCTCTCGCGCCTCGGCGGTGGCTGGATGGGGCCGGTCTACCGGCGGCTCGGCCTCAATGTCGGGGTCATCAGCCACGAGTTCGCCGGGATCTACGACCCGGAGTTCATCGATCCCGAACCGCACGGCGACGAGCGCCTGAACCACTGGCGACCGGTCGAGCGCCGCGAAGCCTACGCCGCCGACATTCTCTACGGCACGAACAATGAGTTCGGCTTCGATTATCTGCGCGACAACATGGTCGTGGATATCGAACAGACGGTGCAGCGCCCGCTCTACTTCGCCATCGTGGACGAGGTCGACAACATCCTGATCGACGAGGCGCGCACGCCGCTGATCATCTCTGGCCCCGCCGAAGAGGCGACCGATCGGTATTACCAGTTCGCCCAACTCGCCAAGCAGTTGCGGATCGAGCGCGATTACGAGATCGACGAGAAGCGCAAGACGGTGCAGGTCACCGATGAGGGGATCGACCGGGTCGAGCAGATGCTCGGCCTCCCGGACGGGGCCTCCCTCTACGATGATCGCTACAGCGATTTCGTCCACTTCCTCGAAAATGCGTTGAAGGCGAAGGCGCTCTACCACATCAATAAAGAATATATCATCGAGCCCGATGGCGAGGTGGTGATCGTTGATGAGTTCACCGGGCGTAAGATGCCCGGTCGCCGGTGGAGCGAAGGGCTGCACCAGTCGGTCGAAGCAAAGGAAGGGGTGCGCGTTCGTCGCGAGAATGTCACGTTGGCGACGATCACCTTCCAGAACTACTTCCGTATGTACGAGAAGCTGGCCGGGATGACCGGCACCGCCGAGACGGAATCGGAAGAGTTCGCCGCGATCTACAATCTCGAAGTGATCCCGATCCCCACGAACCGTTCGATGGTGCGCGACGACTACGCCGACCAGATCTACAAAGATGAAGAGGCGAAGTTCCGTGCGGTGGTGCGCGAAGTGGAGGAGATGCACGAGTCCGGTCGCCCGGTCCTCGTCGGTACGACCTCGATCGAGACGAGCGAGCGCCTGAGCAAGAAGCTCAATCAGGCAGGGATCGAGCACGCCGTCCTCAATGCGAAGCAGCATGAGCGCGAGGCGATGATCGTCGTGGAGGCCGGTCAGCCCGGCGCGGTCACGATCGCGACGAATATGGCCGGTCGTGGTACCGACATCCTGCTCGGGACGGGCGTCGCCGATAAGGGCGGACTGCACATCATCGGCACCGAACGCCACGAATCGCGGCGGATCGACAATCAGCTACGCGGTCGCGCCGGTCGCCAAGGCGATCCCGGCTCCAGCCGCTTCTACGTCTCGCTCGAAGATGAGTTGATGCGCCGTTTCGGCTCCGACCGTATCCAGGGGGTCATGGGTCGCCTGGGGATGGACGATGACACGCCGATCGAGGCGAGCATCATCTCCCGCTCGATCGAGAGCGCCCAGACGAAGGTCGAGGGGTATAACTTCGATCTCCGCAAGCACGTCGTCCAGTACGACGACGTGATGAACAAGCAGCGCGAGGTGATCTACGTCGACCGCCGCAAGGTCATCGCCGGTGAGCCGCTGCGCGACCGTATCCTCGACATGATTTCCGAGGAACTTGCCGACGTGGTGGCCGCGAATTGGCCGGAGGAGCGCGGCGCGGAGCCCGACTTCCCCGCGCTGTTGCAGGCTGTCGCGCAGATCCTGCCGCCTGAGACGATCAAGGATCTCACGCCCGCGACCCTCGAAACCTATGATAAAGACGGCCTGGTCGGCCTCTTCACCACCCTCGCCGACGAAGCCTACGACCAGAAAGAGGCGAAGCTTGGCGAGGAGACGATGCGCCAGGTCGAGCGATTGGTCTTCCTCAGCACCAGCGACCGCCTTTGGATCGATCACCTGACCCAGATGGACGAGATGCGCCAGGGGATTGGTTTGCAGGCATACGGGCAGAAAGATCCGCTGATTGCGTATAAGACCGAGGGGTATCGGATGTTCCAGAGCCTGCTCGGGCATTTGCAACACGATATTGCCCACCAGATCTACCATGTGGAGATCGTGCGCCCGATGCGCCCGCGCCCGATGGAAGAGGCGGTCACGAACCGCACCGATGACGGTGAGGAGCGCAAGCCGAAGCGCGCCCTGGCGAAATCGCAGAAGATCGGCCGCAACGACCCCTGCTTCTGCGGCAGCGGCAAGAAGTACAAGAACTGCCACGGTGTCGGCGCGAAGGTCTAGCGCCCCGATCCCGGTTGCAGACGCTATCGAAAGCCCCCACCTCATTGTAGGGTGGGGGCTTTCTTTGTGGGTAAACGAAGAGGACGAGGTTTGAACCACAGAGCGCATAGAGGACACAGAGAGGGCACAGGAGAAGGAGCGAGAACGGAGAACGAGAAGGAAGAGCGAGAAGAGGACGATTACGGGAGGAGGGGAGGATATGGGAAGATAGGGGTGTCTTTTGATGCACGTTCGCCCTGCGGTTGAATGCTATATGCACGAGCCGTTCCTGCGGTATACTGCCAGCGTGGGACCGTAACCGAGATTTTTTTATCCAGGGAGGCGATACCGTATGAGCACCACAGCTGCAACACGCTTCGAGCAACTCCTCTCCACCCGCGCGATGATCGGCCGCCAGAGCGGTGGCGGCGGTGCCTGGCCCAGCGCCCCGGTGACCTATGAGTTCGGCGGCGGCAAGCCCGATCCCGGCTCGTTCCCCTACGATGAGATCGTTGAGGCGACCCGGCGGATGATGGCGGCGGAAGGTGCGCAGGCGCTCACTTATGGTGAGGCGCTCGGCTATCGCGGCCTGCGTGAGCTGCTCGCTCATAAGCATGAAACGCTCGAAGGGTTAAAGGTCGATCCCGATTCCATCCTGCTCACCAACGGCTCGTTGCACGCCCTCTCTCTGGTCCTGAGCGCGTTCGTCGATATCGGCGATCCGGTGATCTGCGAAGCACCCTCCTTCTCCGGCACACTGATGGCGTTGCGGCGTCACGGTGCCGACCTCCGTGGCGTGCCGGTCGATGATGGCGGGATCGTGATCGCGGCGGTGCGTGAACAGTTGGAAGCACTACGCGCCGAGGGCCGCGCCTGCAAGTTGATTTACACGATGCCCACTTTCCACAATCCTGCCGGGCCGACCGCCACGCTCGAACGGCGCAAGGAACTGCTGGCGCTGGCGCGTGAGTTCGATACCCTCATCCTCGAAGATGACGCTTATGGCGATTTGCGGTTCGAGGGCGAGTTCATCCCCTCACTCTATGCCCTCGATGATAGCGAAGGGGTAATCCGCGCCGGAACCCTCTCGAAGATCCTGGGCGCGGGTATGCGCCTCGGCTGGTTAATCGCGCCGAAGTCGCTCATCCCGATCCTCCAAAGCTTCAACTTCGGTGGCGGCGTTGCCCCCTTCACCTCGCGCGTGGCGACGTACTACATGCGCGACCACATGGAGCAGCATATCCCCAGGCTGATCGATGTCTATCGCGCCAAGCGCGATGCGATGTTGCAAGGGCTGGACGAGATGCTGGAAGGGACCGACGCCGAGATCAGCAAGCCTGCCGGTGGCTTCTTCATCTGGATCAAGCTGCCGACCGCCGCCGACACCCAGAAGCTCGCGGCGGCCGCGCGACAGGCCGGCGTTGCCTATGTCCCCGGTAATGCGTTCATGCCGAACGGTGGCGGTGAGCGCTTCATCCGCCTCGCGTTCAGCTACGAGTCCGAAGAGAACTGTCACGCCGGTGCCCGCCATCTCGGTGGCGCGATCCGCGCCGCGATGGAGTAATCGCTCGGGTGATCACCTGGGGCGGAGATAACGTTATCTCCGCCCCAGATCTTTTCTGTGAAACGCCCCCGCCCGGTTTGACGTATCATTTAATAACAAGCTGTAGGCGCATGGCACTCGTCAGCAGCTTACTGCGTGACGAAGTTTTTGCCTCAGGCTCACTTGTTGGTCATTGCTTACTCATCGTGCGGAAAGGTCCACGGATGGCTCCTTCCTCTCCTCGCCGGATGCGCTCTGCCGCCGTTAATCTCGGATTGGTCGGCGCGCTGGCGCTGAGTCTATCTGGCTGTGGCGGTACCAAGGCGGCACCGCCGGTACAACGACAGTGTGTGGATGATTTCGGTCAGATTGTCGCTGAGGCGCAGTGCCTGGTAACGCCCGTCGCTAGTTCCGGCACCACCAGTTCCTCGCGACCGAGTTCATCACGCACACGCTGGTATTACGGCGGTAACACGTCCGGTGGCCGCGTCACCGGAGGCTCGTATGATCCCCCGCCTGCACGCAGCACCGGCAGCAACAATAGCAGCGTGACCGGCAGCGGCGGCAAGAGCGGCAGCGTCGATACCGGCGGCTTCGGCGGCGGCAAGACCGGCAGTACCAGCAGCGGCAGTAGCAGCAGCAGTGGTGGTAAGTCCGGTGGCAGCAGCAGTAGCGGCGGGAGCTAAGGGCGATGCGCCGTCACACCGCTACCCCGCGCCCGGATCATGAGCGGATCGTCCAAGAGCAAGGTCTGGTCTACAACACGATCGATCGCCCAGATGGTTCGACACGCCTCTTCTGGAATGAGTCGGCCTATTACTCCTTTTCCAGCAACGAGATCATGGAACTGGAGCGCGTCACCCAGGAGTTGCACGAGAAGTGTCTGGAGACGGTCGAGTACGTCATCACCAAGCGGCGCTACCGGGACTTTCAGATCCCGGAGGCGGCGTGGCCGTCGATCGAGCGAACCTGGGAGGAAGATTCTCCCTCGCTCTATGGCCGCTTCGATCTCCGTTATGACGGCAATGGTCCGGCGAAACTCTTGGAGTACAACGCCGATACTCCCACCGCACTCCTCGAAGCGGCCGTGATTCAATGGTATTGGCTGGAGGAGACGCAGGGCGGGCGCGACCAGTGGAATTCGCTCCATGAACGCCTCGTCGCCTGCTGGCAACGCCATGCCTCGCGCCTGCCGAATCGCCGCGTCCACTTTGCCTACACGGAAGAGGAGACGACGGGCGAAGATCTGATGACCGTCACCTATCTGCGAGAGACGGCGAATCAGGCGGGCCTCAGCACCGAAACCCTCTCGATGGAGCAGATCGGTTGGGATATGGCCGCGAATCGCTTCGTCGATGCGGCGCACGCGCCGATCACCAGCATCTTCAAGCTCTATCCCTGGGAATGGCTCCTCGCCGATCGCTTCGGGCCGCACGTCTTGGAGACAATGAACCTGACGCAGTGGATCGAGCCGACCTGGAAATGTATCCTCGCCAATAAGGCGCTGCTCGCGTTGCTGTGGGAGCGTTACCCGAACCACCCGAACCTGCTCCCGGCATTCCTGCCGAGTTCCGGCTATCTGACCTCCTACGTCCGCAAGCCGATCCTCGGGCGCGAAGGGGCGAACGTGGAAATCGTCACGCCGGGCAATAATTTCCGCACCGCTGGTCCCTACGGCGCGGAGGGGTTCGTCTATCAGGAATATGCCCCGCTCCCGGACTTCGATGGCCTCTATCCCGTCCTCGGCACCTGGATCATCGATGGCGAGGCCGCCGGGATGGGTATCCGCGAGTCGGACACCCTGATTACCGACAACCAGAGCCGCTTCGTGCCGCATGTGATCGATTGAGCGGGTGGGCGGTAGTGCTACTATCGTGAGAGATTGCTGGCGGGCGTGGGTTGCCGGATGAATCCGGCGCTAAGTGGCCTGCGGCCACAACGTCCACTGAAGTGGACTGGGTACGTCACCATACAACGCCTGAGCTTTTACAGTAGTCGATAGCGTTTGGACCCCCTCTCCTCGAATGGGCGGGCGCCCTCTGGGCAGCGGGGTGGCGAGCGGAGGCAAGCCGGGGGTGAGGGGGCCGCCCTCTACCCTCTCCTCACCTCCGCTATCGCCGCTTCGCGCCGCGCACGGTCGCGGTCGTCGTGGGGCAGACCGCCGGCCGCTTCGACATCGTAGCCCCAATCCAGTAGACCATCGTTGAGGGCGCGACTGATGATCAGGCGGTGGATCTCGCTGGTCCCCTCCACGATCATCAACTGGCGGGCGTCGCGGTAATACCGCTCGGCGGCGTAATCTTTCAGATAGCCATAACCCCCGAGTATCTGTACCGCGCGGTCGGCGGCGCGCACGGCGACTTCGCTCGCTTTCGCTTTCGCCATCGAGAGGAAGTGGGCCACGCTGCGGTCATCCTGCCCATTGTCGACTAGCCAGGCGGCCCGATAGGTCAGCAGGCGCGACGCCTCGATCTCCATCGCCAGTTCCGCGAGGTCGAACGCGATCGCCTGATGTTCGATCAGCGGTTGTCCGAAGGTGCGGCGTTGCTGGGCGTAGGCGAGGGCGTATTGCGTTGCCCCCGCCGCCAGCCCGACGCAGCGCGCGGCGACGAGCGGGCGCACGACATTGAGGTGACGCATGACGATCGGGAAGCCCCGGCCTTCTGCGCCGAGCAACGCCGAGGCTGGGACGCGGCAGTCGTGCAGATCGATCTCAACGACCGGCACATTCAGCACGCCCATCTTCGGCAATTCGCGGACGATGCGGAAGCCGGGATTCGGCAGATCGACCAGGAAGGCGCTGACGCCGCGTGTCCCGGCGCTAGGATCGGTCTTGGCGACGACCAGCACATAATCGGCGACGGTGGCCTGCCCCGCCCAGAGCTTCGCGCCATTGATCACGTAGCTATCGCCGTCGCGCACGGCGGTCGCCTCGATATGCGCCGAATCGGAGCCAGCCTCGGGCTCGGTGAGGGCGAAGCAGCCGCGCAGCCGTCCCTCGGCAACGCCGCGCACGTAGCGTTCTTTCTGCTCGGCGGTCCCGGCCATCGCGATCCCGGCGGTCGCGAGACGGGTCGTCAGCAATAGCAGGCCCGCGCCGCTATCGTACTTCGAGACTTCCTCGATCGCGATGGCGAGTCCGAGCGATCCCGCGCCACCCCCGCCATATTCCTTCGGCAGCGCCAAGCTGAGTAGCCCGCTCTCGCGGAAAGCCTCGAAATAGTCGAAGGGGTATTTCCCCTCGCGGTCGCTCTCGGCGGCGCGCGGCGCGACGACCTCGCGCGCCACGCGCATCGCCGTTGCCCGAATCTGTTCCTGCTCTGCGGTGAGTGTGAAATCCAATCTCTCGCTCCATACGCTTCAGCCCTACGGACAGTCGGCGCAATTGTACCAGCGGGAGAGATGACGCAAGGGTTACGTAACAGGAGGCGCGGAGACACGGAGGGGGCAGGAGCGTGACGAATGACGAATGACGAATGACGAATCGGGGCGTCGGGGATATGCGGGCAAATGCCGTCCGGTAGGGCGGTGGTCGCTGTAGGGGCGTAATGCCTACGCCCTCTCCGCATTGGCCGGTCTGCAAACGTCCGTAGATGTCCCCGCGTGGACAGGGTATCTTGCCCCAATCCTACCCACGTTCAGGTGTTTACCCGCGCCCATAGGTTGACGACGTGGAGAGGGCGTAGGCATTATGCCCCTACATCCCCCAGGCAACGCTTGATGGCGTTGCCTGGGGATCCTCTGCATCTTCAGTTCGTACTTTGTACTTCGTAGTTCGTACTTTCCCCGCCCCCTCCATGTCTCCGCGTCTCCTGTTCCTTCCCCCTCGCCTTTAGCTCCGCCGCGGTTTGCCCGTGGCGATGGTGATGTTCGCGGCGTCCTGGGTTATCTTGCTGACGGCGCTGTAGTCCTGGCGACCGTAGCCAAGACCCTTGGCCTGCGCGAAGAGTTGATAGGCGAGCCCGGCTTCGGGCATCGGCACGCCGAGGTCGCGCGCCGCCGAGAGGGCCGCGCCAAGATCCTTGTGCATCAGTTCCAGCGCGAAGCCGCCATCGTACTTGTCTTGCAGCATGTACTGCGGGAGCCAGTTGGCGAGGAGGTAGTTGCCGCCGGTGGCGGTCAGGACGATCTCGCGGACTTTCGCGAGGTCGGCACCGGCCTTGACCGCGAAGGTCAGCGCCTCGCCGAGCGCCGGCATCAGGATCCCGATGATGATGTTGTTGGTCAGCTTGGCGATCTCGCCGTGACCGATCGGGCCGACGTGGGTGATATTGGTCCCCATCGCCGCCAGCACGTCGCGATGACGCGCGAACAGTTCTTCGTCGCCGCCGACCATGATCGTCAGTTCGCCGATAGCCGCGCGGGCCGGGCCGCCGCTGACCGGCGCGTCGAGCATCCCGATCCCCTGCTCCGCGAGCCGCGCCGCGATTGCGGTCGTGGCGATCGGGGAAATCGTGCTCATGTCGATCAGTGTCAGATCTTGCCCCGTGGTGCGACCGGCGAGCAGCCCGCGCTCTCCGAAGCACGATTCTTCGACCTGCGGCGCGTCCGGCACCATCGTGACGACCACTTCGGAGGCCGCCGCGACGCCCGCCGGATCTTCGACTACACTGGCCCCCAACGCCGCGAGTTCCTCGACTGGCTGGCGATTGCGATGCGGGCAGACCGTGACGGTATACCCCTTTTGCAACAACTGCGCGGCCATCAACTTGCCCATCGTGCCGACGCCGACGACCCCCACTCGCTTGCTCACACTGCCCTCCCTCATGTTCTTCTTCATTGGACGTTCCGTGACGCACTATACCCGATCTGTGAGGGTAAGGATTTGGGTGGGGGACGGCGATAGCGAGGCTGAAGGGCGATTTAGGCGCGGTATGGACGGGGCTTCGATCAGTATGGTGCGATAGCGATGTCGGTGTGAGCGAAATCATTTCCTTTGAACAGGAGCGGTTCGCCCGTTTCTTTGGCAAGCGCATACGCGAAGAGATCGCCAAAATTCAACGCGGCGGGATGGTGTTGCCCTTTGCCATAGTGGCGGGAGGCGCGACGGGCGATCGACAATTGGCGTTCGGTAACGGGCACGAGCGTCAGATGGAGTGAGAGCAGGAGGAGATCGAGATCGCGTGCTCCTTCATCACCTAGCCGATTCTGGATGACAATCCCTGCTTCCAGCGCGCTCGCCACCGACATCAGGCGTGTTGTTGCCACGATCATTGCATGAGTGAGTCGCGCTGCCTCGGGCTCCTGTAGCAGTACTGTCAAGAGTACCGATGTATCGATGATTATCAGCGTGGTATCCCATACTCGTCATAGCCGAGTATTTCGTCGTCAGGGCGTGCGTCGCGGACTGGTAGCGCGGCGCTGTGTCGCCCGATCGCCAAGATTTCTTCGACCAAGATGTCTACATCATCAAGGCGGCGTTCCTCGCGTTCGAGGCGTTCGCGCAGGGCGATGATCACGGCTTGGGTCAGCGTTTCGCCAGTGCGGGCAGCGATGGCGCGGGCGAGGCGGTCAGCCTCTGGGTCTTTGATATTCAGCGGCATCGCTTCCTCCTTGGCAGAAAGGCTTTTGCTAAGGAAGATAACAGCGTTACACTTTTTTGTGCAAGTCTATCCCGACGATGGGTCGCGTTGAGGAACACTCTCCTGCGATAAGCACTATTATACGATGCTGCGCTTCCTGAAGGCGGGGCGGATTTGGTGCCCATCGAGCGATGAAGCGCGTCTTCACGCTTCGGTGAGTAATTGCTACCCGCTGTCATCCATCCTTCTGGATAGCTTCACCCGGTCGTCTGCACGCCTGCCGCGATCCCGTTGATGCTGTTATGGATGGCGTCGAGGAGGATGCCGCGCTCGGCGTCGGGGGCATTCGGGGCGAGTGTGCGGTAGCGGCGCAGCAGCGTGATCTGGGCGAGGTGGAGCGCATCGACATAAGGGTTGCGGAGCCTGATCGAGCGGGTCAGGGTCGAGGATGCCTCCAGGAGTTCACCCTGCTCGGTGATCGCCAGGATCGCCGCAACGCTGCGCTCGTATTCCTCGATGATCAACGCGAGTACTTCTTCGCTGTCGGTCGCCAGGCTGGCGTAGCGCCGCAAGGTGAGGAGATCGGCGGTACCGAGGCTGAGTTGGGCATTGTCGAGCGCCCCGGCGAACGCGCGCCACCCGCGATACATCGCGCGCAACTCGTCCAGTCCCCTGGCTGCGATCTCAGCTGCCAGGGCATTGCCGATCCCGAACCAGCCGGGGAGGTTGGCGCGCACCTGGGTCCAACTGAAGACCCAGGGGATCGCGCGCAGGTCGTCCAATGCTACCGTGGTGCTGTTACCGCCAGCGCGACTCACCGGGCGTGAGGCGAGATTGAGTCCGCCGAGCTCGGGGAAGGGGGTGGCCTCGCGGAAAAAGCGCAGGAGGGTCGGCGACTCTTTCACCCCGGCCACATAGGCCGCCTGCGACGACTCGGCCAACCGTTCCATCGTCGCGATCCAGGCGGTCGGTGGCGTGGTCTCGGCGGGGCCGAGCGCCGAGAGGAGCAGGGCGTGGATGATCTGTTCCAAATGCCGCTCAGCGATGCCGGGGTGGCCATAGCGTGCGGCGATTACCTCGCCTTGCTCCGTTACCTTCAGTTCTGGGGTGCGGGCATCGAGCGGGCGGGCCAGGATCGCGCGTCCCATTGGCCCGCCGCCGCGCCCGACCGCCCCGCCGCGTCCGTGGAAGACGGTCAGGGTGATCCCGATCGCTGCCGCCGCGACCGCCAGCGCTTCCTGCGCCTGATAGGTCTGCCAGGTCGCGGCCAGGTAGCCGCCATCCTTGTTGCTATCGGAGTAGCCGACCATCACCTGCTGCCGGTCGCCGCGCGAGCGCAGCGCGGCCCGGTAACTCGGGATCGCGCAGAGGCGCTTCAGGAGGTTGCCACAGTCGCGTAGTTCGGCGATCTCCTCGAAGAGTGGCACTACATCGAGTTGACTGGTGATCGCCCCATCGGCGTGGACCTGTACCAGCCCGGCCTCGCGGGCGAGGAGGAGGACGGCCAGCACATCGCTCGGCTCCTGGCACATCGAGATGATCGCCGTCTGGCAGGCATTCGCCCCGCCGCGTGTCTGGATATCGGCGATCGCTTTCATCGTGTCGAGAATGTCGCGGGTACGGGGCGACAGGGTTTCGGCTTCGTGGGCGAACGCCCCTTCGCGCAGGCGCGTTTCGAGCAAGGCGATCCGCTCGGCGTCACCGAGCGCCGTATAGCCTGCCACCCCGGCCAGACCGAAGAGTTCCGCCACCGCCGCGTTGTACCGGTCGGCGTGTTGCCGGATCTCCAGTTCGGCCAGGTGGAAGCCGAAGAGGGTTACACGGCGCTGCAAGTTGCGTACCGGTCCGGCGGCGACCCGGCGCCCGCCGTGTGCAGCGAGGCTCTCCGCGATCAGCGCCAGATCGCCCAAAAGTTCGTCGGGCGTGCCGTAGCCACCGGGTTGGTCGTCCTCGGTGCGGCGCAGGCGCTCGGCGATCAGGCCGCACTTCCGGCGATACGGCTCGTCGCGCCAGCGGCGTACCGGCTGCAGATCGAGTGCTTCACGGTCGCGGTCGATCGAGGCCATCAGGGCGGGCGACGCCCCGGCCAGCCGCAACACCGCGATCCGCGCCAGTCGTGCCGCCGCGCGGGTAATGTCCGGCGTGACCCCTGGATGCCCATCGCGGTCGCCGCCGACCCAGGTTCCGGCCCGCAACCATCTACCGACCAGTGGTCCGGTCGCCAGTTCGGGGTAGGCGGTGCTCGTCGCCCCTTCTAGCGCCTGCGTCACCTGGGGCGCGACATCGTAGAGCGGCCCTGCGAGGATCGTGAGGACACTGCGAACTTCGTCCAGCACCGCCGGTTGCGCCTCGCGGGCGGCTGCGGTGTGCCAGATCAGCGTGATCCGCTCGCGAAGGCTGTCGAGGGTCGCGGTGCGCTCACGCGGCAGCGCATCGGGCGCGTCGAGGGTCGCGATCAGATCGGCCGCGCGCACGAGGTGGTGGCGTAGTGTGCGCCGCCGCGCTTCGGATGGGTGAGCGGTGAAGACCGGTCGCACG
>JAABUR0100008269.1_pt1 | contig 12055 bp, 10 predicted proteins | sample 5560091 | NCBI WGS metagenome assembly JAABUR01 (sample SAMN10711879, study PRJNA513375) | rock metagenome | isolation source: Antarctica rocks | place: Antarctica: Victoria Land, University Valley sud
CCTACAGCTTCGGCGGGTGGGTGAACATCCCGAGCACCACCGATGCCTTCAGCTTCAAGCTGCAGGTGCGGTGGCTCAACTCGGCCAATGCCACCGTTGCGACCAAGACCGTCAAGACCTACACCGGGTCAACCGCGGGCTGGGTACAGGCCGCCGCGAGCCTCACCGCGCCGGCCGGTAGCACCGGGGCCGATGTACGCATGGTGGTGGGCAGTCTGAACGCCACCATCTACGCCGACGACTTCTCGCTCACCGGCTGACGCAGCACAGCTAACTGCCAGTCGGCTCCACGGTCCGCCCCAGGTCGGGGCGGCAACCTCGTCGTATCGGCTCCGCAGCGGAGCCGCATACGATGAGGAGGCAGGACATGGACCACACCGAGAACACCGCCGGACTGCGGCGCTGGGGCGCGGGGGCGGCGCTGGGTGTCGCCGGGCTGGTGCTCGGCGGTGCGCTCGCCGGCACGCTGACCGCTAGCGCGGCGGACTCGTCCTCGACCAGCTCGAGCCCGTCCGCCACCGCGCCGGCCGCAGACAACTCCGCCGGCAACATCGACGAGTCGAAGAGCCAGCGGCCGGACGAGCAGCTGCTCACGGGTGACACCGCGAGCAAGGTCCGGGCGGCTGCTCTCGCGAAGTACCCGGGTGCGACCGTGCAGCGGGTGGAGAGCGACTCCGACGGCGTGTACGAGGTGCACCTGGTGACGTCGAGCGGCGAGCGGGTCACCGTGGAGGTGGGCAAGGACTTCGCCGTCACCGGCACCGAGGCCGGCGGGCACGGCCGCGGCGGTCACGGCGGCGACAGCTCGTCCAGCGGCTCGACGACGGGCACGTCGAACGCCTGAGCCCAGTCGGGTCAGAGGTCGGGCCTGCCAGGCCCGACCTCTGACGCTGCGTCCGGGCGCCCGCTGGGCGGACGACGTACCGGCCGCGTCAGCCGCTGTGGCCGGGTTTGTAGATCATCAGCAGCAGGATCACGAGCCACAGCAGCCCCACCGCCGCGGATACCCCGGCGATCCGGCCGGCCTCGACGTTGACCTTCTCGCCGGCGTCGAGCCGGCCGATTGCTTGCCGCTGGTCCCGCTCGACCAGCCCGAACAGCAGGCCGAGAGCCGCCAGGAACAGCGCGATCGAGGCGCCGATCCAGAACTCGTTGAAGGAGTACTCGCCGCGCACCAGCGCCAGACCGAGCAGCAGGACTACGACCGAGGCCAGGCCGTAGATCCGGGTGGTTCGGTGCAACCAGCGCAGCAGCGGCAGGCCGTCGCGACCTTGGCGAACCACCCGCGCGGTCGCCGATGCCGCCACGGTGACCGGGCCGATGAGGAAGATCGCGGCGGCGATGTGCAGGAACTCCACGAAGCTCATAACGGGACCTTAGCCGCGGCGGGCTCGTCCCCGGCCCCGGCGGGCCGCGTCTCCGGGGCGGCGTAGGCGAGCACGGCTGCCATCCCGAGCACTCCCGCGGTCGCGCCGAACGCGGCACCGTAGGACAGCGAGTCCGCGAGCCGGCCGGCGACCAGCGGTCCGACCACCTGGCCCGCGTCTCCGGACATCTGGTACGCCGCGACCACCGTGCCGCCGCGGCCGGTGACGACATCACCGACCACCGCGGCCGGTGCGACGTCGAGCATCCCCGAGCCCAGCCCGAAGACGACCATGGCGGCCAGGTAGCCGGGCAGCGAGGGCAGCAGGGCGAGCATCAGTACGCCGGTCGCCGAGATCAGGCAGCCGGCCATCAGCACCGGTCGCCGGCCCCGGGTGTCGGCCACCCGGCCGGCCGGCAGCAGCACCGCGGCGTTGACTCCCGCCACCACGACGAAGCCGACGCCCACCCACACGATGCCGACCCTCAGCACGTCACCGACGAAGAGCGGGATCAGCGCGCTCCGGACGCCGAGCACGGCCCAGGCGTCGGCGAAGTTCGCTCCCATCGCCGCCCGGTACGCCGGCTGGCGCAGCGCGTCCAACAGGCCGGTCCGCTGGACGCCGCCCTCCCCGCCGGCCTTGTCCGCAAGCGGTGTGTGCCGCAGCGCGTAGAGCCCGATGCCGCCGGCAACCGCCAGCGTGCCGGCGTAGAGGAAGAACGGCGCCCGGATCGAGTACGACGTGACGACGCCGCCGAACGCCGGACCGGTGACCCCGCCGAGCAGGAAGCCGCCGGCGAACAGCCCGCTGGCGCGGCCGCGCTGCCGGGGCTGGACCACCCGCAACAGCAGGCTGACCGCGCTGACCGAGAACATGGCCGAGCCGAAACCACCCAGCCCCCGCAGCACGAGCAGCTGGTCGTAGCTGCGGGCGAAACCGGCCAGCGCGCTGCTGCCGGCCACGATCGCGATGCCGCTGGCAAGGATCAGCCGCTCGCCGAAACGGTCGACCAGCCGGCCCACACCGAGCGCGGAGACCAGCCGCATGAAGGCGAACGCGCTGATCACCGCACCGGCGGCCGTCCGGCTGACGCCGAACGAGCGCGCGAAGACCGGGATCGCCGGCGCCACGATGCCGAATCCGACCGCCACCGAGAACGCCACCGCGACCAGTACGCCGACCTCTCTCGGAAGTCCGCGCAGCCCGGCAGGGACCCGGAGCGTCAGCACCCGCCGTCAGCGCCCGCGGCGGCCGCGCCGCGCCCGCAGGTAGTCGCGCACGACGTACTCGCCGAGCCGGTCCGGCGCGGGTGCGAAGACCCGCCCGCCGTTGCGCTGCGCCAGCCCCTCGACGAAGCGGACCAGCCGCGGCTCGTCGTCGAGCATGAACACGTTGATGGTCGCGCCGCCGCGGGTCAGCTTCTCGACCTCGGCCATCGTGGCGGTCACCGTCTCCGGCACCGGCGGCCAGGCGAACTCCGCCTGCCCAGCCGGGCTCAGGTGCGCGGTTGGCTCGCCGTCGGTGACGACGAGGACGACCTGCTCGCCGTCGGGGTGCCGGCGCAGGTGGCGACCGGCCAGCATCAGCCCGTGCTGCAGGTTGGTGCCCTGCACCATGTCCCACGACAGCCCAGCCAGCTCGCCGGGGGAGAGCACCCGGGCGTAGTCGCTGAAGCCGATGATCTCGATCGCGTCCTGGGGGTAGCGGGTGGTCACCAGCGAGTGCAGCGCCAGCGCCGTCGTCTTCGCCGTCCCCCAGGTCCCGCGTAGCTCCATCGAGTAGGACAGGTCGACCAGCAGGCACACCGCGGCCGAGGTACGCCGCTCGGTCTCGACCACCTCGAAGTCCTCGACCCGCAGCCGTACGCCGCGCGCGTGCCGAGGAGAGTGCATGACCGCGTTGCGGACGGTGCGGACCACGTCCAACGGCTGCTCGTCCCCGAACTGCCACCCGCGGGAGGCCCCGGTGAGCTCGCCCGCCGCGCCGGCGTCGGCGACGTCGTGCTGACCGCGCCCCCGGGCCTCGAGCGAGGCGAAGACCCGGCGCAGCGCGGTGGCACCGATCCGGCGTACGGCGCGTGCGGTGAGCTCCAGCCGCCCGTCGGTCCTGGTCAGGAACCCCTGCTCCGAGAGCTCGCGCTCGAGCCTGCGCAGGGCCTCGACGTCGTCGACGGCGGACCGGCCGAGCGCCCGCTGGAGCGCCTCGCGGTCGATGTCCTCGAGGCTGGCGCCGGGATAGTCCTGGCGCAACGCCGACTCCATGTCGGACAGGTCGGCCAGCTCCTCTAGCGCCGTCGTGGCGTCACCGACGCCCATGCCGGCCTCGCCGTGCATCCGCTCCGATCCCGACCAGTCCAGGTCGGGCCGGCGCTCCCGCAGCGCGGAGCCGAGCCGGTCCAGCTCGCTGGCCAGCCCAGCATCCTGCCGGGCGGCGGCGAGCAGGTTCGCCAGCTCATCGCGCTGGGCGTCGGAGAGGGAGGCCATCAGCCGGGAGGCCGCCGCCGCCCGGCGGGCGAGGGAGTCGACCAGCTCATCGAGGGTCGTGGACTGGTCCGGGAAGAAGTCGCCGTACTGGCCCATGAAACGCTCGAAGGCCTCGCTCGTGTCCTTCCCCCGGGCGTCGGCCGCCAGCATCGCGTTGAGGTCGGCCAGCATGTCCTTGACCCGGCCGAGGCCGGCCGGACCCGAGCCGGCCAGCGCCGACTTCATGCCGCGGAAGTGGCTGTCGAGCACTTCGCGGCGGAGCAGGTCCTGGATCTCCGCATAGGTCTCGCGTGCCGACGGCGAGCGCCACTCGTAGTCGGCCAGCGCCCGGACGGCGCGCGCGGGGTCGTCGGGCAGCGCGTCGAGCTCCCCCTCGGCCAGCCGGGCGGCGTCCTGGGGGTCGGGGAACAACGCCGTCCGCTCCTGCGTGAGTGCGCGCTCGAGCAGCTCGCGGACCCGTTCCAGGGTGCCGTCGAGCTGCCCGCGCCGGCGTACCTCGCGCTGGCGCTGGCGCACCTTGCGTAGCAGCTCCTCGAGCCCGCGCCGGCCCTCGGTGCCCTGGCGCAGCAGCGCGGACAGCGCCTCCCGCGGGCTGGCGCCCTCGAGCACCGAGTCGCCCAGCTCGTCGAGCGCAGCGGCGACGTCGTACGGCGTCGCCAGCGGGTCGGGGCCGCCGTCCCAGGCGCCGTACCGATAAGCGCCCGCGCTCACGGAGCGGCCCACCCCGCCGCACGGCGGCGGGCGGCTAGCCGACTGGCCCTGCATCGCCCATCGGGCAGGGGACCAATGGCGCGACCCAGCCGGGCGCGGTCAGCCGCCATAGACGACCCGGCCCGGGAGCTCGTCCTTGGCCAGCCGACGGCCGAGGTGCAAGCCCTCCAGCGCGAACTCCAGCGCTGCGGCGGCCAGCCCCGGAGTCTCGGCGCCCTCGTCGATGCCAAGCCGGTCGAGCAGCCGGGCCAGCCCAGCCACCGGCCCGATCCGCGCCAGCAGCTCGGTCGCCGGCACCAGCTCGCCGGTCTCCACCGTCGTCCCCCCCTCGAAGCGGGTCAGGAGCCCTGACAGGTCGACGCCGCCGAGCCTGGCGCGGTAGGTCTCGCTGATGGCCCGGCGGAGCAGGTGGGTGAGCACCTGGATCTCGCGGCCCTCGTCGGCCGCCTCGAACTCCACCTTCCCCCGAGCCGCCGGTACGACGGCCGGCAGGTCGCTGACCCGCGCCACCGCCACGGGCTCGCCGGTGATGGCGGCGCGGCGTACGGCGGAGGCGGCCACCGTCTCGGCGGCCGCGATCGCGAAGCGGGCCGAGACGCCGCTGCGGGCGTCGACGGCGGGGGAGTCGCGGACCAGCCGGGCGTAGCGCGCCAGCACCTCGAGCAGGTGCTCGGGCAGTACGGCGGAGACCGCGTCGGCGCCCCAGGACAGCTGCGCCTCCTGGCGCAGCAGGGTGAGCTCCGCGTCGAGCGAGAGCGGGTAGTGGGTGCGGACCTCGGTGCCGAACCGGTCCTTGAGCGGGGTGATGATCCGGCCCCTGTTGGTGTAGTCCTCCGGGTTGGCGCTGGCCACGAGCAGCAGGTCGAGCGGCAGCCGCAGGTGGTAGCCGCGGACCTGGATGTCGCGCTCCTCCAGCACGTTGAGCAGCGCGACCTGGATCCGCTCGGCGAGGTCTGGCAGCTCGTTGACGCTGAAGATGCCGCGGTTGGTGCGTGGTACCAGCCCGTAGTGGACGGTCTCCGGGTCGCCGAGCGACCGTCCCTCGGCCACCTTGATCGGGTCGATGTCGCCGATCAGGTCACCGACCGAGGTGTCAGGGGTGGCCAGCTTCTCGCCGTACCGGGCCTCGCGGGCGAGCCAGCGCACCGGCAGGTCGTCGCCGCGCTCGGCCGCCCGCCGGCGGCAGCGCACGCAGACCGGCGCGTAGGGGTGGTCGTTGATCTCGCACCCTTCGATGGCCGGCGTCCACTCGTCCAGCAGCCCGACGAGGGTGCGGATCAGGCGGGTCTTGCCCTGGCCGCGCTCGCCGAGCAGGACGACATCGTGACCGGCGAGCAGGGCGCGTTCGAGCTGCGGTACGACGGTGTCGGCGAAACCGACGATGCCGGGGAACGGGTCGGCGCCGGCGGCCAGCCGGACGAGCAGGTTGTCGCGGATCTCAGCCTTGACCGACTTGTGCTCGTGGCCGGCGGCACGCAGCTCGCCGAGGGTCGTGAGGGCAGGGGCGGTTGTCACAACGAGCACGCTACGTCGGGCCGTCCTGCCCGCCGGCACCGGTCCACTGGTGCCGTACGCCGGTCAGGAGCCGGTCGAGGCGGTCACCGGCAGCTCTGCATGGCTTCGCCGTCGCGACCCGTCGGCGGCGGTGGTGGCCACGGTGACCGGCAGCCGCGATAAGAAGCGCGCCGCGGCGCAGTCGTCGACCCGGAACTGCAGCTGCAGCAACCGACTCTGCCTCGGAAGCAGCCGGAACGGCTGGAACGGCGGCGCGTGCCCTGCCCGGCCGCCGGCGACCCGGGTGCCGACGAGCCGCAGTCCCGGGCCGAGGGAGCCCACCGCGATGACGACCAGCGGTCGTCGGCTGGGGTTCTCGAGGAGGAACCGGTAGGTCAGCGAACCGCCGTCGGGGTGCAGGCCGGTGCAGCCGCTGCCGACCACCGGGTCCGGGACGGGATGAGTTGATGACGGGCGCGCGGCCGACCGGGCCGACCCGGGTGGCTCCTCCAGGGCAGCGGCGTCGCCGCGTAGTGCCAGCAGGCCCAGGCCCAGCGCGGCCAGCGCAGCAGTCGGGCGCACCCAGCCGGTGCTACCACTGGGCGGCCGATCCTCGGTACCGATGACGTCGGGCTCGACCACGTTGTCGATTGTGGGGCACAGTGCCGGTCGTGCGAACACCCCCGCCTGCCGGTGCCGGTGCCGTGCTGGCCATCGACATCGGTGGAACGAAGCTCGCGGCGGCACTCGTGGACCCCGCCGGCGAAGTCCGGGCGGAGCGGCGTACGCCGACGCGTGCGGACACCGCCTCGGCGGACGAGATCTTCGCGGCGCTGGCCGAGCTCGCGGACGAGGTCGTCGGTGACCATCAGATCCGGGGCGTCGGAGTCGGCTGCGGTGGGCCGATGCAGTGGCCGGCCGGGCGCGTCTCGCCGCTGAACATCGCCGCCTGGCGTGACTTCCCGCTGCGGGAACGGCTGGCCGAGCGCTTCCCCGGACTGCCGGTGCGGCTGCACAACGACGCCGTCTGTGTCGCCGCAGGCGAGCACTGGCGTGGCGCCGGCCGCGGGAGCCGCAACCTGCTCGGCATGGTGATCTCCACCGGCGTGGGTGGCGGACTGGTCCTGGGCGGCCGGCTGGTCGACGGCAAGAGCGGCAACGCCGGTCACATCGGTCACGTGATCGTGGCGCCGGACGGCCCCCAGTGCGTCTGCGGTGCCCAGGGCTGCCTGGAGGCGGTGGCCCGCGGCCCCGCCGTGGTGCGCTGGGCCCGTGACCAGGGCTGGACCGCGCCACCGACGGCCGGCGGTCCCGAGCTGGTGGCCGATGCCACCGCCGGTGACCAAATCGCCATCGCCGCACTCGAGCGCGCCGGCCGCGCCGCCGGCATCGCGATCGCGTCCGCCACCGCCCTGTGCGACCTCGAGGTGGTGAGCATCGGTGGCGGGCTCAGCGCCGCCGGCAGCCTGCTGATGAGGCCTCTGCAGGACGCCGTACGCCGCCACGCCCGGCTCGAGTTCGCGCGCGGCGTACGGGTCGTGCAGGCCCAGCTCGGGCAGTCGGCCGGCCTGGTCGGCGCCGCCGCGTTGGTGCTCATGGAGGACCGCTACTGGTCGGCCGACTGAGACAGGGCGACCGGCAGCTCGGCGACGAAGCCGGCCAGCTCCTCGGCCACCCGTTCCGGACACTCCTCGGGGAGCAGATGGCCGCCGCCGGAGACCGGGACGAACACCGCGCCGGGCAGCTCGTCGGCGAGCCGGCGCCCGTACGCCGCCGAACGCACCCGGTCCTCGGTGCCCCACAGCACCAGCACGGGCGGGCAGTCTGCCCCCAGGATCTCGAGTGCCGTCGCCGTCTCGCGAAGGTCCATGGCGCGTACCAGTCGGAGCAGGCTGCGGGCGCCATCCGGTGCCCGCCACGGCGCCCGGTAGTGGCCGAGCTCTCGCGCGGACAGCCGGCCAACCAGGCGGCGTGCAACGTGCTGGTGACGCCTCAGCAGCGCGGCGTACGCCTCGCCCACTCCTGGCAGCAGCAGCGGTACGACGGCCGGCGGCGGCCAGGCGTGGGCATGCAGCGGTGAGCCGAGCAGCGCTATCCCGATCACCCGGTCCGGAGCCATCGCGGCCAGCTGGAGCGCCACCGCGCCACCCTCGTCGTGTCCCGCCACCACCACCTGGGGCAACGCCAGCTCGTCCAGCAGCCCGTGCAGCAGCGCAGCCTGCTCGGTCAGCCGGTATCCGCGCCGGCGCGGCCGCTCCGAGCGGCCGAGCCCGACCAGGTCGGGCGCCACGGTGGGCACCTTCGACTCGAGGTCGCGCATCACGTTGCGCCACAGGTACGACGAGGTGGGCACCCCGTGCAGCAGCAGCAGCGGTACGCCGCCGGTGCGGCCATGTGCCACGACATGCAGCCGGACACCGTCCACGACCACGTCCCGGCCCAGGAGCGGGTGCGGGTCCAGCATCGGTGCCCCTTCCGCCGGTGAGACGCGCAGGCTACCGATGGAGCCTTCGACCGGGGACGCTGCGTGGACGGATGCGACACTGGCCGACATGACGGTGGTGACCCGGCTGGTCACGCTCGATGACGTGCAGGCCGCGCGCGAGCTGTTGGCCGGTGTGGTGCGGGTCACCCCGCTGGAGGGCTCGCGGCCCTTGTCCGCGCAGGTCGGCGGCCAGGTCTCGCTCAAGTGCGAGAACCTGCAGCGAGCCGGCTCCTTCAAGATCCGAGGCGCATATACCCGGATCTCGCGGCTCACCGACAGTCAGCGTGCGAGCGGGGTCGTGGCAGCCAGCGCAGGGAACCACGCCCAAGGCGTGGCGCTCGCGGGCAGCCTGCTCGGCACGGCGGTCAAAGTCTTCATGCCGGAGACGGCGGCGCTGCCCAAGGTGGAGGCGACCCGGTCCTACGGCGCCGAGATCGAGCTATTCGGCCGCACCGTCGACGAGGCGCTGCTCGCCGCTGCGGCGTACGCCGAGTCCTGCGGCTCGGTGTTCATCCACCCCTTCGACCACCCTGACGTCATCGCCGGCCAGGGAACGGTCGGGCTGGAGATCCTCGAGCAGTGCCCCGAGGCGCGCACGATCGTCGTCTGCACCGGGGGCGGCGGGCTGGTCTCCGGGATCGCGGCCGCCGTTCGCGGCCTGCGACCCGACGTCCGTGTGGTCGCCGTCCAGGCGGCGGGCGCCGCGGCGCTGCCGCACTCGTTGGCGGTGGGTGAGCCGGTCGCGCTGGAATCGGTCTCGACCATGGCCGACGGGATCGCCGTCGGCAAGCCCGGCGAGCTGACCCTGGCCCATGTCGAGGCGTTGGTCGACCGGGTGGTCGAGGTCTCCGAGCAGTCGATCTCCCGCGCCTTGCTGCTCTGCCTCGAGCGCAACAAGCTGGTGGTCGAGCCGGCCGGTGTGGCGGCCGTCGCGGCGATCATGGACGAACCGCACGCGTACGAGCCACCCGTGGTTGCCGTGCTCTCCGGCGGCAACATCGATCCGGTGCTGATGCTCCGGGTCATCCGGCACGGGCTGATCGCGGCCGGTCGCTATCTCTCGTTCCGTCTCCGGGTGCCGGACCGGCCGGGCGAGCTGGCCCTGCTGCTGGCCGTACTGGCCGAGTCCGGGGCCAACGTTCTCGACGTGGGACACCTGCGGACAGGGCCGGAGCTGCGCGTCGACGAGGTCGAGGTCGCTCTTCAGTTGGAGACCCGCGGACCCGATCACAGTAAGCAGGTGCAGGCGCACCTGAGCGAGGCTGGCTACCCCCTGGTCTTCGGCTGAGGAGTCGTCGGCTTGCCGGTGCGCCGGCCGCTCGACAGACTGCGGCGTGCGGCGATCACCGCGCGCCGGAACCTGGGGGATGCGTTGAACACCGAGGACAACCCGACGATCGGGTTGCATCTCGACGGCTTCACCCGCCAGCTGCTCGACGCGCTGCCGATGTCCGTCCTGGTCGAGAGCCCGACCGGCGAGATCCTCTACTGCAATGCCGCCTCGACGGCGGTCTACGGCTGGTCGCCGGAAGAGGCCGTCGGCCGGTCCGCGCTCGAGCTCGGCATCGCCGCGACCGATCAGCGAGTGACGGTGGAGATCCTCGCCGCGCTGGTGGCTGGGAAGGCTTGGTCCGGCGAGTTCACGGCGCGGACTCGTACCGGCCAGTCCCTGATCGTGCGGGTGACCGCGGCGCCGCTGGTCGAAGGCGGCGAGACGGTGGCCATCGTCGCGGCGTCGACGGATGTCACCCAGCGGCGGCTGGCCGACGAGGCGTTCGGGCTGCTCGACACCCTGATGACCAGCGCCCCCGTCGGGCTGGCGTTCTTCGACACTGACCTGCGATACGTCCGGGTCAACTCTGCGCTGGCGCAGATGAGCGGGCTGCCGCCGGAGGCCCACATCGGTCGGCGCATCGCCGACCTGCTGCCCAGTGTCGAGGCTGGAGCGAGCGCCCTGTTGGCCCGGGCCCTCGCCGGCGACGAGCCGGTCTGCGACGTGGAGCTGACCGGCGTGACACCGGCCCGACCTGGAGTGCTTCGCACCTGGCTGAGCTGCTGCTACCCGCTCCGGGGACCCGCCGGCAAGCCGGTCGGTGCCGGTCTCGTCGTGGTCGAGATCACCGAGCGCAAGCGGCACGAGGCCGAGCGGGAGCGCCTGCTCGCATCCGAGCGGGCCGCCCGTCAGGAGGCCGAACGGGCGCAGAGCCGGCTGGCCCTGCTCGCCGAGGCCGGGTCCCGGCTGGCCAGCTCGCTCGATCCCGTGACCACGCTGGCCAACGTCGCGCAGCTGTTCGTGCCCCGTGTCGCCGATCTATGCGTGGTGGACCTGCTTGAGGGCGACGCTCTGCGGCGGGCGGCCGTGGTGGTGGCGGACGAGGACCGCCAGCGGTCGCTGGCCGCCTCGCTACGGGACCGGCTCCCCTCGCTCGACGGTGCGAACCCGGTGGCGCAGGTCCTGCGCACCGGCCGGCCGATGGTCATCCCGTCGGGACTGGCGGATCGTGTCCTCGACGCTGCCGACGCTGCCGACGCTGCCGACGCTGCCGACGCTGCCGGGGCCGACGTCACCGGCGGGTTGACCGGCAGCTCGGCGATCGTCGTACCGCTGGTCGCCCGCGGCCGGGTGCTCGGCACGCTCGCCCTGGCTTCGCGGGCGGGCGCGCCGCCGTACGACGACGAGGACCTCGCGGTGACCCTGGAGATCGCCCGGCGGGCGGCGGTCGCCCTCGACAACGCGCGGCTCTATGCCGCCGAGCACCGGATCGCCGACACGCTACAGAGGAGCCTGCTCCCTGCCGAACCGTTGGTGGCGCCGGGTGGCCAGGTGGCCGTCCGCTACCTCGCGGCCGACACCGAGTCCCAGGTCGGTGGGGACTTCTACGACCTGATCGTGGTCGACGACCGGCCGTGGACCACCGCGGTCGGCGATGTCGGTGGCAAGGGCGTGCGGGCGGCGGCAGTGATGGGCCAGCTGCGGGCGGCGGTGCGGGCCTACGCGCTCGAGGGGCACGAGCCCGCCGGAGTCGTACGCCGGCTGGACCGGCTCTTCGGCGTCATGAACGTCTCGGACTTCACGACCTGCATCGTCGCGTCGTACGACCCGGCGACGCGGACGCTGACCTGGGCAAACGCCGGCCACCTGCCGGCGCTGGTACGCCGGTCCGACGGGCGCTGTGAGTGGCTGCGTGGGCCGACGGCGCTGCCGCTCGGGTTGGGTGACCTCGGCCGTCCGGCGCAGGAGAGCGAGCGGCTGCACCCCAGTGACCTGCTCGTCCTATACACCGATGGGCTGGTGGAGCGCCGCGAGGAGAGCATCGACGTAGGGCTGGACCGGCTCCGTCGCGCGACGGTCGAAGCACCAGGCGACCCGGAGCAGTTCTGCGATCACGTTCTCGGGCGCCTGCTCGGCGGCGGACGGCGCAACGACGACGTCGCGTTGCTGGTCTTCCGCGCCGACTGACCTGCCAGCCTGGCATCATCCGCCTGACGTTCCAGCAGTGTGTGCAGAGTTGTGC
>JAABUR0100008270.1_pt1 | contig 12054 bp, 16 predicted proteins | sample 5560091 | NCBI WGS metagenome assembly JAABUR01 (sample SAMN10711879, study PRJNA513375) | rock metagenome | isolation source: Antarctica rocks | place: Antarctica: Victoria Land, University Valley sud
GCACGCGCGCTTGCCAGGCCGCTCCGTTGTGTGTTGGGGGCAGTGGGGCAAGCAGGTGCGATGCGGCTCACGGTTCCGACAGACGTCATGCCCTTACGCGCTGTGTCTGCTGGCGACTGGGGAGGACACCAATCCACATGGAGCAGGCTGCTTTTTCGGCGGTTCCCTGCCAATGCTTGTCGCCAGGTGTGTCAACAGTGTGCGATGCATTCGGGTATGTCGGGCATGTGCACTATCCGGGCCCACATGGCAAAGCCAGTGCGCCTCGGGCAATGTGGGTGCAGCTTGGCTGTGCTTGCTGCACGCATGTTGCAGGCTGCAGCGCCCGGCGAGCTTCCAGCGTCCGCGCCAGGCGCTGCGGCTGAGTGGTGTGTCGCCGTGCGCGGCAGGACACCATCTACAAGATCGACGGCCTGCTGCTGCCCAAGGGCGCGATCCGCTCCTCGTGAGCGCGCGGCCTCCAGTGCCGCCTCGTGACCCACTCGTCTGCACGCGGCGCAGAGCCATCGCGGCAGCTTCCTTTGTGCGCGCTGCCGCCAACACCTGCTGGGACAGACACTGCCAGCACCAGTGAACTGCTATTGAACTCGGTCTGTACAGCACATGGTACGAAGTAGCTAGGCGCTGGCATGGATGGGGGCCCCTGGAACGCACTTGCCGGGTTTTCCACGCTTTGTTAGTAGAGGGTGGGGTGTCGCGGCGCAGGAGAGGCCGAAGTTGGCCTGCGCTGTTTTTGTTGTACTAGTGCATCCAGAACCGCTCTCTGTGGCACCCACTCTTGAATGTGTGGGCTGATGCCTCTGTCCTACTGTCCTATCACTTGGTCCATGGACTCTGATGACGCTGCGGCGCGCCTGCATGCTGCGGTGGTTTTGCTATGTATGCCCCTGATAACCAAACTCCCGCCTTGTAACTCCCAAATGCTCTCGTTTCTGCACCCTAAGAATACAAATTTCTAATGTGTGCCACGCTGCTGGCTCTGCGGCGCAGACATACACATCGCAAGCACCTGTTTATTAAGTCGCACTTAAAGAGAACCATCAAGCGCAGTCCAAGACTGTCTCTAGGTGCGTGCCCATAAAGGCCAAGTGTAAGATGCATGCCTGTTGGCTCCCAGGTTGAGCAGAATTGTGCAGACACACGCTAGGGACAAGTGTGAGGAGGTGCAGTGCGGTGACTGTATCTGCAGCTGTACTGCTCTCACTTGTGTGCCTGTACACAACAATGCTGACTGCCAAGTTGACAGGCACCGCGCTCCTACACCTCCGTCACACACCATGGTTGCTACGAGCCTGCTGTCGGGCAAGCGCGCGCTCATCACTGGGTCATCGCGAGGCATAGGATCGTGCATAGCAGTCAACTACGCCAAGCAAGGCGCAAGCCTCATCCTTGTGGCCAGGAGCAAGGAGAACCTGGAAAAGGTATGTACTGCTATGCACTAGGCGGCCACTTTTTTGTAAACGTCGACTTTAGAGCCTGACCAGTATGTGAAGCAAAGAGCCTGGCTAGTGCAAAAGTAAGAGTGTTATTTGAAAAGTCTTGTGCAGGTTTTGTGGTGTGCGCTAGCAGCTGAGTGTGCTGGGTGCCACGTAGGTGGCAGACGAGTGCAAGCATGCTGGTGCACCAGAGGTTGATATTCGTGCGTGCTCCCTGGCCGATGGCGATGCTGTTCAGGCGCGTACACCTTTCGGCACTAGCTTGCGTAATTTTGCCAGAATGATGTGTGCATTTCACAGGCCTGTGTCAGTCAGCTAGCGCTGCGTGGTGGTGCATGCTAAACATGCTTGTCTCTGCCTGGCTACTCAGGCATACATGATAGCTTAATGCATGCGCGGCTGTGCAGGCGCTAGGCGAGGCCATCCTCAAGGACTACGGGACCATCGACATCCTGGTCAACGCTGCGGGCGTCTTCGAGTACTCGGGCGCACTGGAAGGTAAGAGATGCTTACTAGCTGTGAATTGTGGCATTGGAGGCAGGTGTCTTTGCAGGCAGCGGTGCTGGGCGCCCAAGAGGTGACAGGTTTGTGCGCACATTGAGTCGCGCACTCTGTGCGCTTGGGTGGTGCTGAACATGTGCTAAATATGGGCCTGATGCAAAGGACGCTTGTTCGATGTCGAGTAGGAGCGCTGTAGAGACAGGATGCCCGTCCAGCTATGATCACATCAGACCATAAGCGCCGCCTTCATAATAGTGACATTGTCACAATCATGTGCCAGGCGACTCCGATGCTGCGGACAAGCTGCTGTACCTGAACCTGGCGTCGCCGATGCGGCTGACGCGCGTGCTGGCGCCGGCCATGGCTGAGAAGGGCGGGACGTGCATCATCAACATCTCGTCTGTGGCAGGTACGCATGCATGAGCGCACCAAAGCCCAAGTGTGATGGGGTGAGGTGGGGCATGCGCCTGGCATGCCTGCCTGTGCTTGAGCACCAGCTAGTAGCTCGTTGCAAAGGCGGTAGTGCGGGCGACTGCGCATGTGTCACCGGCTGCGCTGTGCTGGCGCCAGGCATCCAGCCGCTTGGCAACCAGGCGGTCTACGCCGCATCCAAGCACGGCTTCACCGGCTGGAGCAACAGCATCCAGCAGGCGCGTCCACAAGCTGCTCTGTGCATCGCCGCTCTCATGCTCCGCTGCTTGTGCAGACCATGACATGTGCTTCAGCACTCCAGTGTCGGCTCGCATGACCTGCACCCGGGGAGCGCTTGCAGGAGGTGACGGGCAAGGTGCGCGTGACGGGCATCTTCCCGGCCATGACCCAGTCAGACATGTCGGCGGGGCGCTCCGACCCGGACGAGATGATCCAGCAGCAGGATGTGGCCGAGGCGGCGCTGCTGCCGTTCCGCATGACCGAGAAGGCCTGCCCGTCGATGGTTGTGATCCAGAATGCTGGGGAGGTGTCGACCTAGGGTGCTGGCGACGGTATGTTTGTTGGGTACATGCAGCAAGTTACAGGTAAGTTTGTTGGGTACATGCAGCAAGTTAAATGCTTTGTAGGCTGGCCTGCTATGTGTTGCACTGTTGCAGGACATTTTTGCAGGAGGAACAGGCAGGGTGGCTTGTTTCCTCTGGGAAACAAGCGTCCCTCCAGGACAAGTGATTCCTGCCTTTGGCAAAATCAAGTGCATGAGAACTGGTATGTGTCTGACGTCTGTGCTGCTGCATAGTGCGTTTTGTGGGTGAGACAGTCTACATTGCACCATGCATTGGTGTTAGGCACAAGTTAGCCTTGGGCACAACTTAGCCTTAGGGCACAAACAAATGCATGACATAAGGTGGTGGTGGATGTCACTCTGACAGCCATCATTTGGCAAGTGTGCTGACATCAACTATGGTGCTAATTATTGTTGCTGTCATTTCTGCTGAGTTACGATTGCTGGGCTAGCTGTTGAAGAGCTAGAGGTAATTGTTGGACGTGTACATAGTGATGTAAGGTGAAGCGTTGTTATTATTAGGAGTGTAATAACTATGCAATCAATGTGGCGATGTTAAGAGTTTCTTTCCATGTCATTGCAGACAAGAGTTTCCTTTCCATGTCATTGCAGACAAGTCAAAGCTATAGCAGCTCTGCAGGAACTTACGGCTAGCTGCTGCTGCATGGCAGTGCGCACGGCAGCTCCGAGTTCAATTTGTGCAAGGGGATTGTAGTGCTGTTGTCAGCCTGCAACTTTCCTGAGCCACCTATATCAACATTTCTACGAGTAGATTTTGAAACAATCTGGGAAGCACGTGCCTAGCCCGGCAAAGTGCAACGGGCTAGGCCATGGGAAGCACTCACCTTGAGGGCAAGCCCAGTGTGAACCATTGAGCCAACGGGAGGCTGCCCTCATGCTCAAAGGTAGGACAGCCACGCCAGGCCATGGGGGGCTGCCTGTGCTCGCCGCGCGGAAACCACACTCATGCGCTGCCCGCGCCGGAGCGTGCCCCGGCAAGCAGAGGCAGCCGCTGGCTCTGCAGCCCGGGCCAGCGCTTGTACAGCCCAGCGGAGTGCAGCGCAGGCAAGCGCATTGCACTCTGAGTGGCCGGCAATGGGCAGGGAGCACGCTGTGCGAGTGCGTCAGCAGCTCGTCGCCCACGGTATGGGCAGTGCACCCTTGCGCAGCGCCTGCGCCGAGGCGGACTGCCAGGCTGCGTGCGGTTCTGAGCGTCGCCGTCGTGGTGTTGGTGCTGGGAGCCCTGGCGGCGGCGGCGCCCGGCAGCGTATCTGCCAGCGTGGGCAGCGAAGGGGGGCAGTTCTCGTTGGGCGCAGCGTGTCAAGGTGCCCTCCGCCCCGAATTTGCTGCGCACCCTGCCGAGCCTGCTGTGCTCAGGCTGGTTCGGCTGCCATAGGCCTCGTGTCCTTCGTGCTCCACCTGGACGTCCACCTCAAGGAGATCATAGCGCGGCACGGCGCAGCGACGTATGGCATACTGTTTGCTATCGTGTTTTGCGAGACGGGCCTGGTGCTCACGCCTTTCCTTCCGGGCGCGCCGCCTGCCCCAGCTCGATCTGTTCCTGTACCTTGCGCCCCCAGCAAGCCGCGTGTGCACACACCCTTTTCCATGCGGCGGCCGGCAGGCGACTCCCTGCTGTTCGCTGCCGGCGCGTTCGCCGCGCTGGGGTCCCTGAGGCTGACCTGGCTGCTGGCCACCTTCTTCGTGTCGGTGAGCGCTGCACGGCACTGCAGCGCCGCCGCGCTCGGCTCTCTGTGGCGCGTCCTTGGTTGCAGGCGTGAGCTGACCGCTTGCGCCAGGCCGTGCTGGGCGACGCCGTGAACTACGCCATTGGCAACTACCTGGGTGAGCGCTATGAGCACGCCTGGTCAGCATGCCGGTGCCTGTGGCGGCATGCACGTGCGCGGCATGCGCTGTGGTGCGCGCCGAAATGAGGCTGCTGCGTCCGCGCTCTCACAGGCGCCCGGGCCATCCAGCGGGGAGTCATCAAGAAGGTGCGCACATGCATCAGCTCGGTGACGCCTAGGTGTCTGACTATGCGTCCTGCGGGTAGGTGTCTGATTATGCGTCCTGCGGGCCTCAGCGTCACGCTTTGGGCATGATCCATCATAACACTTGACTGGAGCAGCTGCAAAGCCGCCTGTGATGCTGAGGAGCATCCACGCTGCTGTGACCATGCGTGTGCGGCCAGGCGTACATTGAGAAGACAGAGGAGTACTACAAGAAACATGGCGGGAAGACGGTCGTCCTGGCGCGCTTCATTCCGATCATCAGGACCTTCGCGCCCTTTGTTGCAGGTGCACGCATGCCTGGTCGTCCCACCAGATTGGCACGCAGTGGAAGCTTGCGCTGGTGCGTCTGTGCGCGCTGAACCACCAAGCATGCTGCAGGCGTTGGAAATATGCAGTACCGCGCCTTTGCCCTGTACAACGTCGGCGGCGCCGCCGTGTGGACCCTCAGCTTCGTCCTTGCCGGCTACTTCTTCGGCGCGCCCCTCTGTGCTCTCTTTTTACATGGGCACTGTGACAGCCATGCGCATGCGTACATCTGGCGCTCTGTTGATTCACCCGTGCCGGGCAGTGCGGGCGCTGAGGGCTGTCGTCCGCGCAGGCAACTTTCCGTTTGTCAAGCACAACTTCACGCTCGTGGTGCTCGCCATTGTGGCGGTCTCTGTGTTGCCCGTCGTGCTTGAGGCGCGCCTCCACCTCATGTATCTTACTCACTCTTGACCTTGTTCCGCTGACAGCAGCTTGTGGGTCCGTGCATGACATCTGACTGACGGTGTCGAGGCGCCTGCCAGGTGCTGTCCGCCCGACGCAGCTCCAAGGCACAGCCACCGGATGGCTTGGATGCGGGTGGCGCAGTACCATGAGGTTATGATTGAGAACTCAGCACACGTCCTTCTGCCCTACATACATCTCATGTAAGGAAGGCTCTGAGTGCTCTCATGTTCTAATGTCTTGCTTCACAGGGTACAGAAACCTGGCTGGTGGGCTCCTGGACACAATGTACTGGAAAGCCCAGTTACACACAGCTTGTCCCTCCAAATGGCACTCCACAGGAGCAGGAACAGTGTCCGCGATGCAGCAGAGGCAGCTGCTTGATGTTGGTCTCAGTGCAAGCCCCTGAGCTCCCACGCTGCGGGATGCTCAAGGGACTATGACGAGCCAGACACAGCTTCGGGCTCTGCTCTCAGCTGTCACTGGCGCTGCAAGTCAGGACACCGCTGCAGACGCTGGCGAAGCGTGGACACGCTTTGAAAAGGCCGCAACGTGCGCCTAGTACCACTTTGCTGCTGTAATGTGCCGGCAAGCGCTGCCTGGCAAACGTACGGCAAAGTAATAGTAAGCCGGTGCAGCACACATCAAGGCCTGCTTTGGACTGATGGGTCTCATAAATTTATGCTTTGTCGCATAACTTGCCCGTTCTGCCACCTGCACTTGCATTGCTTCCTCAGAGCAGAGCCAAACACTTTGCTGCTTTGCTTTGCAGGCAGTTGTGCAAGACTCAAGAGGGAGCGTCGCTGGTGGCCTCCTTCACATTTGCGCCAAAGGATGGGCTTGAGCAATTCCTCGTGCACAGCCTTCGGTATAAAGGTGAGTGCGCTTGGCACTGCAGAGGCACAAAGCTACCTAGTTGCAAAGTCCAAGGTCCTGCTTTGCAATTCCCTGTATGTGGCAAGATGCAAGAGACTCCATTTGCTACGGTCTTTCGCAAACGATGCAAGCTCAAGCTCTTGAAGTGTAGACTGCGCGCTTGCAGCCAAGGACGGCAAGAGCGTGCGCGAGAAGGCCTACAAGTGGCTGGCAAAGGAGGTCCTGCCTCAGCTGCCGCCGGAGCGCACTGCGCAGCTCGCGCCCGCGCTGGCAGACCCTGGCGGGGTCGCCGTGCAGGGCATCCGCAGCGAGCCCTGGGCTAATGAGCAGAATGCGGCCCTGGCGCTGTTGCAGGCCGCGCTGGCGCTGTGCCCGCCGGCGTGGCTGAGCGACAGGTGCTGGGCCTCGGCTGACATGCTGGCCATCTGCTGGACACACTTTGCCCATGTGGCACATGCATGTCTGGCCCTGGGGCATGGAATTCCTATGGCACTTCATTCTTGCGGCAAAGTGTCATGCATGCATGCGAGTCCCCGCAGGCGCTATCTTTTAGCGAACTGTCAAGGGGCTCGATGCAGTGCTCATGCCATCTCACACGCCTGATGCGGGGCTGCGCAGCGAGAGGATGGGGCGGCTCGCCAAGCTGCTGCAGGAGCGCTGCCTGTCCAAGACGTCCGGCAAGAGCAGCAGCGAGGGCGTGATCGCCAGTGTGCTGGAGACCTTGGGGCTCGTCCTTGAGGCCGCGCCGCAGGTCAGCCGACGCTGCCTCATGCTTGGAAGAACACCTCTTGCCTGTTTGCGCGTGTGGCAGTGTGAAGGCGCGGCGCAGTATGGCGGCATGCACACGCACCATCAGCTTTTGGCAGCAGTGTTCACCGCTTGCTGCATGCCTGCATCCGTACATTAGCACTGCGGCCGAGATGCGCACCTTTGGCAGAGTCGCGGCAGAATCGCGGAGTTGCTGCGCCGCGCTGGCACGCTCGCCCATCCGCCGCGACTGCCGCGCAGGCTTTCACGGCCGCACAGGGCGACGCCTTCAGCGCGCAGTGGCTGCTGGAGTGCTGCCGCACGCTGCTGCGCAAGGCCGCCCAGGCCGCCAAGCCGTCGCAGCAGGTCATCGCGGGCGCCATGGCGGGCCTGGCGAGCGCGCTCTCCGTGTGCCCGGTGCGCGCGCCTGCGCCCACCGCGGCGCCAGGCGCGGCGCCAGACAATTCAAGGCCGCGGTCCGCGTCATGCGCGCCGGCGTGCGGCGCGCCGGGGCGCAGCGGGCGCCAGGCCGCCCTGGCTCCCGCCGCGCACTGCGGCTGCGAGGGGCGTGCTGACACGCGCGCCGGGCCTGGCACAGGAGGGCCAGGGGCGCGACGCGGAGGATGACGCATGGCGGCACTTCCAGGACGTCCTGCGCAGCCCGGAGCGCGGCCGGTACTCGGGCGTGGTGGGCGTCCTGCGCATGATTACGCGCCAGGTGCCGGGCACCCACTGCCGGGAGGCCCGCCCAGGCCTGCCGTGCCGGGTCTGTGAGACTGTGGTCCGCGTGTCTCGCGGCGTGGTGCGACGTGTCCTGGCAGCTGTGATGCTGCCGCTGAATTGCGCCGCCCACTTCTGCTCAATGTGCATAGTCGCAGGGTGCAGCACATAGCAGCCATCCTTGCGCTTGCCTTGCACCGTGTGAGGGTTTGACTCCACAGCTCTATGAATCCAGAAAGCAGTTCCGTTCTGCACTGCTGTTGCATTTCTGTATCGTGGGCACCACCAAGCGCTCAGCCGCCCCCGCGCGCGCCGCGCTGGCAGGCGCCGCGCTTCAGTGAGCGTATCATCGCCGACGGCGACGCGCTCCTGCAGCGCCTGGCGTACCTGCACGTCAACCACGGTAACAAGGACGTGCGCCGCGCAGCCGGCGCCACGCTCGACGCCGCGCAGCACCAGGCGCGCCCCGAGCCGTGCTCGCCCACCAGGCGCACAGGCGCAAGCGGCCTCAGTGGACTGCGTGTCCAGGACCAGCGGCCTGGCCGAGCCGCAGGTGCCTGCTCGCCCCGCAACAGAAGTGCCATGATCTGCGTGGAGAGCAGGTGCGGTGTGTGCCCTGCGTACGTTTTGACTCGGAGCAGTGGTCAGCAACGAAGGCAGAGCTGGTACCAGAGCGTTTCATGATTGATTGCCGTCTGTGCACGCAGGTCGCAGGCGAGCTCACGCAGGCCGCCGCGGGCGATGGCGACGGCGACGCGGACGCGGCGGCCGCGCGGCGCGCGCAGCTGCTGCAGCTGCTCAAGCGCATGCTCAAGCGCCACACGGACGCGCTCACGTCGCCGGCCTCCGCCGGGCGCGACATCGCCATGGCGGCGCGCGCGGTGGGCGACCTCGCGCCCGCCGCGCGCAGGTTCCTGGGCGACGAGGTGGGCCCCGCGTCCGCCTGCGGGGCGCATGCGTGGGTTCTGCCTGTGCTGCAGATGTGACGGAGAGGCTGTCAGGCTGCATGTTGCCTGTCCAGGGGCGGGGCAAGAGCGCATGCGCCGTAGGTGTCAGGTGGCAACCGCCGCACGCTGTCTCACACGCGCCTTTTGGTGCAGCGCTGTGCATGCGCGAGTTCTGAAACGCTGCCAGCTGTTTAGCTGTGTGAGTATGACAGAGCACACAATATGGCGTGCCATCACTGATCATAAATGCCCAGTCCTCTGCGCGCGGTCGGCAGATGGTCAGGTGGCTGCTCGCATGCTTGCTGCCGCTGATGCGCAGCAGCAGCGGCCCGGATGCTCGCGCCGGCGACCTCGCCGAGCGCCTGAAAACAGATGTGCGCCACCCAATCACATCGCGTGATGGTCCCTGCAGTCACTGTTCGCTTGCCAAGCTCGCCACGTGGTACAGATTATGGAGAGCTCGTTGAAGACAAGGCATGGCAGCAGGGGCGACACGGTGTCTCTGTCTCATACAGAGATGGAGCTGCAGGTGTCTTTGGCCATAAGCGCCGGCAATGGGTGTGCAGGAAGGTAGGTATGCAGGCAACGCTTGTGCGCGCCGGCGCGCTGATGGTTGGCGCAGACATGAGCAAGCCGCCCACAGCCGCCTTGCACCGGCCGCTGATCGCCTACACATCGGTGCCGGCGGGCGCGCAGGCGGCGCTGCTGCGCGCGCTCGCCGCGGTGCTGGGCGAGCTGGAGACGGTGCCCGATGCGGCGCTGGCGGCGGCCATAGCCGCGGCGGGCCGCCTGGCGGGCGACTACCCGATCCTGCACCCCAGCGGCCAGCGGCCCGACGCCAACGCCGCGCTGGCCGCGCTGCTGCACGCGCTCGCGCCGCGGCCCGCGCTGCTCGCGGCGGCAGCGCCGCGGCTGGCGGCCGCGGTACTGGAGCTCACGCTGCGCACGCCCGAGCCGCTCGCCGCGCCGGCCGCCGGCGCGCCCGCCTGCCGGCTTCCCGCGCGTGGAACTGCAGCCACCGCAGATGCACCTGTCTCAAGCGGCTGCTGTAGAGGGCATGCTGTGCATGACTGGAGGAGAGCGCACTCATGGGGCTGGCACCATTGCCAGGGCTCATGCAGCAGGCCTAGGACGAGCTGCGTCTGTGCCGCAAGCCCCGTGAGTGGGAGTGCTGGTGGCCCTGTTGACACTCGGAGACAGATTTTTGTGAAGTGACGCGCGCGCGCGGGGCGCCAGGTGCCGCGGCCGACGCGGCAGACGCGCCCTGGCAGGCCTACCTGCCCCTGTGGCGCGCGCTGCTGTGCGGGGAGGGCCTGCCGGGCGACGAGGCGGCCGCGATGCTGTCGCGCCGCGACGCCTGGGCGCCCGCGCTGTACGATGCGCTGATGCGCGCCGTGTGCGACGCCGTGGAGAACCTGGAGCTGGGCTACGCGGTGGCGCCGCAGGAGGAGCGGGCGGACGGCGACGCCGCCGCAGCCCTCCCGGCGCGGCCCACGGGCCCCGGCTGTCGCGGGCCGCGCCGGCGTGCGTGAGCTGCCAAGGCTTGCAGGCTGTTGGGCGCCGCGTGGCGGTCTGCCGGCGGGTGCCTGGCGGCAAGAGCGGGCCTGCTGCAGCGCTGTCCAGCCCAGTGCGCGGCGCCCGCCGCGAGGCTGCAGCTGCGCGCAGGACGGCGCGCTTGACGGCCTGGCGGCAGAGGCGTACAGCCCCATGCCGGGGCTCGTCGCCGTGAACAAGGCGGACATGCGCGCCTTCATCACGCTGGCCAGCTTCTTTGCGGAGCTCCTGCCGCAGCTGCCGCCCGCGGCATTTGCAAGGTAGCAGCCGCCTGTGCAGCGCTTGTCGCTGTGCCCCCCGTCAATATTACGCGTGTATAACACTCTGGCGACCCTGCATGCTACGAATTGGGATGGCCCTTTCGGGCTCTGGCCCTCCATCTGGCGTACAGCTGGCAGGTGTTCTGGGGAGCGAGCGTGCCGTTCAGGCGGTGAGTCTGCGCTCAGCAGGGTGTGCCCTTCTCGGACAGCACCAGCGCACCCAGCTTGCGCGCCTGCCGGGGCAGGCCGGAGAGCTAGGACAGGCTGTGGGGCCCCTCGGCCACTCTGCCTGACCGCGCACCGCAGTCCTGGTGCATGCGCCGGCCATGCGACTGCGCCGCGCAGGTGGGCCGACACGCTGGCCCTGGAGCTGGCGGCGGCCGCACACCGCCACCCGCTGCTCTCCGGGTTCTACCGCATGCTGGCCGCCACCACGCGCACCGCCGTGCGCGCGGGCCTGCTGCCCGAGGCGGCGCCGGCCGGCGGGGCCGCCGCGGCGGGGCCGGTCTGCCAGCAGGTGGGCGTCCCCTGCTCGGCGCTCCCTGCTTCTGGTGGGGGCGCCCGGTGGCACGATTGCTTTTCGTTTGGTGACGGATCGCTGCGTGTCTCAAACAGTGTGTCCTGCTAGAACGTCCTGCTAGGCCCCGGGTATGACCGCTACCAAATTGTGTGTTCCAAGTGTACGGGGGAGCAACAAACCGCTCATGGGAGTGTTCCACAGGCGGACACCTGCCACCTTAACATGTCGGAGCAGCATGCACATCAGCGCGCCCTGCCTGCACGCGCGCGGCCGCGGCGGCGCGCGCAGGTGCTGGCGGACTTCCTGCAGGGCGTGCTGCACGCCTCGCGGCTGTTCAGCGACGAGCTGCTGGCCGCCTGCCTGGACCTGCTGCTGGCCGCGCCGCCCTCGCTGGTGCCCGTCCAGGCGCGGGCCCGCGCCGCGCGGCGCTGACCCGCGTCGGCGCTGCACATGTCAGAGCGCGCGCTCGCAGGGGAGAATGCGGGCAGTGTGCCGACGTGGAGGACCGGTGTGGAGGCTCATGCGCCTTGTCCGTGCCCACTGCATGGCTCCAGCCGCACTCATGCGCGCTCTTGCGCTGGAGGTGCCTGGAGACTGACGACGCCGTGGGCTTGAGCAGCATGCGCCGCTGCGTCCCCTGGCGCCGGCGGCGCATGCTGCTTAAATCCACGGCGCCATCCACTTCCAGGGACCGTCAGTGCAGGAGCGCGCACGAGTGCTGTAGATCCATGCAGTGAGCACGGACAAGGGAAGTCGGCGGCGCATGGGCCGAGCGACGC
>JAABUR0100008274.1_pt1 | contig 12050 bp, 21 predicted proteins | sample 5560091 | NCBI WGS metagenome assembly JAABUR01 (sample SAMN10711879, study PRJNA513375) | rock metagenome | isolation source: Antarctica rocks | place: Antarctica: Victoria Land, University Valley sud
CTGAGCGGCGGCGGCTTTGGCGGCGGCGGCGGCGGCCCTTCCAGTGCCAGGTGTGTTGCCTGTCACTTTGTGGAGAGGAGGCCGTGAGGCTGGCTCCCACTCTGCAGCTCAGCTGACTGAAACCCTCTGCATGTGGCTGTCTACGAGCTGCTTGCGAGCTGACACTCCTTGGGGTCTGCTGCGCAGGGCCGGCCAGCAGCAGCAGGGGCAGCACCGCTGGTTCGCTACCAAGATCATGACGGACCGGCTGGAGGGCTTCGTGAACAAGCACCAGGGCAAGCTGCAGGAGCAGGTGGAGAAGCTGAGCAAGAATTTCGGCGGCAAGGGGCAGCAGGGGCCGGGCGGCGGCCGCGATGGCGGCGTTGACCCCCAGCAGCCTCGCGGCGGCGGCGGCAGCAATGCAGCACCTGGGCAATTTAGCGCCTGATGGGCCTCGGTCTCCGAAGCCGATCGCGGTCGCTGAGAAATATTCCCGGCAACTTTGCTTGGCAAGCACACAGGCAGTCTGTGCCACTGCCTGGACTCCTTTGTCTGGTATGTGAGACATGATGTTCTAGCCGGTCTTGTGCGCAAAGGCTGAGTGAAAGATAGCACACGGCATACAACCGAAAGAACGCATGAGCATTTTTCCTGCTTTCTGTCGTGCTCGAAACTTATCTCTTTGTTCTTTCCGTTGGGTGCCTTGTCGTTGTTCCTGTGAGCAGTAGCCCCGTCCTTGGGGCGCCGTGTGCAGCAGAAAAACCAAAGGCGGCAGACAACGGAAAGAATGAGGCGGAAGATGTTCTCTCTGTTGTTTGAATTTAGTCTTTCGACGGGAGGAAACAACCAGGGCGGCAGACAACGGAAAGAAACACACTCCCGTAGCCCCGTCCTTGGGGCGCCGTGTTCAACAGAAAAAAAACGGAGGCGGCAGACAATGGCGCGCGCCTGGACAGCGACGAAGTATGAGGCGGCGTTTGTGCGGTCCAGCGAGTCTGCACAGTTGAAGCGCAGCATGCCCTGCTGCTGCTGCCGCCAGTGCACCCGCGCTCCGCCCGAGTAGGCCCCATCGTCTTGCCCTAAGGACTTTGCGCTGTCGCAGGTGGAGGGCTGGCCTGCAATCGCGCCAACTCAAAGTCAGGTGCCACTGTACCAGCAGTGGTCATCGATACAACTGCCGCCAATAGTGACACAAGACCTGCTGCGCCGAGCAGAAATGTGCCAGCCTGCAGCTAGCTACGACGGCAGGCGCACAATGCTTTCGGAGCCTGTGTGGAGCCCATAGCAGCAGCTTCAAGGATGCGGCACAGAAGTTGTCACCCTGGCGGCCGCCTCCACCGGCTGGCGGGCTGATGGAGCCGAGCGCCATGCCGCAGCCAGGCACAAAGGGCTGCAGGCTCTGCCACAGGGCCTCCACGGTGCCCGCCTCCCGGAAGTCCTTCAGCGACGCGTGCCAGTCGAAGTTGCGGACCTGCACCGGCGGCCCGTCGCCACCCTTGCGCAGCAGCCGCACGCTCTGCGCACGCCGCATGAACAAGGCTCAAGACGGGTGGGACGACGTTGAGATGCAGCAGCCACACCCTCTGCGCGCGCAACGCATTGAGCAACGGAACCGAAACCCTACTCGAGCAGGTTGCGTGTGAATCGGCAACGCAGCCTGCACAGCATCCCTACTATACCCTGCCTGCCGCTGGCACTTGCCGGTGTGCTCGAGCTGCGCTGGGCTTCCGTTGTCGGCATACCTTTCATTCATTCCTCCAGTGCACGCTGCATTACAAGATACTAAGATATTAGACTGAGCCTGCTCGCAGGCGCACCTCTGCAAAGTGCTCCGACAGGGTGAGCTCGTTCCGCTTCTGCATGTTGCACCGCAGCAGGTTGACGCAGGTGACCGGATACTGCCGGCCGCCGTCTTGCTGCTGCAGCTGCTGCAGCTGCTGCTGCTGCTGCTGCTGCTGCTGCTGCTGCTGCTGCTGCTGCTGCTGCTGCTGCTGCTGCTGCTGCTGCTGCTGCTGCTGTGATGCGCCTGCACGCGGCGAGCCGCCGGCTGCGCCACTCCGCGGCGCATACCGCTTCTGCACGCGCCGGAAGTACCTGCACCAATGAGGGAGCGACCATGTATGTCCGCATACGAAAGATTGCAGTACGTTGAAGCCAAACATAATGCACAGGCAGATGAGCTGTCGACAACTCACAATTGCTGTGCCCTTAATTGGGACTCGCATCAATATTAGTCAAAATTCAGTAGGGTTTAGGGTTTAGGGTTTAGGGTTTAGGGTTTAGGGTTCTATATAGAGCACTGCACGCAGGAGGGCGATGAAGCGGCACCGTTTGGTGCCCCTGTAGGGGTTATCGGCCGCAATCAGTACGTCGACGTCCCCAAAGCCGCCGCTCTTCATCTCCACGCCCCACCAGATGGGCACCGTGCCCCGCCGCCAAGTGAAGTTGCACCACTGCACTGTGCCCCCGTCACCTGCAGTGGCCGCGGGGGGTCAATGAGACGCGGCACAACTCGACAGGCGCATCGCCTGCTAGCAAACTTGCAGATTATGGAAAGGCTTGTGACAATATGGCTGCAGCCTGACGAGGAATGGTTCAGAAGCCACGGCATGCCGCTGCCTGTGGTATACCCTGCCTGTACAATGAGCGACGCTCGTGAGGATGTTCCGTGCTGTGTGTGACGCCTTCCTGACCCTTGTGTCAGCCCCCAAGAGTGAAGCTCACCGGCAGGCAGCGTCCACACGAGCTGCTCGCACTCCGACTCATTGCCGGGGGAGGCCAGCGCGTTCAGGCCGCGCGCGATGTAGCGCATGCCCGGGTGCAGGCAGCTGCGCCGAGAGATGAGCGCCAGGCTGAAGCGCCGCCCCGCGCAGTCCGTGAACTCCCTGCTGGCCGCCATGCCCTGCAGCCACACATGACAGATCTCTTGCATTGCCTCTACTGGCTCTGTTGTCTTCATTGGGCACTCAACCGGCAGTGGTGTCATGTGAGACGCGTTCATGGAGCGCGCCAATGGGCATCCATGACGCGATAATTGCTGCCGGCGACTGGCGCGTCATCTGCGGCACCTGGGGACCTGGTTTCCACCACGGCTACCGAGCGTGATCACGGGAAGGATGCCCTAAACAGAGCCTTCATAGCGTAGCCCCACCTGCAGCAGCGGGGGGCACATGCCGCCGAGGCCCTCTGACCGCAGCGCCGCGCCCAGCCAGTTGTTCCAGACAAACTCCCAGCTGGGGGACGACACCGGGGCGCCGCTGGGGAAGGGCCGCGTGATGTCCGCGGTCTCGCAGTAGAAGTGTGCATTGTCCAGCGTGTACTCCGAAAGCAGCGCCAGTCGCTCCAGCTCCGCGCGCGTCAGCGGCGCGCCCCGCACATCATCGCCCTGCCGAGTCAGACGGGAACATCTGAGCAGGACTTTGACCGTCTTGGCGTAGGGATCAGCACTGCTGAGCGCTGGCTTTGCCTCACAACTTGTCACTGCTGTCAGCAACAGCCAGCGTCAGCTCCGCTGATTTGAAAACATGTGCGTGGGCAGAACCGCTGACCTCGAGTGGGATGGTGGCCCACTTGCTGCCAGTTACGAGCTTGACCTCGTGGCCGCCCGGCAGCGTGACCACCGTCTTCGCCCGTGTGGCTAGCAGCACCAGGCCGCGGTTACCAACAGGCGCGTAGCCCAGGAGCGCCACTCCACGTGTGATCTGCAAAGTCAGTGTGTGGCGTGTTAAGTGACAACATGGGACTGCATGGCAGTTACGGCGCAACTATACAGCCCAGGCCATGCGATATATTGTAGTCAGAGCATGGCCAGAGCATGTGAGACATATTAGGAAGCTCACGCTGACTTCGTCGTCCCCCTGCAGATGCTCCAGGGCTTGGGCCTGCACAGGACGATGGCACCCGTCTGCCGCGGAGCGGACAAAAGCAAGGACGCTTGCTCAGCATGGCACGACAGGCGCACCTCTGTGTCGAACAGGTCATCCCCCGCCGTCGCTGAATGATACGGCCGGCCATCAAAGCCCTGCAGGTGGATGACCTGGGTGTCCTTCCTGCGTGGCGCCACTAACAGTGTGTCAAAAGTTGACTAGCACCGAATGTGTGATGCGCTGATCAGTGTGTAGCTCTCCAACCACACATCAACTCATTCGTTGTGAGCGGACCTCGTTCCCAGCGACACCGCGATGTGGTTCGACTCCGAAGCCGGGCCTTTTCGATGCACCAGAACGACTGACGTGCCCCGTACATCGCGCCGGGATTGCTCCAGCAGCCCCGATGCAACCATCTTGACGTTTTGTTGATGCCGTTTGAATGAGATAGTGCGAGGGAGAGCTCCAAGAGCATCGCTGAGTTGATCACGTGATGAGGGGGCCGAGAAAATGTCGCAAAGTCGGCATGCCCGAAAATGCACACTGGGCGATTCATGACTGCTGTGGTACATCAGTTTTGCATTGTTACTTGAGAGCGATCCTCTGAGCAAGCAACCTCGATTGTGGTGCTGCGCGCGATGCCAACAACCTGACCAGTGGACCGTTATCGAGATACCTGAAGCCGGACAGACGGCCGCTTGTTTGGAGACGTTGCGCAGCTGCTGCGATACAGCTCAAGATCCGAATCCTAGACGGACGGGTCGCGATAACGCGGTTGGAGTAATTAATAATTTGCTCTGCAATTCGACACCCCGCCTCGCATGGCGAGAATGGCCTGCAGAACGCGCTTGTGAACACATCTTCATGGCGACCGAAGCGCACGCCGATGGTGCGTGTCACACTATATAATCAATCCTGGTCAGATGGTGCCGCAGCGGTCGCGCTATATACATGATTTCCTCATTTGAACTGCTCATGCGCTCAGTTGCAGGAGGCGCCTCAGCGCTGGCAGTCATCGAGCAGTGGGCGGTGAGGCTTGTCGGGTGCGTGCCTCCTTCCTGTCCGCGCGCCTGGCATATATCATGACGCCTGAGGGTTGTCCTGCACGAAGTGGCGCAAGTGTGTCGCAATGTCGCGAGGCCACATTTTGAATCCGTCTGGTGCACTGCAGGTGCGCCGCGCTGCTGTACATCCTGCGATGTGCGCCGGTCCTGCTGGCGCCATTTGGCGTGCTGAGTGCCCTGCTGTACCTGCTGCTGGGCATCGCCCTGGCGGTCGTGGCGGCGGGAGCAGCCGTGGTGAGTCTTTGGCGTCTGCTTTTGGCAATACATATAGTGTAGTGCGCAAGCATACGGTTGGGCCTTCGACAGGACAGGATGTAGTAGTAGCATCGGTGACGGCATGGCCGATGACATGGCTGCGTATGACCATCATAAATCTACGGCGCATGGGATGATGTATTCATGTGGCCACAGGTGGCGGCATGGTACATGCTGTCGGAGCCGGTGCCCGCCGCCGCAAAGGCGCCCCGCGCCGCCGCCGCTGAGCCGCCCCCGACGGCGGGCGCCGAGGCCGCCGCGGCCGACGGGAAGCCGGCGGAGCGCACCACATATGCGCAGCTGGTGGAGGACATGATTCCCATGGCCGGCGGCCGGGACGGCCCGCCGCCGGCGCTCAGCCGCCACGGCGAGTTCAGCGACTGGGTGTACACAATGCCCACCGCCCGATACGACCGCAGTGAGGTGAGACATTGTCATCGTGGTGTGGCGGCTGCAGTTGGCGCCTGGGTCAGATTTCACAGCTCGGACGCAGCCTTGGCGCACAGACGAGCTGGGGCTGCCTCGCTGCTGCACGGCGCGATGTCAGAGTCACTTAGACAGTGTGCAAGCTGTGTGACCAATGGCAAGCTGGTCGTGGCCCTGGCACTCTTGAACAGCAAATTGTCATCTGTTTGCAGGCGCTGGCAAACTGGCCACCTGAGACGGAGGGGGAAAAGGCCATCGCCACAAAGTGGTTCGCGTTGGCCAAGGGCGGCGAGCTGTTCTTGGCGCAGAAGCCGGCGACGAGCAACAACAACTTTGTGCCCATGGTGACTGTGCCGCTGGCGGGCTGCCACATCCACGTCCCCACGGAGGGCCTGCGCGGCAAGAGCAAGTGAGTCTTGCTCATGAAGCGGCTCCGGTGCTAAGCCTCTCTGCTGCCTGCTGCCTGAAGTGGGGACAAATCATTGTGCATGTTCTGCCTCCTCGAAATGCACAATCATCACGCTCAACAGTGCCGGAAGATGACGTCACTGCAGCCTGCATTGATTACAGCTGCCTTCGAGATGACATCACGCCGATCGGCAGCTGACGGTGGCTGTGCACCTGGTAACAGATGGTGGAAGAAGTGCCCGCTGGAGATCAGTCACCAGCACCTGGCGCTGCTGTCGCAGCAGAAGAGCTTCTTCCTGTTCGCATCCGACGGCTTTGCCAAGACGCAGTGGTGAACACTCTCTCTGCTGCATTCCCATCTGCCGCCCAGCGACACTTTTCTTGTTACTCGTGCACAGCTTTGTCTGTCAGTATATCCCCAACTGCATTCTGTCCGTCTTGCCGGCAGGTATGGAGTGCTGCTGTGGGGGGCGCAAGGCGGCGGCGTGCCGCGCACAGTGGAGGGCATGTTTGACGCATTCTCCACCAGCGTGCGCCAGGCGTCGACCGTCCCCCACCTGCTGCCGCAGGTCTGTCAGCACCTCGCATCTCTGTGTGTGTGTGGCTTCAGGGTTCTAAGTTTGTGAGCAGCTGTGACACACAGCACATGCGATGCGCTCCTCCCGGCTACACGCAAACGTTTTCTCAGGCCTGTTCTGCACATGATCAGCTTTGTTCCGAGTGTGATGTCTCTTGTGCCACAGACACCGTCAGGGGACGCGGGGTCAGGCAAGGAGGCCAAGCGGCGCGGGCGGTGGGGCATGATCAAGGCCAGCTTCCGGCGCGGCGGCCGCTCCGCCAGCCACAAGGAGAAGCCCGATCGGCCCACGCCCACAGGCAAAATTCTGCAGAGCAAGTTCCTGCAAATTCGTACACTCTCTTGCATGACACGAGGCCATAAACATCATTGCAAGCTATACATACTAATGTCGGTGCTGGTGATGCCAGTCCAGCAACCCCTCTGTTTTACCTATTGTTTTGTTGTCAATCCCTCAAAAGCTCCTCGGACTGCCCCACATCTAAAGTCACCTGCTCACAACCCTTGTCTGTCCCCCCGACAGTGAACCCAGACGACCTGGATGCGCTGTGGTGCCAGCCCAAGCCGCCCGGCGGCCTGCCGCACGCGGCGGCCGCTGTCGCCGGCCGCAACCACAGCGACCCGGGGCCGCCGGCCGGCGCCGGCGCCGCGTCCCACCCGCTGTCCGGCGGAGGCGACTCCGACGCCGAGGACAGCGCCGCGGAGCGCACAGCATCGGGATCCAGCGCCGGACTGGACTTCCACTCGGAGGACGAGCAGCACCTCGCGGCCGGCGCGCCCGCCGGCGCGCGCAGCCCCGTCGCCGGCCAGCCTGGGGGGCTTACTCGGCACGGCGGCGCCAGCGGCGGCCAGGGACGGTCGGGCTCCCCGGTCGGCAGCCCGCAGCAGGCGCGGCCGCACGCGGCGAGCCCGCTGTCGGGCGCGCAGCGCCAGCCGCCGCGCTTGCCGGCGGCCGGCGCCGTCGGCGGCCAGGGGCCCCTCCTACCAGGCGGCCCGGCGCCACGGGGGCCCCCGCTGGGGAGCCGCAGCATGCCGCCGCGGGTGAGCACCGAGGGCGAGGCCCCGGGTGCATTGGCGCCGCAGAAGCCGCAGCCAGGTTCGCCTGTGCACCACGCCAAGGCGGATGCAAAGTCAGCAGACCATGCACATGGGGTGAGTATCTCTCTGCTGTGCTTGGTTGTTGCTTTACCGAGTGCTGCATCACCTGTGCGATACGATTGCACCTTAAAGCCGCTGCAGCCTGAATGCATGACATGGGTCATTGCCTGGAGGACAGGGAGAGGGCCACAGGTCAAGAAGATCTCCATCTGTGCAGGCGCCGGAGGAGAGCTGGGCAGGGGAGCGGGAGCCGGTGGAGGCTGCTGCAAACATGCTGATCACGCGCGTCGCGTTCGACCTGCTGCGGGCGCCCACCTTCCGGGATGCCGCGGCGGCGTACATCCAGCGCAAGCTGGACCAGCTGCGCTACCCCGCCTACATCGGGCCGCTGAAGGTCGGGAGGCACTCTGTCCTGTGGGGTGTGGAGCTACTTGGTTTCTTGTGGTCGCTGCCAGAATGGTGGCCCCAACAAGCCTGTATTTGCACAGCAGGGCTCGTCAAATCCGTGCCCAGTTGCGGCTGTGACAGCGGTGCAAGTGACATGCGACTGGTGGCCAGCCCCCTCCGCTGGATCTCAGCTCGCTAAGCCTCTACATCCTGTGCAGGTGCTGGACATATGCATGGGGCGGTCGCCGGAGGCGGACATGCTCTTGCATGTGGATGCTGTCGAGATGCTCTGTCGTCCGCGGCCAGCTCTGATCTCACCTTTTACCTGGGCAGGTGGTGGACATCTGTGTGGGGCGGTCGGTGCCGGAGGTGGACAATTTCCGGGCGCTGCCCACGCCCAGCGGCGCCATCTGGCCCCAGATGCTGCTGGACATCTCCTACCGCGGTGCGCGCCGCAATGTACTGCCAGATTTACATCCTGTTGCCTTTTGGTGCTCACTGCGCCCAGTCGCGCCATGGATGAGTATCTGCCTGCCTTACGGCCTGCTGCGGCTGTGCTGTGGCACATGATGGTCTGCACATGCCGCATGATATGCACATTGAGCATCTTGGAAGCATGGTAAGCAAGCACCAGAAGCATCCAGCAAACGCAACAAGAAGCAGGGCTATAGGCCAGTCACGTAAATCCCACGCGGCCCTGCTCACCGCAGGTGATGCCTGGGTGATGGTGGAGACGAAGGTAGACCTGCGCTCCTCGGCGGCCTGGTCACAATTTGACGAGGCCATCGGCCACTTTGGCGGCGAATCGGCGGCGGCGCAGGCCGAGCCGGCGGTCACCGATGACGACGAGTCGGACGCTGGTGAGTCCTCCAATGCTGCCCAGACTCACCACAAACTGCCCCGCTCTAACAATTAATCTCTAGACACACAAATCTAGGAAGCCTTCGTGCCCCTTGTAACATTCTCAGGCTGCTGCATCGTTCAGGAGGGCATGCCCTTTGTGTCCGCCAAAGCACTTTCGAGCTGTTCGACCTCAACCGATCGAGAATTCTCATTCGCACATTTCTAAAATTGTGCAGAGGATGTGCCGCCGATCATGGACGCTCCGGCACTTGCGCGGAGCAAGACCGCGCGGCGCAAGCTGCTGGGCATGGGCGGCCTGCGCAAGGCGGCCGCCTCGCAGATCCGGCGCATTGCTGACTCGGCGGCCAAGTCCATCTCCCAGTGCGTCCTGACATAAGCTGTTGCAATTTTCATGCCAAGCATGCCCCTGCTCCGGCACCCCTGCTCCTGTTGTGTGATCTGCTTGTTGGTGCAACTGGTGATGCAAAGCTTGGCTGTAGAAAGGCTGTATATCATTTCAAAGCAGCAGAGGGCATTGGATCTGTGCAGAAGCATGCGGCAATCATCGAATCTCCCAGTTTCGTTGGCACGGCACACTACTAAGTGACCCTGGTGACTGCGCAGGATCCCGCTGCGCCTCAAGGTGCGCATCAGCGAAATCGACGGCACGATGCTGGCGTGGCTGCCGCCGCCCCCCGGGGACCGGCTGTGGACGGCCTTCACCTCGCTTCGCGAGCTCAACCTGACCGCCAAGCCTGTGGTGAGAGAAACGCAAAGAAACGCCAACAAGATGCTCGCAGTCTCCCCTTGGTCCAGTCGTGAATGAGCCGCCATCTTGCATCACAAGTGAGGGATCCGCCTGCAGCTGGATGTGCAGCGGCACACAGTCAGCAGGTTTCTGAGAGGATGTTGCAAACGCTGCCTTGCTGAGCCCCTCCACCTGCTCTTGTCTAATCGTAGGTGGGTCCTGGCTTTGCACTTCATTTGAGACATGAAGCTCTTTTGTCAGCACCGCCGCTTCTGGCGACCAACCCACTCAACTTCTTGACACCATGCTGACTGCAGGTGGGCAGCAGGATGCTCAAGTCGACGGCGCAGGCGGCGCGGGCGTCGCAGTGGATCGAGAATAAGCTCAAGCGCAGCATCACCAAGAACATGATGTACCCCGCCTGCTCCGACATGCGGCTGCCCGGCCTCATCCCCTTCGACAGCCCCCACGTGGACCGCCCCCTGTCCAAGGGCGTGCCCGACGCCGGTGCGCCGCCGCTGCGGCCTTCCTTGCTGCTTTGTGCGCCCACAGAGCAGAGAGCGAATGGCCGCATAACTAGGGTTTTCCCGCAATCATTCTCATGATCACATCCATCAGGCACGCATGCGCATGCAGGCAACGGGGGCTGGGCCAGCAATGCAGGGCAAATGTCAACGTCAATACAGCAAGCCAACTTGCTGTTGCGTATGCGTCTTGCAAAGCATTGCTTGGCCTGTGCAGGCGACAAGGACGAGTCGCGCCCGCTCGAGAATGGCAGCGGCAATATCTTTGCAGCACTGAGCGGGGACCGCGCCTCCAGGCAGCCCCCCACCAACCTTGCCGCCCTGACAGCGACGGCACAGGTACTGCTGTGCCCCCATTCCCTGCCTAGCTCATTTGGGTGCCCTTCAGCATACCTGCGTTTTGTCGTCACAGCCTGAATGTGTGAAAAACGCGCTTGAAGGCCAGACTGCCAGTGGCCAACGAGTGGGCTTGGTGTAGTGCTGGTTCAACTGCCGATTGTGTGCGCCCTGCAGGTGCTGGCGTCGCAGGGCTTGGCGGAAGGTGGTGCGCAGGGCGCCTCGCCACCTGCCTCCGGCCAGACTGACCAGCAGCAGGTGTGCTTTGCGATGTTTCACCAAGGTTTCCAAGATGTATACAGCACCTAGGATAATGGGCTGCCTGACCAAGGAGTCTGACAGAAGTATCACGATGGTTCGCTTCCAGCCCCCGAAGGATGTGATGCGACTGCAGGCCAAAGATGGCGAGTCTTTCGCCCAGGTGGTGCGGGCGGCGCAGAAGCGGGCATCAGAGCCGGGCGCAGAGGTGCGGCAACCTGCCCCAGCGCAGCAGGGTGCACGGGTGGACGCTCCGCCAGCCTCCGGAGCGAAGACTGGCGGCAACGTTGCCGCCGCTCCGCGGCCGGCAGGTGACACCGCTGCGCCGTCTAGCGGCGGGGGCAGCAGCAGTCAGCCCACAGCCACAGTGGCGGTGGCGCCCGCCGGCGATGCAGTCGAGCAGGCCGGGGGGCGGCAGCCGGCTGCGCAGCAGGCACAGCAGGCGCAGCCCTCGTCTTCAGCCAACGCCCAGCAGCCCAGCAGCGAGTGCTCGATGTCGCTGGAGCCGCCGGCACGCACCGGCGCCGCCGGCGACGGACTCAGCCCGGCGGCGGACGCGCCAGACTTGGCGGCCGGCCTGCAGCGGGCCAACAGCCAGCCGCCCTACGGCCGCCGCCGCTCTGCATCCCTGCCGCTGATTCCCGGCTCGGATACAGGAGCTGGTGGCGGCGACGCCACTGCGAGCGGCGCCGACAGCGTGCCGGAAGCTCCCAGGCCGCCAAAGCTGCGTGTGTCAGTGTCAGCCGCAGGCGACAGCAGCGACGGCGCGCCGCGTGGCTCGAGCCCCTTTGGCGCAAGCCCGTCTTCGTCGGCCAGGGAGATGGGGCACATCGTCGCGCCCGCTCGCTCGCCGGACGAGCAGCTCCAGCGCGCACCGTCGGGCGGCACACTGAGCGGCGGCGGCTTTGGCGGCGGCGGCGGCGGCCCTTCCAGTGCCAGGTGTGTTGCCTGTCACTTTGTGGAGAGGAGGCCGTGAGGCTGGCTGTGTTTTGTGGCGCTTTATACACGACACTGGTGGGTAGCATCCAGTCACGCCCGCCGGCCAAGAACTCACCGGAACGACCTCGACCTTCCGCCAGCAGGCGGCGTCGTGTTTTGTTGCCGACAAACTCGTGTCGACGTGGTGGCTCGGCGGCGGGACGTGGCAGGACAGCGGCAAGTACGCGCACATGGTCGGCGGCATCCGCTTAAGGGGGACAGCATGTTCATTGAAGCGCTCGCCATACACCCCCGTCACCGACTACAATGAGGCTCGCTGTTTTACAGTCTTCCATGCAAGTG
>JAABUR0100008283.1_pt1 | contig 12043 bp, 9 predicted proteins | sample 5560091 | NCBI WGS metagenome assembly JAABUR01 (sample SAMN10711879, study PRJNA513375) | rock metagenome | isolation source: Antarctica rocks | place: Antarctica: Victoria Land, University Valley sud
CGTCAGTACTTCCCCAAGGGCACCGACCTGTCGGTGCACAGCGCCGCCGACCTGGACTGGGTCGCCCAGGAACTCAACGACCGACCCCGCAAACGACTAGCCTTCAAGAAGCCGATCGAACTGATCGAGACCTCGTGTTGCGATGACCGCCAGAATCCGCCGATCCGCTTGCGGGCGGTGGATCCGGCCCGCTCGGCTATCTGTCTTGGTCGGCGATCAGTTGGGCGATGCGCTGCTGGTGGGTGCGGTCGGCGGTGAAGGTGACGAGTTTCTGTTCGGGGTCTTCGGCTAGCTGGAGCACGACGTGTTCGAGGTTGAGGTCGCCGAGGATGGGATGGCGTAGCCGTTTGATGCCGGAGCTGAGCGCGACGATGTCGTGGCGCGGCCACCAGGCGCGGACTTGTGGGCTGGCGTCCTGCAGCCGAACGATCACGGCGGCGAACTTGGGGTCGTCGGGGTGTCGGTCGGCTGCGGCGCGGAACCTGGCGAGCAGCGCGGATGCCTCGGTCTCCCACTCGATCAGGATGGTCCGCGCCGCCGGGTCGGTGAACATCCACCACAGCATGTTGCGCTCCTGCGGTGGGAGCGCGGGCCAGTCGGTCCACAGCGCCCGGGCTGCCCGGTTGGCGGCCAGCACGTCGAAGCGCCGACCGGTGACGTAGGTCGGGTGCGGGTCGAGGCGGTCGACAAGAGCGGCCACCGCGGGGGCGAGGACCTCGTCGGATTGGTGCGATTCCGGAGTCTGGTGGCCGTGGGCGAGTTCGTGCAGGTGAGCCCGTTCGGCGGGGCCCAGGCGCAGCGCCCGGGCCAGCGCGTCGAGAACCTGCCGGGAGGGGTGCACGTCGCGGCCCTGCTCGAGGAACGTGTAGTAGGTGGTGGAGATCGCCGCGAGCTGGGCGACCTCTTCCCGCCGCAGGCCCCGGGTACGGCGGCGGGCACCAATGGGCAGGCCTACGTCGGCGGGTTGCAGCCGTTCTCGGCGAGAGCGCAGCAGGTCCGCGAGTTCCCGGGCGCGGCTGACCGCGGCGTCCACAGATGGTGCGTGTGCGGTGGCCGGACGGTCGGCAGCGGTCATCGTGGCACTCCTGTTACCAGCAACAGCGGGCTATGGATACCACTCTAGGCTAGGCCTAGCGTCGGATCCATGAAGACGAGAACCCTGGGCCGGCAAGGCCTCACCGTGTCCGCGATTGGGCTGGGCTGCATGGGCATGTCTCAGGCCTACGGCCCCGCCGACGACGAGGAGTCCATCGCGACCGTGCGTCGGGCGATCGAGGTCGGCGTGACGCTCCTGGACACCGCGATGAGTTACGGCGCCGGCCACAACGAACGACTGCTCGGCCGGGCGATCACTGGCCAACGTGACCGGGTGGTGCTGGCCAGCAAGGTCGGCATCGTCCGCGACGAGCACGGCGTGCACGTCGACGCCCACCCCGACCGCATCCGCGGCTACTGCGAGGCCTCGCTAGCCCGGCTCGGCGTCGACCACCTCGACCTGTACTACCTGCCCCGGGTCGACCCGGCCGTTCCTGTCGAGGAGTCCGTCGGGGCCATGGCCGAACTCGTGGGACAGGGCAAGGTGCGCTATCTGGGCGTGTCCGAGGCCAGCGTCGAGGACCTCGAACGCGCCGTCGCCACTCACCCGATCAGCGTGCTGCAGTCCGAGTGGTCGCTGTGGTGGCGGGAGATCGAAGACGACGTGGTTCCGGCCGCGCGGCGCCTGGGCGTCGGCCTGGTCCCCTACAGCCCGCTGGGCCGCGGTTTCCTCACCGGCACATTGCCCGCGCCGGACGACTTCGGCGCTGAGGACCTGCGCCGCGGCGACCCGCGCTTCCACGGCGAGAGCCTGCACCGCAACCAGGCGATCGTCACCGAGATACGCGCCTTGGCCGCAGAACGCGACGTCACACCCGGGCAGCTCGCCCTGGCGTGGCTGCTGGCCCAAGGCGAGGACATCGCACCCATCCCCGGCACCAAGCGGCGAGCCCGGCTGGAGGAGAACGCCGCCGCCGCCGACGTCGACCTCACGGCCGCCGACCTCGAACGGCTTCACGCGGTGGCACCTCGCTCGGCGTGGGCCGGCGACCGGCACTCCTTCGCCGCCCACCACACCACCAGGAGCTCCGCATGACCGCCCCGAAGAACATCCTCACCCACACCGTCGACATCGCCGTCGACGACGGGACAACCATGGGCGGCTACGTCGCCCGCCCCGCCGAACCAGGGCCGCATCCCGGAGTGGTCGTGGCCATGGAGCTTTTCGGGCTCAGTGCCCACGTCCGCGGGGTCTGCGAGCGACTGGCCACCCTCGGGTTCGTCGCCGTAGCCCCCGACCTGTACCACCGCACCGCACCCGGGACAGAACTGGCCGAAGACGCCGCCGGGCGCGAACGCGGCTTCGAACTGCTGCGCCAGCAGACCCGCGAGCAGGTCCTGAGTGACATCGCCGCGGCCATCGACCGGCTGCGCGCGGACGGCAGTACCGCCGTGGGCATGGTTGGGCTCAGCGTCGGCGGTCACGTCGCCTACCTGGCCGCCACCGAATTCGACCTGCCCGCCGTCGCCGTCGTCTACGGCGGCTGGCTCCCCACCACCGACATCCCGCTCGGCCGCCCCGAGCCAACCCTCGCCCGCACCGCGAAGATCACCGGTCGCCTACTCATCCTCGTCGGCGAAGACGACCAGGTCGTCCCAGAAGAACACCGGCGCGACATCGCCCAGGCGCTGCGCGCGGCCGGGGTGCGACACGAGATCATCACCTACCCCGGCGTGGCACACGGATTCCTCAGCAACCGGCGAGCCACCTACAACACCGAAGCGGCCCACGACGCCTGGCAGCGCGTGCAGGACCTACTGACCGCTGAACTCCCCCAGGTCGTCATCGAAGCGCTCTCCACCCACGTCACCGAGCATGGCACCGGTCCTGGCGGCCTGCTCTTCACACTCGATGGGTTGCCCGTGCGCCGCGCGTCGTTCTTCCAACGTGTCTGGCGGCCGGCGCTCAAGGCCGCGGGCCTTCCCGCAGACACTCATTTTCACTCGATGCGCCACTACTACGCCAGCCTGCTCATCCGGCACGGCGAGAGCGTCAAGACGGTACAGGCTCGCCTGGGCCATGCGAGCGCAACCGAGACACTGGACACCTACTCGCATTTGTGGCCGGACAGCGACGACCGCACCCGCGAGGCCGTGGACTCAGTGCTTCTTGCGGACTACCCGCGGACTGACGCGGCGGGCTAAGCATGAATCCGCAGATCAACGCGGGTGGTGCGGGCGAGCCGACTCGTAGGCCGGATTCTGTTAAGAGCGGATCCTCACGGGCCCGCCCTGAGCAGCCATCCATCTGGACGCGCCGTTGCCGGCGCGTTCGTGCGACCTACCTGCAGACTCAGGCGGGCAGCCCTCTCGGAGCCGAGGCTCCAGCATCTGCGCAAGCGCCGAAACCGTAGTCTCGGCGCCCTTCTTGATCTTGCTCCAGGTGGGGTTTACCCAGCCGCTCCGGTCACCCGGAGCGCTGGTGGTCTCTTACACCACCGTTTCACCCTTACCCGCACTCCAGCAGAAGCTGGAGCCGCTGGCGGTCTGTCTCTGTGGCACTGTCCCGCGGGTCACCCCGGGTGGGCGTTACCCACCACCTTGCCCTGCGGAGTCCGGACCTTCCTCGACATGCCAGCGCACGACGCCAACTCGCCGCGGCCGCCCGGTCGGCTCGCCCGCAGAGGTCCACGGTATCGCCTGAGCGCGCCGCCGGCGTCAGCAGCGGGGCACCGGGCGCCGCCATTGCCGCTGCGCGACCGCCTGGAGACCGAGGTCGCTCAGTCGGGATAAGCGGTCTCAATCGACCGTTGGTGCTACGACCTCGGATCTGGCACCGGAGCAACGCTGCTGCAAACCGTTCGTGGTTCTGCCCCGCGTCGAATGTGCGCCCCTGACGGCCAATGGGTCAGGCGAGCTCGAAGCGCACCTTGCGGGCCGCCTTGTCCGCCTGGACGAGACGCACCTGCACCGTGTCGCCGAGAGGCAACTGGTCGCGGGTCGTCGTCACCTTGGCCTCGACGGCCGGCTCGGCCAGCACCACGGAGCCGCTCTTGTCGTCCTTCTCGTCGACTTCGGTGATGACGCCGGTGAACGTCTGCCCGACGCTGCTCGACAGCACACCAGCCTCGACCAGGTCGACCACCGACCGCTCGTAACGGTGCGCGAGCCGGTCGGAGGTCTCCATCTCCTTCGGCAGGTCCTTCAGCGCCAGTCGCACCCAGTCGGGGATGTCCTGGTCGGCGCACAGCGAGACGCAGATCTCGCCGGCGTACCTGTCGACGAGGCGCCGCAGTGGCGCCGTGGTGTGGGCGTACTCGTTCGCGATCGCGGCGTGCTCGATGTGCTCGGGTACGCCGCCGTCGAACGCTACGTAACCAGCGCCGCGCAGCAGGGACGTGCACGCGTTGAGCATCGCCGCGCCGGGCCCTGTGTTGGGGTCGAGGGACCGCACGAAGTCGGGGTAGTCGACGTCGGGGTCCCACTCGAGGTGCAACCCACGTGCCGTACGCCGGAGCCTCGAGATCGCGCTCTCAGGCGGCTTCGGGAGTGTGCGAACGATGCCGGTCTCGCCGTACAGCATGATCTCGGCCGCACCCATGCCGGTGAGTAACGAGATCTGCGCGTTCCAGTTCTCGACCTGCAGCAGCTGCCGGTAGACGAGCGACCAGTGGTCACCCTCGACCTCGACCTCTTGCTCAGGCAGCGGCAGGCTGACCCCGCCGCGCTCACGCTCGCGCTCCAGCCGCAGCTCGCCGATCTCCTTGAGCAGCTGGAAGACGTCGTCGGCTTCGCCGGCGTCAAGCTGCTTCTGCACCGACGCGTAGTCGTAGCGCCCCCTGCTTCTGACGCGGGCGCGGGCGACGTCGACCTGGACGCCTTCACCCGATGCGTCGAGGTCGAGGGTCCACAACAACGCCGGCCGCACCTGGTCAGGCAGCAGGCTCGCCGCACCCTCAGACAGCACCGGCGGGTGGAGCGGGATGCGGTACTCCGGGCCGTACATCGTCTGGCCGCGCTTGTGGGCCTCCACGTCGATCGGACCGCCCGGTTCAACGAAGGCGGCCACGTCGGCGATCGCGTAGAAGACCCGGTAGCCGTCGTCGCGACGCTCGAAGTGCAAGGCCTGGTCGAGGTCCATCGACCCCTCGGGGTCGATGGTGACGAGCGGGATGTCGGTGCGGTCGAGATCCGGCAGGCGGGGGTTCGCGGCGGCCTGCTCGGCGGCGGCCGTCACCTCCGCGGGGAACTCGACGTCGAGCTCGAGCTCCTGCTCGATCGCTCGCAGGCCCTGGCTAAGCTCAGCTCCTGCCTGGTCCGGCAGGTTGACCTTCCGTCGTGGCACTGCAGCCCCTCTCGGCGTACGTCATCACGGCGCCCCAACCCTAGCGGTGCGCAGAGGGCGACAGCGGGCAGAACGCCGCCAGGCCCTGGCCGCGTCCCGCGGTGGCACGCGGCGGGGTCAGGCGCTCGGTCTGTCCATCCGTTCGGCGACGGTCTGCGCAGCGGGGATGTGGACCACCACCGCAACGATCGCGACGGTACCGACCAGCGCCAAGCCGACGAGGGCACCAGCCACCGACAGCGACGCGGCGACCACGCCACCGATGAGAATCGCGCCACCCTGCGAGAGCTGCAGAACGGCGTTCGCCAGCCCGAAGACCCGACCGCGAACCCTCGGCTCGATCGAGGTGGCGATCTCAGTCTGGATTGCGTTGAGGTAGCACAGACACGCCCCAGCCAGGGCCAGCAGCGCCACGGTGCCGACTGTCCAGTGCAGGAGCAGACCGACGGCCCCAGCGCACGCGATCGCCATCGCACTCCCGCATGCGAGCGGTCCCACCAAGAACCGCTGTCTCTCGGAAGGCAGCCGCCCGAAGAGGAACAGACCGACGACGTTGCCCAGTGGGGGCGCCGCCATGATCACCCCTGCAAGCGGCACAGCGCCGCCGAGCTCGTCGGCGAACGGCACCGCGAGGCCCTCGGTGATCACCACGACGGCCGGCCCCAGGGCCATCAGCATGAGCAGCTGGGGCATCCGGTGGGTCTGGGCGCACGTCTTCAGCCCCAGAACCATGCTGGCCCACGCCGTAGGGCGAGCCGCCGAGACCCCGACAGCCACTGCTGCGGGCCCACCCTGGACATCGTTGGAGGTCGACGCAGCTGCACCGTCCTGCACCCAGGGAGCCGGTCGGGGACGGATCGCCAGTGCGATGATGGCCGCGGACAATGCGTAGGTGACCGCGTCGAGCGCGAGCGCCGGCCGCGAACCGACCAGGGCGACCACGACACCCCCAAGACCGAAGCCGCCTACCTGCAACGCTTGTCTCGTCGAAGAGACGAGCGCGTTCCCGGCGGGAAAGAGCTCTTCAGTCAAGATCTCCGACAGCAGCGCCAGCCGGGCCGCCCCCCAAGGGACCCGGAACAGCGCCTCCACGAAGAGCAGCGCCAGGATCAGGCCGGTCGGCATACCCGGGATCACGATTGCCCCGATGCAGGCCGCCCGCGCCAGGTCGCAGATGATCAGCAGCCCGCGTCGTGGCCAGAGGTCGGCGAACGTGGACAGCCAAGGGCTGAACAGGAAGGGCGCGTAGCTGATGGCGAACGCGACAGCGGTGTACGTCGTCGAGCCGGTTCGGTAGTAGACGAGTGCTGCCACTGCGATCTGCGCCAGGTAGCTGCAGCTGATGGAGAGGATGTCCGCGACGTAGAGGGCCGTGAACTCCGGCTGCCGGAGGACTTCTCGGTAGCGCACGGCTGACATCAGCCCAACCCTCCCAAGCGTCGCAACGTCATCACCTTCTCGTCCAGATCTATCACAGGGTTCGGACCCATGCGAGTGGTCACAGGCCAGCCAGGTGGCGCAGCGACGCTTCGCGGCGGCGAGCTTCCTACCCCCGACGCGCCGTGCTGGCGGCCAGTCCCGGCTCCCGGCACCCGGTCCGACCGGTCGAGCACTTGGTCAGGGAAGGGCGGAGAACTGGCGCAGCGCACAGGCACCGGACTCGTAGAACGACAACGTGGTCAGCGAAGCCGGCGCCAGCAGCATCCGGTTGACCGTCGGGAGTGGAGCGTCCAGGCAGTAGCGCACCGCCAGCTTGATCGGGTTGACGTGACTGACGACGACGACCGTCTGACCGGCGTACGCCGACAGCGTGCGGACCAGCGCCGACTCGACCCGCCGCTGGACCTCGACGATCGACTCGCCGCCTCCGGGCGGCGCCACCTCCATCGACGTCAGCCACCGGCCGAGCTCGTCTGGCCACCCCTCCTCCACCTCGGCGAGAGTCAGGCCGTCCCACGCGCCGAACGCGCACTCCCGGAAGTCCTCCTCCACGGTCGCGGACAGGCCGAGCGCGGCCTCGACCGGCCTCGCTGTCTCGCGCGTACGAAGCATCGGTGACGTCAAGATCGCGTCGATCCCACCGTCGCGTGCCAGCGCCGCCGCGGCCCGCTCGGCCTGCGCGACGCCCTCCTCGATAAGGCCGGGGTCGTCGCCTCCAGGGCCGGAGAACCTTCTGTTGCCCGTATGCCGGGTGACACCGTGCCGCAGGAACACCAGCGTCGTGGCCTCTCCTAGCTCGCTGTTCCATCCCAGCATCGGGTTGGAGGTTGCTGGAGCACCGGCCGCCTCGGCGCTGCCGCTGGCACGACCGAGGGCCCGACCGCCTGCCGCCGGCGGCTCCATCGCCTCCGGCGTCGGGTCCCCCGGGGGGTTGGCCACCGATACGACATGACTGCCCCCGAGGACGTCGTACACCGCGCCGCGCGCGGCCGCGTCCATCGCGAGGTTGGCGAGGCGGTCGGCGGCCTTGTTCTGCTCCCGCGGCACCCACGTCCACACCGTGCCGAACGGCGCCAGCCGCTGTGCCTGGATGGCCAGCGGCCGCATGTCCGGATGCTTGACCTTCCACCGGCCGGCCATCTGCTCGATGACCAGCTTTGAGTCCATCCGCACCTCGAGCAGCGCATCGGGGGTGTGCTCGAGGTAGAGCTCGAGGCCGGCGATGAGCCCGCGGTACTCGGCGACGTTGTTGGTCGCCCGCCCGATGGCGACGGCGGCCTCGGCGATGATCTCGCCGGTCTCGGCGTCACGGAGCAGCGAGCCGAACCCGGCGGGGCCAGGGTTGCCGCGCGATCCTCCGTCGGCCTCGATGATGACGCTGCTGTGGCTCGCCATCAGCCGGTCAGATCCCGGACTCGGCCGTACGCACCAGGATCCGGCTGCACTCCTCGCAGCGCAGGACCTCGTCGCTGGGTGCGTTCGCCATCCGCGCGAGCTCGGCCGCACCAACGTCCAGCTGGCAGCCGCCGCATCGCCCGTGCCGCAGTGCACCAGCACCGACCCCGCCGAGGTGGGCACGCAGTCGCTCGTAGAGCGCTCGCAGGTCGGCGGGGAGCTGCTCGGCCAAGATCTCCCGCTCGGCACCCGACTCCTCCAACTGCCGTCCGACCTCGCCGGCAGCACGGTCGCGGGCCTCGGTCTGCTCCACTTCCCGGGCCTCGAGCTGTTCGAGCTCTGCGCCGAGCCGAGCCAGGTCGGACTGCGCCTGTTCGAGGCGCTCCATCACCTCGAGCTCGGCGTCCTCGAGGTCGGCGATGCGCTTGTCGAGCGACTGCGTCTCGTGCTCCATCGCCTGCAGCTGCTTGGGGTCGCTGACCTGCCCGGCGTCGATGCGCTGGCGGTTGCGCTCCTTGCGCGCCTTCACCTGCTCGACGTCGGCGTCGGCCTTGCGCTGCTCACGGGCGAGGTCGTCGACCTCGGTCCGCGCGCGACCGTGCTCCGTGCCGACGTCGATGCGCCGCTCGGTGGTCTCGCGGAGCGCGATCGCCTCGGGCAGCGCGGCCATCAGGTGGTTGAGCTGGTCGATCCGGGCATCGAGGGTCTGTACGTCGAGCAACTTCAGTTGGGCGAACGGGTCGGCTTTCAGGGTCTGCTCCTGGTGGCGTTGCAATGAGTGGTGCGCCTCATGGTGGTCCGGTGCGTCACGCGTCGGCCCGAGAGGCTCGATGGTTCCACGGATCGGTGCACAAGCGCGACACCTCGGTCGCGACTGCGTACCCGCGCTCGGCCAACCAGCCCGTGAGCGCTCGTTCTACGACCGGCAGCCACATCCACTCCGCCGCCCAGTGGGGTACGTCGACGAGCGCCGGGGCGTCCGGATGCTCGCGCAGCTCCGACGCGGGATGGTGACGCAGGTCGGAGGTGACGTAGACATCGGCGCCGCTGGCACGGGCCTCGTCGAGCAGGAAGTCGCCGGCTCCCCCGGCAAGTGCGACCCGGCGTACCTGGCGGTCGAGGTCGCCCGCCACGCGCGCGCCGATCGCGTTCGGTGGCAGCGTCGCCACCACCGTGTCGGCGAACTCACGCAGACTCACCGGCTCGGCCAGCTCACCGACCCGGCCGTGCCCACGGTCGCCGTCCCACCCGGCGAGCTCGAAAACGTCGAAGGCCGGCTCCTCGTACGGGTGCGCCTCGCGCAACGCCGCTATCACCGCCTCACGTCGAGGGCGCGGCAGCACCATCTCTACCCGGCTCTCCGCCACGACCTCGACCTTGCCTCGGGTTCCGATCGCCGGGTGCGCGTCCTGCCCGGGGCGAAACGTCCCCTCGCCGCTGCCGACGAACGCACAGCGGTCGTAGTCGCCGATGGCGCCGGCCCCGGCCGCAGCCAAGGCGTCGATGACCTGCTGGGTGTGGTCCTCGGGGACGAACGTCACGACCTTGTCCAACGGATCGGCCGGAGAAGCGGCCAAGGGTCGCACCTGCGTCAGTCCGAGGGCGGTGGCGATGGCCTCGGACACCCCCCGGCGAGGTGAGTCGGCGTTGGTATGCGCGACGTAGAGCGCGATGTCGTTGCGGATCAGGTCGTGAACGACCTTCCCCTTGGGGCTGTCGGCAGCCACGGCGTGCACCGCTTTGAAGAGCAGCGGGTGGTGCACGACCAGCAGGTCGGCATGGGTCTCGATCGCCTGGTCGACCACGTCCTGGACCGGATCGACGGCGAACAGGATCCGGCGTACGTCGTGGGCCGAGTCCCCGACGACCAGGCCGATGGCATCGCCTTCGTCGGCCCACCTCGGAGGGTAGAGATGCTCCATCCCGGAAACGGTCTCGGCCAGCGTAGGATGAGGCGTCATCTGCGTCAGGGTATCTGCCGCCGGGAACCGCTCGTCGCTGGTGGCAAGCGCATTCGCTGATGCTGGCAAGATAAGGGCGAATGCCTCGAAAGAGCTGGCCACATTCGCACCTCCCGAGATGTCGTCGTGGGGAGAGCGAGCAAGGCCAGCATGACTGGACCGGATGTGCCCTCAGACATGACTGACTACGCGCCTACCTTCGCCACCCGCCCCGACTCTGTCGACATGGCAACCGCCTTCCAGCGGCTCTCGGTCATCGTGTACGCCTGTGACAGCTTCGACGAGATCTACCAGACCGTCTGTACTGCCGCCCCCGACCTGGTTTCGGGATGCGACCGGGCCAGCCTGATGCTGCTTCGCAACGGTCAGCGGGTCACCGTCGCCGCCAGCGACGAGATCGCGGCGCAGGTCGACCGGTTCGAGCGTGAGGTGGGTGAGGGACCGTGCGTGGACGCCATCGAGGACGAGTCGCCGTTCATCGACACCGACCTCACCGACGGGACACCATGGCCGCGGCTGGCTGCCAAAGTGCTCGAGCACACCCCCGTACGCGGGATGGCAGGCTTCCGACTGGTTGTCAACGAGCAGAAGGCCGGCGCGTTGAACCTCTTCGCCGACACTGCGGGGAAGCTCACCGACGAGTCGGTCAACCAGGCCATCTTGTTGACGTCGTTTCTGTCGGTGGCGATAGCAGCCGCCGCTCACAAACAGGACGCGCAGACGCTGCGAGCCGGTCTGGAGAGCAACCGGGAGATCGGTAAGGCCGTGGGACTGATGATGGCGTTCCACAAGATCAGCGACGAGGAGGCCTTTGCCAAGCTGCGTAAGGCGTCCCAGGACATGAACATCAGGATCACCGAGATCGCCCGCGAGGTCGTCTCTCACCACAACGCACGCGACGACGGGCGCCGAGCCCACCAGCCGCTCCAGTAGGCCCACTCAAAGACACATCGGTGCGTACGCCGGCGGAAAGCTCACTCCGCGCCCCCGCCACCAGGCGGGAGACGGTGCCCGCCCCCCACCTGGAGCCGACCACACAGCGCTGACTGCTTAACGTTGTGCCTCGGGCGAAGACCACCGCCGCGGCCTTCGCACCCTTCGCACGTGCCCATTGATCCGCATCTCAATCCCCTTGTGAGCCAGATCGGCGTCGTGGGCGCAGCAGGGATCGAACCTGCGACCACCTGCTTGTAAGGCAGGTGCTCTACCGCTGAGCTATACGCCCCAAGACAGCGGCCCAGCCTAACCGAGTTGTCAGCGTGTACTGGTCACACGCACGCTGGCGCCGCGCTGACACGTCGGTCGCAGACATGGCAACGGCCGCCAACGTCTCGGTTCGCTGGCGGCCGTGCTCGAGACAATCGAACACTCATCCGGTCGCGAATGTAAGTCCTTTCGACAATCTGTGACGGGAGGTTCAGATGAGATCGGCCAAGATGTCGCGATAGTCGCCGAGGCTCCTCGGCTGCGGGATCTCGTTCTCGACCTGCCACCGCACGACACCTTCACGATCGACGATGAACGTCGCCCGCGCCGACGCCCCGGCCTTCGCATTGAAGACGCCGTACGCCGACGACACCGCCCCGTGCGGCCAGAAGTCGCTGAGCAGTGGGAAGCTGAGCTGGTCCTGCTCGGCGAACGCGCGCAGCGAGAACATGTGGTCGCACGAGATGGCCAGCACCTCGGTGGTCTCGTTGGAGAGGTCACCGACGTGGTCGCGGATCTCGCACAGCTCGGACGTGCACACGCGGCTGAAGGCGTACGGGTAGAACACGAGGACGACGTTCTTCTTGCCGGCGAAGTCGGACAGCGTCACCGGCGTGCCGTGCTGGTTCTGCAGGGTGAACGCGGGAGCGAGGTCCCCGAC
>JAABUR0100008287.1_pt1 | contig 12042 bp, 9 predicted proteins | sample 5560091 | NCBI WGS metagenome assembly JAABUR01 (sample SAMN10711879, study PRJNA513375) | rock metagenome | isolation source: Antarctica rocks | place: Antarctica: Victoria Land, University Valley sud
GAACATAATGCCGTTATGCCGGAGCCGGGGACGGCGTCGTCCTGGGACACGCTCGGCCCCGCTGCTGGTGACCGTCGGGCCTTCACACGTTCAGCGCGGCATCCGCTTCTGCCGCGATGTGCGCGCGGGTGCAGATGAGGGTTGAACGATCGGCACGGTGTAGCGGTTGCAGCCAAGAACGGCGGTGAACTCGACTAGTCGGGTTCAGGGTCTGCAGCCCCTGAACCCGGCGGTGTCGGTCCGGTCCGTTCTTTCGGGCGGGGGTCTTGTCAGCTCAGTCGCTGGTCGGCGTAGGCAGCGGTGGCGTCGCGCAGGTACTCGGCCAGCCCTGGGGCCTTCGCGTCGTAACGCGCCTTGAACTCCGGGTTATCGACGTACAGCCGGCCCAGGCCCGGGTAGCTGTCACGGTCCGGGGTCCAGAACTGCGCGACCCCCTGGTAGTGCTCGGCCATCACCTCAAGCGCCGCGGGCGAGTCCGGGGCGGCTCCCGACCGCATCACCTCAAGGACCTTGTCATCAAGCTCCTCGGCCCGGCCCTGGGCGTCGAGATAGTCCTGCTGCGTCCAGTCCTTCGTCACCTCGCGGGCGGTGCGGAAGTGCTCCCGCACGCCTTCGCCGTGCTCGGTGACCAGGTCGTCCTCGAGCTGGGCCTGCCGGTCGGCGAAGCCCTCGAACAGCTCTGCTGCGGTCATGTGATCTTCTCCTTGCAGTTGTCGGATCGTGCGGGCGACGGTGTCGGCGAGCTGGTCGAGCCGGTCGCGTTCGCTGTGCAGCCACCGCTCGTGCTGACGCAGCGCCGCGACCCGGTCACGATCACCAGCCAGGACCTCGGCGATCGCGCCGAGTCCCAGACCGAGCTCGCGCAACAGGAGGACCTGCTGCAGTCGCAGGAGCTGCTCCTGCTCGTAGTAGCGGTAGCCGTTGCTGACGACATACGCCGGTCGTAACAGACCGACGTCGTCGTAGTGCCGCAGCGTCCGCGACGTCACCTTCGACATCCGGGCCACCTCAGCGATCGACCACGCCACGCCAGCCTCCGTTCTCGCAGCCGGCTCGGTGCCGGCCACCGTCGACGCTAGAAGTTGACGCACCGGCAAGGTCAAGCGGTCAACGACCGCGTTCCGCAAGGCCATGGCTGAGCACGACGCACGCCGGGACGTACGAGCGTGCTTCACCTCCGCTATGCCGCTGAGCGCTCGGGTCAACGGCGGATCACAGACGAGCAGGAGGGCCGGTCTGGCGCTCGTAGACGAACCGGCGTGGGCCGCCGAGGAGTTACCGGTCGGTGCGGCGGTGGGAGTGTGAGGGCGTGGCGGATGACTCCTGGGCAACGCTCGCTGATGCCTTCGTCGACGGCGCCTACGCCACCGTCAAGGGGCGCGTACGCACCTACGTCCTGCATGAGCAGTTGCTCCGGCACCTGCCAAAGCCTCCGGCCTCAGTCCTCGATGTCGGGGGCGGGGCGGCGCAGCAGTCGTTGCCGCTCGCCAGGCTCGGCTACGAGCTCACGGTGGTGGACCCGTCCGAGGCCATGCTTGCGAAAGCAGAGCAGCGGTTGACCGCCGAACCGGAGGAGGTGCGGCGGCGGGTTCGTCTCATCCAGGCGCACGGCGAGAGCGCTCGCGAGGCGGTCGACGGCGAGAGCGCTCGCGAGGCGGTCGACGGCGAGAGGTTCAACGCGGTGCTCTGCCACGGGGTGCTCATGTACCTGCCGGAGCCAGGACCGATGATCGAGTCGTTGTGCGGCTGTGTCGCGTCCGGCGGTCTGGTCTCCGTCATGGCGCTCAACCGTCAGGCCTTGGCTGGCCGGCCTGCGCTGGAACGCCGCTGGACCGATGCGCTGGCAGCTTTCGATGCTGCGGGCGAGGTGGGCCTGCTGGGCACGGACACCCGAGCTGACACCGTCGAGGAGTTGTCAGAGTTGATGCGGCAGGGCCACGTCGACCCCATCGCCTGGTACGGCGTGTGGCTGTTCGTCGACTGGCTCGACCTTCCGCTGGAAAGCACCGACGTGCCGGCCGTAGCAGCAGTGGAGCTACAAGCAAGCACGCGCGACCCGTACCGGCAGTTGAGCCGGGTGTTCCACCTGGTCGGGCGCGCGCAATAGGCGGCCGTGCGGAGGCCTCGATCCGCCTGGAAGTCCCACCTGCGCTACTGAGCGTTCGACGGAGCCGGTGGCGTCCTGGTGCCGCGTCCCCTGGGCGACCCGGGCGGCAGCGCGCACCAAGAGGCATGGACAGCCCATAACGTTCGCGCCTGAGTCAGATCAGCAGGAGGTTGCATATGCGCAAGGTCGTGGCATTTGAGTTCGTGTCGCTCGACGCCGTCGCCGAAACTCCGGACAGATTCTTCACAAGGTGGGACGACGTGGTGGACGCCAGCGGGTCAAGCCTCATCGCGACTCAGGACGCGGTCGTTCTGGGCCGCCGAAGCTACGACCAGTGGTCCGCGTTCTGGCCGGGCAGCGACATTGAGCCATTCGCGACGTTCATCAACGGGGTCCAGAAATACGTCGCGACATCGTCACCGCTGGAAGGGGAGTGGGCTAACGCGACTGTGATCGAGGGAGACCTGATCGCCTTCGTGCGGGACCTCAAGGATCGACCAGGAGGCGACATCGGCGTCCATGCCAGCATCTCGGTCGTCCAGGCACTGCTTGCCGCAGGCGTCGTCGACGAGCTCAGGCTCGCCATCGCGCCCGTGATCGTCGGCAGCGGACGGAGGCTCCTCGACGGGTTGCCGGAGATTCAGCTCGAGCCGCTCCGAAGCTTGACGTCACCCAGCGGGTATCTGCTCGTCGACTACGCAGTCATCGAGTAGGGGCAGCGCGGGATCGCCAAGTGCGACCCACTCAGTGACGTGCACAGGGTGCGGCCGCCCGCTCGTGACCGCGAATGCGCGCGACCTGACATCGGCGGGCTCCCGCATAGCGCCGCATCAAGCGCCAGCTCAGCGCGGCTTCCCGTCCAAAAAGAGACGAAGCGCCTTGTGGATGCGTCGCTGGCGGGTGTCCTGGGTCTTGGCTGCGTTGATGCTGTCGATGTGGAATCGCTGGATGCTGTTGGCCGCTTTCGCGAAGAAGGCCTCGGCTGCTGGCTGTGCCGCCAGTGCGGCGGCGAAGTCCGTCGGGATGAGCACCTCACGCGGGCTGTCGGCGACCGTGAGCGTGATGGCGATCGAATCCCCGCCCTTGAGCCCGGTCGCGCTGCGGACTGCCGCGCTGATCCCAACCATGTGCAGGCCGCGCATAACGCCGACGGTCGTGCGGTACTCGTACCCGTTGAGGTTCACCAACACGGGCGGTCGCCTGCCTGCAGCGAGGGCTTGGATGAGCTCGGGCGGCACGACCACGCCGGTGTTGTTGCCGCTGGCAGCCACGGTCGTCTCGAATGTGACCTGCTTGACCTCGCCAGACGGCATCTGTTTCGCTCCCTCAGGTGACCGGCTTCGCCCGGGGCCGCACCACGGCAGTCTGCAACAGGCGCCCGCGGTTCCGACCCTCAGCCGCGCGGCCCGGCAGCGACTGGCCAGCGCATTCATTAGGCGGCGGCTGCGGCGAAAGTAGACACGAGTGGATCTGCTGTTGCCGCGAAGGAGTAGGCCAGCCGGTCGTCCCCTGCGAAGGCGTAGCCGACGATGCGACTGGCGGGACCTGTGGCGGGGAACTGCGTGAAGATGTCTCGGCGTGGCTGCCGCGGCTTGCTGTGCGGCCCAGGGACGGCCCAGGGCCTGGTCCGCGGGGCTGTCGCGGAATGCTGCTGCTGGGTCTGTCCACAGCTCGGTGGCGGTGGGCTGTTGCTGTCGGGGTGTGCGGTGAGGATGCCGGGGGGCGGCGCCTCCTGCTGCGGGTAGGAGGGTTTTAGACGGAAGCCGACCTAATGCTTGAGAGCGCGTCGAGCAGTGCACGAGCGCCCGGCGCAAGCATGGACAGGGACAGCCCCTCGCTCGCCTACGGCGATGATGGGGAGTGGCGCTCGCTTTCCTTCTTGGCGAGGGGGGCTGATTGCGCGTCGTCGCGGAACCCTTGGGCGCAGACGTTTCAGGTCGGCGGGATGAGACCTTGGTGCTGCTTGCTGGTCAGGACCCTGAGCGCCGCCGCGTTGACCTCGCTGCGGAAAACCGAGTCGCTGGTGGCTCGCTTGAGGACCGCGTCGTACATCGCGGGGAGCACGGAGGGGCTGACGGTCAGGACCATGTCGCCGCCGGCCTGGACGAACAGCACGGCCCGTTGCGCGGGCGACCAAGCGGCCACCTGTCGTGCGTTGCCGAGGTCGTCGCTGATGACGACCCGGTCGAACCTCAGGTCTCCGCGGAGCAGCATCTTGATGACCGTCGAAGAGAACGCGGCGGGCCTGGCGCTGTCAATCCGGCTGTAGAAGGCCGTCGAGACCATCATGAACTGGCTGCCGGCATCGACGGCCGCCTGGAACGGCGCGAAGTAGGGGTCGTGCCTGACGGTGATCCGGTCGGTGACTCCAGAGGACGTGTCCGGGTTGGCGGTGACGCGACCCAGTCCTGGGAAGTGCTTCGCGGCGGCTGCCACGCGAACGTCTGACAACCCCCGCGCGAACGCCGTCCCGTGCCCGGCGACCCGCGACGTCGTGTAGCCGAACTCCCGCTGGTAGTACCCGATGGGCGGGTTGTTCATGGCCGCCGCCGCAGACGGAACGGTGTCCATGACCGGTGCGAGGTCGACGTTGACGCCTGCCGTGCGGAGCTGACGGCCCCAGGTTTGCGCCCAGGACCGCAGGGACGTCGTTGTCCAGCCGCCTTGAGTCAGGGCCGACGGCATCGTTGAGAAGCCCGAGCCGCTCAGGACCTGAACCTTGCCGCCTTCCTGGTCGGTCGCAACGAACAACGGCACGTTGTACGTCGAGGCGGCGCTGACCTGCCGTTGCAGCGCATCGGACACGGTCTTCGTGTGAGCCGTTCCCTGTGAGGACCTGCCCGTCAGCATGACGTTCCCGACGTGGTAGGTCCGAATAGCGGAGAGCGTCTCCGACGTTGGCGACCCTGCCGCCGAGCCGACCATGAACAGCTGACCTACTCGCTGCGCGAGCGACATCCGGGCCAGGACCGCAGACGCGCCACCGGAAGGGACAGCCGCCGACGCTGGCTGGCCTCCGGCGACGACACCAGCGGTCGCGAAGGCGACGAAAGACACAGCCGCCGCCACGTACCGCCGGGGAAACCAGCACAACCGCATGATCGCGTCCTCACGTAGAAGCCGCTGCTAGGAAGACCGCCATCATCTCCCGAAGGTTGCTGCTGCGGATGATCGCAGCAGCGGGCGCTCTAGTGCCAAGTCCTCACTGATGGTCCGGGTCCGGTTCTCGATGCCGCGCCAGAGCTGGCGCAGGCCGAACGTGTCGATTCTGCACCCGGGACGACCACTTGCGCAGCATGCTGACGGCATGCGTGCAGACCCCGCCGACGGTGCGCGGCGAGCGGCGGCTGCGGACGTCGACGTGGCGGCTGTCGCCAGGCGGGTCGGTGACTGGGCCCGGTCGGGATCCTCGCCGGCATTGGTCTGCATGACGAACTTGGGCTTAGGCTCGACGGGCCGTCGGTGCGGCAACCGGTCGAGCGAGCCGTGGTGGTGGCCGCTCGGGTCACGAAGGCCGTCGTCCGTCCGGTGGCCTGATCATCGGCTGTTCCTGCACGGTGTGCCGCGGCTTGGGTGGTCGCTTTGACGTCGGGTGGCGCTCGGCCCGGAGCAGCATGACGAGCAGGGTTAAGGCGGCCGCGCCGGCGGTGCCGAGCAGCGCCGTGGGGTAGCCGAGGTGAGGGGCAATGAGGGCGAGCAGGTACGGGACGGCGAGGCCGCTGTAGGCGAGGCTGTAGAACACCGCGACGACGGCCCCGAGCTCCTCGGGCGCGGCGAGCTGCTCGACCTCGCGCAGGCCGATGATCAGGCACAGCCCGTACCCGGCGCCGAGCAGCAGTGCCGCGACGGTGACGGCGAGCAGGCCGGGGCGGGCGGTGGCTGCGGACGCGGCCAGACATCCCGCTGTCACGACTGCGAGGGCGATGGCAGCTGCGCCGGGACCGGCGTGCTCGGCGGAGCGGGCGTGCAGCCGTCGTCCCCATGGCTGGACTGCGAAGCCGGCGCCAAGTGAGGCTGCCGCCAGCAGCCCAGGCAGGGCGACGCCCAGGGCAGGGACCGGCCGGTCACCGTGTGCTGGGAGGGTGGTGAACACCAGCGTCACGCTGCCGAAGACCCAGGGACCAAGCGGCAGGACCAGCCACCGGAACCGGGCCGAGGAGACCGACGCCGGCAGCAGCCGCGACCGGTGATCGGGTGCAGGCCCCGCCGTGCGGGTTTCCGGAGCCCCGGGCAGAAGTACAAGAGCTGCGGCGGCCAGGACGAGGTGCACCAGGTAGGGCAGGACCTCGGGGGCGGGTGCCCACTGCCCGAGCGGCCCGGCGACGAGCGGCCCGATGCCGAAGCCCGCGGTCAGCGCAACGGCGGCTCGGCGCGCACCGGCGCCGGGCGCCGCGCCGGAGGAAAGCTCCTTGACCCATGCCGTGCCGACCGTGAAAACGGTGCCCGACACGACTCCGGTCAGCAGCCGCCCGGCGTACAAGCCGGCCGGCCCCCATTGCCCGGTGATGAGCACGGCAGTGGCGACGAGCGACAGCGCGGTGAAGGCCAGCATCAGGGGACGCCTGCCATAGCGGTCGCTGGCCCGCCCGCCGAGCAGCAGGCCCGGAAGCAGCCCGAGGGCGTACACCCCGAAGACGGCCGTCGCCTGCGCGTCGGACAGATGCAGGGCGCGGCGGTAGACGCTGAGCAGAGGCACGAACTGATTCGCCCCGTAACCGACCGCGAACATCGCCAGCGCCGGCCGCCACCACAGCCGGCCGTCGTGTCCGCCCATCGAGCCAGGTTGAGGACTCATGCTCCGCGCAGCCCAGCTTGACGGGTGGGCCCCACGCGGCCTGGTCGAGCGCGGGATAGCCGATGTAGCCGGCGTCGGTGCCGCCGTAGCCGGTGGCGGTGGGCTGGCTTCCCTCGGTGACGACCAATCCGGCGCTGGCACGGGGCGTAGTAGGTGACCAGCCAGGTTGTCGGGACGCCGTCCACGTCGGCCAGATTGCGGGTTATCGGCGCCATGACGAGCCGGTAGGGGGCTCGAACTGGCCCAGACAGTAGGGCGAGAACAGGGACGCGGTCATGCTTGGGCTGCTCCTTCAGGGAGGCTTCACAGGCTGGAGTGGCCGGCGACGGCCTGCTCGAGCTCGGGCTTGCGGCCGTTGAGCAGCTGGTCGACGGCTGCAGGGTCGTTGCGGTTGAGCGCGATCATCTGCGCGCGTGTCTCGCCGCCCCGGATCACGATGAGGCTGCCGTCGGTGATGCCGGCGATCGTGGCGGCCGCGACCTCCTCGGGGCTTTCGTAGTCGAAGCCGTGCTCCGCGCCGGCCTTCGAGGTCTCCATCATGGGGGTGCTGGTGGCGCCGGGGAAGACGTTGAGAACGTGCACGCCTTCGCCGTACAACTCACGGCGCAGCGCCTCCCCGAAGTGCGCGATGCCCGCCTTCGTGGCGGCGTAGGTGGTGTAGAACGGCATGCCGATCAGGGCGATGCCCGAGGAGACGTTGACGACGAGCCCGTCGCCTGAGCTGCGCAGCGCGGGCAGCGCGGCGCGGGTCAGCAGGATCGGGGCGGTCAGGTTCAGAGCGACCTGGGCGAGCACCTCGGACTCCTCGACGGCCTCGAGCCGCCCGGCGCGGACGTTGCCGGCGTTGTTGACCAGGACGTCGATCCCGCCGAACTGCTCCTGCGCGGCAGCGACGACGACGGCGGGGGCGCCGGGGACGGTCAGGTCGGACGGCACCACCAGGGCCTGTCCACCGCGCTCACGCACCTGCGCGGCGACCGCCTCCAGCGGCTCGGCCCGTCGGCCGACCAGGGTCAGCCTGGGCGCGTAGTCGGCGAGCTGCAGCGCGAGAGCGCGGCCGATGCCGCTGCCGGCGCCCGTGAGCAGGATCGAGCGGTCGCGCAGGTCCATGAGTTCTCCTTCAACGGGACGGCGGGGCGGTGTTCCGGACGTACGTAGGGCAAGGAGCTCCCCAGCATCCGTTCAGGAACTTGGTACAACCTGTTCGCCCCTGCCGAACTGCGTTGGCCCGGGCGTTTCATCATCTGGCTTAACCGCGTGCGCGTCCTCTTATGCCGCGACTCGGGCGGTAGGCACCGAAGCCGAAGAAGACCAGTAGTCGCCTCTCGAACTCGACCAAGCTTGTTGCCTGCAGCCTTCCGACGACGTGTGCACGTTGCTCCTTCGGACATCGTCACGTTGTCGACATCAGGAAACTGCCATCGTCGAGGCCCCCTCATCCGCAAGCACCGATCCTTCGGCCTTACAACAAGTTAGGCGCTGAGCGGTTGGGCGCAAGGAACGTTCCGAACTCCTGAGAACGCCACTCCCCGGGACCTGTCAGGTGTCGCTAGTGCCGCATCAGGCAACCTTTGCCCTCTTGATGGTTTCGGCTTTGCGACCATCTCGCGTAGTCGTGGGTGGTGGCTGCGTGCCGGTTCCGCCAGGCGATGTAGCGGCGGATCATGCCCTGGGCGGACAGCAGCACCATCTGCGCCCGCCGCCACGTCACGTTCAGCCCGGCGCGAACAATGCAGCCCCTCGCTTGCGAAGTGCGTCACGATGGTCGGGTGATCGCTGACTCCATCGAGGTGAGCGCCGCCCTTCGGCTCACCTGTCACGTAGCCGGAGATGCGGACGCACCGCCCATGGTGCTGCTGCATGGGCTTGGGGCATCCGGTGCGGACTGGGAGGTCGTGGCTGCGGCATTCGCCCGGGACTATCGCCTGATCGCCCCTGACCTGCGCGGGCACGGTGCGAGCGACTGGCCCGGTGTCTACTCCTACGAGCTGATGCGCGATGACGTGAGCGCTCTATTGGACGCACTCGGCCTTGACGATGTCGTTCTCGTCGGCCACTCGATGGCTGCGGTGGTGGCGTGGCTGCTCGCGATCGCGCAGCCGCAGCGTGTGCACCGGTTGATCGTGGAGGACGCTCCGCTGCCGTTCCCGCGGGAGACACCGGTGCGTGAGCGCCCGGACATGCCGCTGCCGTTCGACTGGGACGTCATCGTGGCGATCGCGGCGCAGACCAACGACCCGGAACGGCGATGGTGGAAGTACCTGCCCGGTCTGACGACCCCGACCCTGGTCGTGGGGGGCGGACCGACCAGCACCATCCCCCAGGACGTGCTCGCTGAAGCCGCCGCGCTGGTACCTCACTGCACGATGGTGACGATCGCTGCCGGCCATCACGTGCACAGCACTGAGCCCCAAGCGTTCAGCGACACCGTGCTTGGCTGGCTTCGCCGGACTTGAGAACCCCGAACCGGAGATGCGTTCTTGTGTCGCCCGAGCGAAAGATCATGATCAAGGGGAGGCAAGTCACCCTGAGGGGTCCCTCCCACGATCACAGGGGCAGCTGTGCCACCAGCGAAGAGGTGTGCTCCTGCCTCGCGCGGCACAGCCTCGGGGAAGTCGTGAGAACGCCGACTTGCGGGCGGGCTGCTGAGGGACGTTCGCACGAATGCCGAGGCGACCAGAACCGGCGCCCTCTTTGCTCAGGCCGGCCCGGCCGGGTCGTGTTCCGTCGTGATAGACCGTCGCTTCAGTCACGGACGTGCATCCTGGGCGGAAGCCTCTCAGCCGAGAAGCCGTAGGAACCGGGCTGCAGCGGGGGCGGCCACGTCGGCGCCGAACCCAGCCTGGTCAAACTCGACCGCGAACGCGATGTTGCCGCGGTACCCGACGAACCACGAGTCGGTCTTCTTCGGGTCCGCGGAGCTGGCGTTGGTTTCGGCGGTGCCGGTCTTTCCGAAGGTGCCGCGGGGAAGGCCAGCCTTTGCGGCGGTACCTCCCGGTGCGGCAACCGCGGCCATGAACGACCGTAGGGTCGGGACGATCCCTGGCGGGAGCGGGTGCGTCGCACCGGTGCCCCCGCCGGCGAGCAGGCGAGGCTGACGCCAGGTGCCGTCGGCGACCGCGGCGGCGACGCTGGCCATCTGCAGCGGACTGGCCAGGACCAGGTCTTGACCGATCGACTGGCCAGCGGCCTGAGCCCGGTCTTTGGGGGCGGGATAGCTGCCCCCAAAGGAACCAATCGGCAGCACCGCGGCGGCGGCGTGTTCGGCTGCTGCCGGATCGGGATCGGTGGCGAAGCCGAACAGTGCGGCGGTCGAGGTGAGGGTTGCGCGGGGCACGTGATCCTGCAGCCGTACGAACCAGGTGTTGCAACTCTTGGCGAAGGCCTGCCGCCAGCCGATGACACCGAGTGACTCGTTCTCAGCATTCTTAAACGACCGCCCGTTGATGCTTGCGGTGGCCGAGCAGTCCAGCCGGGTAGACGCCGGAACACCCGCTATGAGAGCCGCGGCGGACGTGACGATCTTGAATGTGGAACCGGGCGGTCCCTTCCCGCCGATCGCGCGGCCGAAGCCACCGGCCGGCTGGTTCACTGCGGCCACTAGCCGACCGCTGGCGGTGTCGACTGCCACCAGCGCGCCGGCCTGCGGCACCCCGGCAACCGCCCTCTCACCGGCGCGTTGTATGCGCAGGTCGAGGGTGGTCGTCAGGTCCCGGCCGTCCACCTTCGCCACTGACAGCAGCGTCGCCACAGAGCGCCCGCCGCTGTCCTGAACTGTCAGCGTCCCGCCGGCATGACCAGCCAGGTCCGCGTTCAGCGCGCGCTCCAGGCCGCTGATGCCTACGTCGTCACCGACGAGCACCCCCGGCGGCATCTCCGCGCCGGCCTTGGCAGCGCGGACCTGGCCGCGCAGGTTCCCGGCCAGGTCGGCGTCTACGCTCAGCGACTGCCCGGCCGAGGTCAGCAGCTGGCCGCGGATGGCCCTGACACGGGTGTAGCGGAACTGACCGCCCTCGGTCAGCGACGGGTGAAGCACCGCCGGGCTAAAGGCCACCAGCCAGCCACGGCCGGCTCGCGTCAGCGGCACCTGGCCGGCCCACTGGGCGGTCCCCAGCCCGGCCACCTGCACCTGCGCCTGATACCTGCCGCCGGGCTGGCCGGCCGAGCTCACCTGACCGACCAGCCGGTAGCTGGCGCCGACGGCGTGCAACTGGATGCGCGTCGTCGCCAACAGCGTCGCAGCCTGACCCGCTGACGCCGGCACCACTAGCCGAGCCGCGGTTGCCGCATCACCCCGCGACCAGGCCGCCAAAAAATCCGTGACGGTGGCGCGGGCTGCCGCAGCCAACCGTCGAGCCTCCCGATCCCGGCCCACCTTGACCGCCACCGCGGTACCGACCAGCACAACGAGCAGCGCAACTGCGCCGACGGCCAGCCACCGACTGCGACGGGCCGCACGGCGCGAACCCCCATACCCCGGGCTGTGCATGACGCCCAACCCGGACATCCGGTCACGTGTCATGTCCGCACGGTAGTGCCGGCCGCCGCCGCTGCGGCTGGCAACTGCGCCATACGGTTCGGCGTCCAGCGCAGACACGGCGGTGGCGAAAGCCGCTGCTTCACCCAGCTCGCGAACTGAAGCGGCATCGACAGCCCAATCAATCCCGTCTGGGAACTCACCTCTGCCCAAGATGACTTGCCACCAGCGGCGCTCCCACGTCGCGGCCTGCTCCACCAGCCCAGCAGCAACCACGAGCTAGCAGTCTGTACTGGTCGCTCCGTAGCATCGTCGAGACCTTTGATCTTCCTGATGCGCCCTCGGGCTGGGCGGCGAGGAAGTTCTAGGTCCTTGCGCTCGGAGGCGCGGGAAACTACTCGCTCTCATCACCGGACACGCGGCGATGCTCGGGGCGTCCGGTAACAACGCGCGCTCATCGGCTGAGCCCGCGATGTGGGGCGCTGACAGGCCGCCCGCAAGACCGGCTCTGGGTCATGGGTGCCCTTCCGAAACGCCTGAGAACGCCGACTTTTGGGTCTCTTCTGAACCGTCCCGGTTTTGATGCCGCTTCCTTTCTTGCGAAGGATGCATGTCATGCCGAAGAAGTACCCGACTGATCAGCGGGACCGGGCCCTGCGGATG
>JAABUR0100008288.1_pt1 | contig 12037 bp, 9 predicted proteins | sample 5560091 | NCBI WGS metagenome assembly JAABUR01 (sample SAMN10711879, study PRJNA513375) | rock metagenome | isolation source: Antarctica rocks | place: Antarctica: Victoria Land, University Valley sud
CGGTGCGTTCCTGAGCAGGGGGCTTGCAAGCTGCATGCCAGGCGGCGCTCTATGCAGACCCGTCTCTGCAGAGCCTCTGCCAAGTCAGTATGCTTTCCTGTGCGTCCAGGCATGCGCTGGTATCATGGCAGGTTGGCGTGCGCCTTTGCTGCCCTTTGCCAGTACAGCACATGAAGGACATACCAAGGAGTAATATATCTCTATTGCTTGTGCCATGTGCGCCTTGCCGGACTTGCCCATCTATGCATTTGCCAGCACCTGGTCCTGGAGACGCGCTGGTTGACGCCGCGCAGGGACATGCGCTGTACAATGCTCAGCGCGCGGCGGGCGGGCGCCGCACGAAGCAGCGTCCTGCACCTGCTCACGTGCCTCGCCCTGCTCTCCTGTCATGCTGCAGGCGCGGCTGCTGGAACTTCCTGCTGCATGCTGTAGACGTCCCTCCGTGGCAAGTTTGGGACACGCGACCACAGCGACGCGCATGTCTGCCTTGGAATGCTGCAATTTGTCTCACGCCTTGTGTTAGAGACCAGCGCCTTTGCCCTTCCCTGCCCCTGCGACCCTCCCTGTCTCTGCAATGCTTCAGGAGCCGCGGAGCCCTCACCTGCTTACCAGGCAAGCTCTGCGGCGACCTGCCTGACCAGCTTTGGCAGGCCCCAACAAGGGGCGCCCGTGAAAACAGCGGGTGGGGCTGGGCAGTCGCCACCTCCTTGCTGTGTGTGCACACCACCAGCAGGCACAGGTAGCCCCACCTATGCAGAATGCCCCTGGGACCTACACATGCACATGCACCGCGACGCCCAGCGCAGGCGGTGCCACAGCGCGCGAAGCAAGCTTCCATTCCAGACGAGGCCGCCGGCTCTGCCAGGCCCGTGATCGGCTCGACATGCAGGCGCAGGCCGCCTTGAGATGTATTTGTCACAGGTCTTTGTCCGTGCTCCTGCAGGCGGCGACGGCCTCACGCTTGGCCGCCGCGCGCAGGGGCGGGCGCGGCGGGCGCGGCGCGGCGGCTGACGCAGGCGGCGCCGCGGCCGCCGCCGCCGCGTCCGGCGGCCAGCCGGTCGCCCGCAAAGGCGCTGCCGCTGGAGGCCAACCCGGTGGCCCGGCTCGCGCGCGTGGCGCCCAACAGCACGACGCCCAACTCTGCGCAGATCGTGCTGCAGGCGCGCCTGAACAGGCGACATTGCGCCCCCTCATGCTGCGGTGTGCGACGCAGCGTGTTCGCAAAGACGTCCAAGGTAGCCTTGCACTTGCACTTGCGGGTGTTTCCTGCAGCAGCGTGCCAAAGACGCGCAGAGCGTGCTGCGAGGAGGCAGGGCGCGGGGAGGGGCGCCGGGGAGCTGTGGGTCATTGCGTGCTGGGCGCCGGCGCTGCTCCGGTGCCGCGGCGTCCAGAGGGGCGCTGCCCAACGCGGCGCGCGCTGCGCAGGTGGAGGGCCCCGACGGCCTGGCCACGCAGGTGCTGCTGGACGCGTGCCTGGGCGTGCTCGCGGGCAGCCTGGACTTCACCACCTGGGACAACGTGGTGCCGACCGCCATCGCCAACGTGTCCGTGTGCAGCCCGCTGTCGCCCGTCGCAAGTAGCGGCCGCCGTCGCCTGCTGCGCGCGGCATCCGCCTACTTGGAACCCTATGCTTCCCTGGCTCTACAGGCTGAAGTCGACGCGGAGCATGAGGAGGGGCAGCAGCACCCGGCGCTGCGGCTTGAGATTGAGCGGGACGGCGGCGCGGCCGCGCCCGGCAGCAGCGCGCGTGGCCCGAGCGGGCGCGCGGCCGGCCCCATCAGCCCCCTAGGCCTGGCCGCGCCAGGCGCCCCGGCCTCCGCCGCCGCACGGCCGCGCCTGTCCGGCGCGCCCGCGGCGCGGCCGGGCGGCCCGGACGAGATGCGCCTCGGCAGCATGCGCCGCGCGCGCGCGCTGGCGGAGGCCGATGCGGCAGCGGGCGCAGTGCAGCGCGCGCGGGGCGCCCGCGAGGCCCTCTGGTCGGGGCGCCCGGGCGTGCCGCGCCGCAGCCTGCAGGCAGCGGCGGCCGGCGCGGCCGCGCCGCAGCCGCAGCCGGCGGACGGCGGCAGCGGCGCCGGCGGCGCGTGCGAGAACCGCACCATGGTCGCAATCCGCATGGACCTCAAGGCGCCCGTCAACGCGACGGACGTCAACAACAAGGCGCGCCCGCGCGCGCGCTGCCTCAGCCCGCACTGCTGCGCCTCCAGCGCGCCGCCGCATGCTCAGTGAGCGCTGTCGCGGCCACCCCGTGCGACATCCCGGCCGCCTGCGCGGGGCCCCGGCGCCTAACAGGCGAGGCCCGACGCGCGGCGTGACGCGCGCGCGCAGACGTCCGACCTGGTCAACAGCGGGCGCTTCCTGGCGCGGCTGCAGCAGGCGCGGCTCAACATCTCCAGCGTGCAGCTGGCCGACCTGCGCATCTGGGGCGTCTCGGACCGGCCCCACACGCTTGCGCGTGCGCGCCCCGCGCCCGCGGCCGGCGGCTTGCGCCCGCCTGCAGCAGGCCTCTGCAAACAGTTTTAGAGTGGTTTGCACCTTTGCGCTGACATGGGCGGGGAGGCGGCTGCCATGCCGGCCCTGGCGGATGCAGCCTGCCGTGTATTTAGAGCATGCCGCGCCCGAGCCTGTGTCCCCACGCCGCCATCTGGGAGCATGTCAATGCTCAAAGCCAGGTATTGGGTAATGCTGAGCTCGGCGCGCCGCGCGGAATGGTCAAGGCCCTGACCCTCAGCGCCACCCCCCCCAGGGCCGGAGGACGTCCTGCCGGGCGGCGCGCTTGCGCCCGGCCCGGCGCCGGGCCGCGCGGGCGGCCCGAGCGGGCAGCCCGAGGAGCAGATGGTCACCTTCCAGCTGGAGGTCATCGGCCCGGGGGCGCAGGCGCGCCCGGCCTCGTTTGTAGGGTCCCTGAGGGTAGGGTTAGGCAATTTTACCAAAATCACAGCAGCACCCGCAGCCGCCCCTGCTGTGCCGGGTGCCCAGCGCCGGCCGCCCCGCCCGGCAGGCTGGGCGCCCGCGCGCGGACCCGCGGCCGGCGCCCTGCCCGCGGGGAGTGCTTCCGCGCGCACGCAGCGCCCCCCGGCAGCCGCAGGGCGCCGGTCCGCCCGCCGTGCGCCACCCTCAAGACCGCCTCCAAGCGGCGCCGATGCAGCAAGACAGCTGCTGCACGCTCGCGCGTCCTGGCCTGGTCACCCTGGGCGCGCGCGCGCGGCCGATGCGGCGCCGCGCGGCGCGCGCAGGCGAGCACCACGCAGCTGTCGTCGGCGGTCTTCCATGCGCTCTCCGACCTGCTCACCAGCGGCCCGGTTGACTACATGAACGAAACCAACACGCACATCATCAGCATGGTGCAGCTGGCACCGATCGCATACAGCGGGACCGGCAGCCGCCGCCGCGCGCTGCTGGCGGCCGCATCAGCGGGCAAGCGCGGCGGCGAGGGCGGGCCGGACCAAGCGTCTGGCGGCGGGCGCGCCGGCGGCGGGCGCGCCGGCGGCAGCGGGGCGCTCGCGGGGGAGGCGGGGGAGGGGCGGGTCGGCCGGGCGCGGCCCTGGGGCGCGCACGGCCGCGGCCGCCGCCGCGTGCGCCACGCGCGCGGCCGGCGCATGGGCCCGCAGGCGCGGCGCGCCGCGGCGCTGCTCCCCGACGATAGCGCGCAGGTGCGCACGCGCAGCACTGCTTGCGAAGCAGATGCGCGTCAGTGTGGGCCGCGGGTCTGCGGTGTGGGCCGCGGGTCGCTTCCTATCCGTTTTTGCGCTACGCGCGATGGGTAGCCATGCCGCCAGTGAGCAAGTGCAAGGGGCTCTGTGGCGACAACGTGCGCAACTCGGCTCTAGTCTGGTCGCGCCAGCGGCGGCATAAGGCAGGGTAGGGTCACGGCGGCGCGCGTTGCGCACGGGGCCCCGGCTGCTTCAGGCTGGGTCCCCTCAGCGGCGCCTGGGCGCGCAGGAGTGGCTGGGCGGCGTCCGCGGCTGGCTGACGGGCCGCGGGCGGATCGTGGGGCCCGGCGCGCGCGCGCAGCCGCGGGCACTGCGCGAGGCGCAGCCGGCCGAGCAGCGCCGCCTGCTCCTTCAGCTGCCGGCGCAGGGGGCGCCTGGCCCCGCCGCGCCTGCGGGCGCGGCCGGAGCTGCGGCGGGCCAGGCCGCGCTCGCCGCGCCCGCAAGCGCGCCGCCGCAGATAACATTCGCACCGCAGCCGGCGGTGATGATCGGCGTCAAGGTCGAGGACGTGCCGGGCCCGGTGCGCCCCCGCGCGCCGTGGGCATGGCCCTGGGTGTCTGCTTGGCCGCCGTTGAGGCGCCGCCACGCTGGCGGCTGCGCAGCCTGCTCTGCGCTTCGCGTGCATCTATACCCGCGTTTGGGCAGGACGTCGTGCTGCTTTGCCTTGCGCATACATAGGCTGAAGGTAAGGGCCGACAGCCGGCAAGGCCGGCGAGGACGACCCTCCCAACATCCGCGCAGAGTCCACTGACACTGCTCGATCATGTTAAAGGGAAGGATGCGACAGCCCAGCCAAGAGCCTGGGGGTGGGCTCCAGCTCGATTCTGTGTGAGCGCCCTATGCGATGACGCGGGGCTGAGCGCCCGCCGCACGGCAGGGCGTGGCGGTCATCCGCACGCAGCTGCAGTACATCGTGAGCACCGGCGTGCTGCTGAAGCTGGTGCAGGCGCGCACGCCGGATATCGTCTCGCTCGCCCTTAAGGGCTTCCAGCCCGCGTGGGACGCCGGCGGCAGCGCCGACGGCGCCAACGCCACGGCGGCGGACGGCGGCGGTGCGCAGCCCGCATGGCGCAGGCCAGGGTCGGGCGGCGATTCACTGCTGCGGAACGTGCCTGCCGACGGGCCTCGCCGACTCCGCCGCACCACCCAAGCGCCACGCCGCCACACAGCGCAAGTGCGGTCGGCGAGCGCGAGGCGAGCACGCAGGGCTGCACCGGCGGCAGCGCTGCTATAGGGTTAGGGTTGGTAATGCCAGCAGTACTGATATAGGGTTTAGGTTGCCGGCAGCAGCGCTGGTATGGGAACCGCGGGCCGCGCGCGCGCGCGCAGGCAGCGAGGTAAGCAAACTGGTCGCGGCCGCGGTGGTGCCCGCAGCGGCCGCGCTGGCCGTGGTGCTCGCGCTGGGCGTGTGGATGGCGCGGCACATGCGCTCGCGGCAGCGCCGCCTGGCAAAGGCGCGCAAGATGTACGACGCTAGCGGCCGGGCGGCCAGCGGCAACAATACGAGCTACAGCGGCGGCCTGCGCAAGGACGACAGCACCGCCATCAGCACGATCGTCGAGCAGATGCGCTCGGGCCAGCGGAGCGGCTGCATGACCAGCGCGCAGGCGCGGGCGCCCGCTGCAGTTGGGCGGGCCCGAACTTGACAGAACCCAAACCTCCCTTGACGCGTGCTCGTGCATAAGGCAGACCTTGCCACGCACCGGCATGCGTTGGTGCTCAGAGCGCACCCACTGCTGGCTGCCGCCAGGGCACTTGTCTAGCTGACCTGTGCGCAAACACGTTGGGTTTGTGGGCGCATGTCCAGTCCTGTCCCTTGTGCCAGCGCTGCCCGCAAGCGCGCTACGCCGCTGGCGGCGCGTGCCTGGTGTGTATGCGCCTTACGCGAGCGCTGAGTCAGGCGCATCGGATGGACTCTGCGTCCCAGCCGCACGTCCCGCACCCCTGTTTGAGCTCTTGGGCCACACCGGCATTGCCTTTCTGGGACTCTGCCAGCCGCGGCGCGCAGCCCTGCATCTTGACCTTATACTATACTTTACCCTACCCTGTGTGAACCTAACCTCTGTGCGGCCCCGGCGCGCGCAGGAGAGCCTGATGCTGCCGGGCCTGGGCAGCGACTGGGAGATCGACCCCGCCAACATCGCGATCCTGCGCCGCCCGGACGGCTCCGAGTGGGAGCTGGGCTCCGGCGCGTCCGGCCGGGTGCGCCGTCAGCCCCGACCGCACACAGACGCGGGCCCTGTAAGCGGTGCACGCAAAGGCACCATACAGGCGCTCCCGTGTGTCGAGAAACTGGTGCTGCCGTCGGCGTGACATGCTACGCGGCGGCCTTGCGGTGGCCCTGCGCCTGCGCCCAATGCTGCTCCCGGCTCCAGTTGCTGCTCACGGACTGTAGCGGAAGACTGAGTAGGGCGCGGCCCGGGCGGCCCGCTGCCTGCACGGCACTCCGGCGGGCGAGCGCCGCCCCTCCCCTCACCGCCGGGCGCGCGCGTTCCGCTAAGGCGCGCGGACGGCGTGCGGGCGGCGGCAGTCTCAGGGTCTGATGTGACTTGCCCTAACCCTAACCCTAACCACCAGCCCGCCTGCCGCGGCGCGCAGGTGTACAAGGCGCAGGCGAAACGGCGTGTGGGCGGTGGCCGTCAGGGTCTACTGTGACCTACAGTCAGTCCGTACCCTGACTCTGACCGTCCCGCCTGCCGCGGGGCGCGCAGGTGTACAAGGCGCTGGTGAACGGTGTGCAGACGGTGGCGGTCAAGATCTACTGCGACCAGCTGTCCGTCAGCGCCAAGGCCGGCCCGCTCGCCGAGGCCTGCCGGCGCGAGATCTTCCTGCTGCGCTCCTGCCATGACCGCAACATCGTGCAGTGCGCCCCCCGCTGTGCGGACCCGTCCGCGCCGGCCCCGCGCGGGCGCCCACGCTCTGCCGCTGCGCACTCAGCGCGCAGGCGAGCTCCCAGCGCCGCGGTGCCGCGGCCTGCGGCCTTGGCAGTAGCCCGGCCCGCCCGCGCTCTGTCCGCCGCGCCCCTGCCGGCGCCGACGCCAGGTGGTGTGCGCGTCGCGCGCGGAGGCGGGCTCGAGCGCCGTGCGTCACCTACCCTAACCCTAACCCTAACCCTAACCTGCTCGCGCGCGCAGGTTTGTTGGCGCCTGCCTTGCAGAGGGCCAGAGTGCTGGTCACCGAGTTCATGGACAACGGCGACCTGTTCCGCGTCATTGCCGCGCGTCACCCTAACCCTAGTCCTGCACAACGTGCGCAGGTTTGTGGGCGCCTGCCTGCAGGAGGGCCAGACGGTGCTGGTCACCGAGTACATGGAGAACGGCGACCTGTTCCGCGCGCTCGCCGAGGACGCCGGCGGCCGCTTCGGCTGGTACCGCCGCGCCGGCCCCAGCGGCCGTCCCGCGCCCAACACCGGCCTGGCGCGGCGCGTGGCGCTGGACGTCGCGCGCGGGCTCTTCTTCCTGCACGACAAGAAGGCGCGGCCCGCACGCACCCTACACCCGAAAAGCTGCGGCTCGGGCGGCGGGCGTGCTGGCCGCGCGGCTTGCTGCCGAGCCCGGCCGGCGGGCTCGCCGGCCGCGCCGCTTACCGCGGGCTTGGGTCACCGGCGAGCTCTCGGGCAGGAGGGGACGGCATGCACAGACCCTGCCGCCAGTGAGGCGGGGATCAAGGTGGCAGGGCACGCCCTGGCGGCAGGGGGCTTGTGGGCCGCGCTGCTGGCCGTGCGGCAGGTGTGCCGGCAGGCTCATGGGCAGGGCGCTGGAAGCAGAGCCCGTCCCCGCCGCCCTCTCCGATCGGGTGCAGAACGCGCAGTAAGGCAAGGAGCTCTGTGCCGCCATGGGGGTATCGCAGGGCGCGACAGCAGCAAGCACAGCACTGAAGCCAGCGGCGGCTGGCGTCGCGCGGGGGGCGGCTGTCGAGAAGGAGAAGGGAGGGCTGAGGCGGCGTGCGGGCGCGCAGATCATCCTGCTGGACCTGAAGTCGCCCAACGTGCTGCTCGCGCGGGACTGGACGGCCAAGATTGCGGACTTTGGCGTCGCCAAGATCCTGCGCACCGACTTCCTGACCACGCTCAAGGACATGGGCACGTTCGCCTGGGCCGCGCCGGAGGTGCTGCTGGGCAAGCCGTGCACCGAGAAGGCGCGCCGCGCGGCGCACCGCCGCCCTAACCCTAACCCTAACCCTACATGCGCGTGTTCGAGTGCTCATGTGCCTGCCTGTCGGCCGGGCGTGCCAAGCGCTCGCGAGCGCTCGGCTGTGCTCGTGTGCGAGCGCTCTCGCCGGCGCTCGGCTGTAAGTGTGGACAGAGCTTACGGTTGCAAGTGTGGACAGAGCTCACGCCGGTCACCGGCGCCGCGCAGGTGGACATCTACTCGTTCGGCGTGCTGCTGTGGGAGCTGTCCGCGGGCGAGGCGCCCCCGGGGCGCTCGCTGCGGCCACTGCGGTACGCGCCGAGCCCCGCGCCGCCCCCTGCTGCCCCGGGCGCCCCTGCCGGCCTCATTGACCGGGATGCTGCGCTGTCTAAGCCAAGGCTCTTCATATGCAGGTGGAGGAAACGTGTCTGACCAGTGTCAGGAGCCTTTGGCAACGCGTGGTGGCGCCAGATCTGTCAGCTGCGGGGCCTCCCCGGGTCTCCGCCAGCCGTTACGAAATGTCAGATCAGACTGTCTGTGACTGCGTACCACCGCCAATTCAGCCCAACCCTACTGTAACCCTGTCTGCACGCCGCCAATGGCGCTGCGCGTGAGCGCAGGGTGCCCGAGGAGTGCCCGCTGGCGGTGGAGGCGCTCATTGCTGCATGCGTTGCCGAGGACCCGGCCACGCGCCCGAGCGCCAAGCAGCTCGTCGCCGCGCTGGCCGCGCTGCCGGCGCCGCTCGTGCTCGGCGCCGACGGCCGCCTGGCGCCGCCCGCGGCCGCCGCCGCGGCCCTGCCGGCCGCCAGCGCCGGCGACGTGCGCTTCGCCAGCGGTGGCGCGGCGCCCGAGCAGGCCGCGCGCCGCGGCGCGCCGGGACCGCACGACGGCGGCGTGGGCCTGGACCGCGTGACGGTGTCGATGCCGCTGCCGCGCGGCGGGCCGCCGGCCGGCGCGGGGCCGTGGTCGGACCAGGGGCCGGGGGTCAGGGGCCGGGGCGCGGCGCCCGCGGCGGGCGGCGCCGCAGCCGAGGCGCTCGCGGGCAGCGACGCGGCGAGCGCGAGCGCGCCGGCGGGCGTGCTCCCGCTGGTGCCCGCGGCCGACCCCACGCTCTTTGACACCGCCTCGCCGCCGCGGCCCGCCGCCGCGGCGGCAGCGCCGCAGGCCGCGGCGGGCGTGCGCGACAGCGGCGCTGCGGAAGGGGCCGCGCCGGGCGCCGCGGAGGCGGCGCACGTGCGCGGCGACGCTGACAACAGCCAGCACGCCACGGCACATGGCAATCCACTGCAGACCGCATCTGCGCAGCAGCCGTCCGGCGAGGGCGCAGGAGCGCTGCCCGCTGGCGGTCGGAAGCCCAGCTCGCCGGGCGTGGCCGCAGCGGCAGCGACGGCGGCAGCGATCGCGACGGCCACGCATGACGGCGGGCAGCAAGGGGTGCAGCCTGACTCGGCAGGGACGGGCGCGCCCGCTGGCGCGTCTGCGCCCCCGCCCGCGTCCAGCCCGGCGCCCGACCCGGCGGCCGCGACGGGCGGCGCCATGGGGCAGGCAGCGGCGCCCCGGCGGCAGCCGCCGCAGCGCATTGTGAGCCCATTCGCCGCGCCCGCAGGGCCGTGCGGGGAGCCGGACACAGGGGCACTTGGGGACGATGCTGCACATGCGCTCCCGGTCATGCAGGCGCCACAGGAGCCAGGCAGCGGACCGCCGTGCGGGCCCGGGCAGGCGGCGGGGCACGCGCAGCGGATGCCGCGGCCCGTCGCGAGCCCCTTTGCCGCGCATGCCGAGCCATGCGGGGCTCAGGGAAACGGGCTGCCAATGCGTGGCGCGCCGGGCGCGCCGGCCCTAGACGTGAGCGGCGGCGGCGCGCATGCGGCGGCCCACGCTGCGCCGCGTAAGCGGCAGCCGCCGCCGCGCATCGTGAGCCCGTTCGCTGAGCCCGCCGAGCCCTGCGGGCTTCAGGACGATGGACTGCCGGCGGGTGGCGCGCCAGACGCGCCGGCCCTGTCCGCGGCGGTGGCGCGCTCGCGGCGGCTCCTGCTGCGCCGCGTAAGCGGCAGCTGCCGCCGTGCATTGTGAGCCCGTTCGCTGCGCCCGCTGAGCCCTTCGGGGTTCCTGATGGCGTGGCGTACACGGCGGACGGCGCGTCGGGCGCGCCTGCTGTGCCGGCATCGCAGCGCGCGGTCGGCGGCGGCACAGCCGCGGAGGCACGAGCCGCGCCGGCGCGCCGGCAGCCGCCGCGCTGCATCGTGAGCCCGTTTGCGGCAGCAGGAGCGGAGGGGCCGGACGTGGGGCAGGAGACGGGCGGCGCGGGCCGGAGCAGCGGGGTGGAAGTGGCCGCCGGCCAGGCGGATGCTAGCAGCCTGCATGGGGATGCCGAGGGCGTTGATGGTCAAGCAGCGGCCAGCCAGAACGGGACGCATGCAGCCGCGCGTGCGGACCACATCGCTCAGAGTGCCCCGGAGGCTGCAGCGCAGCCGCAGCCAGGCGGGGCACCGGCGGGCGCCGTGTGTCGGCCGGCGGAAGCGTGTTCGGGGGCTGCGCGAGCAGGCGGCCTGTGTCTGGTCGGGCAGGGCATGGGCTGCGGCAATGGGCGCCCCGCGGCGGCCCCCGGTATGGCGCAGGCTGCGGGCGGGCCCGGCGCGGCCCAGCCGATGCAGGGCCCACCTGCGGCGGAGGGCGCGAAGGCGCCGCGGCGGGCGCTCGTGTCCCCGCGCAGCCCCTTTGCAACCTGATGGGCGGACCCGAACCCTACCCTGATCAGCCTAGCATGCTACTCCCAGTGAGCCTGCATGCAGGCAGTCGAGACGCGCGCGTTTGGTGCTGCCACGCTTGACGGCGCAGGGCGTAGCCGTGCCGGGGGGCCCGCCGGTCGCGTGCATGTCATGAAGCCTGCATGCGGCTTGAGGGGGGCGCACGGCTGGGGGCTGCCTCTTGGCTTTGCTGCCGCAGGTGCCTGTCTTGCTGTGCCAGCAGGGCCTCAAGACAGGCACCGGGGTGGCTGCATGATGGGTGTACACTGCAGGTCCTTTTTTGTGCTGAATTGCATTGGTTTTTGTTGGAGTTCTCAGGGTGGTTGGATAGTTGCTGTCAATACCCGTCGCACCGCCCCCCGCAGCTACATTTGTATAACTCATGGTACTGATCACCCTGCGCTGCAGAACATTACTTTTTTTTTGGGTAAAAGAATCATTGCCATACAAGGGATACGTTCGGCGCTCATTGTTGAGGGCCTGCAGGTGCTTGTACTGCTACTGATATAGCATTGAAATGCAAGTAGTGCAGTGGTGGAGTCGCAGTATTACTTGGCCAACGTGCTGGGCTGTAGCAGCATTTTTTGGCAATTTTGTCGGCATTGTATGGCATGGCGCATCCATGCATGAAGGGCTGCCAGCTCTCTGCTTGCACTCGTGCCACCACAGCACGCACCGCTCCACACTACACCGCACACATTTATTCATATCACAATGGTGCAGCAACCCTGACATGTGACGGGTTCATGCCAGAGGCCAACGCCTGCAAACACATTGGCAAGCTCTCTGCAGCACAGTCACCAGACATGCCGCGGCATAATGCGGCCCACTCAGCATCACACGCGCTTCTCGGTCCGAGCTGAAACAACTGCCGTCATCGCACCCACCTGCAACATGCGCCGCTCCAGCAAGGACCTTACCACAAGGCGTTGTGCGCTGACGCGGCCTACTGCTATGTGTCTACTGCTAATCTGCCGCGCATGCGCCAGCAGATGCCTCAACGCGCCAGGCCGCGCCGGCTGCCAGCACGGCCGGCGGCGTGCGCGCACGCGGCGGCAGTCTGTTGGCCAGCGCAGGCGGCTGCCCCCTCTCTCGCTCTCTCGGGCGCGGCGAAATGCAGACGTGGCCGCAAATCGGCGGCGCCTCGCCGCCTGAGGCGGCGCCTCACGCCAGGGTAGGCCTAGCCCTACCCTAAACCTACACCTCACGCCAGACCGGCCGGCAGCAGGCGCGCGAGCGGATTCAGCTCAGCGGCGCGCTGCGCGGCGCGCAGCACGCGCCGCGCGGCCAGCACGTGCGCCTCCTCGGGCTCCAGCGGCAGCGCGGCCGCCAGCGCGCCCACACCGCACCACCGCACCACGTTGCTTGCGGCTTCCAGGCCCATGACATACGCCTGCGCGGCGCTGGCGCCGCGTCACGGCCGAACATGACGAGGACGCGTGCACGCTCA
>JAABUR0100008289.1_pt1 | contig 12036 bp, 12 predicted proteins | sample 5560091 | NCBI WGS metagenome assembly JAABUR01 (sample SAMN10711879, study PRJNA513375) | rock metagenome | isolation source: Antarctica rocks | place: Antarctica: Victoria Land, University Valley sud
CCCCAGCACAAGTACGACCACCTGCGCCGGGGCGAACGCCGCACCCCGGGCACCGTCGACCGAACCATGCAGATCGTTCCCAAGATCGGGGCCGGCGCCCGAAGCCCCTAATTCACCGGCATTGGGGTCTTGTCCAGGGGATCACGGGGTGCTGGAGCCGGCTGTTGACGGCGCTTGTATGGTCCGGGCTGACCCGACTGGCTCCCGACCCGCTGGCAACCACGAGCGTCAGCGCGCCCTTACAGCCCGACCCTCCAAGCTGAGGGCGCGGCACTCGTCCCCACGACTCCCAGGATCAGCCGCAGTCGCGAGAACCAGCCCGCTGCCAAACCGGGGTTCCTCTGTGTTCTGTCAAGCGGCCCTAGGCTCGTCGCCGGCGGGTCCCGGAAGTGACTTCTGGCGAAGAGTTGACCGGTGGGGTTGGGTCAGCCGCGCTGGAGTTGGTAGCCGCCCCCGAGTGTCCTCCCGGACCCGCCGCCCGTCGTTCGTCGGCGACCATGACCCGCCAGACGTGGTCGGCCAGGCGCCGTTTCAGGCAGCGCATCGCCTCGTTGCGGGTCTTCCCTTGGGCGATCTTGCTGTCGTAGTAGGCGCGCCCCCTGCTCGCGCGCATCCGTACTTGCGTCAACGCGACGACGTGCAGCGCGTAGTTCAGCTGCCGGTCGCCGCCGCGGGGCAGACGGTGCCGTGACTTCTCGGCGCTGGCGACCTCGATGGGCGCCACCTGGGCATGCATGGCGAACGCTGCCGCCGAGCGGAAGCGGCTGGCGTTGCGGGTCCGCCCCAACAGCCGGGCAGCAACAACCGGGCCGATACCGTCGACCGCGACCAGCCCGCTTCCGGACTGCTCGACCGCCGCTGCAATCTGCTTGGTCAGCACGGCCAGCCGCGCGTCGCAGTCGGCGACCTCGGCAATCAGGTCGCGGGCGATCTGCTTGCGGACGCTTTCAACTGGACCCGCGGGCCGGACGCCAAGCAGCACGCGCCGGGCGGCGGCAAGGCTCAGATCAACCGGGGCGCCACCGGGCACCAGGTCCCGGAGCAGGGCGTGGAGCTGGTTGACCAGCCGGGTGCGCTGGCCGACCACGTTGCCGCGGCGCTCGTCGAGCATGACCAAGACGGTCGAAGCGTCCTCAGCGGCGACCGACACCCCATCACCGGCCAGGGCAGCAACACAGGCCGCAGCAGCCGCGTCGATGACATCATTCTTGCGCCAGCCGCCACCCGAGAGCTCCCGAACGCGAGCCGTGCGGTCGAGGGCACATCGCAGGCAGCCTCACGACGGGCGACCAGCCACTGAGCCAGGTGCCGGCCCAGCCCGTGCGCGTTCTCTACTGCCCACATCCAGGGCGATTCACACCACGAGGACGCCGGTGAGTGTGCCTGAGCAGGTGACGGTCGCGTTGGGCGAGCTGACCGGGCAGATGGCCGAGGGGCTGCTGTCCTTGGCGGTCGCGACCGGGTTGCAGGTGATGAGCCAGGTGATGGAGGCCGACGTCAAGGCGCTGGCCGGACCCCGGGGTCGCCACGACAAGGGTCGGACAGCTGTCCGGCACGGGTCCGGGCCAGGGTCGGGACCTTGGGCGGCCGCCGGGTCCCGGTCGTGCGCCCGCGGGTGCGGGCTGCTGACGGTTCCGGTGAGTTGCCGGTCCCGGCCTACGACCTGTTCTGCTCGACCGAGCTGCTGAGCCGCCTGGCGATGGAGAAGATGCTTGCCGGTCTGTCGACCCGGCGCTATCCGGTCGGCCTGGAACCGGTCGGCATCGAGGTGGAGCAGAGGTCGAGGTCGACGTCGAAGTCGGCGGTATCGGACCGGTTCGTCGCGGCGACCGAGACCGCGCTGGCGCAGCTGATGGCCGCGGACCTGTTGGGGTAGGAACTGGTCGCGCTGATGGTCGACGGGGTGCACTTCGCCGACCACCTGTGCGTCGTGGCGCTGGGCATCGACACCGACGGGGTCAAGCATCCGCTGGCACTGGTGGAGGGATCGACGGAGAACACCACCCTGGTCCGCGAGCTGCTCGTCGGGCTGCGCGAGCAGGGCTGGACACCACCCGCCCGGTGCTGGCGGTGCTGGACGGGTCCAAGGCACTCGCCGCAGGGGTGCGGGAGGTGTTCGACCGGCCGGTCATCGCCCGCTGCCAGCTCCACAAGAATCCGCAACGTGCGGGACAAGCTGCCCGACAAGCTGCGCCGGGTAGTCGAGAGCCGGATGCGCGCCGCCTACGGCGCCGGCTCCGAGCTCGAGGCCAAAGCAGCGCTGCTGGCGCTGGCCGGCGAGCTGGACAAGACCCGGCCCGGTGCCGCCACTAGCCTGCGCGAAGGGCTAAAGGAGACGCTGACCGTGCTGCGCCTCGGGGTGCCGCCGACGTTGGCGCGCAAGCTGCGCTCGACCAACGCGATCGAGTCGATGATCGAGATCTGCCGCAACCACGCCCGCCCACGTCAAGCACTGACGGGACGGGCAGATTGCGCTGCGGTGGTGCGCCGTCGGGCATGGTCGAGGCCGGCGGGCAGTTCCGCCGGGTCAACGGCCACCTGCACCTGGCCAAGCTCGCCGCCGAACACCAGCGAGCCACCGCTGAAACTGTCGGCGCCGACCAGGCCAATGAGACCGTCCAAGCCGCCTAGATGACCAACGGGCCGCTACCGAAGTTCCACCGACTTCGGGACAACCTCAGGCTCAGCTCCAAAAGCCACTTGACTGCCCAAGGCCAGCATTGCTGCCAAGTGGGGGTGTGCGCCGGCGCCGCGGCATCTGCCGCATGCCCATGTCCGTACCGGCGGAGTCCTTCTCGTCGGTCCTGACAAGCGGCCGCGGGCTATCAATTGAATGAGCGCCATGTGATTATCGCGCGGTGCCTCCTCGCTCGTCATCGAGGCTTCGCTCCCGGGCCAACGCGGTCGACACCATGTTTCGAGGGCCGGTTCGCCGCGCCCACACCTCGTTCGCCGCGATGTGGGCGGGCGAGAGCGCGTTCATGGTCGCGCTCGCCGTCGTGGCGTTCCGCGACGACGGGCTCGCTGCCGTCGGCGTGGTCACAGCGGTCCGCATGGCGGCTGCGGCGCTCCTGACGCCGTTCCTCGCGACAATGGCCGACCGGGTTCGCCGTGAGCGGGTACTGACCGGCGTCGGCGTCGTCCGCGCCGCGATGCTGGCCAGCGCCGCGGTGGTGACGGGGACCGGCGGCCCGCCGGCGGCGACGTACGGTTTCGCGGTCGTCGCGACGGTTGCCTTAACGCTGTACCGTCCGGCGCATTCGGCGCTCCTCCCTGCGTTGGCGAAGTCCCCAGCGGATCTGACGGCCGCGAACGCGGGGCGCGGGATGCTGGACTCGCTCACCACGCTCGGCGGACCGGTGGCCTCGGCCGCGCTCCTCGCGACGAGCGGACCCTCCCTTGTCTTCGCAGCGTGCTCCGCGGTGTCGCTGGTGGGAGGGCTGGTCGTCGTCGCGCTCCCGTATGACGCGCCGCCGCGGGCGCCCACGCACGGGTCCGTCGGCCGCGGCATCCTCGAGGGCTTCACCACCATCGTGGGCGACCGCCGGCTGTCGCTGATCACAACGCTCGGGGTCGTGCAGACTTTCACCCGCGGGTGCCTGACCGTGTTCGCCGTGGTCCTCGCGGTCGACCTGCTCGACACGGGCTATCCGGGCGTCGGGGTCCTGAACGCAGCCGTCGGGGCCGGCGGCGTGCTCGGCTCGATCTTCGCGTTCACGTTGGTCCGGCGCGGCGGACTCGCCACCTGGTTCGGGGTCGGGGTCGCGCTGTTCGGGGCGCCGCTGGCGCTGTTAGGCGTCGTTCCCGAGCAGGCGACGGCGATCGTCCTGCTCGGCCTCGTCGGTGTCGGTAACGCGCTGATCGACGTTGGCGGCTTCACGATGCTGGCCCGGCTGACGGACGAGACGGTGCTGGCCCGTATGTTCGCCGGCTTCGAGGCGGTCCTGACTCTTGGGGTGGCCTTCGGCGGCCTGGTTGCGCCGCTCCTCATCCAGGTACTCGGCCCCCGACCCGCGCTGTTCGCGGTCGGCCTGCTGGCGCCCGTCGCCGTGGCCGCCAGTCGCCCGGCGCTGCGCCAACTCGACGGCCAACTGCAGGTCCGCGACGCCCACATCGAGATCCTGCGGGCGGTCCCCATGCTCGCCGCGCTGCCGGCTGCGACGATCGAACAGCTCGGCGCCGGGCTGGAGCACGCCGAGTTCGCCCCCACGCAGGTGGTCTTCGAACAGGGTGAGCGCGGCGACCGGTTCTACGTGGTCGAGGCCGGGCGCGCGGAGGTGGTCCGGCACGGACGCCTCGTCAACACACTTGATCGAGGCCAGGGATTTGGCGAGGTCGCGCTGCTGGGCGACAAACCGCGCACGGCCACCATCCGCGCGTCGGCGGACGTACCCCTGCACGTGGTCATCCTGCAGCGTCCGGCCTTTCTGACTGCCGTGACGGGGTACCCGGTGAGCGCGACCGTGGGCCATGAGGCCGTCGCCCGGATCCAGGCGCGGGACGCAGCAGACTTTCCTGCAGCGACAGACGGTTGAGGCGAGCCCTCGCCGAGACCGCTGAGGACTTAGCTGGCTGAACTGAGTGCCCGTGTGCGTCGTCGCGGGATGACGTGCGGGATGCCCCGACCCACCATGGCGAAGGTGCCGCCGATGCGCCGGGGCCACGACAGATCCGGAAGCGGCCCAAGCGGCGCGGCCAGGTCCTCCACGTCCGCGAAGTGCGTCGGTACCCGTCCGATGCCCTCGAGGTCTTGCGCGATCTCCTGCATCGCCAGCTCGGAGGAGGCCGTGCCACCGTCGCGGAAGAGCTCGTCGGAGATGAGGAGGTACTCCTGCAACGGGACGGAGTTCTTGAGCAGGCGGTGGACGTGGATCACGTCCATGCCGACGAGCTTCTTCCGGCGCCTGATCGTCTGGGTGGCGACCTCCCCGACGTGCGCGACGAACTTGAGCTTCAGGCCATTCGTCTGCCGGCAGCTCCCGCAGGGACACATGTTGAGCTCGACGAACCGACGCTCCGTGTGGAAGGCGCGATGCAAGGCGACGGCTGTACGGGTGACAGCGGATACTGCCGCGGGTCCGTCCAGCCCGTCGGCGTCGCGCGAGAGGAAGGCCGCGTCGCCCTCGATCTCGATGAGGTCGAATCCTCGCGCGGCGTCAACGACCTTGTCGAGCATGCGAGTCGTTGCTGCCTCCGCGTGCCCGAGGACGCTGCGGTGGAACTGCATGTATTCCGTGTAGCCGCCGATGTCTGCGATCAGGAGTAGCGCTCGCCGAGTGGTCATGCGGGGACGCTAACAAGGTGCGCCGGACCTGGCAGACCTTCTCCGAGATCGACCATGGCGAGCCCGAACCGTGTGTGCGAGCAGGAGCACGTCGGTGATGACGCTCTTGACTGGCTTGCCAGCGCAAGTGCCCGCCTCAACCGACGACGAGGTTGTCGCCTTCGCGGGCCATCACCACGCTTATCGGAGCCTGCATCACCTCGGCCGATGCCGCGATCTCATCGAGCTGGTCGTCGGTACGGGTCGGGGAGTGGTGGAACAGCACCAAGCGCTTGACCTGGCCCTCCGCGGCGACGCTGATCGCCTCGCCGACCGTGGCGTGTCCGTACTCGTGGGCGGCCGCCCGCTCGGCCTCCAGAAACTGCGCGTCGTGCAGCAGAACGTCGGCTCCGGCGATCAGCGCCCGCGCTTCGTCGCTGCACCCCTGCACCGGGCTGTGGTCGGGGAAGTACGCCACCGCACCCGAAGAGTCCTCGATGCGGTACCCGAAGGTGCGACCGCCCTTGTGCGCTATGTCGGCCGCCCGCACGGCGAAGCCACCGACCTGGAAGCGACCGGCGTCCAGGGCGTGGAGGTTCCACGTTCCGTTCAGGCCGCTCGGCTCGAGGGGAAATGACGGCGGCGACATCATCCGCGTCAGCAGCTGGCGGGCCGACTCGCCGCGCTGCCCGGGTAAATACACGTCGACGACGCTGGCTTGCCGATCGCCAGCGGTGAAGAACGGCAGCCCCTGCGCGTGATCCCAATGCAGGTGACTGAGCAGGATCGCACCGGAGAAGGCTTGCGTGCTTAGCCGTGCGGTCAGCGAGCGCAGCCCTGTGCCGGCGTCGAGCACCAAGGCCGGGTCGGTCGCCCCGTCGGCATACACGGCGACACACGACGTGTGGCCGCCGTAACGGACGAACTCCGCACCAGGCGCCGGAGTGGAGCCGCGGACACCGAGCAGTACCAGTCTCACGGGATCTCCCTTACCCAGCTTCGACGCGGGGCTGTAGCGGTTGCCGGACGAAACACGTCGGTAACCGAGCGATAGTCGAATCGCGACTCATAATGGCCGAGTCCGGATGACCGCGTTGTTCGCCCGCCCACGCCCGGGCGAAGACGAGACCGCCCAGCCTGTCCCGCAGCTGGGCACAGCCGGCCTCATCGGCGAGCTGCTTGCCGAGATCACCGCCGAACTGCGCCAGATCGACGCCGGCGACGTGGCGAGATACATCCCCCAGCTGGCGAGCGGCTGTCCATCCGACTTGGCCTGCACGTGCTGCGCCCGAAGGGGTCACCGCCGGGCGCGGTGCGCCGCAGCTACCGGGCTGACGTGGTGCGCTGCAAGCGGTCGCGGACGCAGCACGAGTTCGGCAGGTTGACTCTGCCGGACGCGAGGTCATCGTCTTCGAGGTCAAGGGCGATCAAGGTTTCGCCCCGAGCGAGGAGCTGATCAGGAACGTTCGGTCCAACCTCGATGGGGTCGCGTCAGTCGAGCTCGGCCTGCGCCGAGTGAGCGCGATCGACAACGCCGCCGCCGTGCTGTTGGGCCGAGGGCGGGTCGCCGAGCAGCGTGCCCGCAGCGTCGACGTAGCGCTAGCGGATGCCAATGGGTTGGTCACGCCGCAATGGCTTGGCCGACGGAGCCCGGGGGGCGCGGCGCTTCGCCGACGTGGAAAGTGCAGTCGAGTGGTGTGAGAACGTTGTGCTGCAGCTGGCCGGTTTCGCTGCCGGCGATCTACCGGACCGTCTGGTTCAGATTGCCGAGCAGGAACTCACCGCCGGGATGACTCGCGTGGCGGTGGCGGTGCTGGAGACGTTGGTGACCACCCGGGTGGTGCCCGAAGGGGCAGACCTGTGCAGCGGAGACGCAGGCGACAGCATGTTCTTCGTCGCTGCCGCCAGGTCAGCATCGACAACTTGGTCGAGCCGAACCGGCGCTCACGGCTGACGTCGATCGGTCCCGGGCGCGCCTTCGGTGAGCTGTCCATGGTGGATGGCCGTCGCCGCTCGACCCGGGCAGTCGCCGACGCTGTGTTACGTGTTCGCCCGCGCGGGGATGGATCAGATCAAACGCGACCACCCGACGCCAGCGCGGCGTTGTATCGCGCTAATGCGCAGACGTTGTCGCACAGCCTGCGACGGGTGACCGGGGACATTCGTAGCCCCAAAGCGGCAATGGCTACTCCACGGCACGGCTGCGAAAACGCTCCAGCTCCGAAACCGGAAGGCGTGTCCCGGCAGCTCTGAGCAGCGAGACCACATCCTGCGTGCGCCGGTCGAGCCGTTCTGCGAGCACGAAAGCCATGTCGGCCACGATCGCTGTGGCGAGGCGTTCGTGGCGGCCGAGGCGGCCCTGGACATCGTCCGCCTGCCACTTGATCATTCGCACTCGAGAGTTCGCTCTGGCTGTCGCTGTGCGTGTGGCGACCGGCAAGAAGACCGAGAGCTCGCCGAGAACCGATCCGGCGCCGAGCGTCCCGAGGACGCGGCCCTGTTTCAGGATCTCGACGCTTCCTTCGAGGATGGCTGCGACGCCGTCTGCCGGATCGCCCTCAACGAAGAGCGTCGAGTCGGCTGCCGCCTCGCTCATCGTGGTCTCTCGGTCGAGCTGGTCCATGTCCTCGTCGACGACGAGTCGAAACGGGCACACGCTTCGAATTGCCGCAGGTCGCTCCGCATTCAAGCGCGTTCTCCGTAACTGTCGAGGGGACGACCATCCTAGGACGCACCGGCAGGATCGCCGAGCCCCTAGACCCGTGATGCCCACCGAGCACTCTGCTCGCAGTGCAGCTTGTGCTGCGCCATGGGCCGGTCGCCAATCACGGGCCGCCTGCACCCAGACCGTGCTGCTAGCCTCACGTCGCACATGCCTTGGCTCGGGGTTCCGACGGGCTCGGAACGTCTGAATCCCCTGCTTGGAGGTGCGCATCCGCGGATGTTCACCCCCGAGCGGCCTTTGTCCTCAAGGATCAAGGGAGGAGCGTGGGCCGACAGGAGGCGTCGATGGGTCGGGGTCAAACGAGGCTTGTCGAGCGTGCGTCATGGCTGTTGCGGCTCCCGCTCGAGACTCCAACCATCCCGTTCGAGGATGAGCGGAGCGGCTGCACCCTCTGGTTGAAGCTCGACTACCTGCTGCCCAGCGGATGTACCAAGGATCGAATGGCGACCAACATCGTCGCGTACGCGATCGCGTCGGGCGAAGTGTCTCCCTCCACCGTCGTGGTCGAGGCGTCGAGCGGGTCGACTTCGATCGCTCTGAGCATGGTCTGCGCCACTGTCGGCGTCCTGTTTCGCGCGTATATGCCCAAATCAGTCAGCGGAGAGCGGGTGTTGATGATCCGCCGGCTTGGTGGCGAGGTGGTTCTGACTTCTGCTGAGCAGGGCATGAACGGAGCGCTCGATGCGTTGCTCCACGACTCGGCCACTGGGGCGGACGTCTACGCGGCCCGGCAGTTCGAGAATCCGCGCAACGTCCTCGCGCATCGGCACTCGACCGGACCAGAGCTCATCCAGCAGATCGGCACTCGACTGCACGGGTTCGTCGTCGGTGTCGGCACCGGCGGCACGCTGATGGGAGTGGCGCACGCGCTGCGAGACCACGGATACGACACGGTCATCGCGCGAGCGATGCCGACTGCGTCGTTCACGGCGGAGGGCGACCCGGAGGTCGTCGGGGGGATACCGGGCATCGTCGACGGCATGAGTCGGCTCCTCGACCCTGGGGCCGTTGGACTCGAGGAATCGGTGCTGGTCCCGGAGTCAGAGGCAATGGCTACCGCGCGCGAGTTCGGTCGTCGCGGCTTGAGTATCGGCCCGTCGAGCGGGCTCAACATCGCCGCGGCGCGCAGGCTTGCCGCCCGCCTTGGCCCCGGGCACCACGTGGGCACTATTCTGCCGGACCGTATGGAGCGGTACTTCTCGACCGCCTTGTTCGACGACGTGGCAGCGGAGCTCTAGTGCGCTCGTGCACGCGACGTCGTGCTGTGCTCTTGCCTAATTGTCGAGCAGCGACGTGCGGAGCTCCCGCTCGGGCAGGACCTGGATGAAGTACTCGACGCCGAACATCTCTCGGAGGATGGAATCCGGGAACATTGTCGGGTCGATCGGATACTGAGAACGATGCGCAGCCGTGGCTCTGATCTTGTGGCCGATGAAGGCGGAGACGTCGATGCACGTGCTGACTCTGGCGTCGAGCTGATCCCCTGAGGGCAGCGATCTGGTAGGTACAAGCGCTGCCTGCTCCCCACGTCCATCCATAGGAAGGGGTTGAGATGCCAGGAATGTCAAGCTTGTTACGTCCTCTACGGCCACCACATGCGCGTTGCGGGGCTGGCCTGTGGCGATGCCCGCTTCCCCGAGGAACTCCCCGGGCCCGGACCGGTCGACGACTCGCACGAGGCCGTCCTCGCCTTCTCGCCGGATCTCCACCTGACCGGACAGCAGGAAGTGCATCATCGTCGCAGCTTCGCCCTGCTCGATGAGGTAGGAGCCGGACGGGAACCATTCCACGTTGACGAAATCAGCCGCATATCCGAGCGACGTCGCCTCCCGGGAGAACACCGACAGTGCGCGGACGAACTCTTTCGTGCCTTTAAAGCGGGTTGTCAGCTCGATGACCCATGCAGCCAGGCGGTCGCGCAGCAGCATCCTGCTTTGGGCCCGGTGGCAATGGAAGAGTCGGATCGAGGTGGTGGATCGCATCTCGTAGCAGGCCGCGGTCACCGCTGCACCGACGGCCATGTGGTCCGTATGACCGGAGAATCCGTCCGGCCCGAACGTGATCACCACATCGGGATCGATCTCGGTGATGAGCTCCGACGCGAGCTCGAGCAGGACCTGGCTGTCGATTGAGGAGAGCCCGCCGTCTGGATAGTCCAGACATCTCGTCTCGATGAGCCCGAGCGCATCGCCCGCCGCTTGTAGTTCCGTCTCCCGAACCCCTCTCAAGGTCGCCCGGGTGGCCGCGCTGGCGTCCCTGATCTGGCCGGCTTCGCCCTTGGTGAGCGAGACCACTCGGACCTCGGCGCCGGAACTCGCGTACTTGGCGAGGGTGCCGCCAGCGCAGACGGTCTCGTCATCGGGATGGGCGAACACCCCCAAGATGCGCAGAGGTCGCCCGCTGGCGGTGTTCGCAGAGGTGCTGTGCGCCACGATTCCATCGAATCTGCTCGTAGGTATGAACTGACTCTGTGGGTCGGCCACCGGGTTCATGCGGACTCGCACGTACTCCCTGGCCGCTCGGCGGTACCCCATCATCTCAGGTCGGCAGCTGCACCGGGTTGGAGACAATGATGAGGTCAACGTCGTGGGATCGGGTCCCGTTGCGCGGCGCGGGCGAGGCTCCCCCTGACAGTTCTTCAGACGATGAACGCCTCTTCGCCGCGTTGTCGGATGATCAGGCAGCGTTCCGTAGGCGAACCATCGTCGGTCCGGCTTGACATCGGTTCGCTCAAGGTCGTCCCGTCATCGAGACGTCGCGGACGGGTCGGCCCGCGGGACTGCCGCCTCTTGCCGATCCGCGGAACGGTCCTGGAGTGCCACGTTCGATGCCGTGCGTCGCGCCCCTCCTCCGCGGGCCGCCGCATTTTCAAGATCTACTGGGGGCATTTGGGGGCAGCGCAATGATCGAGCCTGACGAGAGCTATTCGAACCCACGCTAGACGGTATGGAGGTGGCCCGGGCGTAGGGCCGGGACCTCACTCGCAAGTTGTCGTGGGTTGCCGGCCGGGGCGAACCTGGGCCGGTAGAGCCAACAATTGCGGGAGGTCCCGGTGGAACGAGAGCGTACGAGTGTCGGGTTGGATGTGCACGCCCGGTCGGTAGTTGCCTGCGGCATCGACGACGACACGGGGGAGATGTTCCGGGCGCGGCTCGTCCCGCAGCCCGAGGCGATCTTCGGCTGGTTGCGGGAGCTGCCCGGGCCCGTCGCGGTGGTCTACGAAGCCGGACCGACCGGATTCGGGCTGGCCCGGTATCTGGCCGGCAGAGGGTGCGGTGTGTGGTGGCGGCACCGTCAAAGCTGCAGCGCCCGTCCGGGGACCGGGTCAAGACCGACGCCAAAGACGCACTGCTGCTGGCCCGGCTGCTGCGCCTCGGTGAGGTGACACCGGTCGCGGTCCCGACTGTGGTGCAGGAAGCGGCGCGGGATCTGGTCCGGGTCCGCGACGACGTCCGCGGCGATTTGATGCGGGCCCGGCACCGAACCTCAAAACTGCTGCTGCGCCAGGGGATCGTCTACACGGGTGGGACCGCGTGGACCGCCGCCCATCACGACTGGCTACGCCGGCAGAGCTTCGAGCAGCCGGCGCTGGCCGCGGCCTACGACAGCGCCCTGGAAACGGTGGTGCTAACGGCCGACCGGCGGGACCGGCTGGACAAGGCGATCGCCACGATGGCCGAAGACCCGGCCTGGTCGCCGGTCGTCAGCCGGCTGTCCTGCCTACGGGGGGTATCGACGCTGACCGTATTCGGTCTCGCCGTCGAGGTCGGCGACTGGTCCCGGTTCACCGGCTCGAGCATCGGCGCATTCTTGGGACTGGTCCCGACCGAGCACTCCAGCGGCGCCAGCCGCAGCCAGGGATCGATCACCAAGACCGGCAACACCCACGCCAGGCGGCTGCTGGTCGAAGCCGCCTGGCACCACAAGCGGCCCTACCGGCCGTCGAAGACACTGCGGACCCGCTGGGAGCAGGCGCCGGCCACAGCCCGAGTCCGCGGACACGCCGGCAACCAGCGGCTGCACCAACGCTGGCAGGCTTTCGACGGCC
>JAABUR0100008292.1_pt1 | contig 12036 bp, 11 predicted proteins | sample 5560091 | NCBI WGS metagenome assembly JAABUR01 (sample SAMN10711879, study PRJNA513375) | rock metagenome | isolation source: Antarctica rocks | place: Antarctica: Victoria Land, University Valley sud
CAATCTGGCAGCCACGTACGGGAATCAGGGGCGGTTGGACGAGGCAGAGGAGCTGGAGATGCAAGTGATGGAGACGAGTCTAAGGGTGCTGAAAGCAGAGCATCCAGACACGCTGACCAGCATGGCCAATCTGGCAGCCACGTACCGGAATCAGGGGCGGTGGGACGAGGCAGAGGAGCTAGAGGTGCAAGTGATGAAGACGAGGTTAAGGGTGCTGAAAGCAGAGCATCCAGACACGCTGATCAGCATGAGCAACCTGGCAGTCACGTACGGGAATCAGGGGCGGTTGGACGAGGCAGAGGAGCTGGAGATGCAAGTGATGGAGACGAGTCTAAGGGTGCTGAAAGCAGAGCATCCAGACACGCTGACCAGCATGGACAACCTAGCATATACCTACAACTCTCAAGGTCGTCACAGCGAAGCCATTGCATTGATGAAAAGAGTCGTTGCATTACGCGCAAAGAGTATGCCAAATCATCCAGATACACTTGTTTCAACCAGTTGGTTGAGAGAATGGTCAGGCACTTGAGGTCGACCTCTTTGTACCAAGGAATTCTTTTGCATCAACCCTGTCAACAGCAATAGCTTTGCGACTTGATTGAGGACACCCTGTGCTGAGAAGCGATTGTATTCAGCACATTTTTGCATAATGACTTTGTCTGCAAATCAGATAACATTTCAATACAAGTACGGCACACTTAAACAAGATGAATGTATTAATCTCATCTTCGTCTGCTAACCTCACAACACAGCGCTGGCCACAAAAGAGCCTCTCAACATTAAAAGATTGAAGTGTCTGTAATCTGCTGTCTTTTTCACAATGCAGAATTCTCGTTACGATTTCGCTTGAAACATGATTCGAAAAGCTTTGAACTAGACCACAGCGAATGACTGAAATGATAAATTTCATGTCAGCAACAATACTGTTGATGCAGGAAAGCCTCTAGCATCATTACAAAAATGAATCGTCGTTGATGTAGATGAACAAGCCATGCACAAATGACTTCAGCAGTACTATTGAAAATGGGTTGCAAGCTTGAGGGAAGGAAGAATGAGAACTTGTAGTGACAAATTACAAAACCTGAGAACAGATGCTCAGATAGAATCAAGGACATATATACCTTCACCTTGAACAAAGCAGCTATAGATCACCTACAGCGATGTGAGCGTGCCGGTCTGCCCCGCTTGCGTCTAGGCTGCACATGATGGCCTCGGCCTCAAAAGCCCCCAGTAAGTCCTGTGTGTTCACAAGCTCGCGTCCAGGGAGCCATGTATCGTTCCAGCGCACCTTGTAGTCATAGCCCCTTTCCGTCCATCTCCTGTCAAGAATCTTTTTGATTTCCCATTCCTCCTCTTCATCCTGTGCTGAACCTCCTTGGCCTGAAGGCTGCTGAGGAGGTAGTGGGATGGCGGTGATAGCACTGGAAGGACCCATGGCCGCTGCTACTCCGTGATCGTCTCTGTGGACGCCTGCTCATGTCGGTGCTGGAGTAGAGCGGTGCTGAGAGAGGTTGAGGGATCAAAAGGTGCAGTGCTAGGTTCAGCGATGCTATCAAAATTCAAGCAACCGTGCGTCTTTGCCCCTTCGAACAGGATCTGTGGAGCTGTGCAGTATCAAGTTCAAACTCAATGCTCGTGGCTCTGGTAGAAGCGCTAGCTTCGAAAGGAAACCGGCTAAGATAAGATGAGATAAGACGAAGTGAGCATCTGAGATGATTCTTCTGACCAAAAAAAGTTGCTTCGAAAAACTAACTGATAAATCATCGGTAAATAATATGAGAGAGAGAGGGGAAAACGAAAGATATGAGATGTGTGTGGAATGATATGTACAATGTGAAGATGTGGGAAGAAGAAAAAGGCCGAGTGGAAGTGCGGGTGACAAAGATCAAACAAACGTCGTCTAGAAAAACAAAGCGCAGAATGTCCCCCTTAGGGAGGAAGAAGAAGAAGAAGAGGGGAGAGGGGAGAGGGGAGGAGGGAGAACACGCCAACGTTCACCTAGTAACTATCCCCTTTTCCCAGATTACTGTCGGAAAGAAGAAGAAAAGAAGAGAAACAAAATTACGCGTTTTGTAATCTGAAAAATGATTGCTCGGATCCGATAGTCTACGCTTTGTTCTAATTCGGGAACCATTCTCACGTCGTCTCCTTGATCAAAGACAAGCAAGCGGGCACCGAAAAACTTTCATCTCTCGTGCCATTGAGCAAAGGTTATAAATTTGCGCATCTATTGCTATATACTATTCAATAATAATCTTTTCTATCCACTCCGTCTATATCTTTGATGATATCTATTGGGCCCACCTTTTTTCGCCCCCTGGACTCTTTATCCCCCGGACCCCCGAAACCCACCACGCGCTGCGACGGCGAAGGAAACAGATTGCCATCTTCGCCATTCTTAGCTTGGCCTTCAACCCATAATTTAGTCCCTGGCGGATTCCCCATCAGTTTGGAAAGTTGATTGACTGCTACCACTCTCAGGATGGGTCTTGAGAGACTGCCCGTAGGTTCTGTCATCCTCGTTTGCATTCCCTCTCTCACGCCATACCGCGTCTATCAATCACTTCCTTTCAACGGTCGACCTTTATATATATCCCTAACCAACCTTCACCGACCAAGCTCTGGTAAGAGATAGTACCGTAAGCATGCCATTTGCGAGAGACGCGAGGAGATGGCCAAAACGATGGAGCAGCCGCTGCCTGGTGCCACTGGTTCGATGGCGATGATCCAGAACATGCAGTGACATATATTTAGTAGTTATGCCAACCCATGATTAAAGGGTGAAAGTGAAGATCCTCGAATCCGCCTGCATGGAGATTTAGGCTTTGTGTAAGAAGCTCTTCCCAGCACAGTTTTTCTGAATGTGCCACATTTGCTTTGCCGACCTTGATTTAGGCTTTGTGTAAGAAGCTCTTCCCAGCACAGTTCTTCTGAATATGCCACATTTCCTTTGCCGACCTTGATCTGAATTATTGCAAGTGGGAAAGAGATGGATGTCCAGAGGAAGAGGTCCTGGAATGGGTCTCCACCACTACTGTGCGACAGCACGCTGTCTGAGGTACATGTATATAGTAGTCCGGCAAGAGAGTACAGTCGAGCTTTCACGACTCGAAACTTGCACGCCATAATGTTGTTGATCTTTTCAAGCTCTCTGAAATCCCCCGAATCGATCTCTGGTGTTAGATCTTGTACCCTGTTGCGAAGCTCGTCCGTCCTTCTTGAAGCTTCTATTTTTTGAGCTTCTCATCAGCTCCGCTATCTTAGGTCCGAGTTTGTCTGTTACTCGCGCTGAATCTTTAAAGCTTTTTGAGCCGATTCAAGCTTTTCCTTTTGTGTCTTAACGAATCATGTTCTCTATTGATTCTTCAGAACGTTTCCCCGAACCCGCTTTCACGTCTCTACATCTTAAGCTGGGCCAACCCTTCCCCCTTCTGCTTCTTCAACGAATCATGTTCTCCTTTGATTCTTCAGAACGTTTTCCCGAATCCCTCTTTCAAGTCCCTGCATTGGTCACGAGACTGGCGAAGGAGCATTGCTGTATCGCTATCGTCACCAGGAGCTCTATCAACGGATGAGGCTCGAACACCCAAATCATGGTCGGCACGGCGAGTTGGCGGAGCTGATGATCGATTTCCAAGTGCTTCGCTGACTCAACTATCGGTCGAAGCATTATCTGGATTGCTAGCTGCTTGAGGTCCTAAACTCCCTCAAGCGCGCAGGAAGTTCCAGTGTCTGGAGGAACAACCAGCAAATTCTCTCCTTTATTAAAGCCGAGCTTTGCCTTCGATACGGTATATGGCAATGCCGTGAACAACTGCTTCGGTAGTACAGTCTGGTCCCAGCTCTTTGACCAAAGCCTTGTAGTCGATTTGAAACCACGGATAGTGAGCAATTCTTTATATAGTATTCAGTGCGACGGAGATCGTGAAACTCTGAGCATGATCCGCAGCCTTGCACCGTAGTTGGCTATATATATCAATGCAGGGCAGATTTCCCCCCCTCCACCTCCTCTTTTACCTTCTCCTCCAGCTCCTTCTTCTGCTCTTCCATCTCACCCTAGTTGCTCGATGACTTGGATTCCAGCGGACACATTATTTAGGATTTACCCCAAGATGTGATCGCACCCACGTGCACAGTTTCCATCACATTAACCGTGACAGGACGCACTTTTTGTGGACCGTCCAATCTAAGACAAATGAGTGTAATGCACACAAAGTCTTGAACTGACGAGCCGTAGCGTGGTGAATTTTATCGTCCGCTAGACAGAAGTTGAGTTGTCCAGTAAGGTACCTCGTTCCGAGCTAATCCATCTTTCAATAAGGGCGCTTCCTGTTTGAAAAGCAAAACCAGAAGAAATTTGGGCAAAATGTTCTTATTCCTCTTCTTAGTAGTTGTTCACTGCGTGGTGCTGTTTGGCCGACTTGGGCCTCGACACACTCTGACGTCGCTAGTAGTCGATGTACTCTTCTCAGGCTTGAAAGAATTCTTGAGATTGATCAAGCTAAATTCACACAACCTTGCCGGTTATTCCCAGCTTGGCGAGCCAACCCTCGGCTCATCAACTTATCTCATCCACATGGCTTTTTCCGTGGTCTGACAGGTTCCCCGAAGTAACCCGATGGCCACTGCATCCTAAGGAGCTTTTGAAGGGCCTTACTGGGACCTTGTATGCTTGAGTCGCCATGTAACGAATGATCGGCTCGATATCGTAATGGCATTCGACGCAATATTGGCAACATCTCTGTAGAAATGAAAGGAATAGAAAGCCGCTGAATCGATGGCAGAATGAACACTCTGCCTTCACTATCACTCTCACGCAGAACAAGATCTCTTAAAAGAGCGTATTGGCAGAATCTCTGAGACCGCTGTTATCTCTCAACGTAAATGAGTCGTCAAGATCGACGAACGGAAATCCTGATAGGACCTCTGAAGCCGTCGTCACTTTTCGCACGTACTTTGACATGCTATGAATCTGTGCTTGAGCATCGTAGTTCACCATCTTTAGGAAGCTGCATATTGACACTAGCAAGTTTCGAGTATTGGATGATGAGCCGCGTGAAGCTGTTGTCAGGTTACTGTGTCAAGTATAGGACTTCCTGGGCATCTGAAGTGGACAAGGCCGTGATTGCTTGACCCCTGGGTTTCAGGGGTGAGCCGGTCCGTTTGATGGTGCAACAAAAACCTGCAGAATCTCCGGAGCGGAATGTACTTGTCTCAAGCTGGATGAGTTCTCTAGGTTGGTGAAAGAGGGTACCGGCAGAATCCCTGGAGCCGCTGTCACTGTTCGCACGTACTCTGATAAGGTATAAATTAGTGCTTGAGCATCGTGCTTCTCCATTTGCAGTTTTCAGGTCCGAATAATCGCGTTTCAACACGATCATACCGAGTGCCTCGATGGGTAGCTTGTCGAATGGCATTAGAGACGTCTAAAGCTGTGGGTTGGGAACAGGAGGTCCAAAAACACTGCAGATATATATACAGAGTGAGCGATATCCTTATCAATAAGAAACTGGTTCGAATTCCACTGGGATGGTCGGAGCCAACGTAGCAAGGTATGATACATGTAGCGTGAATACACCAAGGAATCGGTGGTTTGTTGTTTCGAAAACCATCACGACGAGATTATATAGCGGCCCACTGCCACCACCGTAAACATTGTCTCTTTGTCCACTCGCCAAATCCCACCCGCCTGAGCTCTCTTCCTTAGTCGAGGCTCTCAAGCATTACATTGTATCTCTGATAGAAGGCAAACGAGCCGTGCGCCTCTCGTTTCGACACAATACCCGGATGTGGCTCTGCGATCGATACCATTCCGGTGCCTAGTGATACCAATCCGGCGCTTGTGACCTTCTGATGACGCTCGATTTGAAGTTAGGAAGTGATGTTGCTGCGCGAGAAAGCCAGAGAAGACAGGAGCGCTGAGCGGGAAGTGACTTTCATCGGCCGTGGTGTAAGTGTTCATGACATCTGAGTATTTACCAAGTTTCTCATTACACTGTGTTTAAACCGGCAAACAAGCTCACGCTCGTCATCCACGGCTTCAATGCTCTGTCTTGTGGGGTCTTCTCCCGACACAAGTCAGATCATGAGCGGTTCATCAGCCGAATCTGTCGCCGCCGGCGGACATCGCTCATGGATCTGAATTCCGTGTTCTGGACTTCATAACGTCTTTCATCGTCCCCGTGACCCAAACAATAGACTGAGCGTAGCTTGACCGATAGGCTTCCGGCTGTCTTTCCGCCGTGATTTATGATGTCAACGAAATAACTTCTGTGTGACTAGCAGCAGAAAGTAAGAATCTTCGGAGAGTCGTAACTTTCTTCGCTCTCCTACGTCACCAGCCAGCGAAGAGATCTACTGTGTGACGGAGTGTGGCTGTGGGAATTTCTTGGTGTAAGAATCGGTGTTCAGATCTACTACTGAACAACTCTTTCGAACCTTTACGACAAGTGGTCCAGTCTTGGGCCGCCTCACCCTCGTGATGGATGGAGAAGAACACTGAGCGAGCTATGACTTTCTTCAATTCCTGTGGTCAAGCGAATTCTGGAGCGGCTTTAAGTAATCAGCTAAAGAAGGGCAAGAACCCTGAGCGGGCAGTGATTTTCATGACTGCGCTGATGACGTTGGCGAGGTTAAGGTACGTCGCGGCTCCGCGTAATGATGAGAGGTCAAGCCCGTCCCAGATATAGTAGATTGGCCGTTCCTTAGGTCAATCACAGTATTGTCTCGTAATTGTGCCTGTCTTGCGGCAGTAGAAGCGGATTTCTTGGCTCTTACTGCGGCAAGCTTCTCTTCAGCTCCTCGATTTCGCGCTGTTATCACAGATAAGGAATTCAGATACCCAGCTCGATGGAGTTTGGGACGTTACGACTATGGATTCCGTAATTGCATCACGACCAAGCCGCAATATGAGGAAGTTGAGTATGTGTCAAACTCAATGCCCGATTTGTATACTGGCATGGTCCTTGGAGAGCATTCTCTCCAGCTTGGGATGTTCCGGCCTTTTGACGTGCTATTCTTGTCTTTGGGAACCTCACCAATAGTAAGTTTTCGGGTCCACATCTTCATATTCCTCCTTCCACTCGTATTCGATAGCTTCACGCTCTTCGCGAGTGCCGGCGTTGTACGATTCATAGTCGTACTTCCGAGGCTCACTCCAGCCGTGTTCATGGGATCGCTGGTTTGCTGCCTCGTCCTTGATCGTTACATTTATAATAATCTGGGCCATCCTAGTCAAGACCGCTTTATTCACTTCCGCTACTCGATTCAGCGACGCTCACGGGATCGCTGGTTCACAGCCTCACTCCTCAATAGTGAAATCGGCCATATAGTCTATGACTTGAGTCAAGACGCCGTTATCATGGAGGCATGTTTTGGAACTATCATGGCGTCGATAGTTTGTGAACCTGCTCCATCAGGCAGGGCAGCGCCATACGGCAAGACAACGCAGGATCCGCTTGGATATCATCCGCCCTATTTACCAGACAACCATGGCAAGTGAGCTGACAAACATGCAGACTCCAGTATATATAACCACGCCTTTGTACCTGCCGATAGCGTATTGTCGTGCGGTAGCAGCTTGCGTTATTAGAAGAGAACTGATCGGTCCTGCAAGCACATTCCCTACGCCCTTTAGGAATGCAAAAACACCGAACGTGGTCAAGGCAATAGTTGGGTCGTCATCGTCCAGAAAGGTTCCTATCCTGGCCCACAAGACGACGTATCCTCCGCCGAAAAAGCCGTATAGAAGCGATAATATGATCAAGGGAGGAAGAGAGTGAGCCAGACCCTAAGCCGTAAGTGTGGCGAGGGCGGAGATGAGGGGCGAACCGAAGAGCTGACCTTGTATGGGGATTCGACTGTCAGAGAATATGATCTTCGTCCCTGGACGCGCCTTTTTCCTTGTCGAATGTAGGATCTCGGTGGGATCGTGAAAGACGACTGCGTGCAGGTAGGTCTCGCAGCTCGATTGTGTCGGTGGCAGTGAACATTGGTGCTTGTGCTTTTCATAAGCCACTTCAGCTGTTTCCATATAGAGACACCACCTGGTCTTCGTACTACTGTTCAAGCTCGTGCCAGCTTCTTCAATCCCGGGTCCTTCGACTTTGGCTGCTAGACCTTTCACGCTGGTCTTAGTCTACTTCCCTTGTTGTCTGAGCAAAGGAGTCCGGGGACTATTGCGCTTAGAACGGCGTATCGTTCACCGACACCCGAACCAATCGTTCGCCAATGCCAGTTCCGATCTTACATGATGTAGGTTTCTTCAACAGCTGATTAGGTTTATTTCTTCAAGCTCCCCACTTCCATGGACTATTTCCGTCAAACCCTGTGATGAGTTGTTTGTTCCTCGTCTATGATCGACCCACATCTGGTCCCTTCAGTACCTTCGAGTACTTCATGGGGAGTGTTGCGAGAAGAAGCTTTCGGTGAGTCATTGCCAGTAATCATACGTCGAGCTGCATGCGAAGAATCTCTTGGTACCGGCTGACTATGACGTCAGCCCTTCTTCCGAAATTTCCAGACTTACGATGATACTGACCTATATATATAATAGTATAGGTGGTACCTTTCTTCGTTGCGTCCTGTGGAATTTGCTCTTGATATAAAGCTCTCTGAAACTCCAGATATGGGTGCACCTTTCCGACCGGCAAACAATGTTTGTGCACTATGTCACGAACCTCCAAAGCCAGGACCTCGAAGGGACAGTGTGATTGACTTCCTCAAGCCAAGCACTGTGGTGCGAATACAGTCTTGTGCCGGCTGATAATGACATCCAGCATGTTTGAAGCTGACGGACCATCGACTGTCTATATTTATAGGTGATAAAATATTATATTTGTGTGCTTAGGAAAGAGCTCCAAGGCCAGTCATTGGCAGAATTCAAGATAGCTATCAAAGCCAGAAGCTTTAAGAGGTAGAGTTGATGACTTGGCCCAGAGCCTCTTTGATCACCAGTAATGCTTGGTCAAGATTGTATGGTAAAGAAAGACATCCTTGAGCAAAGTGATAAGGATGTCCTCATCATCCTCATCATCGAAGACCTTTGACTGTGTTTGATGATATATAAACTGGCTGATGAAATATATGAGAGAGATGATGGAGGAAGAAAGAGGAAGGTCTGAGTTCGAGCGGTTTAAATATCTACGAATGACCCTGGGGTGAAGCTATTCACGGATATCCCGCAGTGTCGCATTCTATTCTCTCGGCAGATCGACCTATTAAGGCAATGTGACGGCCGTACCCCGTATCTTCACTGACTACCACGAGTGGATGTGTCGGTGTAAGAGTCAGATTTCAGAGTTATGGAAGATGTTGATGCTGAATGAATTGTTGTTATGACCGAGGTATGGCCGACGATCACGTGCGTGCAGTCTCGGGCCTGCCCCATGGTTGTGGGGATTCATGGCCTAGGACAGGAAAGATCTCGATTGAAGGGAGGAACAGCTTCTAATAGGACCTATGGTTGATCTCACGAGACAGATGTTCCACCAGGACTGTGTGTGTGGCTTTACCTTCATCGGATCTGTGGTTTGAAGTCTAGGGGGGCCATCCCTTGGTGCCCCCGCAGACATAAACCTAGTTGGCGGAAGCAAAACCGATGGCCCGAGTCCGAATGACAAAATCAGAGCTGCTACTGCCAGCTGTTATATGCCAGCTTAGTAGTACTCTCGACCTGTATTCAAAGCTCCTCCAGCCAACATAGTTCCCAACATCACCATCAAAGCACCCTCCGACTGTGCCATGGACCATGACTTAAGCCCGAACGGCACACCGCAGCTGCTTCTGCCAGCTGGTATACTATTCTTAGACACCTGTATTCAGACCCCAATCAAGCAACCCCGGCCAACCTTGCATTTCCGTATCGAGGGAGCCCAGGACTCGCATTAAAACTTTCCAAGCTCCCTCGAAAACGGGTCATGAGAGAGTAAATTTGAACGCCTAGTGGCCGACTATTGATTTTCCGCGTCATTCTACGCCTACCCACATGTACTTGAGGGCCCTGCCATGCCTACCAAGCACTCACGACCGACCTTGCCCTCCATCATCAGAAACCCCCTCGAAGACCGCTCCAAGATGTCAAGAACTCCCTCATATCGGACAGAAGAGGTCACTTAAGCCCGAATGGATACCTCAATCTTCTACTAGCCCTCCATCGGACACTATCTTAATACTACTCCTGCCAATCTATATATCCAGGCCCTAAAGCACCCCCAGACGACCCTCTAAGCCAGCAGAAGCCCCAGCAATCGCTTCTGACATTCAAGAGGCCCCTGCAACCGGATCACAGGGAAGGATCTGAGCCTGAAACAAAGCCTCAAACATCTACCGTCCAACTGACATTTTTCGACCCACATCGGTCCCACCCGCTTCTCCATCTAGGCCCTCCTAAAACTAATCCTACTGTCACTCGTCTATTGAGCCCCGACGTCCGGCTCCCATCAAACATGCCGGACAATCGATCGGCAAATCGTCCTGGCCACGATCAGACAGAGCGGACTTGAATTTCCGCTGCTCGAGCCGAGGGTCTATTCTACCGCTACGAGGGACACCCTCCTGCGAGAATCGATTCGATCATTTCTTCTCGTCCAACACGAACAAAACGCTCTTTACCTGCTCTCGAAGAGTAGGAGGAGTTTTTACCCTTTGGACAAGGCAGACCCGGAGAGCAGCGACTGGGAGACGATTCGACGCCTTTAATGAGCTAAAAAGGCCGTAGGCAAACGTAGAAAATCCCGAAACCGCCTAAACCCTCGAAAACTCCCTCCGGATGCCGAGCGACTTAAGACTCTGGGTTGGACGCGTGGGCGACGACGCTCCCTGGCTGAATGCTGGCCAACAACATCTAGACAGCCGAGTGCCATACGCCATATCTTCACATCCCCTGCTGCCTCACGGACAGCCTACGCTCAAGCTTCCGGATCAAACTCAGAATTTGGGACAAACAGGCCCCAGAGCTAGAGGCTGACTTACGTACGAGGGGTTTAAAGCATGGGCTACAGTAAAAAACAGGCGGGGAAAGGAGGGGATGCTGAAGGATCGATATTTGGCGATATTGGGAGCTATTTGAATGTTAAAAATAGGCAACATTAGGGAACGCTAGATGACACCATCAATCCAGAGCCTTAAGCTACTCGCACCGAATACTACAGTACCCCGCGCTAAGTCTTCGGCTGCGCTCCCCCAACAAACCACCCCCCACCTGCATTCAAACATTAAACCCTCAAATCAAGCTGGGGAACTCCAACATTTGGGCTATTTATTTAGTAGTATATGAGTTATGATTCCCCAATCAATATTTGGTATGCCAGCCGTTCGCTATGATTACAGCTGCACACCTCTCGGGCATACTGGATATTAGCCCCTCCATTACCTCCTCTCGTAGATTCGCCCAGGCCCTCTGTAAAATCTGGAATAACTGGGTTTCAGCTTCATTCCCTTTATCCTTCAGCGAATCCAGATCCGGATAAACTTTGTAGGCCTTCTTCTTTAGTAGGGCTCAGAGATTTTCGATTGGGTTCAAATCGGGGCTGTACGGAGGCCACTCCATGACTTCTATATCATTTTCCTGAAACCAAAGCTTCGATTTTCTGACTCTATGTATCGGAGCGTTATCCTGCATGAACACTAGTCCTGGCTCCCATATGCCAGTCAAATTGTATTCCAAAATCTGAAGATAGAAGGCTGTTGAATAGCCGTGTTTTTTGGATTCGAAGTCTCGATCGAGCAGGTATAAATCCGATCTTTCAGAACCCCAAAAAGCTTCTCAAATCATAATGGAAAAGGTCTTTCCATTGGGAATTTCCATCACTTTATCCCTATCCCATTTCTGTTTGCGAGTTCCAAACACCCATTCTGGTGTTTTATCTGATCCCCGAGCCACGGATGCCTCGTCCGACCAAATGACTTTTCTCCATTGATCCACGGTCCAATCTTCATGTGTTTTAGCCCATTTTAACCGAAGCCGAGCAGCTTCAGGTGTTAATTTCGGTCGCTTAAGAGCTAGCCAGTGAGAAATTCCGTGAGCTCGTAGTGTTG
>JAABUR0100008295.1_pt1 | contig 12034 bp, 13 predicted proteins | sample 5560091 | NCBI WGS metagenome assembly JAABUR01 (sample SAMN10711879, study PRJNA513375) | rock metagenome | isolation source: Antarctica rocks | place: Antarctica: Victoria Land, University Valley sud
AACAGCCAGCCGCGACGGCGGTCGTCGGGCACGTGTGGCTATCTGGCCGGCAGAGGACGCGGCGTACACTATGTCCAGATAGGAAGGTGTTGGGGAGCTGCTGCGGTGGCCGCGGCGTACCGCAAGGCTGGACCGGCAGCGCGAGGCTCCCGAATCGTCTTCAGCCAGTGCACGAGGAGTGCAGGACTTCTGCGCAAGTGCTGGTGAGGTTGGTTGGTAGGGAGTGCGAGGTTGCTCTTTGTTCTGGTGCTTGGTTGAGAACCGCTTCGTGTGTCACCTACTGTCACTGACTGTGAGTCACCTTTAACAACAAGCGTGCATGGCACAGCAGGTGCCACATAGTTTTGGTGCTAACTCCCCTGACCCTGCTCGACTGTTGCAGGTCGGCCAGGCGCACGCACTGGACCAAACATGCCTTTTTATCCCAAAGACCTGACAGTGCTGCACGTTGCCCACGTGATGTCGTGAGGACACAGGAGCGCTGCCTTGCTGTCAGCCAGCCTCCCTTGTTACAGTCCTGTACGGGGGGATCTGTACGGGGGCGACCACCGCCTAGCCCTGCACACCAGCCGCAAATGCAGCGACAGAGAATACTATACACAGTGCATATACGGGTGTGCAATACATGCGCCTCTCTGTACAGCCGCCGCATGTGGTCCTGCCAAATCCCCTCGACGCGCAAGACTCTTTATGAGCTGAAGTGTAAATCGCATCGATACACTGCACCGTGCAGGTCCAAGGTACAGCCCGCAAAGACCGTCAGGGGCCTTGCACTGCACAGCTGAAAAAGCATGTTCACAGGGCCCCTGCCCCCAATAATATACACAAGGGCTGCCTCCAGCCGCTTCCCCACTTCCCCATCTGCAGCGACCAGACGTGCGCTGCAGCACACGCTCAAGCCGCCGCCGCTGATCTGCGGCACTGCGCCGCGCGAAAGCGCTTTCCCGTGCAGGAGCAGCACGCATCGCCGCGCGAAAGCGCTTTCCCGCGCAGGTGACTGGTCAGCAACTGCGGGGAGCGCCCGGGCCGGCGCCAGGCAAAGGCGCGGCGAGCACTGCGCTCACGCTGCCACGACAGCAGCGTGCACGCGGATCACAGCGAGGGCCCTTGAAGGGGCGTTCCAGCCCAGATGCGCTGCAAGCACTCTGGACCCCTGGGGTGGGGCGGATAGAAAGCACGTGCCCCCGCGCGCGACAACCCACCCTGCCTGCAGACCTGCCCCGCGCAGCAAGCTGCCTGGCTCCAGCACGCGCGCAGGCGCCACTGCCGCGCGCGTAGCGAAGAGAAAGCCAGCAGGCTCGCGGACAAGCGGCGCGGCCGGCGTGCGCGCCGCGCAGCGTGCGCGCTGCAGCAGCAGGCGCGGCTGGCGAGCGCGGGCGCGGCTGCGGCGCGTGTGGGGCAGCGCTGGAGAGCCGACGATGGGCGCCGCCGCTGCCTGCTGGCGGCAGCCTGTCGAGAGCGGCCGGCACCCCGGGCGCCGCTCAGCCGGCGAAGCCGTCGAGCGCGGCGTACAGCGCGGCGGCGGCCGGCGCGCCCGCGCAGCCGCCCAGCAGCAGCGCGCGCGCGGGCGCGGGGCGGCCGTAGAAGTCCGCGTTGACGCCCTCGCGCGCGGCCAGCAGCGAGCCCTCCAGCGCCACGCCCGCGAACGCGCCGCGGCACTCGCTGTAGCTGTAGCACAGCGCCGCGCCGCGCGCGCCCGCGCGCAGCGCCGCCTCGGCGCGCCGGCCCAGCGGGCCGGCCGTGACGCACGCGGCGCCGCCCACGCCGCAGTGCACGTTGCTGCAGAATGCCTGCAGCGCCGCCCTGCGCGCGCGCGCGCGGCTCAGTCAGGCGCGGCAGCGAGCAAGCTCGCGCTGTGCTCTTTGACCCCGCGCGCCGACGCCACGCGCGGCGCACTGCGTGCTGCCAGCGGCATGCCTGGCAGCCTGGCTGCAGCGCACAAGCGTGTCGACCACGCGCAGCGCCACATTGCGGAATACGGGGCCCCGCCTACTCCTCGTGTTCACCGGCATGCCAGGGCACAGCAGCCAGCTCCGCGCGGGCAACGCGACCATAGCACGCCCTCTGCTCACATCAGCCGGCGCGGCCACCCAGCGGGCCCGCGGCCTGCGACCAGCCGCCGGGCGCACCGGCTGCGCAGCACGATGAGCACGTCGCACAGCGCGCCGCCAGCCTGCAGGCCCCAGCCGAAGCCGCACAGGCCGAGCGCGGAGGGCGGCGACCAGCCGTCGCGCGCGCGCGCGACCACCAGGCCCGTGCCCAGCATCACGCTCCAGCCCACGCCGCCCTGGGCGCTCGGCAGGGCCCGGCTCGCCTGGGCGGGGTGCCTGGGTCTTGGGTAGCTGTGCCACACCCGCCATCCCGCACACTTGTGTGGATGCATGCGCGGACTCTGGTGAGGCAGCAGGCCAGGTCCTCTCCCTGCATGCAGCACCATCCAGCGCTACTCGTTTGTGAGACGCCCTGTTCACAGCTGGCTGCCAGACCCCGCCATTTGCGACGCATCCCCCGCAGCGCCGGCCGGGGGCGCGCCTTGACCACCGTCAGGATGGCGAAGCCGGCCGCGTCGCGTAGCACGGCCGGCGGGATGGCGCGGTCCGGCGACATCAGGTGCGCCTTGGCAAACGTCCGGATGACGTTGGTCGCCTGCGGCCGCCGCGGAGCATGGGTGCCAGAGTGGCGAGAGTTTTGCGACCCCGCACGTGCGCGCGCAGACAGGTCCAAGCCGGCGCGCTGCTCCGCAGCCGCGCAAGCCCTGTCGCCCCCCCTCACAGACCCGGCCGCACGGGCGACCATGCAGTCAGTGCACAGCGGCAGGCCGCTGCAGCCCTGGCAGGCGGCCGGCACCTTGAAGATGTCGGCGTCCAGCGACGCGCCGAGCGGCGAGTTGAGCCAGGAGCGGAGCACGCTGACGTCCGTCACGTCGTGCACCGGCGGCTGCACCGCGCGCGCGATCGTGCCTGGCGCCGCCGCGCGCGCGCGTCCTGAGCCTTGCGCGCGCGCTGCTGGCGAGAAAGCGGAGTGCGCTGCCACGCAAGCCATTGGGGAAGCACGTTCGGGTTGCGTGTCTGGTCTGAAGCGCAGCCAGGACAGCTCACTGTGGACGACAGTGATGGACGGGGGGCCTGAGATCGTGAAGGCGCACATCAGCGCGCTGGACTGCTTGAAGCTCAAAGCTCGTCACTGCACAGGGCTCGTGGCCGCGCAGGCAGGCCGGGGTCGCCGCGGCAGGAGCCACGCGCGCGGCGCAGCGGCGCACACCGGCCAGGAAGGCCTGCAGCGGGTCGAGCAGCGCGGCGCAGGCGGCGCAGACGCGCTGCGGCGCGGCCTGCTGGAAGCGCGGCGGCAGCAGCAGGCGGCGCGACGCGCAGCCGTGGCAGAACAGCTGCCCGCACAGGCGGCAGTGGTGCCGCGGGCGCGCCAGCAGCTGGAAGCGCGCGGCGCAGCGGCTGCAGCCGCCGGCCGCGCTGTCGGGCACCCACAGCGGCGGCTCCAGCGACAGCAGGTCCCCCTCGCCCTGCACGCGTGTTAGGGTAGGGTAGGGCCCAGAGCCCCTGCGCGCCGTCGGCGAGGCGCCAGCGGCCGGACATCGGCTGCTCCGCCCGTGCGCTGTCTCGGCGCACGGGCGGAGATGGCACGTGCTGGCATGCCGAGCGCCCGTCGGACTGAGCAAGGGGCCTGTCAAAAGTGACAGCAGGCGCGAGCTATCGGTCTGTCTGCTGCGGCGAGTTGCAGAGAGTCGTCACGCTGCGGGCGGGGTGCTGCGAGCACGTGCAGCGCCACCCCTGCAGCAACCAGCCGGCCGCGGCAGGCAGGCGTGCAGGCGGAGCTCGGCATCACAGGGCTTGCACAGCCAATGCCGCCGCCCGCGACGGCTCCCTGTCGGCCAGGGCTCTCCCACAGTACGCACAGCGGGGGACCGGGGCGCGCCTGCAGCACGGCGCCCAGGCTGGTATGCGCAGGCGGCGCGCTGGGCACCAGCAGCACGCCCTCCGCAGCGCCCTCCTCCCCCGCCTTGCCGCGCGGCTGCGCGCGACAGCGCAGCGCCGCGGGTCAGCGCGCTCGAACACGCAGGCCAGCCAGTAAGCTGCGCCTCCCTCCCAGGGACGCAGCGAGGCCGGCCGCTGGGCCGCGGTCGACGCGCAGCATACGCGAGCGGCGCCGACAGGCCGCGCGTGCGCCGGGCTGCGCGACGCCGCGCGGGCGGTCACCGTGCGCGCCGGAGCCGCTGCGGGCGCGCCGGGCGCTGTGCGCGCGCGGGCACCGGGCAGGGGGCCGGGCCGGACCTGGGAGGTGACCGCCTGCCAGCCCTCAGCGTCCTCGCCCCGGTGGTCCGCGGAGCCCAGCGCGCGCGCGAGCGCCACCAGCTCGCGCAGCTCGTGGTTCACCTGCGCCCGCAGCCTCCTCGCGCGCGCGCCCGCCGCCGTTTCACGCAGCCCGTCACGCAGCCGGGCCCCTCGGCAGAGATGGCAGCGCAGGGCGGTGCGGCGCGCACCACCAGCGGCTCGGCGCCGGCGGGGAACGGCTTGCGGCACAGCGGGCACTCCGCCTTGGTCTGCTGCAGCTTGCTCAGGCAGTGCAGGCACCCGTTGTGCCCTGCGCGCCGGGGCAGCTCTCTCAGAGCCGCACGCGCTGCCAACCCCTGCCGTAGCGCGCCTCTGCCGGGCGCAGGTCAGCTGCGCCGCAGGGCAGGCGGAGCTGAAATCGCCGCGCTCGGGGCGCGGACAGCGTCGGCGCACCGCATTGCAGCGTCACGGGACCTGCAGGGTGCCGCGCACCACAGCCCTCTCAGCACCGCGCAAGCAGAGCGCAGACGGGGCGCAGGCGCGGCTCAGGTACGAGGCAGAGCGGGGCCTCACCTCCGTACGCGCCCAGGACGTCTGTGCAGATGCAGCACAGCGGCAGCGCGTTGCCGTTCATCCTCGGCGCTGTGTGCGCACCTGAACAGATGCTTCCAAGCGCATCAGCGCTGCTAGAGGAGTGGCGGAGTCAGCAGGAGCGCGATGAGGTGCAATGAGGAGCTGGATGCAGAGCGGCAGTGAGCTGGAGAGGCATTCGCCCTTTCCCATCCAGCCTAGGCACCTGGCCGGGGAGGAGTAGTGCTGGTGATCAGTGTGCCTGCAACAAGTAGTGTGTGCTGCTGAGCGTATTGGGGGCCAATCAGCTGGCGATGGCCGCGCCGGGCGCGCCGCAGACGATCGACCTGGACACGCTCGGCGCGGCGGACTTGACCGCGCTCAAGGAGCAGTTTGCTGAGGAGCTGGACGGCCTGGTGCGCAGCAGCGTGGCGCTGCAGCGCGCGGCCGGCGAGCTGGGCTCCTCGGGCCGCGCGGCCGAGCGCCTGGCGCAGCAGGCTGAAGGCGCGAACCTCCTTGGGCCCAGCCTGGCAGTGTGTTTTCCATACGACAGCCCCAGGCCCAAGGCACGTGGCTCACTGGTCCTGGCGGGAGAGCGTCGCGCCCGAGCTCCGCCCGCCTGAGGGGCCCCGGGCGGTGCGCAGGGCAGCCGCTGTTGCTGCCGCTGACGGCGTCGGTGTACGTGGCGGGCGAGCTCGCCTCCACCAGCTCGGCGCTGGTGGACATAGGCACCGGCTACTATGTGGAGGTGCGTGCCCGTGGCTGCAGCGACGCACGGCTGCTCCGACGGGGACGGCCCCGCAGCTTGCTGACCCAGTGCCGGGGGCGCGCAGCAGCCTGCGGCCTCCGCGACGGCGTACTTTGGCCGCAAGGTCGCATACCTCAGGGAGCAGCTGGCGCAGCTCAGTGCGGTGCGCCCCCGCTCGCGTGAGGAGCGCCCCCGACAGCGTGCAGGGGCGGTGTGAGCGCGCGGGGCCGGCAGGCGCGGCGGCCAGCTTTGAGGCGGCCGTCGGCGCTGCGGCAGGCGGTGAAGGACAAGCAGCTGGTCTTGCACAAGATCAACGGCGCGCTGCAGCGGCACATGGTGCAGGCGCAGCGCGCGCAGGCGCAGGCCGCCGGTTGAGGCCGCCGCTCCTGCGCGCTGTGGAGGCGGCGCCTGGCTCCTGAGCGCAGCGGATGCTGGCGAGTGCCGTCGATGTGCAGGCAGGAGCTCTGCATGTTAAATTGTGAGCCCACAAGGCAATTCAGTATGTGCTGTTGCTAGGAGCGGTCGCAGGGCCCTGCTCACTGAGCTGTAACATGAACGCATGGCGCCCCAAGCATGCAGAGCCTCTGGGCACATCAGACGCAGAATGCACCGAGCGCGTGGCGTCTCACAGGTCGCCGCAAATGCTTTGCGCAGTGCGGCGTGCAACACTGGATGCAAGGACGAAATCACAAGTGGGCAGGGGTAGACATGCGGCCTCACGCTGCGGTGAGCGTGTCGTCCTCGTATATATTTTCTGCCATCTGCCAGATCTGCGCCCGCCACGCATGCGCTCTCAGCTTGGGACTCACGGCAGCGGCAGTGTGTATCTTCTACCTCCAACGCACGCCCGGCATCCATCAGCACACAGAGCACGTGTCACACAGTGCGAGGCAGCAGGCGCGCTGTTTGCGGCCGCAGGCGGGCGCGCCGGCCGCGCGCGCGCCTGCAGGATGTTGTCCTCGGCGACCGAGGCGACGACCCAGTCGTCGGACGGGTTCCACGCAAAGTCGGACACCTTGCTGGTGTGGCCGCCGTGGATGAACAGCAGCTCCGGCGGGCCGTCCTCCGCGTCCTCGGGCGCCTGCCGCGCCGTTTACGCGGCTTCACTTCAAGCGCCCACATGCTGCATGCGCCGAGCCTGCTTTCACATAGATGAGATATCCATGCCGCGCATGACTGGACGGTTGGGCCCTGCGGCAGACGCGTGCAAACGTCAGGCGGCACGTCCTTGCTTGGACCGCTCCAGCCGCGCCTGCCTCCGGCGATGCGGTGGCAGGGTGCGCTGCCGGAGCACAGGGTGTCTCGGACGCGACCCCCGCAGTCCCTCGCAGCGCATGCGGCCTGACAGCTGCCCCGGGGGGGGGCGCGGCACGGCGCGCGCCTGCTCCTCGCCGATGCGCGAGAGGTCCCAAACCATGAGCCGGCGGTCCGCGCCGCAGCTGGCCAGCACGGTCTCGTTCTTGGGGCTCCAGCCGATCTGGAACACCTCCTCGTTGTGGTGCTCGAACGTGTGCAGCGCCTTGCGCAGATTGCGGATGTCGTGCAGCGCCACCTGCGCGCGCGCGCGGCGCGCCGGCCACTGCCAGTCAGCCTTTCGCGCATGGCGTTGGGTCTGGGGACGGCGGGCAGGCGCTCGGCGCGTCGCGGACAGCGCAGGCGGTCCTCGCGCGTGCCCATCCTCACAAGGCCCCTAATCGGCCTCACTTGGCCCTGAGGGGCGGCGAGCGGCGCCCCGCTCGCGCGCCGCATCGCACGTGCGCCATGCGCCCGCGCGCATGTCGGCAGCCGCCCGCCCCCCTCCTGCTGCAGGCGAAGCAGGGGGCGTCGCTCGGGGGCGCGCCGCGGCCCGCGCGAGCGCGGCGCCCGCGCGCCGGGCGGCGCGCGCACCGTCTTGTCCGCGGAGCCAGTGGCCAGCACGAACTCGTTGAACGGGTTGAAGCCCAGGCAGTTGACCTCCGCCGCGTGCGCCTCCACCGCGTGCACCACGCCTGCGCCGGGCGCGCGCGCTCGCTGGGCGGACGCACCCCGCATGCTGCTGCCCGCATGCTGTCCGTGCTGCCCGGTTCTGGAACTCCTTTGTGGTGTCGCTCCCATGACGGCGTGCACTGCCGCGCTGCATGTGTGGTCCTAACAGGGGGCTGGCGCGATCTTTGCTTGCAGGGGCCCGCTCAACGATGCTGGGGGCGGCCTGGCGCGGCGGGGCCGCCCGCACCCTGCTGGCGCGTGTCCCAGATGATGAGCTGCTTGTCATCGCCGACGGAGCCAAACATGTACTCATGCTTGCTGTGCCAGGCCACATCCTGCGCACGCGCGCGCGCCCTGTTTCAGACCCCGGCCCACCTGCTTCGGGCGCGCCCTCGCTTGCGGCAAGCCATGCACACGCATGCACTAACAGCGGCTGGTCCGGCAAGCGGCGTGCAGCAGCCACGCTCAGAGGTTGCGGCAGCAAACAGGTGAGACAAGCGCTCATGGGATGCGCGCGGCAGCCCCGATGCGCGCATGCCGCAGCCCTGCGTGCCCCCATCCATTGCCGCCACCAGCCTGCTCGCAAGCTGTCAGCGCCTGCGCTGCCACGGCGCGCATGGCGCCCCGGGGGCGCGCCTCCACGACGCCCAGGTGCTCGCGGAAGATGGAGCGCGCCTCGATGCGGCGGCCCGTCTTGGTCACCGCGTTGATGTCCCAGAGGCAGATCTGCGCGTCGTCGCTGCCGGACAGCAGGTTGCCCTCCAGGAAGGGGCTCCACGCCAGGCCGTACCCTGCGGCCCCAGACATGCCCTCCTCGCCCGCCGCGCGTGCGCACAGGGGGCGCCGGCGCCGCGCCCCAGCGCGCGACAGGCTGCGCCCCGAGGCCGGCGACGCCGGCCGGCGCGCAGCATGGTGCGCAGCTGCTGCGCCGCCCGTGCTCCTGCGCGCGTACCTGTAAATGCACGCCAGCGACGCGCGTCCGGGCCTGCCGCCTTCGCGGCGCGCGCGGGCGCAGCCGGCGCAGGCCTGCCGCGCGCCGCCGGACGGGCGCAGCGGCGGGCGGCGGCGGCGGGCGGGCCGCGCACCCTCGGTCTTGTGCCCGAGCAGGTGCAGGTCGGGCGAGCACTCGCCGTCGGTGGCGGGCTTGGAGGGGTGCTTGGTGTAGTCGAACACGTAGACCTCGGCCGAAACGGTCTTGGTCGCGATCATGAACGGGTTCTGCGGCATGTAGCGCGCGCGGTTCACCTCGCCCAGGTGGTTGATCTGCTGCACCACCTGCGCCGCGCCGCCGCGCCCGGCCGTCGCGCGCCGCGCCCGCCCGCCCAGCGTGCGGCGGGGCGGCGCCCTGCAGGGCTTGTCCGCCGGCCCTCCCGGCTCCTCACTGCGCGGGGCGCCGAACCGGCGGGCCAGCGCTGCCCGACCTCGCCGCCGGCGCGCAGGTGCGACAGGCGGTGCGACAGGCGACTCCTGCCTGGCCCGCGCCCACTGCTGCTGCCGCCCTGGCCAGGTGCAGCGTCCGGCCGCAGGCCTGCCTCAAAGCTCTGCCCCAGGGGTCCCTCCGGACGGGGCGCCTGGCTGGCAGCGCTTCCGCAGCGCCGCGCCGCCCCGCCACTGCGGGCGCGCGGCCCGGGCCCGGGCGCGCGCCTGCACGCGGCCGGCGGCCGAGCCGAAGCCGCCCACCTCGCCGCGCTCCTCGTCGTAGCCGCGCGCCTCGGCCTCGCAGTCGGCGGCCGGCAGCGCGACCTCCGCCAGCATCAGGTAGTTCTGCTCGCCCTCGCTCGTGTGCGTGCCCAGCACCAGCCGCTGCTTCGTCAGCTGCCCCGCCCCATCCTCCGCCTTGTCCTGCAGCGCACCACGCCGCGCTCGCGGCCCGCGGCGCCGGCGCGCGGCCGCGCGGCGAGCTCGGGCCCAAGGGCCAGGCGGCGCACCGGCAACCACTGCACTGTGAGGCTGGGCCACTCCAGCGCGTGCGTGATGACCAGGTCTGCGAGCGCGGCGCCGGCGTCAGGCCCGTGCGCCGCTGCGCGCCGGCAACGCCGGGCCGGAGGGGCGGGCCGCCCGCGTGGCGCACCGTACAGGAAGGGCGTGTTCTTCTTCCATATCTTGTACTCCTCGTTCACCAGGCGCTCCTCAAGCTCGTCGGGGTAGTCCTCCTCCTCGCGCTGCGCCATCGGCCCGCCCGCCGGCTGCCAGCCGGCCTCCGCGGCGCCGCCGCCCCTCAGCGTGCCTCAGCCGCGGCCCGGCGAGCCTCCCGGGGCGCTCCGCAGGCGCTGGCCAAGTGGTGATTGGCGCGTCGGATGGCCGCCTTGCTGTTCCTTGTTAGCGCTTGTCTTCTGATGTCAGATGTGTTTTGCAGAACGAGCTGCTGCTGCCCTCCTCCTCCTCTTCGTATCCCTCTGGCCTTCAAACTCAACTTTGCATTGGGCAGACTTTAGGGCCTGATGACCCTGCTCCCACCTCGGCAACTTCAATCGAGCTGTCTGGCGTGATCTCGGCGTGCGGGGAGCGCGCTTGCCTATTGGTACGTCGCTGGTTGGCATCTCATTAGTGTCTCAAGCACGTACCGAACAGCAAAGGACACACAGCTGCCCTCTTGGCTGCCGGCGGGCTTGGCCGCGCCGGGGGGCTTGCCGCAGCCCCAAGGGGCAGGCGATGAGCCTGCTGCACCCGCACCTGCCCCCCACGCGCCCCACACCGCCCCAGGCCCGGCAGCCGCCGGCGCTTGCGGGCGAATGCCGCGGCCGGCGGGCGCCCACCGGCCCTGCCGCGCTGCGCGTCAGGGCCTGCCAGCCGCAGCCGCCGCAGCAGCCGCCGCAGCGGAGGCGGGGGGCGCGCCGCGTGAGTGCGCCGGCGCTGGACGCGCCCGCGCTGGTGGCGCCGGGCGCCAACCGCTGCGAGGCGCGCGTATGCCAGGCAAGCTGGCCATGTGTTGGTGCCTCCCGCGGGGCCCTGCTGAGCTCCTGCACTGTGCAGGTGACGGTGGTGATGAAGTTCGGCGGGTCGTCGGTGGCGGACGCGGCGCGCATGCGCGAGGTCGCCGCCATCGTCTGCGGCTTCACCGACGAGCTGCCCTGCGTCGTGTTGTCCGCGATGGGCAAGGTGCGCCGCCGCTGTCGCGGGCCCCGCCGCTGCCAGACCAGGCAGCCCGGCGGCCCTGCCCATTCGGCCTCGGTCACGCGCCTGCCACCGTGTGCACCCGCCCGTCATACGCCTGACGGTGACACCCGCGCGCGCGCCGCGCAGACCACCAACCTGCTGCTGCAAGCGGGCGCGGAGGCGGTGAAGGGGCGGCCTGCGGGCGTGCCGAGCCTGGCGCCGCTGCGCGCGGTCAAGGAGCTGCACCGGCAGGCCGCGGACGAGCTGGGCGTGGGCGAGGACGCGCATGCGGAGGTGGAGGCGCTGCTGGGCGAGCTGCAGCAGCTGCTCATTGGCATTGCCATCATGCAGGCGCGGCCGCCCCGCTGCTGCCGCACACACGATAACTGCGTGTTGGCCTGCACATGCACGTCCATGGACGCACCTCGCCTGTACGAGGCAGAGGTGCTGCTGGGCGGGCTGCCGCAGCTGCCCACTGGCATTGTATTCACACTGGCACAGTCCCTCCTCCACTTTGCTGCATGACGGCCACCCACCGCAGGACAGCATGCGGGAACCCCGTGTTGTCCCCACCACGCGCCATGCGTGGACGCCCACTCATGCCAGCACGCCCATACCATGGATCTGTACCCCACACAGTGGCGGTTTTCCCGGCAAGGCGCAGCAGCTGCTCAACGGCGGAGCCGTCGCGCGGCCGCGCGCCTGCCGCACACGTGCTGCCCTTTTCAGGTGGAATCGCAGTGCCTGCATGTCACCCCTGTCTGAGGGCGTGTGCAGGGTGGTTGCCGCCAGCGGCCGTGCACCCTCTCACAGCGCACAGCGCATGCGCCCGCTCACCTGCTATAAATACCCGCCTCACTGTGTACGATCTGGTGCACGCCACCATGCCCTGCTGCAACCCATCATGGCAGAGAGCCACATGCGCAGGCCGCGCCTCGCGAGCGCCAGAAGCAGCCCCCCCTGATGCAGAGACCCCCGACACGCCGGCCCGGGGCGCGCAGGAGCTGACGCCACGCGCGCGCGACAGCCTGGTGTCCTTCGGCGAGCGGCTGTCGACGCGGATCTTCGCGGCGCACCTGCGCGCGCGCGGCGTGCCCGCGCGCCAGCACGACGCCTTTGCCGCGCGCTTCAACCTGGCCACCTCTGACGACTTTGGCGCGGCCGAGGTGGCGTACGACGCCGCGCTGCCGGCGGTGCGCGCCGCGCTTGCGCCGCCGCCTGGCGAGCCGTGCGCGCTGCCCATCGTGACGGGCTTCCTGGGCCGCGGCCTGTCCACCGGCGCGCCTCGCGCCATGGTCGTGAGTGTAAGTCAGCCGCAGCGGCGCGGGTGCCATGTCCGTGGAGGCAGTCCGGGAGACCTGTGCATGCC
>JAABUR0100008298.1_pt1 | contig 12030 bp, 12 predicted proteins | sample 5560091 | NCBI WGS metagenome assembly JAABUR01 (sample SAMN10711879, study PRJNA513375) | rock metagenome | isolation source: Antarctica rocks | place: Antarctica: Victoria Land, University Valley sud
GAGCCGGTCATCGACCAGTCGCCGCGGCGGGGAAGAAACCCGCGTCGACATGACCCGAGACGATCAGCTACAGCCGCTTCAACCAGCTGCAGCGACACGCGGCAAGGTTCTGAGACCAGGTCTTAAGTAGGTGACCCTCTCCACCCGCCAGGAGGAACTCATGTCCACAACCCTGCGCCTGCGATCGGTACGCGTGCTGCTGCTGATGCTGCTGTGTGCTGCTCTGGCTGCTGTGGCTCTCGCCGTCGCCCCCTCGACGGCGGGCACCGGCCGGCACAGCGCCACGCTCGGATCTGCTCGTCCCAGTGCCGGCAAGGTGACGCTGAGCAACCGGGAATGGAACTGACCCACCCTCACCGCCGCTAAGACCCGTGGCCGTCGCCGTGACGGCCACGGGTTGCCGACGCGACCGGGCGCCTGACAGCGGGAGCGGTCAAGGCTGCCGAGCGTCGACGGCCGGTGGACCTGCTGATAACTCGAGTGCCTCAGCGCCACAAGAAGCCAGCCCGGGTTCGGCGCATGACGCAGCTGCCCGACTCCCGTACGGCATGGCAGCCCGGCGACCTGCCGGGGACAGCAGCACGCTCGTCAGGGCCGTGTCGGCGCCGCCCCCGGATGGCCGTCAACCAGCCCAGGTGGCAGGCCGCGCCCGCTGCCATGCAGCACCCCTCTTCTTGGGAAGATGAGCAGGTCAACAGAGCGGGCGGTGAGCAGGGCACTCTTGAGACCGCGCCCGGAACGGCAAGACGTATCGCTCAAGACCTCGCGCCATCACCCGATCGGGTGACAGAAGGACTTGCACGTTCAGCGCCCTTGCACGTGAAGCGGAGGGTCTCATGACAGCGTCGACGATGTGAGGCATCCGTGACGCGGCTGCGGGCGTGGCCCTTATGGGAGACGCCTGACAGCTTCATCGGCTATCTGCTGGCCGTGCTGGGCGTGTATGCGGCTGTGGGTGGTGCCCTGCTGGCCGGTACACGGCGAACGTTCGGGGACCTGTTCGGCTACGCGGTCCTGCTGGGCTGTGCCGCACTGTGTGTCGAGGCGACCCGCCGGCTCGGGAAGGCGGCGGGGGTCGTCAGTGACCTGCAGTCGGCCTGGACACTGCCGGTCGCGTTGCTGCTGCCTCCGGTGTATGCGCTGCTGGCGCCCGTACCGCTGAAGGCGTTGAGCCAACTGCGGGTGGGTCGCAGCCTGGTCTACCGCAGGGTGCTCAGCGCAGTGGCGATCGGGCTGGCGAACTGTGCCGCGTCCGAGGTGTTCCACCTGCTGCTTGCCGGCGCGGCGGGGCGCACCTCGCTGCTGACCAGACCCGGGAGGACCGTGCTGGCCGCGCTCGCCGGCGCGGCAGTGTGCTATCTGGTGAACGCTGCTCTGATCACGGTCGGGGTGCGCCTCGCCACCGCCGAGATCAGTTGGCGACAGTTGTTGCTGGACCGCGAGTCCTTGTTCATCGACGTGGCCGAGGTGTGCATGGGCATCGTCGTGTTTGCCGCCTGGATCGTCACTCCGCTGCTGGTCCTGGTGGTGCTGCCGCCGGCGGTGCTGCTGCAGCGCAGCTTGACCTACGTCCAGATGCGGGCCGCCGCCCGTACCGACGCCAAGACCGGTCTGCTCAACGCCGCCGCTTGGCAGGAGGAAGCAGACCGGGAGATCGTCCGCTCTATCCGGCAGCAGCATCCGCTGGCCCTCCTGATGATCGACCTGGACCACTTCAAGGCGTTCAACGACACCTACGGCCATTTGGCCGGCGACCAGGCCCTGGCTGCGGTTGCCAGCAGCCTGGCGAGCACCCTGCGCAGCTATGACCAGCTCGGCCGGTTCGGCGGGGAGGAGTTCACCGTCGTGCTGCCCCACGCCGACCACACCGAGGCCCAGCGCGTCGCCGAACGATTTCGGCGCGCCGTCGCAGACCTCGTCATTGCGGGCGTCGAGCAGCAACCCGGGCTCACCGTCTCGATCGGAGCCGCCATCGCGGGAACCCACGGCGCTGCGCTGATAGACCTGCTCGCCGCCGCCGACCTCGCGCTGTACCAGGCCAAAGCCGCCGGACGCGACCGGGTCGTCTTCGCACCCGGCGTCCCCACACTTTCCAAACCGACCGAGTCTCCTCAAGCCCGTCGACCGGCAGCCGAGACGTAGCTGCTCTTGGCGCTTCCAGCGCGAAGAGCCACCTACTTTCCGCTCCCGCCAGGCTGCTCGGGCCGCCTCCGCGGTTCTGGGCAGCGTCGCCGAGATGAAAGACGTCGTCTCGGACTGCAGGTTGCCTCTGGCGCAGGCCGCAAAGCGGACCGGCAGCTGCGCCTCAGGGTGCCCCAGGTCTTGAGGTCACCGAGGTAGGCCCGGGCCTGCTGGCGGGATATACCCGACCTCGCGGGCGGTCAGGGTTGCTCGGGTGGGACGGCAATGGGTGCGCCGGGGACGGTGACGCGCGTCAGGGTCAGGTGCATGGAGCCAAATCGGCTGGCTCCGAGCTGCATCCCAGCGGGTGCAGGTGGGTGCAAAGCTGCGCTGGCAGACGCGTCGAGCACCAGGACAGCGGGTCGCCGCAGTGCTTGGTGCGTCCCGAAGACCGGCACCCAGTTGGCTGTCACGAAGGTCGGTTGGCCGTGGGCCTGTAGCCCGACCAGGAGTCCCGCCACCTGCGGCCACAGATGATGGGAGACGACGCGGATCAGCAGCGCCCCCCGGTGCGGACCGCGCCAACGCTGCACGGCGGCTACCTCGGCCGAGACGGTGCGGCTGTTACTGGCGCTGAGCCGGTCAGGGGCTTGGCCGAACTGTTGTGAGGCGAGAAAGACGCCGCAGGCAGCGAGAGCGATACCGCCAGCAGGCTGCGCGACAGCAAGCACCCGGGGGCGCCGGCGTGGGCTGGTCGCGGCGCCCCGTGTATCGGTCGTGGCCCGCCGGACCAACTCGGCCAGCAGGGCGCTGGCTCCCACCAGGAGCGGCCCCGGCGCAGCCGTGAGCCAGAACAGCAAATAAGGGTCGTGGGCGCCGACGGTCTGGTGTGCGGCGAGCACACCAGCCAGAACCGCAGCGACCGACACTGCGCCGCAGGCCCGGCTGACCGGTTCTCCCACGGCATGACCGGCGCCGGCTACCAGAAGGCCGACAGCTATGAGCAGGGTCAGCGTCGTGAGCCTGCCGGTAAGGGGTAGCGCCTGCTCCAGCCGCCCGGGTGCATGAGAGAGCAAGGCACGGTAGAGCGACTGACCCGCTATCGACGTGCTGGCTCGCCAGCTGGTGGTGTGTCGGCTGGTGGTCGCGAACGTGACGATGCGCCCGAGGTTGCCGCTTCCCAAGAACTGCTCGAGCAACGGCGGAGCCCACGCCGCAGAGACGAACAACCACCCAGCCACCTGCCAACGACCGACACCGGTCGTCGGCAGGGCCGGCCACGGTTTCTGGTGTTGGCGCCGCAAGCCGCCGGCGGCGGCACGTGCCCCTTCCGGGTTCGCCGATCGCCTCGTGTGCACGCCGGCGGCGAGGCGCAGCAGCAACACGGGTCCCCCGACGACCAGCACGAGTGGCACGGTGCCGAGATGAGTCTGGACCAGGAACGTCGCCGCAGCGGCCGCGCCGACGGCCCACCCCCGCCGCCCCAGCAGCACCCCCGCGGCGAGCAGCAGAAACAGCAGTGCCGGCAGGATGACCGCATACGGGTTCCACGGGGACAGGAGAGCGCCGCGCCCGAAAGCATGCACAAGCACCAGAACCGCAACGGCAGCCGCGGCACCGCAGGCGGCGCCCGATCGTCGCGACGCGGGTGGCAAGCGGGCGGCGCACCCCACGATCAGCACAGCGGTCATGGCATGCAGCAACGCCACCGCGGCCCCCAGTGCCCGTCCGTCCGCTCCGAGCAGCCAGTAGGGGAGGGCCAGCACGTACAGCCACATTGGGCCGAAGTGGTTCCAGCCGAACCGTGAGTACACCCCAAGGCTTCGATGCAGCGCGCTCGCTTCTCGAACGCCGAGCTCAACCAGTGCCTGATCCCCCGACCAACCGAGCGCCGGCCCGGCTAGCACCCGCACCGCCAGGTTCAGCAGTGGTGCCGCAGCCAGCAGACAGGCGGCGGCGATCACCAGCGTGGGAAAGCCCCTGTCCGCACGCTCGCCCGGCCCGGAGACGGCCATAAGACGCACAGTAGCTACCCGCACCGGAACGTCTGCCAGACGGACATTCGCGCCAGGCAGGTCAGGCAACGGCCGGTGCTGCAGGGTGGTGGCGACCGCGAACATCGCTGCCGCACCAACGGCAGCGGCGTTGGGTTCCCCTGATTTCGGACCCAGCGAGCGGGCGGCAGCTCAACAGGACGCGTATTGCAGAGGGCATCGCCGCGAATCGGCAGCGAGCATGGCGTACCCAGGTCGGGGTGGCCGGGCCGTGATCGAGGGGGTTCACTTGGCTCCGGGGCGGGCGGCGTTGGTGCGACTGTTCTCACGTCGGAGCGCGGCCTGTCGGTGCGCGTCCAGGTGGTGCTGTAAGGCCGTCTGGGCGCGAGGGCGCCCAATGACGGGTCTGCGCAGCAGGCGGACGTCCGCGGTCTGGCGCTGCGGCGGCCCTTCGTCGTCTCCGCAGTCACGGCAGACGATTTCCCACTGGTCGCGGCTGACGTCCTCGTAGCGCCAGTCGTGTCCCGCTTGGTGCCAGCCCAGGCGGACCCGGCGGATGACGGCACCGGTCGGCTCCGGGTCGGGGCGAGCTGTGACGGCGAACGGTGACGGCTCGGTATCCCGTGCCGCCCGCTGCGTCCGGGCTGAGCCAGGGGGACCCTGGCTTGCCCCCGGCTGTCCCGTCTCAGTCGACTCAGCCGAACGGTTCGCAGCGGGTAAGAACGCAGCCAGACCGGCGAGGCCCATCAGCAGGCCGAATCGTCCAGGGCGTCGAACGGGCCGGCTCGGAGACTGCGGCATTCCGCGGTTCATCCCGGGGGCGGCAGCACTGTTGCTCATTCGACAAGCCGTGACGACGGCTAGGACGGCTACGGCTACGGCTACGGCCAGCGATGCCGTGAGTCTCGTGGCGAGCGAGGTGAACACGTGATCTTCTTCCTTCCGAAGGGCGTCATGCAGTCGGCCGGCACCAGCCATGCCGGTTCGATGCGCCGCAGGGACGAGCTCACGATCTGCTCAATTTGCTGTGACGACGATGTGAGACCAGGCCAGTCCGGTATCGCGCGGGCGGCCAGCTGCAGCGGCGTCTGCCCCCGCCGGGGGGTTGATGTGGCCACTCATCCAACTCACATGTGCATCGCCTAGCCTCGCGATCGTGCGCGTGCTGGTAGTCGAGGATGAGCCGCGGATGGCGCATCTGATCAGGCGCGGCCTGCAGGAGGACGGCTACGCGGTCGAGGTCGCTTTCACCGGTCCTGACGCGGTGTGGCACGCCACCGAGTTCGACTACGACGCGGTCGTGCTGGACCGGATGCTGCCGGGCTTCGACGGCCTGGAGGTGTGCCGTCAGCTGCGTGCCGCCCGCCGCTGGGCGCCGGTGCTGATGCTGACGGCCCGCGACGGCATCGACGACCGGGTGGCGGGGCTCGACGCCGGCGCGGACGACTACCTGGTCAAGCCGTTCAGCTTCGCCGAGCTGTCGGCGCGGCTGCGGGCCCTGATGCGCCGTGGCAGCCCGGAGCGGCCGGTGGAGCTTGCCGTCGGGGGGCTGCGACTGGACCCGGCAAGCCGGCGCGCGTGGCGCGACACGGTCGAGCTCGAGCTCTCACCGAAGGAGTTTGCGCTGCTCGAGCTGTTCCTGCGGCACCCCGACGAGGTGCTGACCCGCACCCGGGTCCTCGAGCAGGTGTGGGACTTCGCCTACGACGGGCTGTCCAACGTCGTCGACCAGTACGTCGCCTACCTGCGCCGCAAGGTCGACCGTCCGTTCGGCGTCGAGCAGCTCGAGACGGTCCGGGGCGCGGGCTACCGGCTGCGGACCGCGCCCCGCCCGCAGGGCTGAACGGTGCCGCTGCGGCTGCGCCTGGCGCTGCTGTTCGCGGCTGGTACCGGGCTGCTGATCGCCGTGATCGGCGCCGGGTTCCTGCTGCAGCTGACCCGCAGCCTTGACGCATCCATCGACACCGGCCTGCGGACCAGGGCCGACCTGCTCGCCAGCCGGGTGAGCACCCCGAGCGGCACCGACCCGTTCGGCACGGTCAGCGGCAGCGAACAGGTCGCCCAGGTGCTCACCTCCGATGGGGCGGTGCTGCGCTCCTCGGAGGCTGCCGGGCCCAGGCCCGTGCTCGACGCGCAGCAGCGGCGGACCGCCCTGTCGGGGGAGGTCTCCTTCACGGGCGACGTGAACGGTGACCGCAACAGGGTGCTGGCCGTGCCGTTCGACTCCGCCGGGCGCAGGCTGCTGGCAGTCGTCGGTACCGGCACCGACATCAGCGACGTCGCCGAGGACCGGGTCCGCAACGCCATCCTGCTGGGCGGTCCACCGGCAGTGCTCGCGGCAGGCCTGGCCGCCTGGGTGCTGGCCGGCGCGGCGTTGCGCCCGGTGGAGCGGATGCGCCGGCAGGTCGCTGACATCACCGACCAGGACCGCGACGCGCAGCTCGCCGTTCCCCGAACCCGCGACGAGGTCGCCCGGTTGGCGGTGACGATGAACGGGTTGCTGACCCGGCTGCAGCACGCACTCGAGCGCGAGCGTGGCTTCGTCGCCGACGCCGGTCATGAGCTGCGGACCCCGCTGGCGATCCTGCGGGCCGAGCTCGAGCTGGCGGCCCGCCCGGGGCGCAGCCGGGAGCAGCTGGCCTCAGCGGTCGTCAGCGCCGTGCAGGAGACCGACAGGCTGGCCCGGCTGGCTGACGACCTGCTGCTGCTCGCCCGAGCCGACCAGGGCCAGCAGTTCCTGCGGTGCCGGTCGGTCGACGTCGATGACCTGCTGTCGGCCGCCGTACGGCTGGCATGCGTGCGCGGAGCGCCATCTGGAGTCGAGATCCGGCTGGACGGGGCCCGAGGACTGGTCGTGCCGGCCGACGCCGACAAGCTGCGCCGAGCCGTCGACAACCTGCTCGAGAACGCGGTGCGGCACAGCCCGGCCGGCGGAACTGTGACGCTGAGCAGCAGCCGGGAGGAGCAGGACGGCCAGCCGACGGTCGTGGTGCAGGTCGAGGACACCGGCCCCGGTTTCCCGCCCGACTTCCTGCCCGTCGCGTTCGAACGCTTCCGGCGTGCCGGCGACTCGCGTACCCGCGACGACGGAGGCACCGGACTCGGACTGGCGATCGTGCGTTCCATCGCCGTTGGGCACGGGGGGCGCGCCATTGCTGGCAATCGTCCGCAGGGCGGCGCCTACGTGCGGCTGGAACTGCCGGAGGCTGGCTCCGCCCGACCTTGACATCGCTCTCACATGTCGGACCGACACAGTGGGTTCTACCGCCTACCCCGGTTGCCACCCGCCACCGAGGCCGACGAGCGCAAGCCGCTGTGCTGCGCCGAGAGGTTGCGATGCTCAGCTACACCCAAGCCGTCGTCATCGGCTTGCTTCAAGGAGTCACCGAGCTGTTCCCGGTCAGCAGCCTCGGGCACAGCGTGCTCGTCCCCACCTGGCTGGGCGGCAGCTGGAAGCGGCTGGTCACCGAGCAGTCCTCCGGCGAGTCGCCCTACCTCGCGTTCATCGTCGGGCTGCACGTCGCGACGGCCCTCGCGCTGCTGGTCTACTTCCGCTCGGACTGGGTGCGCATCCTGCGCGGCCTGGGCCGGAGTATCACCAGCCGGCGGATCGACCCCGGCGACGCCGACGCCCGGCTCGGGTGGCTGCTCGTGCTGGGAACAATCCCGGTCGGGCTCGTCGGGCTGGTGTTCGAGCACAACCTGCGGACCCTGTTCGCCAAGCCGCTGGCAGCGGCCGTGTTCCTGACCCTCAACGGGGCCGTCCTGCTGCTCGGTGAGCGTCTGCGGGGCCGTGCCCAAATTCACCCGCGGCAACGTGTCAGCGCCGCCCGTAGTGCAGACGCGCAGGCTCCGGCGGATGCGGACACGATGCGCCAGCCGCACGGTGAGCCGCTCGCCGCGCTGACGGTGGTGAACGCGGTCGGCATCGGCAGTTTCCAGATCGCGGCGCTGTTCGCCGGGATCAGCCGGTCGGGGGTGACGATGGTCGGTGGTCTGCTGCGCGGGCTGAGCCATGAGGAGGCCGCGCGCTTCTCGTTTCTGCTGGCGACCCCGGTGATCCTCGCCGCCGGGGTGTACAAGCTGCCTGACCTGTTCGGACCCAACGGGAGCGGCATCCGCGGGCAGGTCCTGGTCGGCAGCATCGTCGCCGGCCTCGCGGCCTACGCCTCGGTCCGGTTCCTGAGCCGCTACTTTGCCACCCGCACCCTGCGGCCGTTCGCCGTGTACTGCCTGGTCGCGGGAGCTGTCTCCGTGGTGTGGTTCGGGATCGTCGCGTGACTGTCACGACTGCAGCAGCGGGCGTGCTGCACGCCGCTGGGGTGACCGGCAGCCTGAGCCCGGCGCACCTGCTGGCCAGCTACGGCGTCATCGGCCTGGCGCTCGTCCTGTTCGCCGAGACCGGGCTGCTGCTCGGCTTCTTCCTGCCCGGGGACTCGCTGCTTTTCCTGGCCGGCGCCTACGCCCACTCCTCCTCTGCCGGCCAGCCGCACCCGGCGATCCTGGCAGTCATCGTCGCCGCGGCCGCCGGTGCCGTGCTCGGCGGTCAGACGGGCTACCTGATCGGGCGCCGCGCAGGGCCGGCGCTGTTCAACCGGCCCGACTCGCGGCTGTTCAAACAGTCCTACGTGGAGCGGACCCACGCCTACTTCGAGCGCTTCGGCCCCCGCACCCTGGTCCTGGCCCGCTTCGTCCCCATCGTGCGCACCTTCTCCGCCCCCGCCGCCGGGGTGGGGCGCATGGCCGCATCGACCTTCGCCGTGTGGAACCTGATCGGCGGGCTGCTGTGGGCCGTGGCCGTCCCGCTGCTCGGCTACGCCCTCGGCGGGGCGATCAACATCGACACCTACCTGGTTCCCATCACCCTGGTCGTCGTCGTGCTGTCGTTCATCCCGGTGCTGGTCGAGGTCCGCCGGGCCCGGCGCAGCTCCTCGCTCTGAGATGAAACCGGCAACCCGCGACCATGCCCCCCGTCTAAGGGTCGGTGAGCTGGGCGGCCAATGGGGTGCGTCGGGAAGGGTCACTGGTGGTGCCCGAGGGCCCACCAGCCGTGGCCGGCGCACCCGCCGGGATGCCGGGCGACCATCACTGCTGCGCCGGCTCCTGGCGTCAGCAATCGCAGTTCTCGTCATGGCCGCCGCCGGCGTCGGCGTGCTGCTGCTGCTCACCCCCGGTGTCGGCGACGCCCCTGCCCGGGTCGCCGCTGCTACCGGGGCCGGCGGGCTGCTGACCGGGCCGCCGCCGCTTCGGGTCCAGCAGGCACTGGTCGCCACCGAGGACAGCCGGTTCTACAGCCACAGCGGCATCGACGTCCTGGGCAGCGTGCGGGCAACGGCCGGACCGCTGCTCGGACAGTCCGACCCGGGCGGCGCGACGCTGGACCAGCAGCTGGCCAAACTGCTCTACACCGGCGGACGGCGCAGCTTGCCCGACCGCATCGAGCAGGTCGCCCTCGCCGTCAAGATCGAGCACCGGTACGGCAAGCCGCAGATCCTGCGGCTCTACCTCGACACTACCTACTTCGGCCACGGCTACACCGGCATCACCGCCGCCGCCCGCGGCTACTTCAACCGCTTGCCGCAGAACCTGACCTGGAGCCAGGCCAGCATGCTCGCCGGACTCGTTCAGGCACCCAGCGCCTACGACCCACTGGCCCACTACCCGCTGGCCCGCGCCCGGCAGCGGCACGTGCTCGACCGGCTCGTCGCCACCCACGTGCTGACCCGGACCCGCGCCGACGCCGTCTACGCCGCGCCGCTCGCCCTGGTCAGCGGCTGACGCTGACACTGACGCTGACAAGCGGAGTCACGGCCAGCCCACGAGGCAGACCGAAGCCGGGCCGCACGAGCTGCTCACAGCGTCTCGTGACGCGTGTCCATGACACTTGCGGCAGCCGCGGCTCAGCCGACAGTCGGCACATAGGACGTCGCTCTGGCGTTAAGTGCACACGCACGTCCGCGCCGCAACTTTCGACGGAGATCATGGCTACCGACTACGACACCCCCCGCACAAGCGACACCGCTGACGACGACGACCAGAGCCTGGAGACGTTGAAGGCTCGCCGCGCGCAGACTACGGCCGATCTCGGCGATGACACCGACCCGCTCGAGGCCGAGTTCGACCTGCCCGGGGCGGACCTGTCGGGAGAGGATTTGACCATCCGGGTGCTGCCCCCGCAGGTCGACGAGTTCACCTGCACCAGCTGCTTTCTGGTGCAGCACCGCAGCCAGCTGGCGGATCAGGGCCGAGGTGTCTGCCGGGAGTGCACAGCCTGAGGCCCTAGCACCCGGCGCTGTGGGGCTTGTCAGAACGCGCTACCCGAGCGGCGCCCGCCTGGCGGTGCTCAGGGTCCGGTCCACACCGCGTTCCGCCGGGCTTGGTGCCCGCACAGGTCGCACTCCCACAGGCTTGAGCGGTCCCACGCGGCGTCGCCTACCACGCTGATCGTTCCGCCGCACAGGTGGGTCTCGTGCCGGACCCGTTGGCCCATCTTGGCCCGGGGCGGCAATTCCGGTACAGCCACCCGTCCGTCAGTCGTACCCGCGGGGTCGCTCAAGATGGGGTCGGGAAGATCGACGTCAGCACTCATGGATTCACTGTCTCCCAGCATCCGCAGTGCTGTCGATGCCGGGCAGCCACGGGCGGGAGCACGCCGCCTTGCTGTTCCAGTTCTTTCCCTCGAGCGCGCCGCGCACGCCCGCGCCGTCGCGACCGCCAAAGGCCGGCGGGTCGGCCGGCCGGTGGTGGTCGACCCGGCCAAGCTGGCGTGGGCCGCGCATTTGCGCGACACACCGGGCACACCATTGCCGAGGTCGTCACCACAACCGGCATCGCTCGGACCAGCCTGTACCGGCACCTGCCACGCGGTGGTGGGATCAGTGGTTCGAGCAGTGCCCAGAGCGGTCGTCGACCAGTCGCCGCGGCGTGGAACAGACCCGCGTCGACATGACCCGAGACGATCAACCACGCTCGGCCCTACCAGCGAGAGCGACACGCCTCGAGGTTCTGAGACCAGGTCTCAGGGTCCTCCTTTTGCCCTCGCCCCCGCCGGACCGGATGGACGGTGCTGGTGACCAAGGCTCGTGGGCTGCTGTGAGTCTTGGTTCAGGCGGCGGACCAGCCCGCCGATGCAGACGGAGGGCCCTCACTTTCTGGTGCAGTCCGGGAGGCTGCGGCTCGCTCGTCTGCTGAACGAGTCCTGATCTTGCCCGAGGGGGTCGTGCACGTGGCCCGACGCCAGCTGCTGGCTATTGCCGTGGGCTCCGCGTTGATCCTGGGCCCGGGCAGCGCTCTGGCAGCTCCTACCGCGTCCGCAGCGCCAGAGTCCGCCGACCAGCAGCTGCACGCCGCGCAACAGCAGGTGCGCAGCGCAGGTCGGCAGCTGGATGCGGTTCAGGTCCGGGCCGAGCAGGCAGCCGAGGCCTACAACGGGGCCCGTCTGCAGGCCGGCCAGGCCGCGGCCCGTAGTGCCAGCGCCGTAGCCGCAGCCGGCGCTGCCAGCGTCCGCGCAGCCCAGGCCGTTGCTGCCAGCGGCACCGCCACCGGCGAGGTCCGCCGGGCGGTCGGGGCGCGGATCAGCACCCGAGCCGAGCAGGGCCGCGCCGAGCAAGCCGTCGCCGCCGCACAGGGCCGGCTCGGTGCGCTCGCGGCCGGGGCGTACAAGTCCGGCGGCCACCTGGGCTTCTACTCCCTGCTGCTCGGCGCCGACCCGGCTACCTTCGCCGACGGCCAGGAGCTGATCAGCCGAGTCGACCGGCACCACAAGGACGCGCTCGGTGAGCTGGTCCGGGCCAAGGCCGTCGCGGCCGACGCGGGCACCAGGGCCGCCCGCGCCGAGCAGATAGCGGCTGACCGGGCCCGGCAGGCGACCAGCTCAGCGCAGCAGGTGACGCAGTCCGCCGCCGCCGCCCGCGGT
>JAABUR0100008300.1_pt1 | contig 12026 bp, 10 predicted proteins | sample 5560091 | NCBI WGS metagenome assembly JAABUR01 (sample SAMN10711879, study PRJNA513375) | rock metagenome | isolation source: Antarctica rocks | place: Antarctica: Victoria Land, University Valley sud
CACCAAGCCCAAAACCCCCGCCAAGGACAAAAAACCATAGTGAAAGAAAAATTTCGACGAAAACGCCCAAAAAGGATGAGATAACGCCGAGCACGAGCACGAGCACGAGCACGAGCGAAGAAAAAAAAGGGCAAGCACCCCCCCCCTCAAAATTAGAAGAATACGAGAAAATGTCAGAACGCAGATATTCAAAACAAATTTCTTAATATATATATCTCTCACTGTTAGTCAGTCAGTCAGTCCAAGTGTAATCGAGTGATTCAGAGAATAAGAGAAAAAAGTCGCGGGCTATATAGTCAATGGTGACTGACACACGCAAACACTGGGGTGAGGATCTTATGTGGGTAGTGGGTGGTGGATGGGAGTATCTACTGCAGGTGTATTTCCGGATTATTTCTTTGGTTTTGCTAGGATGGAGATGGGATGGGGTGGGGTGGGGTGTGAGATACGGGGGAGGGTCAGGATGGAGTGTGTGAGTGAAAAGGGGGGGGGATATGGTAGGTATGAGATAAGGGGGAATAATAACTGTTTTTGGTTCGTATTGGGAGGGCGAAGCGGATGTAGTCAGTTGTGGAGGATGGGGTATCAGATGAGGGGAATTTGGCGTTGAGATGGGGTTTGGTTGGTTGATTATTTGGTTTGGTTTGGTTTTTGTAGGGGTATGTATGCTAGTATACTATTCTATATACGATATCCGGACTCCAGCAGCGCTGTGTGCATATCCAGGTGACGCACTCAGTCTTATGCAACCCATTACTCCTACCATGACTTGACTTTGTGAAAATAGATTGTCGTCGAAATGTCGATTGGTAACTGATTTAAAAAACAACCGGGCATACCCCGCTGAACGGCGTGCCATCTATATACGGTTTGTAAGACACGTATCCGAAGTTCGTGATAACGGTTTCGACGACGGAGGGTCTAGAAGATGACGGGGCAAATACCGCCGAAGTTGACGTTGACGGTGCCGGACTGGGTTTGGGATTAGGTCTTTTGAGCTGATTAATTTTACTGGGGAAGAATCAAAGGGGACTTACCTGGTTGACGCCCCCAGTGTTGCAGCAGGCGAGTTGTTGGGTTCCGATACATTGGCCCGAGAGGCCGGGTTGGACGTTTGCGACTGCATGATCGTTAGCATAGTTCCACATGCTTTGGCGCAGAGATGTTTCGGTCCAAGGCCATGGAAGGACAGAGGACATACCATTGACGGGGTTGCACTGGACACCCACGTTCTCGACTTTACCGCCAGTGACTTGCTGGGTAATGGTGTTGCAGCACATGAGGGACTGGGTGTTGCTGCAGGATGGGGAGGTGCGTTGGATGACGGCTGCGGAGGCGGTGAGAGCGAGGGAGAGGAGGGTGAAGAGGTTGGAGAATTGCATTTTGGAGGAGAGGTGGGGGTGAGGTTTGGGTTTGGGGGTTGGTTTGTCGAGGGGGTAAACTGTGTAGGATAGCTGTTGGAGGATGAAGAAGCCGATGTTGAGAGAAGGAGGAGAGGAAGGGGCTTCTTATAGAACTTCCTTCACCCCTCGAGTACCAACAGCGGCCTGACGGTAGCAAATCCCACGATCATGGGATCCCCTGGCGATGGTAGTGTAGAACGCACAATGACGGCGGGTTCAGGATGGATGATGGCATGGCACAAGCAGGAAGAAGCCCCATCGTTATGTGGAAGCCTTTGGAGGTCTCGGGATGTCGCCATTCAGAATCCGAGACGCCGTAGCTTGTTACTGCTTTCCACCGAGAAGTCGAACGCGTCCGGCTGAAGAAAGGATAACGTGGGCCAGCTGAAGCCAATCTCGCTACCCACGGCCTTGTTTGGTAAGCTCGACGGGAGACAATTGATGCAGTCAACGTTGCATTGGCAGACTCGCTCCAGCCGAGTGACGAGGTCGGAAGGTCATTCATTGCTCGCGCCGTTTTCAATGCAGGAAATCAAGGTATGAGTGCCGGGGACTGATAGCAGTACCAACGAGACTTACATTGCATCGTGGGGTACATGATGTTGGATAGGAGAGATTCATGACGGCTAAAAATATCCACCGGAGGGAAAAGAGATGATGGCGGATTGTGCTTCGGGAGTACTTTCGGGTCTTACCAAATCTGGTGGGATCAAAGGTATATTCAAGCCTCGGTGCTACCCTGCAGGCGCCGCCTACGTAGGTAGGTAAAGAAAGGTTCAGCGGAGAGAAGGTTACTTTTGGTTTCTATGGCTTCGGGCATGGAGTAAGGTACTGTTTCTCTGTACAGCCTAAATCATATCATTTGCTTTGGCAATTGAAGAGATCTTCTTCGAGCTCAGTAATGACTGGCATTTTCAAACAAACAATAATACGACCATCAACCTTTCATCGATGATCCATCGTTCGGCAATCATCGATTGGGGGACCATGGGACCTGCAGCAAAGCTGCCTCCCTGCACGACAAGGCTCGGAAACGGTGAGGATCGGCACCCAATAGATAAGAACCGAAACCCAAACATCAGCACAGGCGTCATCGAGTATCGTTGCCGCCAGTGAATCACCCGCGCCAAGTCGGATGGCAAGGTCAGAGTGAATTTGATAAACTTGTTAAAGTAGTAAACAGTATTCAATTAACCTACAACACTGTACGACGAACTGACTGATGAAGAGGATGATAAAAGAAGCTTCCCGGGCGCCAGCGACGTGCCCGTAAAAGGCCGTGCTTAGCCCCGATCTTCCGGCCTTGGCGGAAAAACCCTTGTCGCACTGTCCGCCCGCTTCACTCCCGGGTTTAATCTCCCATCTTCCATCTTCCATTCCCTTCGAGAACCCCAGATTGTTAGACATTGCAATCTGTTTCGGTGTATATATTCAACCAGATGCCGCAATGTCGTAGTCCGTGATTAAGGTCTAATAGGTAGGTCAATGGGTAAATAGCCCCGAAAAGCAAATAAAAGAAAATCACATCAAGGCAGGCTAGGGAGAACCACGAGAGAGCGAGAAAGAGCATACGAAGAAGATGTGATTTGACAGTAGTGACAAGGGACCAAGGCTCCGAGATCGAAGGGAAGGAAGATACTGCTTCCTTTCTTATAACTGGTTGCCTTCAGATAGGGCAAGAAAGCATAGAATAGCCGTAAAGTACAGAGGAAGTCATTACAAAGCGTCACCCATCATACCGAGAGCTTCAATTTCTATTACCTTTCCTGGACGTACAAGCCAGTCGTCTTTTCGTCTTTAATGCTCAAGAATTACCATTCCGCCATGCCCCTTGTCCCAAGTACTCGGCACTTCTGTCTTTGCCAAACAGCGTCCAGCCAGCCATCTAGCCCAACCGCATTAGACACCTACCGCGGCGCACGTTTGGAATAACGTCGGTCGTGAGAAATACTCCTAGTGCGAGATCTGCTTCGTCTACGTTCACGGGACAGACTACCTGGTCGGACGTACGAGTAGAACGGTGGTGCCGGTTCAAGATTGGTTGCTTCGAACCTTCGATTGAGATCACGCTCTTCATCTTCCGAATTCATCGTGACGACGCGGCGTACACTAGGATTGGGGCCTGAGGGTCTTCTCTGATGGGAACGACGATAATACTCTTCGGGCTGTCAGTTTGATACCGAAGAGTTGTAGAAGAAGGCATACCTTGAGGCGAGTATTCGTCGCTGCTGTCCGTCAAACGATGATGACCCGCAGTTTTCACTCTATGCCGCCGCTCGCGTCTACTTGGCTCTGACTCCATGGTGTGCCTTCCATACACCGACGATGGAGACTGCGTTCTAAAATCTCTTTCCGACATGACCGGCCGAGATCGAGATCGAGATCTCGTCTCGACATGTCTTTGGTAGACTCGTGATGGAGAACGATCTCTCCGCTCGACGACGCGTCTCTCTGTGACTGGTGTTCGAGAACGCCCCCTACGCTCGACAATGTGCGTCTCCGAGACTGGGCCGGAACGGCACTTTCTGCGATCGATGGTATGGGTCTCAGTAATAGGTGCTGCTCTTGGCTCTACAATGTTAGTTTCTGTGACAGTTTGAAACGCAGGCTCAACAGTCTGCCTTGTAATGATAGGTGGTGGTCTTGGTTCGTAGAACACCCTTTGAGAGTCTACGGTTTCCCTGATCCTGTTGCGACAAATTGAATCCTGAGTTTCTGGAGAGACTTGTACTATCCGTACAGACCGAGATGGCGGACGCTCCAGTCTTTCACTAATTGATGTTATCTCGACCGGATCGCCATAATGAGACTTCAGGTCAGCGTCCACCTGAGTAGCGGCGTAGGTAGTGCCAGGCTCAACTATCATCGACGCAGGTCGACGATATACACCGGATCTGAAGCTTGCATGGTCATCTTCGACTTCAATTACTCTTTCAACTTGATTGGGTCTCCGCGCCTCAGTTGGAGTGTAGATGTGCTCATAATCGTCGTCGATACTTGAAGGATCCCGCGATCTTACAATCCTTAGCGGCCGCCTGCTCCTTGATCTTGATCGTGAGGGAACTCGTCCGATTCGGACACGCATACCGCTCTCTTCCGAGCTGGCTGTTTCAAAGCCAACGATTCGTTTGTAACGTCGCCGGCTCACACTCCTGGACCTGGACCTGGATCTGGACCTGGACGATTGACGGCCTTGGCTATCGACGTATCGTATACGCCGAATAACTCGTACCGTTCGCCCTTCAGGCGAGTACTCACTCGTCGTTCTTCTTGACCTAGCGCCATCATATGTTATGCTGACCCGCGGCTCTTCATCCGAGCTTAAACGTCTTGAGTTATGCATCCTCGATCGTTTGCTCGCCAAGTGACGAGGTCGACCTCTCTCAAACTCACTGATCCTATCACCTGTCGATGCAGTCCACCGGCGACGTAAACGGTAGTAATCTTTTTTCTTGCGCGATCCTCGGTGGCTGTCTGCACTTTCTTCGCTTGAAGTCTGTTTACTGATACATTTCTCGCACATGGTTGGCTTTGGTGTCTCTCCTCTAGCTAGTGGATGCCGGTGTTCATAGCTAGAAGATCGAAATTTTCCGCATGAAGCACATGTATGTCTTAGAGTCGGCTCTGTAATTCGACATGGACGGCGTGTGATATACCTTGTCCTTGTAGGTCGAACGATCTCCGCGAAAGCTGGCGACGGGTCCCTCGACTGTTGCCCAAGCACTCTTCCTGGTTCACTCATCCTCCTAACCATTACTGGATAATCTGGTCGGAGCTGCTCGACCTCCAACCGACTTGGTATCTCCATCACATGTCTTTCTTCAGAAGGAAAGGAAGATACACGCACTGACTTGGTTGTGTAGTAGCGTCGAGGCTGTCCAAAGGCTTCAGCGAGTAAACTGAGCTTCCTCCGTGGCTGTTGTGGCGCCCGTTTTCTGACAAAGACGGATCCGGTGTGGCCTGGTAGACGGGTGATGTAGACTTCTCTAGGTGTCATAGGTGAGCTTCTAGGGAATGTGGTTCGCCCAGCTTAGTTTTCAATATGTCAGTTGTAATATAAACATCACTGCTCCGGAATGGATAGAATCAGAAGCTTACTTTTCCAACACTGTACCGTCTGACTGATCTTGGCGCGACGAAGAGAGCGGCTTGAGTACAGATATCATGACAATTAGTGTCGTTGTGGGCCGGGGATGCTGGTGACTCAGGGCGGTGTGTATTGAAATAACAGTGCAGAGTTGAGGAGTCAGAGGAACTAGGGATGGTGAATACGCATGACTTTGAAACCGTAGGGAATATAAAGAGTGGATGAGGTTCTTCGCTCAACAAAACATGATTGAAAACGTTGTGGTAGATGAATGTTTACCTATCGGGTGTTTAGCTAACGTTATGGGAAGGGGCGCTTTGTTGGTGGAATAGACTCGATTCCGAATATGTAGGACTTCCTTTTATTTATGAGCAACAGGGTCGTTTTCTACGTCGAGAATCAATTGTACCGGGCCGATCGTCTTTGTATCTTAAAAGTCACTTCGATATCCTTCCTTGAACTCAAAACTCCAAAATGACAATAGATGCTTTTATCGAGAGGTATACACTACTTCGAAATCGCTCCTCCCTTAACCCCAGAACTCCAAATGACAAAACATATTCCATCTGACCGTTGCTTACTTCGACCATGCGATGACTCGATCCGTGCCGTCGTTCCAGCCACGACCGATACAATTGACTCGGCCGCTCCTCCTCAACGAACCCTAGAGGAGTCAGTCCAGGTCTTCGAGTAAAAGGCCATAGAAACATACCATAACAGGGCCATGGGCGCCTGCCCAACTCGTCACATTCCAGGAAACGACGCGAGATCCGGTGGGGGAAAGCGGACTCTAGGTGGAGGTGGGGGCCCAACGTTGTAGTTCTGGATTGCCCTTTTGTATGGATTGGACCCCCAGGGGTTGAAGAAGAGGAAGAGGAACACGGAGAAGAAGCAAGATGCCCAGAGGTTGTCCAATACGAAAGGCCCTGCGGCCCGGAGAGGTGCTTTTGCGAGTTGCCATACGCTGTAGATCAAGGCGATAATTAGACGCCATAAGCCGTTGAGAATGGCCATGGGGATGTTGGCGGCGGAGTCAGTCCAGCTGTCTCCGCTCGGTGGTTGGTTTTCGGGGTGAGGTTGTTCCTGGCACATCTCCCGTTGAAGTTGTGCGTTGAGTATATCGTCATCTGGTCGCTGTTGCTGTGGTGTCGGTGCCGCGGGTACGTCGTACTCCTGATACCGGTTCCAGAAGGTCATCACCACCACCGACAACAGCGATGCTAGGCCTTGGACAAGAAACCATAGAATGCCGAAGACCGCAAAGAAGAGGCCAGAAGCGAAGCCGTACCCGCGGCTCGCACGTTCCTTCCTCTGCTCCTCGTCATAGTAGCGCTGCCACATCTCCTCTTGCCTCTGCTTCTGTAGGGCCTCCTGCAGCTCGTTTTGCCGCTCTTGCTCTTGGTCATGTTGGGAGTACCCGTAATCCCAAATATTCTGCTTGGTCTTTTTTTCTGCTTGGTCCCGGTAATACCTTTCTAGAAACATGTCTTCATCGAGCTTGTCATACTGTGCTAACCGGAGCTCCGAGGGGGTCATGCCTTGTGAGGCCAGGGCCTCGCGAACTTCTGGAGGATACAGACGATGTTGCCGAACATACTCCAGATCTGCGGCATACTCTTTGGCTCTCTTGTAAAAGATCTTCTCCCACGCCATATCCTTGCTGCGCTTCGCCTCCTCTGCTTCTTTGCGCTCGAACTCGGCCAAGTAGGGATTTGGTTTTGGATATCCGAGCCGAGGAAGCTGGCTTGGTGGTCCGGTCTGGGGGGGACCATACCTAAGAGGCCCTACGTACCCTCTCTCGATTTCTGGCGGTGGCCACGAAGGCGGTATCCACGGCGGCATGGGATGGGTGCGGCAATATTCGGGATCTGCCCGGCTATTCCTTGGCAAGGGGATTATGAGAGGCGGGGCAGGCGGGAAAGGGGGTGGAATCCATTGTGTTGGTGGGTACTTGTTACCCCGTGCGAAGGAAGAGGACTGAGGGGGGTAGGGGCCGTATTCAGGGTAGTCGGTGTACATGTAGGGATGGGGCTCGTTAGGATGGTGATGTGGATCGAAGGGATGGGTTCGCATGTTGGCGTATAGCTGGCGGTGGTAGTCGAACTTATTGCGGATTGGGTACCGTGGCTGGTAGTTGGGCGGTTTTCCCAAAGACATCTTGAATACTGTGCTTTGGTGGTAGGAAGGGCTTGTTTATTGCTGTGGGGAAATTTTGGTAAAAGAGATATCTTCAAGATAGCTCTCCCTGATCCTTCTTGCGTGGATCTGTCTTCAAGGCGAGATTGCGAGAGATGTTGGCTGTGCTGGTGTGTGGAACCTTTAGGTAAAAGGGGTATCTTCGAGGATAGCTCTGCTTTCTCTATCCTGCGGGAATCTGTCTCCAGGACTAGATGGGGTAGAGTGTTTGTGTGTTGCTGTATTGGAACCTTTTGAGTATGAAAGATTTCTTGCAAAGAGATCGATGTCTTGAGGACCGTGTAGTGGAAGTGCTTAGCTCTGCTTTCTCAATCCTGCGGGAATCTGTCTCAAGGACTAGATGGGGTAGAGTGTTTGTGTGTTGCTGTATTGGAACCTTTTGAGTATGAAAAGATTTCTTGCAAAGAGATCGATGTCTTGAGGATTGGACTGTGTAGTGGAAGTGCTTCTTTCGTGGTGCTGTACAAGGATCTTTGAATGAAAGGATTATCTTTCAGAAAAGCTATCTTTCAGTCTTTCTTGTGAAGGTATGTCTTGGAGCCAAGGCAGTGAGAAGGAAGTGCCTGTGTATTGCTGATCTTTGAGCTGAAGGATGTCTTAGAGAAACAGTTGTCCTTGGACTTGTCTTGCAAAGAGATGTCTTGAAGTCTGAATTCTAAGTGCGGTGCAAATGTTTGAAGGTTGAAGTTTGAACTTGTAAGTAGGGTGTAATGCTCGAAGTAAGTAGCAGGAAGTGTGTTGTACAAGAATACGGTGTTGGCAGGTATGGTGTTAGAAGCAGTTGTGTTGGATCACAATAAGTCAATAGGCCAAATGCGCGTAGTTAGGCATTGTAATCTCTTATTGACAATAGTTTTTTTTGTATGAAATGAGCTACAGAAAAATTATTGTACTATCGTATGTACAATAAGAATCATCTCAGTGGACAAAAGATTGAAACATTATTCACAGCGACAACACACATGAAACCTTTCTATTGTAGTTTTACGTCGCAGCTGGCTGCACCAGAACATTGCCTGATTCAGATTAGCTATGGATCTCAGGGATGAGTGTCAACACTTTACCTCCATCTGGATAGAGAACTTGTGCGTTGAGGAATAAGCCGCCAGGCCCGGCTAGGAACAATATACAAGCAGCCATATCTGAGTCATTGCCAGTACGACCTTTACCAAGGTTAGTGTTTCTTCTGCTTGATTGATGGTGAGTCTATCGCATTATTTCTTACCTGCAGGATTTGACATCTCCATGTCAAGTGTTGACTTCTGGTCGTCACCTGATGACCCAGCAGTCATTTCGCTAGGGAAAATACCAGGCGCAATGCAATTAACACGGATTTTTGCCTCACTAAATGTGGTAGCCATCATTCTCGTAAGATGGATGAACCCTATTGATGATAAGCGAAAGGCAGCAGCCAGAAGCCGCTAAGCAAAATGTTCCAAGTGGATTACTTACCAGCCTTAGATGTAGCGTACGCAAACTGGCCGCTACTGCTACCTTTCATAACCCCTGAGATCGACGCCACGTTGACGACTGATGATGTGTAGCCGGGAGTGGCATCTCGTCCCTTTGCCAGTAGAGGCAAGAAAGCCGCGGTGGTAAAGAACTGCCCAGTGATGTTTGTCTGGAATGTGTCTTGCCAGTTTTCGGGCTCACTCTTCATCAAATGCTCGGAAATACTCTGGGCATTGCTGAAGTCTGGCTTGCCTGCCTTGGAGTAACGGGTGTTGTCATCGCGCGCAATGCCAGCTGAGAAGATGGTCAGCAAATACCCAGTGTTGCAGAGTAGTCGGTAGACCATTGTTGACAAGCAGGTGGATCCCTCTAGACTCTTTTCCTGCAACTTCGTCCGCAAGACGCTGGACGTCGTCCTTCTTGCTTACGTCTCCACTGCACAATCTCAGCTGTAGTAGTGTTGACCAAGATCCAAGTTAACCTACGGGAGCCTTTGGGAATTAGTCGGATCCTTTTCCAAGCAGGCAGAGAACTTACGCTATAATCTTGCCCGGTCCTGTATTATACTGATCCACAACGCTTTGCAGCGCTTCTTGTCGCCGACCAGTGATGTAGACCTTGGCTCCATTCGACACCAATGCTTGCGTTATCATGAGCCCAATGCCTGATCCACCACCAGTCACCACGGCAGTGATATGAGAAACATCGAAGAGCTTGGTGTTTTTCAGATCTTCATTTGATCTGGCGACTGTTGCCATTGTTCTGGTGATTGACGCACGTGTTGTTGATGCGAAGAAAGCTTTCCGTGTTGGTGGTGGTATCCGTGTGAGATGTTTGAGCATCTTATATATTGTAGATGTTACTGGAGATCTCCGCAACTACCGTTGTGCTTGGGCATAGTTCAATAATGACGTTCATGTTGCTTATGACGTCTCCAAGCAGTAGACGTTCTCAGGGCACTCAGCCGGCCATTCTAATTGAATCGAACCAAATCATTATGTAGTTTGGGCATTTTTGTAACATCAACTTGAGGTAATGATGCTTGTCGCAGCGGCTGAGGCTTTGGAGTAAACAGCAGGCTTTCCATGGATCTGGTCGATCTGGTCGATGCGATTACATACCGAGCTAAAGTAGCCTCGTGTTCATTGAGAGAGCACCACCAATCCCATGATTCCTGCAAATGTTCATCTCTTCCCCCATACGACTCAAATCTGCTCCCGGACTTGTAATCACGGACTCTAGATCTGATTGATTGCTGAAAGGTCTGTTTTCTACAGTAGGAAGCTATCTACGAATTGTGCCGCAATTGGCGCTAGCCCCAACTAGGCTAGCGGGCAGCGTTCCTAATCAGGAACTATGTTCCTAATTGGACCACTACTCCTCCTGCTCCTACTATTGCTCCTACTACAGCTTCTATTGCTTCAACAGTACGTGCTCTCTAGATAACGTCGTTGTTGAATTATGTCAGTCGTATGAGAGAGTCTGACCGTTTTCGGCGTTGTGCGTTGAATATGACCTCAAAATCCCCTATGAAAACCTTTCTCTTTGACCGCTCACCGTCTGTCCATAAATGTAATGTACCAGCTAAGTTACCTTTATACGACTTCCGCATGAGTGTTCGGATCTTGCTGTCAACACGTCATACTATCGATATGAGAATCCGCTTTCACCCCATCACTCGAGGTAATCGGTATTCAAGAGACCTTTTCAGCTGCACAAACCTCGTCTCACTGTCCAAAGACTCGCTTCATAGATCCCAATTCTCCTATTATAGTAGGGGAAACAGATTAATATATTTAGTCTGCAATTATATAATCCACATTTCTGCTCTTGAAAGGGCTAAGACATTTCATATTCTCGGCAAATCACTATCTTGAACACACTTGCAGTCCGCATCGTTGGCTACTTCACCAGCCTCCGATTTCCATCACCGACCAAGCCAAAGAAAAAATGCCCGCAAGGATGAAACCTGTCGAATACTTGTGCTACGTCTCAGAGTACATGGCACCTCCGGCAGGTGGCACCCTCCAAAGCAAAGCACATTGATTGCTTTTGGCGGCTGTTCGGACCTCAATTAGCACTGCTTCCTATTTTCGTACTGATTGATATACCTCGAACGGCTCTCAGCATGGAGTCGAGCACTTGGGGCAATATTTGCCAGGCAACACCCATTGCTCCACGCCACGTTTCTCGCAATTTGGGCACCTGACTCCTGGCATCTTGTCGTCATTGCAAGTCAGCAAGTGTGCATGTTTGGGGATTGACACTGTTAATCTGTTCAAGAACACTGGGATAGGAAGTTGTACGGCACTTACGGGCAAGAGGGTATGGGGAGCTCCCTGAGTGTCACGTAAGAAGATGGGCATGTTAGACCCTAGGGTAGGCATGGGAAAGGATCCAACGTCTTGATCATCGTCGGAGTTCGGAGCGAAAGACATTTTATATGTATTGGAGGAAGGCTGGTTCTTGCTAAAGGTAGGTCGATGTTGTAACGCTAAAAGCTGCAGCTACTTGAAGGTTGATGGGTTGATGCTTTAAGTTAATGGACTTGGCTGATTATATAGACATCCAGGAAAGTTCTATCTTGGCGGTGAAACCTTGGCGGCTTCGGCGATGTCGAGGACCTCTGCAAGCTTCCTTATTACAAAATCTTCCTTCGATATGCTAAGTCTTCCGATGTCTGCATGTTTGCATCACATCTCACAAATGGTACTATCCGCAGTGGTCATGAGACCTCCATGGCGCCATCAGGACAACTACCAGCATCTCGGTCTACTCAACGGAAGCCACCCGAGAGCAAGACATCGAGCTAGCGAGTTCCATTGAGCTTGCGATGCCATACGAAGTGCCAGCCGCTACTAGTTTCAGAAAAGATTTCCCCACTAGCC
>JAABUR0100008302.1_pt1 | contig 12026 bp, 18 predicted proteins | sample 5560091 | NCBI WGS metagenome assembly JAABUR01 (sample SAMN10711879, study PRJNA513375) | rock metagenome | isolation source: Antarctica rocks | place: Antarctica: Victoria Land, University Valley sud
ACGACGCTTAGAGGGCGCAACCGGAGGAGTTTTTCTCGTGTTGACAAGTGTGGCTGGAGCCAGCCTGGCAGGCGCCGTTGCACACGCAGGGCGGCGTCTGTTTTGGGCGCCTTTTGGGCGCCTCGTTGTCCACTGAGCAGCAGGGATTCGCCTGATTCCCCGATGCGATGCGCGCGTAAGGTCGCCGCCCAAGCGCGCTCGGCGCGGGGGTCGGGCCAGCCAGGACGGCGCTGCCTGCGAGGGCGTCCTGCACCCGGCCAACGGCCAGCGCGCCGCGCCGGCGCGCGGCGCGCGGCCGGGCGCGGCGGGCGGCTACGTGCAGTGCCCCATCTGCAGCCTGTCGCTGCGCGAGAGCTTCCTGAACACCCACCTGGACTCGTGCGCCCTACCTACCCTAACCCTACCCTATAGGCTGTGCAATGCGTATACGCCTGGAGCGGTGCTGACTGTCACGTCACCTGTCGCGGGTGTCTCGGGACACGCCCTCACACGCGTCGCCCCCCGTTCCGCTCCGCCGACGGGCGGCCGCGCGCGCGCGCAGGTGCCTGAAGCGGGACGGCGAGGGCGCGCACGCCGCCGGGCCGGGCCGCGCGCGCGCGCCGGGCGGCGGGCCGGGCGGCGCCTGCGGCGGCGGCGGCCGGCGCGGCGCGGGCCGCTGCGCGCTGGCGGTGCCGCCCAAGCTGGCGATGAGCCTGCTGAAGGAGCGCGACCTGCGCGAGCGCCTGCGCGCATTCGGCCTGCCCACGCTCGGCCGGCGCCCGGTGCGCGCGTGAAAGTACCCTGCCCTACCCTGGCGGGCGAGGGCTGGGCCTGGTGCCCTGCGTCGTCGCGGCGGCGCTTGAAGTCGCTCCCCGCCGGTCAGCAGGGCTCGCTTCCCTTGCAAGATCTCGCCCCCCAGGGGAGGAGCTGCGCACGTGCCTGCGAGCGCAGAGCCTGCCTGCGCTCGGTCGGGGCGCGGCTCGGAAAGCAATTGTGCCAGAGTTGGACAGTTGGACCGTTGGGAGAGCGCCGAGTGCCACGGCACAGCCGCAGCGAGCGCCTGCGCAGGTTGGGGTCATGGTGCGGGTCGCTGCTAAACCTATCCTAAACCTACCTAATGCGCGCGCAGGAGCTGGAGCAGCGCTACGGGGACTTCCGCGTGGCGGTGCAGAGCGCGCTGGACGCCGGCGAGGCCGTCACGTACCCGGAGATCGTGCAGCGGCTCGGCCGCCGCGACCGGCGCGTGGCGCAGGCGGCGCTGGGCCCCGCGGCGCTGCGCGGCGGCAGCGGCGGCGGCGCCGGGGACGCCGGCGGCGGCGGCGGCGGCAGCAACGGCCTCGAGCAGCCGCCCAAGGGTGCGCATGGCAGTGAAGCGGAGGCGCCAGGTCGTTTGCTGACACGCGCGTCCATGGAAACACGGCGCCACCAGGGCACGGTGTTGGCAGCTTTGCACGGGCGTCAACTAAGCATAGCGGTTAGGTAATGGTAGGGTAGGGATTTATGGTGTGCCACCTTCGGCACCAAAGCGCACCTGTCATGCGGGAGCCCGGACACCGAGCCACACTTCTTCTGTAGCCACATCTCACAATTAGGTTAGGGCACAACCGTGTGCCTGACCCTAGTGTATTCACACCTGCGCGCCGCCCACCTCGCGCGCAGACTACTTGCAGCTCATCCAGGAGACGCGCGAGCGGGATGGCCTGCGCCCCGGGCCGCTGCAGCCCGCCCCTCCAGCGGCTAATCCAGACGCCGCGGCTGCGGACGCCGCTGCTCCGAGCGCCTCCGCTGATGCTGCCGCGGCGCTCACGCCGACAGCGGGCGCGGCTGGCGATGCGGCTGCTGGCGGGGCATGCGCCTGCAGCTGAGGGGGCGCCAGGCGCACTGACGTGTGCTTGGCGGATGGACGTCCGGCTGGGCCTGTGGCACATGCGGGCGCCACGCATGCATGGACGGCCAATTGCTTTCCGGCTATTTGTGCTGCAGCTGCAAGTGGTGGCCATGCATATGCCTGCTTAGAAAGCCCGTGGCAAAGAGGCCATGTATTGTTTTGGCAGCAGCCCTCAAACACGTACTTTGCATGTGTGTCCACAAACATGAACTGCTCATGGGTTTGCTTTTGGTGCAGTGTGTCATCAGACTAATGGCTGTTAGAACGCTTTTCTTCTCTGCCCTGCGACAGTGAGCAGCATACACTAAACGCCTCTGTAACAATGAACTGTCGCAGTTTGACGAATGCAGAGCACAGGTTGTTGAGTTCATCACACGAGCAGGCACAAGCTTGCAGTCGCACGTTGTTGTACACTTATGGACAAGGGACGTTCTAACATCGTACGCCAGGCAAGACACATGTTGGCCTTGCGCGAGTCATTGCAGACATTCATGCGCACAGCCATGTCAACAAGGAGTGTAGAAAGCTTAGCAACTCACCCAATCAACCGCGCAGTCTTCTGCCATTCATCCCTTGCACACTCAACAAACCTCCCAAGTCTGACGCACCCTGCAGCAAACCAAGCAGTGCCAACACCTCAACCCTATCCCCGCCCCGCTCTGGGCCAGCGCCAGCATTGCGCTACCACACACGCTACCATACAAGCTCCTTGTACAGCGCGGGCCATAGCAACACCAGAGACGCGGCGGCAGCTTGGCACGCAGCATGACGCTTGCGCGCCACCGGCCGCCGAGGCTTGGCCGTCCAGCGCATCACTTGCTGAATGATGGACCGCGCGGCGTTGACGACGATGTCTGGTTCTGTGTCCCGGTGATGGGGTCGCCGCTGGCCGCCCTGCTCAGGTCAGGCTTCTGCGCCTCCTTGCCCCGGAACCACCAGGCGATCACTGCGTAGCAGCCGACGCCGGCGAGGGCCGTCACCAGCACTCCTTTCTGCAGCCAGCGCGAGCAGCTCTGTCAGGGCACACCCCGCGCACAGCCCGAGCAGGCTAGACTCGCAGAAGTCCTACTTATCCACGTCTATTACACGCATTCGCACAGACAAGGTGAAAAGCTGCTCATATAAACTCTTTTCAAGCAGCCAGGTGCAGCTCTGTCACGGCATACAGAGGCAAAGCAGCAAGCGTTCTGAGCTCCTACGGGTGCTCACGCACTGTGTGGAGCACTACACACTCTCGTCACGTATAACCAGGGGCTGCGGCGTTGCGTGCTTGGTGGGCGCCCACCTGCGAGTCTTTCCAGTGCCAAGGCTTGTGCGGAATCTCTGACGCGTCTGGGCCCTTGGCCTCTGCCTCAACTCTCTCGCGGATGCCTGCGCCTGCGCCTCCAACAAATACCTTGAGACAGCGTGTGCAGATGCGCCACACAGCCCCTCCCTCACCCTGTCGCTCTGCCTGGAGCCTTGCTGGCCGGCCTGTATGTCTGAAACAGCGCCTCGTACGCTTGCGGTTTGTGCGGCGTGCCATAGCTCCCAAACGCTTCATTGTGTGCATGTCAAGCAGAGCATGCCGGCTCAACCCTCAGCGCAGCCTAAAGCCTGGAAGGCTGACCTCGCTCCTACACACGTGTCTGCACCTCCCCTCCATGCACTGCTGGCGTAACAAGACAAGAGGCGCGAAACGCACTGGATGCCAGCGCGCGCACGCGCAGGCGCGACACCACGGTGCTGCTCACAGCAGATCTTCCCAGCGTCCTGAGCATGGTGTCTGGCTCAAAATTGAGTCTGTAACAACTCCGAGTGCAGGCTGCTTGCCTCTTCTATTGTTCCAACCCTACCCTAACAGAGGGGGGTTTTGGAGAACCACACTCGAGCGCGATATCGCCTATTTCAGCCCACACAGCCGCTCCGCAGCCGATCTGACGCTTGCGTTGGTGTTGCTGAATGCCCAAGCTGCCGCTGGTGGCGGGATGAGGCAGGACTCAGCCTCATGCCTGACATCGATTTTCACGCCGCACCGTGACAGCATTCCGGGGCCTGCCCGGCCCGTTGTGGCCTTTCAGAAGTCACCTGAGCTGATTTGCGGTTGCTGATCCCCGGTGCAACAGCCGCCGATGCCCCAGCCCGGGCCCCAGCAAGCCGATGCGCACCACAGGAGGCGTGCACAGGCCTGCTGCAACGTGCGGCACCAGCGCTCTGTGGTAACTACTTGTGCTGGTCTTGTTCCAGCCCAGGAGAACACCAGAGGCCGCCCGGGCCCTACCTGGGGCGCAGGACCGGATGCGCATGCGCAGCTAATGGCACATGTGAGCCCGGCTGGGCCCGTAGGTGCTCTAAAGTATAGCCAGCATCACCTGTAGCCTCACCCCTGTGACCTTACTGCGCGGGGTCGTGTGTTCGGGATGCGTGGTTGGCAGATGCGGTCGCAGCGCATCACGGGCCAGTCTGGTCCTTATGAGGTCAAGAAACACTCCTGTGGTGGTGGCTTCTCTGTCCTTACCTTGAAACAGCTCAATTTGCGAAAATAAAAGATAGCTGTCGCATTCGAGTGTGAAAAAACCCCCCTCTAACAAACTTATATGCTGAGAACTTCCACGCGGGAGCCAGCCTGGCTGGCGCGAGGCGTCCAATGATATTTTCTTTCAGCTAGACAGCGCAGCAAGTATAAAAGCAGCAACAAGGACCTGGGCGGCTTGGAGCAACAGTATCTTGTGCGCTCAATGCTTGCGCTCCTTGCCCTGCACGCAGGCTGAACGCACGGGCAGTCTCCACGGGAAAAGCAGTGAGGTGAAGTGCAGAGGGCAGCTCTGCGTGTTACAAGCAATTGCACCATGTGCGAGTTGTCTCCATGCGCAGTCACATCCTTGGACAGGCGAAACAGTCTCGCACTGTGATCAGGTTGCACTGTATCAGTAGACCTCCTCTGGTATCGTAGAGCGGCAAGCCAAACTCGTTTACGTTGGGGTCAGGCAAATGCTCAATTGAGATGCGCTCTGCAGTGTCTTGCTGCAGGATTGGCAGCGCCTCACAGTGTGTCGGCATTGCCAAGGACCTTTGTAGGTGTGCTCATGGCCTGACGTGCTTCCTTTCTCTGCACCAGGCGCTGCAGCTGCGCACGCCGCGCGGCCAGGCTGGCATCCACCTAGGCTTCGACCATGGGCCACCCAGGCGCGGCCCCCAGAGCCTGGACTTCCTCCCTGATTGAGCGCTTGCCGGCCTGTAACCCCAGCATCCTGCCGGCGTCGGCAGGCACAAAGGGCTTGGCGGGCACGCTGCTGCGGCGCTATGTGCCGTCCGCAAGGAGCAAGGTCCTGCTGGTCGACTTTGCGGTCTTCTGCCCGCCGGAGAGGTGCGCTGGAGCATACGCAGCGTTTGCCGGCCCGAGCCCAAACATCTCTCACTCCAAGCAAAGCACACTGTGAGTCAGCATGTAGCCATGCATGCGCCCATGGTCTCAGAACACTGCACATCGTGGCTGCTCACAGCGCACGTCGCCTGTCTGCTTCCCCATGCACTGTGCACTGCGTGTGCGGAGTGCTGACGTCTCCAGTGTGCCGGCGCCCAGCATGCTGAAGAGCTATGTCGAGCAAGTGGCCATCGAGTACCGCTGCGGCCACTTTGAGCCGGAGACGGTGGACACAATGGTCTGGCTGCACGAGAGCCGGCACAACGGCGTCGGGGAGCGCACTGCTGTGGCCCCAGGCAGCGCCCGTTTCCAGGCGCTCTCAACCCCAGGAGTGGGTTTGCTTGCAGCGTGTGGAGTCCACACTGTGGACAGGCACCCCCGTGCCCGTGCAGGGCATTTCTTGGCAGCTGAGACATGTGGGCGGCATGCCGTCTGGTGGCCAGCTGCTCTCCAGCCAGCCTGCTCCTGTCAGAAACGCTGTTGCCGCAGCGGGCAGGCTTGAGAGCGCAGGCAGCAGGCATGCATGCAAGCTGTGAGGATTCCGTGTCCTGCGCCAACCCCAGCCATGCCCCGCGCTGGGCGCCAGTGTGCTCGGTATCTGCACGGAAGCTGACCCGTAAACCTGTGCAAGGGCAGTGCATGCCACTCTCCATGCTTGGGGCACGCCGCATCCGCCCAGCACATTAGAGCAGGCTGGCAGGTGCGTGCGCCGCGCATGGGCGCAGGGCTGAGCCGGACGCCGTGGGACCTGAGCTACACGGCGCGCCTGGAAGAGGCGACTGTGGTGATGTTTGACGTCGCAGAGAAGGCCATGGCTGCTGCGGCGGTGGCGCCCAAGGAGGCGCGTCGCTTTCTTTTCCCATCGGCTCATGCCTACATGCGCGACCTGAGCTGCCCGAGCTGTTGCCGCGTGTCCGCCGTCGAGCAAGCGGGGCGACTGCGGGTCGCAATGCGTACGGTGCTTGCAAGCCGCAGATGCCCATGATGAGCTGAGCTGCAGCTGCGTCCTAGTGCAGAGAGTGCGACACATAGCAATGGGGCGTGCAGCAGGCCGCCCGTTGCGGCAGCCGCAGGGCGCAGCATTGCTGAGCCGCACTGGGCACCCGCCCGGCATGCGCACCCGGCCTGGGCCGATGCGCGGCCGTGCGCCGCGCAGGTGGACATCCTGATCACGGTGTCGGGCTTTGCGGCCACGCCCAGCCTGGCCTCCATGGTGGCCTGCCGCTTCGGCATGCGCGGCGACGTGATGGCGCTGTCGCTGTCCGGGCACGGCTGCGCTGGTGGCCTCGTGGGCATCGACCTCGCGCAGGCGCTCCTGCAGGTGCAGGACCCTTCGCCATACCGCTCTCCTGCTCTTTCAGCCGTGCTGTCACGATCGCGGTTGCGCATGTCGCGAGCTCGACTCAAATGACTCAAATCATGAGATGGTCATATGCTTGCTGCAAAGGTGTGCACTACAGCACCAGGCTATGCTGCTGCAGTGCCAGGCTGTGCAGCTATTGCAGCCCGCCAGTGGCCACGCCCCGCTAGTGGCCGGTCACCCAACTTCACCAGCGAGCGCCGCGTGGCGGGCCTGACCCTAGCGCGCGCGCTGCGGCGACGGCAGGCGGGGCCGGGCCGGCTGGCGCTGGTGGTGCTGGCCGAAAACATCACCAACGGTACTATACCCCAACCTTCGCCGCTGCCTGCCTGCCACTGCATGCACGCCAGACCCTGGGCCGAACTCATGGTTAGGATCCGGGTAGGGCACCTCCTGGCCGCACCCTGGGCACTGCATGACACCTCCCGGTCGCACCCAAGGCCGCGTTGCCTGATGCGCCCCCGACTCCCGGGCGCCGGCCCTGGCAGACACCCTGGCAGCGCGCTCACCTCCTTCGGGTGGGCGCCCGGCCTGCAGGCGTGTACGCCGGCCAAGAGAAGCCCTACCTGACCTCCAACATCCTGTTCACGGTGGGCGGCGCTGCGCTTGTGATGTCCTCGAGGTGCGCAGAGGCATCACCGCCAAGGTCCCTGGATGTTGCACGCAATGGCTCACGCAGGCAGCTGCACAGCTGCCCAAGTGCCAAGTCCCTGTACAGGCTCCCCTGCACACTCATGTGACCACATCTCAGAATGACGGATAATCATTGCGAGGTTGTTTCAGAGGCTAAGGCACAGCAGGATGCGGGCTCCAGCCTCGTGCAAGACCTGGCACCTCATTCTGTGTGCTGTCTCCGCGGCTCTCACCCCAGCATGGCGCGCGCGCGCGGCAGGCAGAAGGACCGCGCGCGCGCCAAGTACGAGCTGCAGCACATCGCCAGAACCCTGACCACCGATCAGAAGGTGGGTTTCCAGGGAGCCGGACGAGGCTCCGCGCGCCCATCATAGAAGCAGCACGCTGCCGAGCGGGAGCCGAGTGTGAAGAGCTGCTCGGCAGCGCACCTGTCTCCTGGCTTCACGACACCAGACAGGCTGAGACACCAGCACAGAGCGCAGGGGGCATGCGGGGAGGTGACGCTCATGAAGCAGAACCCTCGCTTATGAGATGGGATGACACACCGCATGCTGGCCTGCCGCGCGCAGGTCAACGCCTGCGTGGGCTTCCGCGACGACGCCGCGGGCGTCAAGGGCATGTTCGTGGACCCGGACGTGCTCAAGACGGCGGTCGTGGCGGCCATCTCGGCCACGCTCGCGCGCCTGGCGCCCAGCGTGCTGCCCCTGCGCGAGTTGGTGCGCGGCCTGACTCGAAACCTACCCTATTGCGCGCTCGCTCCTGGTAGTACTTCAGCCGTGCAGGCGCGCTGGAGCTCGGGCTGGCTGGTCGAGGCAGCGCGGTGCCTGCACAGGAGCTGGGCTTGGTGGCGGGCCCCTTTGGCAGCATGCGCTCGCCTGCGCGTGCATGCTAACGCCAATGCGACGCATGCTCATGGCAAAGTATGCATCAACCTGAGACATGAGTGTACGCTTGCATGATGCCCCGGACTGAGGGAACATTTCTAGAATACGCATGCTTGCCTGGGAGAACCGCGCCCGCAACAGTGCGCCGGGCGCGCGCGCTCCGCGCATGCCGCGCGGCGCCCGTCGCAGCGCGCGCGCACGGTCGCGCCCCCGTGTGCGCGCGCGAGGGGCGAGCGCGGCGCCCCCACGCCGCGCTGACCGCGGCCGCCGTGCGCCGGCAGGCGCGGGCCGCGCGCAGCCGGCGCCACCGCCCGGACTTCTCCGCGACGTTCCAGCACCTGGCGCTGCACCCGGGCGCGCTGCCGGTCATGCGCAAGGTCGCACAGGCGCTGCGCTTCAGCGCCGCGGCGTGCCAGCCTAGCGTCGCCACGCTGGAGCGCTACGGCAACACGTCCTGCTCCTCCACGCTATACGTGCTCGCGCACATCGAGCACCACCAGGGCGTCCGGCGCGGCGAGAAGGCGCGCGCCGCATGGCCCCGCCCTGTATGCTGCGGCGGGCGGTACGACGGAGTCGCGCGCGCGAGTCTCGCGCTCGCCGCAGCGTTGCCGTGCTTCACCAAGCTTTTCAACGACAATCAGATTGTTTTGCAATTGAACAGAGATCGATGTGTGTGAGTTTGCAACGGCGTGTGCGGCCCTGCCAAAGCAGCGCCCGGCTACAAGCGTGGCAGGAGCCGGGCACCATGGCCATGGTAAGTACGCAGGACAGCTGTTGCACACGGTCATGTGTTTCAGCCGCCGCCTGCCGGCCCAGCGATCTGCGTCGCCGCACGGCAGGCAACAGGGGCCCGCCCCGGCGCGCGCGCGGCGCAGGTGCTGCAGCTGGCCATGGGCACCGGCCTGCGCTGCCTGGCGTGCACCTGGCGCGCGCGGCGCGGCCAGCGCACGCAGCACGCCGCCTGGGCGCCCGCCGCCGGCTTCGCCAAGCACCCGCCGGGCTGGACGCGCCCGCGCGCGCTCGCGCTCGCGGCCGCCCAGGCGCGCTTCCCGCAGCTCAAGCTGCCGCGCTCCGCCTTGTGACCCGGGACCGCAAGCGCGGCCCTCGCGCCAGTCGTCCAGCGCCAAGGGGGCTCTTGTGTCTTGTATGACTCTCTACATAAGTTCCAGCTTCTTGCTCTAATATCAGAGTATGTTGGAAGGCGAGTAGTGTGCGAGGCATGAAGGATGCAAGCATGCACGCAATGGTAGTGGCCAGTAACAGGCTGCTGCCTAACAGGAGGCAGCCGCCGTTGGCGCGGACGCCCCCAGCGCACGCGCGCTGGCCGCGCGTGCGGCGGCCGTGCGCGTCGGGCCGGACGGCCTCGAGGTCGCCGAAGACTCCGCCGCCAAGCGCGCGGCGGAGGCCGTGGGCGGCGACGCGCCGGCCGCGCCGCAGCAGCCGCCGGCGCGCGCTTCAGAGGGTTCTTCCAAGCCTGGCGAGGCAGGAAGCGTCGCGCCGCCCGCGGATGCGAAGCTGCGCAAGCCGGCCCGCGGGGCCGCCGGTTGCCTGGCGAGCGGCACGGTCGGGGTTGGCAGGCGCGCATGGTTTGGACGTAAGGTGGTCCCCTGCCCAGGCGACCAACAGAGCGTCTCCGCAGCAGCAGTAGGCGCGTGAGCGTGCACGGCAGCGGCAAACTGACAATGCTGAACCCTCCTCGGATTCGATGAGCAGCGCGGCTCCTTGGGGCAACATGCCGCATGCGGGGCTGTGCGCGGCTCTTTGGGGCGACGTGCCTTAGGCGGACTCAGCGCATGCGACTCGCTCCCCGGCTTCGTACGGGGCACATTCACAGCCGGCAGGGCCCTGGAAGCCCGCCATGGCACGCTTCATGCAGCGTTCGTTCAGAAGGTTTTTGGGGTAGGTTCATTGAGAGTTGCGGCGTGCACATAGGAGGGACGCAATGCTGTCCCTCCTATGCGAAGCATCTTGCCTTGCACGCTGTTTTATGTGTGCCTGGGCAGCTTGCGAGGCCGCGTAGGCCCAGATAACCTTTACACGCCATACCTCAGCATGAGTGCAGGCTCGCTTAAGCTCCGGACACGACCCGACGGACACTTGCCCGGCTCTCTTCACAGCATGAGCTGCCCATGTGACCATCCTGATGCCATTGTCTGCGATCACAGCACTGTGTGGCTTGCGTGCTGGGCATGCATTACTTATTTAGTATTACTGTGCTGATTGTGCTGGCTGTTATACTGGTTGTGCATGCCACTGGCAGCCTGCATTGCATGAGGCTGTGTATGGCAGTATTTGCTATATTCGTAGAGGCTGCTGCTTGTTTTACTATCACGTAGAATTGTGCCTACTATCACGTAGGATAGTAGGCAGTGAGGGCGATGCAGTCGGACTCGCGCAGGGCATGCGTTGACATAGCGAAATGCCCAGGGCGTGAACAGTGTGAGCCTTCTTGCGGCGTTGCATGACAACCGGCCCTGCATGATGAGGTTTTGGGGTGATAGAGGCATGTGTGGGTGCTTCCAAGGTGTGCAGGGTGAAGGAACTGTCTCTGCCTGAAATGACGAGCCAGCATTATGGTGTAATTATAATGTTAATATTAATATCAATAGCCCAACGGCTCTTTCCACCTGAGGCTCTCCAGCTCATGATCAGTCAGATAACTTGAAAAGCAGGCAGCCTTTATTTTCGCCCACGACAGGGCGAGTAGCCTGCACGCCCTGCAGACAAAACCCCTCCGCCTGCTGAGCCACAGAGTGGCTGTGCAGCTCTGGGTGCAAGCGCGCATCTTGATGTAGAGTGTTCCCGGCGACAGCGCGGCGGACATGTCCAGCTTTGCAGAGCCGACGTGTGCGGAAACCTGCTTGGACTCGGTGTCTGAGGCGCTTGTGGACGTTTTGGCCTGGCTGTCTGAGAATGCAGCGTACCTGCTCGACTGCATAGCCCAGGTGCGGGACCCTCACCGCGCCTGGGAAGCGTGCTGCGGCTTGAGCATGTGCCTGCTGGACTTGCCTGTCGGCAGCCCCGAGGTGCGCCCCGTTGCCGAAACCATGCGCGGTCACCCAGGAACAAGCTCCCCCTTGAGCATGGAAGGCAGGAACACCAGCCGTGTTGCTCACCTGGCCACCCCACACACATCTGCACGCGCGGCTGGGCAGAGCTGTGTCCGAGGCTGCTCGCCACAGGCAGCACGCACCTGTCCACCCTTGTAGCCCAGCTGCGCTGCCTGGGCCGACGCCAGCTCCACCGGCAGCGCAGCGAACAGTCAGGGCCGGAGCGACCGAGCCTGCCCGACCCAGACGCGGCGGCGCCGGGGCGCGGCGCTGCAGCGCGCGCGCGGCCGCGCGCAGGCGGGCCACGCCGCCGACGAGCGCAGCAAGAAGGACGACGACCTGTGGAGCCCCGCGCTGCGCGGCGGCGGCGGCGGCGGCCTCCTGCCGGCAACGACCTCGCTGCCGCCCTTGCGGCCGGCGGCAGGCTCCGAGGCCGCCTTCCTGTCCCATTTTCTGCCAGCGCCGGGCAACCACCCGGCGCCGGCGCCGCCGTGGGGCGGGGGCGGCGGCGCCATCACGCCGCGGGGCGACCCCGCTGTCGCCACCAGCCGCCACCGCCTGGCGCTGGCGTCCCCCAGCGGAGGCGGCAGCGGCGGCGGCGGCGGCGGCGCAGGGGAGTGGCCCCCGCCGACGGCGCCCAGCCACCTGGGCCGCGCGCTCGGCGCGCAGCACGGGGCCGGCGCGGCCGGCTCGCATGCGCACGTCAGCGCGCACACCAGCCAGGCCGGCTCCGCCTTGCAGCAAGGCCACAGCCTGCAGCATGGTCAGGCACTGGCGCATGGCCCCGGCGCGCACGGCGGCCAGGGATGGGCGGGCGCGGCTGCGCAGC
>JAABUR0100008303.1_pt1 | contig 12024 bp, 13 predicted proteins | sample 5560091 | NCBI WGS metagenome assembly JAABUR01 (sample SAMN10711879, study PRJNA513375) | rock metagenome | isolation source: Antarctica rocks | place: Antarctica: Victoria Land, University Valley sud
ATTGAAAAGCTTACTACAGATGTTGCTCTTCTGAAAGCAGAAAATGAAGGTCTTCGACGAACAGTACGTATTGAGAGAAGTCGCAGACGACGTGAAAAGCCTTTATTTGACGATTTAGGGGTTAATGATGAGGCAAAGGGGATGTTTTTTAGTCCTAATAAGATTCAGGCGGCTCGTGATCGTCAAATTCAAAGAATCGAAGAGGAACAGCAAGCTGCTATTCAAAAGGCGGAAGAAAAGGAACAAAGGAAGCTTAGAAAGCTAGAGAAACAGCGTTTAATAGCTGAAAGAAAGGTGGAACGAGAAAAAAAGAAGGCGAAGCGGAAGAAGGAAGCGAAGCGAAAAAAGGAGCTACGGGCGAAGGAATTGAAGCAACGACGTCTAATTCAGGAGCAAAAGCTGAAGGCTAAAGAGCTTCAGAAAGGGCAAAAGAAGAAGTCTAAAGAGGTGAAAGTACAGCAATTCACTGATTTTGTTGCTATTGAGAAGGTGGAAAGGGGGCCAAGTCAAATCAGGTCTACGCGAGCTGAAAGGCAATTCAAAGCTTCTAAGCGATTTGATGATTGATTCTTATAGCTTGGAAGCTTCATATAGATATCGAAAACTCTCTATATTAATTGCAATTTGATTCTATGAATGGTGGTTGAATAATAATAAAAAAAGTATGGGTTGCTAATCGGGTTTAGGGTGTGCACGGGACCGGAACGTGCATCGGGCCGGGAATACTCCTACTCCCTTTCGAAAATTCGATAGGATTTTAGATAATACAGAAAATTATGAGCGAAAAAAATAAATGTTTTGGCGCGAAATTTAGCGAAATCTAGCGAAATTTGCTATTCTCGGCGCCAGTACAGCTGAATCAACCACAAGAGAAATAAGCAGGGTCGCAAAGCCGCTAAGTCAATAAAACAACCAAGAAGTAAGGTAGAATCAGTTGACGCACTATGTACAAGGTATCAAGAACGATGTTCGGTGCAAATTTTGGTGGGGGGCGCGACGAATGCGATGCCAAGAAAACGCTGCATACGCAAAAGTCTTTGGATTCGCAGCTAACTTTGTTTGCGAATACCCTCATGACTCTCATAGAAGTACTTCAGATCCTGATTCACGAGACTTTCCAGTGAAATGTACAGAGGGATCTGTAAGCACCTATTACTTTCATGTGTGTGCACATGTTGCTACTCATTGAAATATTTCCAACTTTTGACAAGATGCTTCGTTAGCGAAGTATCATTGCTACTTCGTCCTCGCCGACGTTACTTAAATTGGAGCGACTTGCTTGAAAGTCCGCAACATACTTATAGCTTTCAAGTGGATGGGACTTTAGCGCACTGTTTCCGCCCTCTCTTGAGCCAATACACGCTGTTTCCAAAGCATTAATGGCAGGGAACTCCTATCTTTTGGGGGTCGTATGGTAATCAAGAGCCCAAAGTATTTTAAAATAATTTCCCCACGTGCTTTGAGTGCAGGAGGATTGCGCCAAAGAAGCCTTTTGAATACACAGGAATCTTCTGAAATCGGCCCTGTCTGATCTTCGTACAGTAAATTATCATGGATCGGCTGGACTGGTTTTATCCTTATAGCCAAATATTGAGGATATTCCGCTCGTGAGTGAGAAAATAGGCCTTAAATCATGGCTACCCAGGGGTAGCATAATTTCCCTCTTTTATGCACGAACCGTTTCCGATTAAAGAGCTGTGGTCGGTTCAACGTTCTTGTCTTGGAAAGGAAAGCAGCCGAGGTTTTCGGTTCATTCAAGCTCGGCAGCAAAGACAACTTGCACAACAAAGCTGGCGCAGTTTATAGAGACATGAATGTTCATATCTTCACTTTTTGCCTAGAGACTTCGGCGACGTGAACGATCTTCGAGAGGGCTCAGCTCAACATTAGACGATATTCTTCTGACCAGTTCAGTATCAGCCCAGCTCCCTGCGGCAGTCCAAATCTTGTGATAGGCTTTTGTGACGCTGTGAATGCTGAATCTCAAGGCCGTGGCTCCAGCCACTGCTGCAATCGCTTGATCGAGGTCTGTGATGAAGCAAGCCGTACGAGGGAAGAAATCTCGTGCAAAACGGACTGCGAATTCTTTTACTCTTTCCTCGAGAGACACTTCAGTAGATGTCTTGCTGTGATTCCACGTGCTATGCCAGAAGATAGGCCTCAGAGACGCGACGAACGATAAAGACAAACAAAGCGTGGAAACAATCATGATGAAGTGTAAGTGGCGATTATGATTCATTTCTAGCCGCTGAAACCTTCTTCTCGAGTCAAGTTGTCTAGCCTGCGTCGTCAGCACAGATCGTTCGGCGACAGTTGTCGCTTCAATATGAGATCTAGTCTGAGCAACGAGAATGCTGAATCTGAGATTCTCTCTAACGCTCAGATTTGCTTGAGGCTGGCCGAATCTTTCAATGTTCTGTTCTGAAGATGAAGACTCTTTCTTAGAGTTGAGCAGCATTGATATCATGATCAACTCAGCTATTACAGCTAAAAGCCTCAACATCACGATGATAGTAACAACGAGATCTATGAAATCTGCAACGAAAAGTCTGGTGAATGCAGAGTAGTTTTTCGCTAAGATACTCGGTCTATACCAAAAATCTAAGTCAGCGTAGTTGGAAAAATGAACGTAGCATTCGACTACGAAGCATTGAAGACCTATTAGTGCAACAACGATCGCTCTTCGAATACACAACATTCAGGCAGCAACAAGGAATAAAATGACACTGAGCGCCATAAATGTTTCTGTGACGATGAAAGGCGCTTCGGTAGCAGCGATGAGTTGTATAAGACTCCGGCCATTGCCGTTGTCATCATCCACTTTGTAGTGTGATAACAATCGGACCTGCAACATGACATGGCCTGCTGCGACAGCCGGCAAGGTCAGTGTGGCAACAAGATCCATGTCAATAGAACCTGACTTCCGCTTGCTTGGATGCAAAGTCCAGGAGACCAAAACCGATAGTATCGTGAAATACCAAGCGGCGATGGTTCCAGGGCCGTACAGCGAAGAAACCTTGGCGTAACGATCTTCACTGCCAGAATCAGCTGTTGCCATTCGGGAGACGCGCAAAAAATGGACTGAAGCTTCGAGGGTGATCGATTTGGCTGCGCTTGCCCCTACTTAATATCAACCACTGTTAGATATAGGTAACGGTGATCAACTGAAGTAGGATGGCTTGATCGCTATCTACCCGTGTGGTGGTGTGTTGAATGTGTGTTAGGAATAAAAAATGGAGGGGGGGTTGGTTGCATACGAAGGCCCCAAAATTTAACACTTCCTAGGGCAGCAATTGTAGGGCAATTGCAGCCGAGCTGAACACAGGCAGTCTTGGCTCTTGTATTCTATGCTACGCCTCACCCAATCGTGTGACTAACCTATTCTTGTTTCCAATATTCGGTCCGATGGTTTATTCGGTGGAGGTTATAGGTTCCTCGATGCTCTAGTAGCTTAAAGCGGCTACTGACCTATCTCTTTTCGGCTCTTCAAATATATTGTTATCGTTTGTCATGGCACGGTACGGCACTTGACCAAACTACTATCACAGGTAGAACGACTGCAGCTATTGAACATGTTTGTTAAACCTCAGTGATACATAACTCGAACATCTTGGACCGGTCCAGAAAGTTCTTAGTTACCTAACTACGTGTTATAGAAAAAGGTTATCCCGGGGCCGGCATGGCTGAGTGGAAGCTATTATGCTTCTTCTTTCTGTAAATATTTTTCTTCTTCATCTTAGAGTTCTCATAAGACAGTAATCCGTGCTTATTTCTTTACCCGTAAACCAATTTTTCATTTTAACCTTTACCAATAACGCGTTTGCATGCTATAACTAAGCCACTCGTTCCATCAACATCTTTAGAACGGGCTCATAATTTTCTTCGCGAGGCTTGTTCCAACGAGACCCTGATTTCTGGGACTCTGAGACCTCTAGAGCTTTGACTTTTGCAATATCTGCAGCCTTCATGAACGTTTCTTTCTCCTCGATGAAGACGTTAGCACCTCTTTCGAGCAAGACCCGCACGGCGTCGATGCTGCCTTCCTGCGCAGCCCAGTGTAATGACGTTCGCCCAGCACGGCCTCGCACATTTACATCGACACCGGCATCCAGGAAGACTTCAACGCATTTGCCGTGGTTGTGAAATGCTGCGGTGTGAATTGCGACTGTTCCCTTATTGGCACGTCGATTGACATCTGCATGGTAGTCGTTGATCAAAATGCGTAGAACTTCTTCATGGCCGGCTTTTGCAGCATGGAACAAAGCCGTCCAACCGTCCGCGATCAGTATGTTGTCAGCTTCGAGGCTTCTTTCTAGCAATCTGCGTAGAACGTGAATGTTGCCGACTGAGGCAGCGCAATGAACAGGGAGTGCAAGAGTGTCGTACTGAGCCTCTTTGATTTCGACAATTGCGGTAGAAGCCCCCTTCTCTAGCAAGAGATCGAATAACTCTTTATTGACTTTTTCAATGCTTTTGTTGAGTGCAGAACTCTCAATGTATCGAGTATTTGGATCAGCACCAAAGGCAAGGAGTAGACGAGCAATCGCGACGTGTTCTCGATTAACAGCAGCCCAGAGACAAGACCTCCCTTCTGGTTGCCACATTTCCTTGTAGTGAGAGTTAGAACTGACGCCTGCGGTGAGCAACACCTGTACTGTCGAGAGATAACCATTTGTAGCAGCTGTAACCAAAGCTGCTTGACACATTTGACTCCCGGTATCCGCTCCACGGTCTAGGAGATATTTCACAACGAGACTATTGCCGCGACTTGCTGCTGAGGCAACCCCGTCGCTAAGCTCATCACCAGAGACGGTATTCTCCACCCTGTTCTCGTAGAGGATTTGCGTTGTCTCCAACGAGCCGGCTGCCGCAGCCTGACAGAAGGCTGTTTTGATTGAACGGTCGTTTTTCGCGTCCCCAGAACTTTCGTCAACCATGTGTTGCACGAGAATATTCCATCCAGCACGAGCCGCATACTCTAATCCCATTTCTTTGCCTTTCTGCGTCTGCAGTAGATTTTCGAAAAGTTCCCGATGCCCTGCGCTGGCTATCTTGTTCAAGGCCACCGCAGCTCCCCATTCGCAGACTTTGGGAAATAGCAGGCTCACTAACTCGCGATCACCCCGGCTGGCCGCTATATAAATTGCACAGGTCCCGCCACTTAAGCCTGCAAACGCATCCATGTTCGCGCCAGCGTTTACAAGCATCTTGACAGTTTCCAGACGCCTGTAAGCCACGGCCTGGTATAGAGCTGAACCCTGACCATCTCCACCCCTTTTGTCCATATGTGCACCTGCCTGCAAGAGTAGCGCCACGATCGCATTGTGGCCTTGTGAAGCAGCTGAGGCGATAGGAGAACCGTATGCGCCTTCCCAGTCACCCCCATCTGGCTTGGCGCTTGCGTTAAGCAAGGCTTTCACACTATCTTCGTCACCTTTGTAAGCCGCTGCGCCTAAAGCTTCCCCAAGATGGCATCCGCGAGCGTCCTCATTGGGATCGGCTCCGTTAGTTACTAGCGGCATTATCATGCGAGAAAGGCCTGTGAGAGAAGCATAATACAGCGCTGGCAGTCCAGGACCTCTTTCTAGTTCAATGCCTTGCCAACGCCTATCTGGGTTATACAAACAGCAACAGTTTCGATACGCTATTTTTGCAGTAAGAAGCTGCAGTGCCAGTCGGTCTAACAGATCTCTCTCCGAGACTTCAGAATGCCTCAAGTGCTCGGTCCAAAATTGCGCCGCGTAGGGCGCCAGTGGAAATTCTTGTAGCCTTGCCATATTCAATCCAGAATGAAATTGTAGAAGGTAGACAAGGCAACACCCCGCCATGACAGAATGTGCGAGTTGCGCTTCGAGGGCAAAATGTACAGATGGCCCGCTCTTGATATGATGGGAGATAAGATAGTCTTTCACTGAGTTATGAGCCAAACGAACTTCCAGCGACTCGATGTTTGAGTCATCTTCACCAGTACTTTTCTTACCGGAAACAGTAACAAGACTCGAGCAGAGAGTAAGCACATCTTCGAGAAGCGGAAGGCGAAGGTGAGGACTGAAAACTGGATTGTGTGGATCGCTTCGGTCAAAAGCAAGAACTTCATTTAACTCGTTTGTTTGCAGCTATGTCCTCATACATTAGCTCTTATAACTTGACTGACCAACCTGCAATAGAAAGTTAACATACTGGACGAGTAGAAAAAACAAGCCACTGCAAAATCTTGCACGCGTCTTCAACGTAAGCTTGATCAATGCTGGTAAGAATTCGATCATATGTCTCATTCAATGTCTTTGGTGGTGTATCAAGCACACCCTTGATGTTGTTGACTCGTAGGCATTTCCGTAGAACGTCTAGTTGACAATCTACCCATCGAAATCTGCCACAGTCAGTAAATTTGTCCTAGAACCTCAAATGCTACCTACAAGCCTCCGGCATTGCTTATTAAAGATTGCTCGATATCGTTCTGTACTCTAGACGGCCAACTCATCATTCTAGGATCAGTGCTCAGTTGCTGTCGGATATAAAGCTGAATGTCCTTTTCGAAGGTATGTTCGTCGAGAGCGAAAATTGACGTTGCGGCTGATTCCAAGGCGCTGCGGGAGCGATGATCTTGACGGCTTGAAACTAGCAGATGGAGTCTACCATCTTTACTCTCCATAAGATCTTGAATCCATCGTAGTACTTCTTCACTCTGCTCGCATTCGTCGAAAGCATCGATCACAATATGGACCTCACGAAAGCACTCGAGGACTTTTTTGACAACGCTCATCAAGTATTCGTTAGAGAAGTTGGATTTCTCTCGCCATTTCAAGCTCTCGACCGAACTTGGTAAATTGGGGCATTGACAGGAAAGCTGCAAAATGATAGATCGTAGCAAGTTAACAAACTGCTGTTCTGCCTTGCTTTGGAAGTTGAAGTAGTAATACGCAACAGCAGTCCGCGGTCTGTTTAACTGATAGTTTTGGAGCAGGTCTTCAATCGTTATGGAGCTACTTCGGTTAAGAAAATAAAGCTCTCTTCAGTGCGTACTTACCATAGTATGGTCTTTCCACATCCGGCTGCAGTTTTGTCAGCTGTGAACATACAAACAGAGATAATTGGATTGGTAACGAGTAAAACATACGGATCCCATTGACCCATAAGACTGAGTCAGCCGTTCCGACCCATTTCGAGTATTGCTCTGATTTGGTGAACCAATCACCACTGCCTTTCTGATGTTTCCTGCGTGCTTCCCGGTGATTGATTGTGGCATCTGTTGGAGAAAGACTTGAAAGGAATGCCTTTTGCTTCTCGTCTTCAGAGGGTTTAGGTCAGCCACTGTAACTATAGGCGAAACATGCTGTGCGTTACCGAATCGGAAGGACTCAAAAGAAGATGTCAAAGCATCAATACCATCCTTGGTTTCGAGTGCTAGCGATCTGGCGAGAGCTATGAGCAATAATCCAAAGTCCTAGACCAGAAGAATCACGTTTGGTCTACTGTTAGAGCGAGACCAAGGCTTGCTTTAGCTGTAGCGATCTCATCGAGAGTACTCTTTACGTAATTCTGCTTCAGAGGCCATATTAATGATTGCTTGACCGCTCGCCAGCCATTTTCTGGCTGAAGCTTTGCATTCAAACGTTCAAGTATCTTCTGACACGATTCTAAGGATCCATCAGGTTTGGCAAGGCCCTCTAAGGACGCCAATCGAGTTACTGTGGTAGATCTTTCTTTCTCGATTACCTGTAAGAGTTTCTCAAGAATGTGCGACAACCCGGTCAGATCTTGTATGATCTTGGCAGCATCTTCTGGTGCATTCTTGACACTTTTTCTGTAATTGTAAACAGCAGAAACGACCGATCCTGTGAGCTGTATGACCGTAATAATGCTTGCTGTAAGACTTAGTGGATCCATGATAGATGCAACATGCTATGTACGCCTGTAGGTAGGTGGAACGAAACCTGAAAGCCTACATCTACGCAACGCAAAGCTCCCGGATAAGCCAGGACAAAGCAATGAATAGCAAGATCAAGGAACAGCATAGACTAAAGGAGTTGTTGATGGGTTTGCTAAGATGAGGTTGCCTCAGTTCTCGGACGGGCGCCTGCTAAGCCCCTACGGGTTAGCTTACGCAGCTAGAAAATATCCTGAGGAAATGCTGACACCGGGGAAATGTCGAAGTTCTTCATTTCTTGTCTAATTACTATAATTGATAAAACCACCCTTAATACTTATGTAGAGCCCGTAAAAGTTGATTTTGAATTAGTAGATATAATCTAATCTTATAGGCACGACTAAATGATTCAGACTACGTCGGCATTTCGGGAAGGCAGCCCGCAGAATTGATGTTGCTAAAACAGTCTCAAGCAACATTGTGGGCTGATTTCTCATCTTTAATTGAATCTTGCTTGAAATAATTTGCCTAAAATCTTGAAATTTTGCAGCCGGCCAAGGGCCCAAGCCTCCATCCTACCTACCACCCTACATGCTCACCACCCTACTCATCACTCTACATGCTCGCTCACCTACGGAGTACATGTCCAGATAACAACTCAGCTACCTACCTACTCGCCTACCTACATGTTCAGCTACCAACTCACCTACCTACTCGTTCGCCTACTCACCAGCCTACTCGCTTCAAAACATGTTTCAAAACATGCTTCATGCAACGCGTTCGAACACACGTCATTCGCTGCTTAATGCCACTGCCCCAAGTCTGAAGTGGCCCCTCTCGCATTTTAGCCAGTGACCTTCCTCCCCATTCTTAGCGTACCCGAAACACTCCTATCCTCGAAGGGGTCAAATTCTTCGCGGTCTGTAACTTTGCGCACTTTAAAGATCAACAGCTCTCCCGAAGCAGTTATTTTCCTTTGCCTTGATAAGGAGAAGACACGTATTTGCGTGCTATACATGTCTGTTATCCGATTTCCTAACTCAGTCCGCGGCAGGGGGCTCAGTATTACTCATGCTGCGTTCGCCGGCACTCTTACATATAACAAGTCTCTTCATAGACTTCTTCTCTGTAACGATGTTTCCCACTGTCTTATAGAAATCAACCAACGCTTAGAATTCATCACCCCAGCCCCCCATCCCATCCCGACGCCAAGAAATATAGTAACAAGCACCTGTACTACAAGTCCAGAAACCTCGGCCGGGGACAGCCGATCCCGCGCCGGCAGCATCCTGCCTCGCACTGCGTTGGCAGTTGCACAGCGGGTTCCCCGGTGCCACGCCCACGGTATCATCCCACGTAACCCACCCTCTGGCGTGCTGGCCTGCACCCTGTGTCGTGACATTAGAGCAGTGGGGATTCACGCAGACATAGTAGGGGCGGCCGATGTTGCCGTTCCGGTTTCCAGGCTGGACAATCTGATACAAGAGGTTGGTGGAACCGCAGTATCGGCATCGGTATGGCGAGGGGAGGGGATGATTGGGTTGTCCATAGGGAATAATCGAAGTGTGGGTATTCGTACACTTTCTCCATATCGTCAATAGTAGTATTAGCACGAGTAGGCCGCCGATGCCGATGCCGACGTAAGCGTATATTGGGAGGTTGGAAATCGTGGTCGGGGTGTGGGAGGAGGCGGAGGCGGAGGCGGAGGCGGGAGCGTTGGTGGCGGTGGCGAGGTAGATGTGGGTTGTTTGGGTTGGAGTAGGAGAAGATGGTTGGGGAGAGGCCGGCGTTGGCGGCAGAGCCGGAGGAGGGAGGGGGTTGGGAGTAGGTGATGCATGCGGGAGCGGTGGGGTCGGTACTGTGGGTGTTTTGCAGGTTGTGAGTTGGACTCTCTTTTGGTTTGAAGGTGTAGGCAGTGACAGAGAGGTGAAGAGGGAAGGATTGAAAGGGGAAAAAGAGTTTTTGGCCTTTTCGGTCTTTTGCCCTTTTTTGGTTCTCTTTTGCAATGTAATATGTGGGGGGAAGGGGTTTTCCTTCATTCACCACGGTTACGAGAGACAGACAGAGACTGATGGAAGGAGAAGGAGGGTTTGCTTCAGTACCAGAAGAGCAGACTTGAGTATTCTTCTATACAGCCACTTGACAAGTGGCTTGTGCAAGGAATTGTGCCGGATTCCACGGTGATGCAGGTATGAGCGCCGGAGCTCGGGGCGCAGTCGACAGCATTGCAACAGCCGAGGTGGGAAGGCAGGAGGGAAGGACCGGTACTACAGGTGTATCCCAATCCACAGGTCAGAGGATTGGCTTATAGGAGAGTGGCTCGTCAGTGGCGAGCAATATCATTTGTAACCAGGGACGAACAAGGAGGAATATCGATGAAGACATCGAGTGTATTCTCGGGATCATACCGTAGTCGCCGCTCAGATATCCACACGTGGCGAGGGCGCCGCTGCTGTTACTGCTGCTGCTGCCTCGTCCGTGCAGTAACGCTCCGCGTGGAACGGGCGCGGCAGTGATCATAGGTTCCATGGCGGTTTATCGGGAGGGGGAGAGGGAGAGGGAGAGGGGGGAGGGACTTGAGTATCGCGCGGCAGACTCGTGCCTTGTCGCACGTCGTTGGGCCGCCTGTCAATTGCAAGCAACAACGATGGGTGAGAGTGAATGTGTGTGAAGGAGAAGGAGGGGGACGAGGAGGAGACGGCAGGATTCATGTTGTCCATTCTGTAACCGCCGTTCAGCCTGTTCGCAGCACTCGGACCTGCAGCCACAGGCGGGCGCCGAGCGAGGTCATGGCCTAGAGCGGGTGCTATATTCTTCGGGGTGGGGGATAAAAAGCGAGAATACTCTAGCGTGAAGGCTTTGCCGCACACGCTTCATGAGAGGGCGATGAGGATGGGGATGGGGATGGGGATCACTCAATGTTCAATGCATTCTAGGTTAGTACTTGACCGCAAGTGGAGTAGAACTATCCTCGGCCTGGGCCGTGCCTCTCGCCTTTTAAGCGAGATTAAATTGAACGATACCTTAGTTGAACATTAGCCCTGTATCATACATCTAGCCCCATTGTCAGAAGAAGCTTATTTAACCGGTTGTTCTGAACCCTCTGTTGACTTCTTCTACGTAAGACTAAACCCTAATAGAGCTAGTGCCTTCTCGGAAGCATAAGGTATAGTTTTAACAAAATTATTTAATTAAAAGTATGATATACTAGAATTTAAGTCATATTATAAAAGTAAAAACTTTTACCATGTAATTTACTTATTGAATCTTCGTATTAAAAGACGATTACGTGTTTTTCTTTTGAAAGTATACCTTAAGTAATAGTATAAACTTAATAGCTTTGCTTATGAATGAATCTCAAGCGTAGGGAAAGATATTAGAAGTTTTCGTGGTTACTATGTTAATGTCTTGGCAGCGGCGGGTGAGTTTATTCGCCACGGAAGGTACAGAAGTGGTGATATCTACGAGTAGGTAGGGTGGTAGGCAGCAGGCGGAGCTAAGTGTATCGAGCAATAGTGAGGGCAGCTTAAGCCGATATCGATGAAGCCATTTCAGGCTGCCGTTTGCTGCGCCCCTGCACTGCCCTGTCACGCCTGTTATGCTCTCCCGTGTATATAATACATATAGTTATGGCTGCCATACCAGGTATACGGCCACCTTACCTGTTAGGGTACTAGGGAGCCACCAATGGGGACCTGGAAATTAATATTTAGATTTCCTAGTGCGGGGTAGAGAAAAATAGGGGTTTCTCCGCAATAATCCCCAATTGCTTCAAAAATCAATGAAACTCCCCTCTCCTCCCTGTGTATGCCCTCTTCGCTCCCCCCCTTCCTATGCATGTAGAGTCTCCCAGCAGGCCTCAGTTTTGCAGGCTGCCAGCCCCGTACACTGTTCAGAAGTGCACCCATAGGGTGGGGGGTGGGTGAGCTGGGTAGGTGGGGGTGGATGTAGGAAGCTGAGGTGGATGTAAACAGTGCAGTAAACAAATATTTTGGTGAGGTGCCTAAATAGGCTTAGCCTCGTTAATCCTGGTAGGAGTATTCCCGGCCCGATGCACGTTCCGGTCCCGTGCACACCCTAAACCCGATTAGCAACCCATACTTTTTTTATTATTATTCAACCACCATTCATAGAATCAAATTGCAATTAATATAGAG
>JAABUR0100008306.1_pt1 | contig 12020 bp, 1 predicted proteins | sample 5560091 | NCBI WGS metagenome assembly JAABUR01 (sample SAMN10711879, study PRJNA513375) | rock metagenome | isolation source: Antarctica rocks | place: Antarctica: Victoria Land, University Valley sud
CTATTAATCTATTCCTTCGCGCCCCTATTTATTATTACGGGAGGAGGCCTCGACTTTTAGTATAATCGCTAAGTCGCCCTACGACTATTAATTCTAGGGCCTTTCTAAGGGTACTTAGTAGCGCTATTAGACGGTACGCCTTAGGTACCGTATAGTCCTCCTTCTTCGGTTTCTTTAGGACGACCGTATTAGCCTTCTTAAATTCCCTTAGGTAGTAGCTAAGGTAGAAGCACGCGTTAAATAAATAAGTAAGCTCCCTAAGGAGCCCGTCCGCTATTAGCCTAAGGAACCGATTCGGGATCCTATTAATCCCCGGGGCCTTATCTTATTTTAGCCTACGGATAGCCTATAAGACTTCCTCGCTTATAATATTACTACTATTACCTACCGGTAGTAGGTATTCTATACTATCGATATCTATTAGGTCGGCTTATAAGGGGGGTAGGAAGAATATCATCCGCAGGACTTCTACTTTCTCCTTAAAGGTCTCGGCTACCCCTTCCCTATCGCCCCTCCTTAGAGGGGGGAACTTAGGGAGGGGCCGTGGCGACGAGCTATCGTTCCTCGCCTACTTAGCGAAGCCTTATATACCCTTTCAAGACTTAGTAGTATTATAAATCTTTCTTCTAAAGTCGATCGCCTTCTCTATTCTTAGTACCCTATTCCTTTCCTTAATAGCTACGTTCTTAGCTCCCTCCGTAGTAGTATCTCTATACCTCTAGAATACTTTTATACTTCTTATAGTATCCTCGGTAGTATATCGGTATTTCGAGTTCTAGAAGGTCTTTCTCCTACCCCTAGGCTTCGCCTAGGGGACCGTCTCGTCTACGACCTCCTTCAGGCCCTATTATAACCGCGAGAGGTAGTCATCTATTTAGTTCGTGGTTTCTAGTAGTTAGAGACCTAGTTTCCGGCTCAGCGCCTAAGCCCCTTTCCTAACTTCCTTAGGGTCCGCCGTCTTCCACGACCTCTTTAGTGCGCTCTACTACTCCTCTACTCTTAGGTCGAGCTCTATATATATAGGAAGGTGGTCGGAGCCGAACTATAGCTTAGGGCGTACCTAGTAGACCTATACTACGTCGAGAAGTCTAGGCGTAGCGAAGACTAGGTCGATCGCGCTCTTAGACCCCCTCGCCCTCTAAGTAACTATCCTATCCGGTAAGGCTAGGTTCATGTCGTTATTAGCTATAATTCCTGCTAGCTAGTCTACTTCTAGGTGGTATAAGAACCGCCCCGGGTTATTCCAGTTAGGGTAGTAGAGGTTAAAATCCCCTACTACGATGTACTTACTAGGTCGCCTAACCTCCTCTCTTATAGTCGGTAGGCTTAACGGGTTCTCGTTTATTACTAGTAATAGGCTCGGGTTATATATATTATATAACTGGAAGCGGGCTAGATATTCCTTACCCTTCTAGGTAGGGAGCTAGAGCTTCAAGGTACTAATATCCTTTATAGGGAACTCTACCTCCTAGCTATCTACCTGAAGCCTCTTATTAATATAGAAGCACGTTCGTATATCCCGCCTAGCTTTATACGCTAGGAAGAACGCCCCGGAGCTAGGGTTATAAGACGATCGGTTCCTAGCGTTATAGTAGGGTTCTTATATCGCTAAGATATCTATTTCCTAGATGACCCTATCTTCTAGTAGGGTTATTATTATACCTATTTCGCTTCTAATATTATACTATAATATCTTTAGGGTTAGTGTACTAGATATCCGGATCTAAGGTACCGCTATTTACTTCTCGTATATCTATCTCTCCCTAGTCGACTTATTCGCCCTCCCTAGTAAGGTTAATAGCGCTATTCGCTACTATTTCTATAAGTAGCTCGTTAACGCTATCCGCCAGCTCCTTTCTACTACTCGTCCTTACCTCTAATATTTTCTGGCCTAGCTCCTTAACTATAAGCCTTCTAAAGGCAGGCGGCCTCCCTAGCCTATACCCGGGTCTCTAAAGCCCTAGCTACTCTCTACTACTAGGCGTGTCGTACGTTACCTAGTCGGTTATAGCCTTTCTCTTCTTCTTTATCCCTATAGTTATAAATCCTTCAGCGTCTATCGCCGCTATTACTCGCTCTCGCCTTATCTTATAGAATAGGGTCTTATTCGCGACTAGCTATCTAGCGCGTTACCTCTCCCTAGCCCTTACCGGGTATTCGTTAGACTAGGAGGAGTGGCCCTATTATTTACACGTAGCATACCCTCGCAGGGCGTCCGTAGCCTTCGCCCTATATTCCGCCGTACTATAGCCCTAGCTATAGTCGGCGTATCGGGTATTATTAGGGTAGTTACGGTATATATGCCCGTATAACTGACATTTAAAGTACTATAATAGCCTTGCCCTCTATTTATACCGCTCCGCGAGTTTCATCTCGCCCGCCTCTACTATCCCCTTCCTAATCAGGTCGTCTGCTATTACCAGCGACGCGACGCTTACTACGAGTAAGGAGTATACCTTCCCAAGTATATACGTACTCGTTAGCTATCTCCCTTCTACTACGTCTAGGTTAGGGTAGAGGGCCCTATTCTCCCGTTAGATTTTCTCCTTAATCGCCTATTAATCCTTTATATTAAAGATAGATATTCGTACTCCGTGTACTACTACGCCGAATGATTTCTTTACTACTACTACGGAGTAGTATATCATATTTACCTACGACTACTCCCTTTCTAGTACTTCTCTCGCCTCTATCGAGGTAACTTATAGTAGTATATCCCTACTCTTTAATCTATTCGCCGCTATAATCTCTGACGTATATTTATTACTAGTGGCCTAGAATACTATAACTAGCCTCTCACCTACTATCCCCGCTACCGCTTCCCTCTCTTTCTCGTCCTTTAGTACCACGAGTATCTGTCGTGCTCTCCTAGCCTCGACCGCCTTTAGCGTCGGCACGTGTAGGCCCCGTAGGGGGGGCGGTAGCATGTTCCTTATAAAGGGGTTCCCCTAGCTCTATTAGCCCTGTGGAGAGCCCTGTCTTATCGGGGTACTAGCTTAACTAGTAGTCCCAGGCTTGTTATATTCCTAGTCCCTTTCCTTATTTTTCCTCTCCTTTAGTTCAAGTTCCTCGATATATGCCTATACTAGGCTAATGCCCGCTGTTAAAATCTTCTATCTAGACGCGTTTAGGTCCTTAAATCGCGTGTTTTTAATAGCCTTAAGGGCCGTTATTATTATAATAGCCTGGCTATTTAGCCTATTTATAGCTCTAATATCGTTTATACGTCGTGATCCAAGTATTATTATATTCGCTGAGTCTATAAGTAGGGTAAAGGCCCCCGTAACCTCTACCCTGACGCGTAGTCCTCTACTCTCCCCTTCCTCCCTAGTTCTACTACCTCCGCCTCTATTAGGCCCCCGATTAGGATCAGGCTATCCTGTTACTCCTCTACTCGTCTCTTATACGCGTTTCTCAAACGCTTCGCCGCCTAGTACCTGTACGTCCAAGCCGTTTTCTGCTATTATTAAGGCCTATCCTTATTAATAAGACCCTTAGGAAGTATAGTTAAGAAGATAACCTTACTACTATTTATAATTTAATACTATTATATAGAAATATCCTTTAATATAATTAAGATAGCTATTTATTATATTATTTTAAGTATACCTTAATTAAAAAAGTATAACCTAATAATTAATTAAAGAAGAAAAGTACTTAAGTTTAAGTAAATTAATAATATTACTAGATTCTACTCTATATATTAATAGATGATAATAGTAGATAAGAAATTAAACTAAAAAATAGTTAAAGTATATATTACCTTAATTTTAAATAAGAATAGCCTTAAAAAATAAGGATTTAATTTAATAGATATTAATAAAGGTTTATAAGGTTAATAAGTTAAAGTTCTTAAAGTAATTAATAATACTCCTAATATCTTATAAGAGTATTAAAGATAGAAATACCTCTTTATAAAAGAGATAATAATAAAAGCTCTACCTAAATATTAACCTTAAGATTATAAAATCAAACTTAAATTAAGGAAGGAACTAATATTTAGACCTATTTATATATTATTTAAAAAGGAACTCTTAGTATTATATAAATATTTAAATAAGAACCTAAAAAAGGGATTTATTTAAGAATCTAAATTACTAATAGGGTATCTAATACTCTTTATAAAAAAGAAAGATAGATTATTATAACTATATATAGACTACTAAAAGTTAAATAATATAATAATTAAAAATTATTACCTACTACTTAATATTAGTAAGTTATAAGATTAGCTAGCTAAGGTAAAGATCTTTATAAAGTTAGATCTTAGAGGAGCGTATAACTTAATTTAAATAAAAGAAGGTAATAAATAAAAAATAATATTTAAGACTTAATATAGATATTATAAGTACTTAGTTATACTATTTAATCTTACTAATATATTAATAACCTATTAAGTATTAATTAATAATATTATATAAGCTTATTTAAATTAGATAGTAATTATATCTTCTTACTATAATAGAATATCTGTGATTTAGAACCCTAAGCTTATTACAGCTTATCTATTAGTTAATAAGTACCCTAGATTCCTTTCCTAGACTAGCGCGAATATTAGAACTCTAATATTTCTTTATATTCTACCTATATATATACCTACCCTTAATAATATTTTCTACTTAAATAAAGTTATACAATATATCTATAGCTATTTAAAACTTTAAAAATTATAAAAATTAGTATAGTAGTTTAAAAGATATATCGTTATTAATAAATTTACCTATTAAATTCTATACGCTAATAGCTAGAATAATTAGATTATTAATAAAAATCCTATTATTATTTATAAATTACCTATTCTACTACCTTACCTACTAATATATCTAATATCAGTTAGAATAGGGGGTAATATCTATCTTATTACTAGGTATATAATACTATTAGAATAATCTATATTAGTATATTAGTATATTAGCTAATACTATCGTATTTATAGGCTAAAAACCCTACTATTTACCTTACCTACTAATATATCTAATATCAGCCTGAATAGAGGGAAATATCCGTCTTGATTCTATTTAGAACTGAATTTATAATTATTATGTAATACTAAACCTATACAGGGTATAAGCTAGCCGTAAGTAGTTTAGCAAGTCAGGTTAATACTAAAAAATAGTACTAAGTACTAAAAAAATAGTTAGTCTAATTATATTATAACCTATCTTAAAATAAGAAAACAATAGATTATTAGTACTAAGTAGAAGCCTAATAATAACTATTAAAGTTATAATATATATAGTTCCTAATTTAAAGGGAGTATATATTAGGGATACCTTAATTAGTAAGCTTAGGAAATAATAACCTAATTAAGACCTATTATTATATAAGTAAAAGCTATATTTACTACCTAAGGTAGTTAAAGAAGTAATTAGAGATTATTATAATAATCCTTTACTAGGATATCTAGAAGTCTCTAAGATAATAGAACTTATTTAGAGAATATGTATTATACTAAACTTATAAGTATTAATTAAATAATATATTAAGGAATATATATATTATTAGTAGAATAAGTCTATTAGATATATTAAGTATAGATAAATTTAGTTATTAAAGTCCTAGATATACTATAAAAGGATATTATAATAGACTTTATTATAAAACTACCTTATTTTATATACCTAATAATAAATAATAAGTATAATTCTATTATAATAATTATTAATAAACTTACTAAGTATACTATTATAATTCTATATAAAGAAACCTATAATATTAGTTACTTAGATTTATTTTATTAAATAAGCTTATTAGAGATTATAATATACTAGAGTTAATAACCTCTAATAGAGATAAGCTCTTTACCTCAAGTTATTAGAAGACTTTAATTACCTCCATTAAAATTAGATTATAAATATTAACTATATATTATTTATAAATAGATAGATAAATGGAATATATAAATTAAATAATAGAAACCTATCTTAGGTATTATATTAATAAAAGATAAAATAACTAGGTTTTACTATTCTTAATAGTATAATTAACTTATAATAATAAAGGATTTAATATTATAAAGCTATTATTATTCTTTACTAATTATAGAAGATATATAGACCTATTCCTAGATCTAAGATAAAGATTAAATACTAAGAAAGCTTTAATATTAATATTAAATATAAAGTACTTATATAAGGATATATAAGGTAAAATCTATAAGAGAAACTTATTTATAAAAGAAATAGTTAATAAAAAGAAAAAAAATAGCCCTTAATTAAAGAAGGGGGATAAAGTATACCTCTTTATAAAAAATCTAAAGAGTATAAGATTAAGTAAGAAACTAGATTATATTAAAGTTAGATTATTTTTAGTTATTAAGGAAAAAGGACTTATTAATTATAAGTTATAACTTTTACTTAATATTAAAATCTACCTAGTATTCTATATCTTTATATTAGAATTAGTAGACTCTAATATACTCTTATAAGAAACCTTCTATTTTAGAATAAAAGAAGAGAATAAATTTAAAGTTAAAAAGATTCTATTATAAAAAGGTTAAAGTTACTTAATAAAGTAGAAATGATATAAGGATATAAAAAATACCTAAGAATTAATTATAAATCTTATAAACTATTAAGAGCTCCTTTAATAATATTATTAAACCTAGATAGACCTTAAGTAATCTACTTAAAAGCTCTAGGTAAAAGAGACCTAGAACCTTTAAACTCTAAAAAAGTAGGATAGATAATAAGTACTTTTTTAATATACTAGCCTTCTCTAGTTCTTTTAAATATTCTAGTTCTTTAATATTATTAAAACCCTTATTAAATATCTATTATTTATACTCTTTTAAAAGATACTTTTATTAGTAAAGATATTTTAATTTTATTTATTTTTAATAATCTATTTTATTACTATAATAAGTAGCTTTATTAATAGCTTCTTAAGCTACTTCTATCTCTACCTCTTCGCGCTTAAGCTTCTTTATAGCCTTATTAATATTAGAGAAATAAATAATAGGTATAGCTAATTTATATTATTTTCCTAGTTAAATATATTCCGCGTACCTCTATAAAAGAGAAGATACTTAATACTCCTTTTAAGACTTTATATATTATAAATATAATACTATTATAACTACTCCCTTATAAGTAACTTAATTTAATAACTTAATATAATATTATTAAGGATAAGATAATATAAATACTTAATTAACCTTTAAGATAAAGGTTTAAAGAAGGAGGGATAATATTATACCCTTAATACGCGAGCTTTAATAGATATTATAAGCGCTTATTAAAGTTAAATATACCTTAATATAATAAGTTAAGTAATTAATTAACTAGACTACTCTAATTAATATAAGTTAAGTACTAATAATTAATATAAATATAGACTTTCTTATATTTATATAAATAGTATTATTTTCCCTTTAAATAGGAGCTTTATATTTAACTTATATTATCTATTAAACTAATCTCTTAAATACTAAATATAATTCTATATTAGACTAGTTTAATATAAAGCCTACTTACCTTCTCCTTAATACTCCTCTCTACGAGATTAACCTATAGATCCCTGACAACCTCCTAGAGTTACGGGTTGTAATACTACACTTCTAGAGTCCTTACACTTCTAGGCTCCCTATACTTCCAGGCTCCCTATACTTCTAGGCTCTCTATACTTTTAGAGTCTTTACTCCCTAAGAATCCTAACTCCTATAAGGTTCTTATTCCCTTAAAGCTCTTACTCTATCTAAGTTCCTAGTCCTTAAAACTCCTTAAAGTCCCTACTTAAAATATAATTAAAGTTATAAAGGCTCCTACCTATAACTTACGTTTTATACTCTAAGGACTAAAGATACTATAACAAGTCTTAGACCTAGCCCTATACTTATTTCAGTAAAGTTAGAATTAGCGGGGTACTAGATTTAATAGGGGGAGTACTAGAATTAATAGGGGGTCCTAGAATTAATAGGGGTTATTACTAAAATAGCTAAGAAGGGGGTAGGAGTATCTTAGATTTAGTAGTAGAAGGGGTTCCTATAGTAGGTAGGAAGGTTATAGGATACTTAAATCTCTAGTATCTCTTTACTATAATAGAATATATGTAATTTAGGACCCTAAGCTTATCGTAGCTTATTAGTTAGTTAATAAGTACCCTAGATTCCTTTCCTAGACTAGCGCGAATATTAAAAGTCTAATATTTCTTTATATTCTACCTATATCTATACCTACGCTCTATAATATTTTCTACTTAAATAAAGTTATATAAGATATCTATAGCTATTTAAAAGTTTAAAAATTATAAAAATTAGTATAGTAGTTTAAAAGATATATTATTATATATAAATTTACTTACTAAATTCTATATACTAACGGCTAGAATAATCTACTAAATTTTATATGCTAATAGCTAGAATAATTAGATTAATAATAAAAATCCTATTATTATTTATAAATTACCTATTCTACTATATCACCTACTAACGTATCTAATATTAGTCTAAATAAGGGGAAATTTTCGTCTTATTACTAGGTATATAACGCTGTTAGAATAATCTATATTACTATATAGGTCTATAGGCTAATACTATCGTATTTATAGGCCGGCTACCTACTAATATACTCCCTACTATTCACGTCACCTACTAACGTGTCTGATATCGGCCTAAATAGGGGTAAATATCCGTCTTATTACTAGGTAGGTAACGCTATTAGAATAGTCTAAATCGGTCTATTAGTGTATTAGCTAATGCTATCGCATTTATAGGCTAAAAATCCTACTATTCACGTCACCTACTAACGTGTCTAATATCGGTCTAAATAGGAGGAAATATCCGTCTTATTACTAGATATATAACGCTATTAGAATAATCTATATCGGTCTATTAGTATATATATATAATATAGCTAATAATATCGTATTTATAGGCTATCTACCTACTAATATATCTAATATACTCCCTACTATTTACCTTACCTACTAACATGTCTAATATTAGCCTAAATAGGGGGTGATATCCGTCTTATTAATAGGTATAGAATGCTATTAGAATAGATATATATATATAATATAGCTAATACTATTACATATATAAGCTAGCTACCTACCTACTAATATATCTAATATACTCCCTACTATTTACCTTACCTATTAACGTATCTAATATTAGTCTAAATAGGGGAAAATATCCGTCTTACCTATATATCTAATATCGGTCTGAATAGGGGGAAATATCCGTCTTATTACTAGGTAGGTAACGCTATTAGAATAGTTTAAATTAGTCTATTAGTATATATATATAATATAGCTAATACTATTATATTATAAGGACTAGTTAGGAATATAGTACTACTATTAACGTGGCGTCTATAGTACGTAGTAGTACTGCGCTACCCCTTTCCCTATAGTATATAGAGGAGAGAATTCCCCTTAAAGGGAAGGGTAGTAATTAGTCTTACTATTAATAAAAATAAAGAGTTCTATATATATATATATACGTACTATTTATAATACTTAATAGCTATATTATTACGTAGTACCCTTATATTCTAATTACTCTACCCTATTTAGGGGTAGTAGCCCGACTATTAATAAGATAAGCGGAGAAGGGTTATTATAAGTGTAAGGTAAAAAGGTTAGTTAACTAGCGTAGATAACCCGCCTAAATATAAGGGATTAAGCTTATAAAGAAAGTAAGTCTTAAGAATTAGTTAATAAATTAATAATAGATATATTATAATTATAATTAACTATCTAGGGGTAGCTACTAGGCGTATAAACCTAGTCCCTACTACCTAAAACCTAAGAAGTACTATTATAAAGGATATAAGAACTTAAAGAAGAAGTCTCTAAGAGGTAGTAGATATAAGATCTATAATAATATTTATAAGAGTTAGAGTAGGAAATATATATTAATAACGCCGCTTAAGCGGGTTATTAATATTACCTATTATTAATAAAAGAATTAGAATTAAAGTATCCTTAATATAAAACTTATATTCATAGGCCGTAGGACCTATATATATATAATAGGAAGTTAGTATAAGAATATTAAGAATAATTTAATAATATAATTAATATAATTAAAATAAGTATAACTTATTTTCTTAATAACTCTATAAAAATCTAATACGCGTTATAATATGTAGCCCTAGACCTTAAAGCCACGTAATATAAGTATATAAAGGATATACTAAAGGATAAATAGTCCTAGAAATACTTTAATAGTTTCCTAATAAATTAAATAGAAGATCCTTAAAATTAATATCTAATAACTAGTAAGCGCTACTTAGAAGCTAAGTAAAAGGAATATTAAAAGATTATAAACTTTATAAATTACCTTATTAAGCTAGAAAGATAGCTTAAGCTATTAGTAGAGTATATACTCTATAATAACCTTTTAAATAAGTTATATAAAGATCTTTATAATTAACTTATAATATAACTTAATATCCTAGAGATAAGGGATACCCTTATTATATTAGTAACCTAATTAGAGCCTTATATAATACTACTTATACGTAAAGATTAAAGGGATAATACTCCTACTAGGGGTTAATATCTTTAAAGAGGAAGAGGAAATTTCTAAGGGTAAAGAGATAATAGCTTATATATAAAGTAAGAAGGGCGGGGTAGTATTAGGGTATTATTATACCTTCCCTAAAGGCTTAAGTCTAACCTCTCTACTATTAAGTATTATAATTATTAAAAGAAGGGATATATAATTAAGGATTACTAGAGCGCGAAATTAATAGTTATAAGTACTATAACTAATAAGCCTATAACTAATAAGATATCTAGTAATAAGCTAGCTAAGAGAGGCTTAAATTTAAAAAACCCCTAAGTATTATAATTACATCCGCTATTATAATATAAGGGAAGAAGCGGATATAGCGACTTATTATTATAATATAAATAGAGCTTAAGAGCTTATAAAGAGATTTTAGTATATTAATTAACTTTAAAGTAGATACTAATTATATTAACGTACGCTTAATAAAGGAGTAAGATTAGGAAATAGACTTAAGCTCTAAGAATACTTTATATAATAGAGTTAAGAACCTAATATTATTATTAAGTTCCTATATAAGAGAAATTAAACTTATTAAATCTGATAGTATTATATAATACTATAAGGGCGCGTTTTATATAATAGTAAACCTTAACTATAACTTCTACCTTAGGTATCTATAATTAGAAGAATAAAATCCCTAAGTAGATTAGCCTACGTAGAACTAGTAATTCCCTATTAAGAAAAGTAATATTAAGGAGTACTTTAATACTACTAAAGCCTTAAAGGAGTAGCTTAATAGCATTATATTTATTATAATATACTTAAGAGTAGGTAATAAAAGCCTACTACTTAAAGTTAAGCTCCCTTTAAAATTTTAGGAATTCTAAGATATCTTCTTAACTAAGAATACTAGGGTATTACTAGACTATATATATTATAATTACGCGATTAATATAAAAGAGAATAAGGAACCTCCCTTTAACCTACTTTATAACCTATTAAAGAAAGAGTTACGCGTATTAAAGGAGTACTTTAAGTAAGCTTTAGAAAAGAGATAGATTTATTATTTTATAAGTCTAGTAAGTATACTAATTCTTTTTATATTAAAAAAGGATAGAATACTATACTTATATATTAATTATAAGGCGCTTAATAAGATTATAATTAAGAACTACAATCTACTTCTATTAATTAATAAAATATTAATAAGATTAATTAATACTAAATACTTAACTAAGTTAAATCTTAAAGATATATACTATTACTTATAAATAAGAAAGGATAATAAATAAAAGATTATATTTTATATAAGGTATAGCTATTTTAAATATATAATTATACCTTTTAAACTTATTAATATACCTACCTTATTCTAAGTATATATTAATAAAGCCCTAGCGGGACTACTTAATATTATATATATTATTTATTTAAATAATATTCTTATCTACTCCTAGGATAAAAAGTCTTATATTAGAGCTATAAAGGTAGTATTATAATATCTTTATAAATTTAAACTTTATATTAGCTTAAAGAAATATAAATTTATAATAGTAGAAGT